>ERZ795062.21-NODE-21-length-170722-cov-471.328617_pt1 | contig 170722 bp, 188 predicted proteins | sample MGYA00375146_ERZ795062 | MGnify/ENA primary metagenome ERZ795062 (study PRJEB30191, sample SAMN05720281) | activated sludge metagenome | isolation source: Anaerobic digester | place: USA | collected 2015-07-16 ...
TTGGCCATACCCCAGTAGAAGGTAAGATACCTACTACCGAACCTGTAGTTGGCCACACCCCAGTAGAAGGTAAGATACCTACTACCGAACCTGTAGTTGGCCATACCCCAGTAGAAGGTAAGATACCTACTACCGAACCTGTAGTTGGCCATACCCCAGTAGAAGGTAAGATACCTACTACCGAACCTGTAGTTGGCCATACCCCAGTAGAAGGTAAGATACCTACTACCGAACCTGTAGTTGGCCATACCCCAGTAGAAGGTAAGATACCTACTACCGAACCTGTAGTTGGACATACTGGGCAGGTAAGAGCAACTGTTGTGTCAAATAGATTTACAGAACAGCACGCTGGCCAAACAGGTCAGAATCCTTTTACACGTCAGGAGAGTAAAGATCGGCCTGTTGTAACACCAGTGAAAAAGCCTAATCAGGGCAATGGTGCGAGCAGGGCCGAACCATCTGAGAAGGTGGCTACTTTTAGTGGGAACGGGATCAGCGCAGCGGTAAGTGTCCTGCCTTTTGGGGCAAGCTTGGGATCCGGAGATGCGATTAACGATACATGTTTAGCTATCAGTAGCGATTTGTTCCAACAGATTATTGAGAAGTTTGGTGAGCATGTTACCGATGCATATGTCCTGAATCCAGAAAAGCCCGATTTGGGACCACTGTTGGTTAAGCTTGTGCCGTCACGGCAAGTAGCTTCCGCAGCTTTGACAGTTGGCGCTTTTCTTAAACTTGGTGCAAAGAATGGGCAAACGTTGACTATATTACCTGTAATTGGAGAGCCTTCCCAAGACGGAGAGGGATAGCCTATGAAAGCATCCCTTTCGGAATTCAGCATGGCAGAGCTTATGGGGCTCGCAATGAGGGCCAAAGACAAGGTAGTCATGCTCAAGATGGTCGAGCCTTCGCTGAGTATTTTTTTCGAGGGGGGTGAGCCCGTTTTTGCTGTATACAGAAAGTTAAGAGGACCTGAAGCCTTTGTTGCAGCAATGTTTGTGACAGAAGGTGAAGTTGAAATAACACCGCTAGCTACCGATTGTAGCATTAGAAATAATCTAAACGCTTCTTTTGAGGAATTGCTTGCCCGGTACAACGCGGAACAGGAGGCCTTCCTAGAAGCTTCAGCTTTTATAGACTCCATTGACCGAACGGTCGAGCCAATGGTGATACTAAGTAGGACACAGACATTTTGCATACCAAACAAACAATGGACTGTAATGACTTCACTATTAAAAGGCCTAACACTTAGGGAAGCGGCTCTGGATGCCGGTGTGGCGGAATACATGGTAATCGAAACAGTTGCAGATTTTCTCAGGCTCGGAGTCATCTCACTCGGAAATTACAAAGAGCAGAATGTTGCTACCGCCGATTTGGTAGGTGGGGTAGGCGTAGTGGATGAATCTGTTGCAGAGCCTAACCTTGCTGACGAAGAAGGCCAGCAGTCTTTATCTGAGGATAGCCACTGGGTTGAAAAGGAGTTTCAACTCACGGTTACAATGCTTCCCATAATAAGCGACTTCGTGGACAATCCAGAGATTGACGACGATACTATCGTCATCAACACAGACCTCTTTGCCCTCATGACTCAACAATGCACAACTGAGTTTTCGCGTTGTCTCGTAGGTAATCCTGGCAATGAGACTGCAAATCCCATTTTAATGAAAGTATATGTGCACAGCGCTGTGGATCAAACAGCGGTAAGCACCGCAGCTCTGTTTAGGCTGAAAGTATGGAGTGGGTCAAAAATAAGCGTTAAACCTTTGCCTGATTAGACGCAGCCATCAAAAACAAGCGAACGTTTCTATCTCAAGAATACTTCCGATAATGTGCATTATGTTTCAAAAGCAAGGGCCCGGAGCCACGCGTCAAGGCTTTGGGCCGAGTTTTCCCGGTTCTCCCTGTGCTCCTATTCCTGTAGATCCTTTAACGCTTCCTGGAGTTTTTCTTTCATTTCTTTCGCATCAACATAGTTCTTTATGAGGACTAATTTTTCCTTTGAGCTGGAAAAAGAACTCGCGAATTCAGGTGAAGTAACTACAATATCTGCGCTCTGTGACTTAGCACTGCTCACATCCGAAACGTTCACAGTGGCATTAACGCCGAGCTCTTTTAGAACTTTCTCAATAGTCATCTTAAGAACAACACCAGAACCTAAACCCATACCGCAAACAGCCAATATGGAAAGCTTCTTGCTCCCGTTTGAAGACATTCAGAATTCCTCCTATGCAGCTGACTTGCTTGTGCGGACCGAGACAATACTGGCAATGGCCAGAAGAATCACGCTTATTAAGATTATACCCAAGTATGCTCCGGAAGTTCCTAACTTTGATAAGCTTCCACCTAAAATACCAGCCCAGCAAAAATCAGTGTCACCGAATGTTGTGTTAGCCAGTCCAAGACTTCCCATGAATGAAAGCAATAACGCTGGTAAAAACGTTATCAAAAGTCCATTTACGAAAGATCCCACAATGGCGCCTGTTAGCCCTCCCGTGGAGTTCCCATAGACGCCGGCCGTACCACCATCAAAGAAATGAGGAATCATGCCCGGAATAATCAGTGCCAATCCCAGGGGTCCTACCAAAAACATACCAACAATTCCACCAATGACGCTGAAGATGAAACCTATAACGACAGCATTGGGCGCATAAGGAAATACCGTGGGACAGTCAAGTGCAGGGACCGCATTTGGAATCAAGCTCTGAGCAATACCCTGGAAAGCTGGAACCAGTTCTGACAGTATCATTCTCACACCGTAAATGATAATTCCTATGGCAGCTCCAAAAGTTAGACCTTGCATAATTGCATACATGATGTAGTTTCCACCTTCGGTATACTGTTCAAGTACGGCTGGGCCTGCCAATAGTGCGAGAAATACGTAAATGATGATCATAACTACGCTAGTAATCACCAAGGGTTCTTTAAGAAAAGAGAGATTCTCTGGGACCTTTATGTCTTCTGTGGACTTACTCCCCTTCCCCACTAGGCCACCAATAAGTGCAGAGACCAAATATCCCAGTGAATTGTAGTGACCCAAGGCGAATCCAGCATCATTAGTAAGTTTCTTAGTAAAGGGATGTAGCAAGGCTGGCATAACTGTAGCTATGGTGCCTTGCAGTATGGCTCCCAGAATAATCAGGTTCGCACCTTTTATTCCAGCACTACCAATTACTACGGCCAGGACTGTCGCCATGTAAAGTGAGTGATGACCAGTCAAGAAAACGAACTTTGCAGGTGTAATCAAAGCGAATATCAAGTTCACTACGAAACCCAGCGCCATTATGGCAGCCACTTCCGTGGCAAAATCCTTCAGTGCAAGCGCTACAATTGCTTCGTTGGTGGGGATTACACCATGGAGGTTAAAAGCCTCCTTTACCATAACTTCCAGCGGGCCCAATGTGGAAATAACCACACTGGCTCCAGCAGACAGAATCAGGAACCCCAAAATGGTCTTCACAGTACCACTAAGAACGTCACTAAAGGACTTCCTCAAAGCAACAAGCCCAACAAAGGACATCAAACCTACTAATAATGCAGGCTTGCTTAGAATCTCGTTAACAATAAAGTTTAAAACAGACATTGAACAACCTCCTCCTCATTGATGTTCCAGCAAAGCTGGTTAAGAACATTATACACTTGTCTTCTCTTCACCTTTAGCGATATTCTTCGCTATTTTTAATGGTTTTACTGCATCAGGATAATTATGCCTAGTTATTTCAAATTCGTGCTATCATTTTCTACAGGAGGTGGTAATGCATGCTTGAAATTTCTGAGCAAACACTACTATCCTTGTACAGGACCATGTTCAAAATCCGTTACTATGAAGAAACACTGGGAAAGATCTACTACGAAGGAAAATCCCCTATCTTTGACATCTCTGCTGGCCCCATCCCAGGTGAACTACACCTTTCCAGTGGCCAAGAATCTTCTGCTGCGGGTGTCTGTGCTCATCTAAAACCAGAAGATGCAGTAGTAGGAACTCACAGAATCCACCATTTTGCTATTGCCAAAGGTGTAGATCTAAAAACCATGACCGCTGAGATTTTTGGCAAGCGTACTGGATTGTCTGCGGGCAAAGGCGGCCACATGCACCTGTTTGACCCAAAGGTCAATTTTAGCTGCAGTGGCATAGTCGGTGCAAGTTTCCCTCAAGCAGTAGGAGTAGGAATTGCTGCAAAACAGCAAGGTGCTGACTATGTCGCTGTCGCAGTTGGTGGAGAAGGTGCTGCAAACCAAGGTACGTTTCACGAATCTCTTAATTTAGCTGCGTTATGGAAACTGCCTGTGATTTTTGTTATTGAGGACAACTCATGGGCAATATCTGTTCCAAAAGACAGATCTACGTCTCTTTCAAGAAACAGTGAGAGAGCCAAAGCCTACGGCATTCCTGGGGTGTACGTTGACGGCAAAGATGTTGTGGCTGTTTACGAAGTGGCAAGAGAAGCTGTTGAAAGAGCAAGAAATGGTGAAGGGCCCAGCCTAATTGAAATCAAGGTTTACAGACTAAGGGGGCACTTCGAAGGTGATGCGCAGGTTTACAGACCAAAAGAGGATCTCGAACAGGCCATGGCCAATGACCCTGTTAAGTACCTAGAAAACCAGATACTCAGTAGAAATCTACAGAGCGAGCAAGAGCTAAAAGAATTGCAAAACGATATCATAACTGAGATTGATGAGATTATAGAATACGCCAGACAAAGTGAGTACCCCGAACCACAGGAAGCTCTTGAAAATGTTTTCATAGGGGGTGACTAAGATGGCTAGGAAACTACCCATGTACATGGCCATAGCAGAAGCAATTTCTCAGGAGATGGAGCGTGACAGTTCAGTGTTTGTAATGGGAGAAGACATTGGAGCCTATGGCGGAATTTTTGGAGCTACCACCGGACTTCTCGATAAATTTGGGCCAGATCGAGTGAAGGACACACCAATCAGCGAGTCTGCTTTCATAGGAGGTGCACTAGGCGCTGCTTCAAAAGGAATGAGGCCAATTGTGGAACTCATGTTTGTGGACTTCTTCGGTGTTGCCATGGATCAAATCTACAATCATATTGCGAAAGTAACTTACATGTCCAACGGGAATGTCAAAGTTCCAGTGGTGATCATGACAGCCATAGGAGCCGGATACAGCGATGCTGCTCAACATTCACAGACCTTGTACGGCATTTTTGCCCATGTGCCTGGATTAAAAGTGGTTGTCCCTTCCAATTCCTATGATGCCAAAGGACTCATGATTTCAGCTATTAGAGATGACAATCCTGTGATGTACTTCTTCCATAAGGGACTCCAAGGACTTGGCTGGATGCCTTCTCCTGAAGAGGCGGCTGTTGAAGTTCCAGAAGAACCGTACACTATCCCCTTCGGAAAAGCCAAGATTGTACGAGAGGGCAGTGATGTTTCTGTTGTAACAGCGTCCAGAATGGTTTATGAAGCTTTATGGGCAGCAGAAGAATTGGAAAAGGACGGAATAAACGTTGAAGTCATCGATATCCGAACGCTGGTCCCACTCGATAAGGAGACCATCTTAAACTCTGTAGCTAAGACAGGCAGGTTACTAGTCGTGGACGAGGACTACCTGAGCTATGGGCTAACCGGAGAGATAATTGCACTGGTTGCAGAAAACGCTTTATCTAGCCTTAAAGCGCCTCCAAGAAGAATAGCTGTGCCTGACGTTCCGCTACCCTACAGCAGGCCTCTGGAAAAGTTCGTGTTGCCTTCTAAAGATAAGATTGTAAAACTTGTAAAAGAGATGATGTAAGGGAGGTTTTGGGGATGGCTGAAATCAAAGTGCCTGTTATTAGTACCGAAAAGAAGGTTGGCTATGTAGTTAGATGGTACAAGAACGATGGCGACGAAGTGAAAGAGGGAGAGGAAATAGCTGAAGTTATGATTGAAAAGACAACACTTCATGTGCAAGCTCCTGCATCAGGTAAGCTGAGAATTACCAAACATCAGAATGAGGAAATTCGCGAAGGAGAAGTCATCGGATATGTAGAATAAAAGTTTATAAAAACGTTACAAGCATAAGAGGAGGCTTGCTCTTGGCCCCCTCTTATGCTTGTAGGAATAAGATTTCTTCTATAGGTAGAGTCCGAATGAATTCATTCGTTATTGCTTCTCTGACCATGTCTAATGAAAGGTTTGGTGCATAGTCTGACAAGTTTGCCACTGGAGATCTCTTGCTTTTTACAAAACTATGCTCTCCTTCAGGATATTCTTCTTCCCATTTTAGACACTTTTCAAGCTTTAGTAGATCTGTACTGACCAATAGCGTTGAATGATAGAAAAACTTATGTTTGGCAATAGCTGTGCTAGAGCCCGATATCTTTTTACCTTCGATAAAAACGCTGGCTCGGTCGTCTACGACCACAGAAGCTTTAGTCAGTTTTCTGAGTGCTTCTGCTACTATATTCGCAATAGCCTTTGCTTCTTCTAGAATGTAATGAGAAAAGATGATGTTGTCCTTGTCTTTGCACAATGTAACATTGAGATTACCTAAGTCATGGTACACTGTTCCCCCACCAGTAAATCTCCTGACTACTGGTATCTTTTCTGAATGCACGTAATCCTCATTAACTTCATAGCAGGGATTTTGGAATTTACCCAAAACTACACAAGGTTCGTTCTGCCATAACATGAGTACTACGTCATTTAACAGCTCGCAACATAGAATCGACTCTTCCATCTTAAGGTTAAAAAATGGATCGGTTGAATCATTCTTCAGTTTTTTTAGAGTGACCATGATGGCTTATGGCTTAAACAATCCTCTTTGAGCACCCATTTCCAAAGCTTTAGGTATATCAACTGTGAGGGGACCTTCGCAGGAAAGCTCCACAGAAAACTTAGTTGGCTGAAATACTTCTATTTCTCTTTCACCATCCAAAGCGATTGTCCCGTCATCAAGACTAAGAATGAAAGGCTCGTCTTTATGAAGCAAACCATATTCCTTTACTTCCACTCGCTCAATTTTCCCTGGCGCCATAGGAAACCATACCCAATCGCCAGGAGAATCTAATATGGCATAGGAACCATACGGATCATATTGGCCTGACGGGTGCAGAAAACCAAGTAAAGATGAAAACCCAACATTCTCAGGTCTTGCTCTGGAACAAAACACAGCGCTTATAGCCTTAGGGTCCCACACAGCTCTTGAACCTACAAAACGTTCCTTGGTAAATGCCACATCAATTAGTGCTAGGTCTTCGCCGCCTTCCCAAGAGAGTTTCAAAAACTTTTCCTGATTTGTGATCAGCGTTTGATCTATTACTTCGGAGGTCAGAACCCAAGCTGCCAGGCCGGCAATGGTTGCCTCAACCATGATAGGAAAAACGTTATTCGTTCCTGTAGATATACTTACAATGGGAGTAGAATCCTTGGGATCCAAACCTTTGACTGCCGCTCTGTTTGTTCCATCCCCTCCTATGACAACAATGGCGTCAACATTACCTTGCATTAGTGAAGCCGCCTTCTGCGTATCAGAGTCTGTAAAAATCGGTTTCATATCCAGCTGCTTTAGCTCGATTCCTAGCTTTCTAATGCGTTCTGCTGCTCTGTAGACGATATTGTAAGAATCAGGCATAAACAGGACAGAATCTAGTCCCATTGTGTTCCATGTTGCTAACAATCTTTCAACAATATTAACTTTTTCTTCATTATCGAAGACTGACGCGTGCGCGACTAATCTCCTTATATCTCTTCCAGACTGGGGATTGGCAATGATTCCAATCGAATGTCTTTTCATGGTTGACCAGAACTCCTTTCGACCTTAATAAGAGCCCAAGACCATCTTCAACGAACTCCGGCTAGTCTAGTGCGCTTGTACTTTCGAAATACTCTTTGACCTTTTGCAGAAACCGGGCTCCTGGAGCACCATCTACAACTCTGTGATCGACGCTTAATGAAAGTGTCATGCTTTTTCCAGAACGCACTTCACCACCCTCAAGAAAAGTAACATCTCGAATTCTGTTTACTCCGAGAATTGCTACCTGAGGTGGATTGATCACTGGCGTGAATGAATCTACACCTAACATCCCCATGTTAGTTACTGTAAACGTTCCACCTACGAAGTCTTTCTCCTTTAGTTGGCCTGCTCTTGCTCGTGACACTATGTCTTCATATTCCGTTATGAGCTGCGTAACGCTCTTTTTATCAACGTCCCTGATAACAGGTGTAACAAGTCCATAAGAGGCATCCACTGCCACACAAATGTTTATGGAGTTATAGATCTTTAGCACATCACCCTCCAGTGTTGCGTTCAAGTTCGGAAAGTCCCTTAGTGAGTAAGCAATCAGTTTCAGCATGATTACAGTTAGACTAGGATTACCTGAGGTTCTTTCCTTCAAAACAAGCAGATTTGTCGGATCAACATTCATATTAATCGTCACATGCACAGCATTCCTGTAACTTTCTGATAACCTTTCGGAGATAATCTTTCTGAAACCTGTGATTTTTTCCTCCTTCTGGAGCTTTGGGTAAAAGTGGTCGACAATATAGGCTTGAAGAACTTCTAAGCTGATTTGACCCTTTTCCTGCTCAAGCTGTTGAAGGTCAATATCGTATTGATCTGCAATGGCTTTTAAGTCCATCATGAAGCATCCCTCCCCTGTTGGTGCATGCACACCACCATAGAATGTGTATGGACATTATAGCACCGGGATACAACAAAATACATTCCTTAAAAACTATATTGTTGGCCTCTTCTCTTTCTTCTCAGGTCTTACCGATTTTCCTCTGTACAAAGTTTTGAATAACTTTGCGAATTGTATAAGATCAACGTTGGTCCCTTTAAGTCCGTTCAAACCGTTACGAGCGACCTTGAAAGAAATGGCATTGTTTCTGTTGCCGTCCCTCAGCAAGATCTGACCATCAGCAGTTAGAGGGGCTTTAACCACCGAAATTATCAAAGCAACAGTGGGTAAGAAAAACCACAACCAAAGAATGGAGGTTACATGGAAAAAGTAGAAAGGCACCCAACCCAGCAGACTTATGACCCACATCCACAAACTCAAATTGTTAAGCACATTCTCAATATCCCACCTGACATAAGGCTGACTGCTTTTGATAACCCATAAGAAGAATTTCTCACGTAAGGAAAATGCGAAATCTGCTAAATCTCCAGCAGTTGCTGACGATCCGATCATGTCGAACACTGGATGCCCGACAGACTCGTTGCTTTTTCGAACCAATGATAGTTGAGCATCCACGTGTTCAAGTGCGAACGTACCATTCTCCAAAAGGAACAACATATCAGCGAGTATTAAATCCTCACTCTCTCTTCTGTTTCTAATAAAAGCATACAATGAAGGCCAATAGTTCATAATCATATTATAGTAGAGTACCGTACCAGACGATAAGAAAGCGTGGGTCAAAAAACAATGGTTTACATAGGTCTACACCTCAACATAAGCGACGGGATAGATGCAATCCTAAAGCAAATAGACGAGCTCCAAATAAACTCTTTTCAGCTTTTCCTAGAGAGTCCACTGTCGTGGACTCCTATGAAAGGGCTCTATCGTTTCGAAAGCCTCATAGAGAGAGCAAGAAAGGATTTCGGCGTGAAGACTGTCTTTGTGCATTCACCCTATCTAGTACACTTATCCAGCCCGAGAGCGTCTGTTAGGACAAAATCGTGGAAGAAACTCAAAGAGGATCTTTCTTTGGCGTCAGACCTTGGCATAGACGGCTACGTAGCGCACTTAGACATACAGCATCAAGAACAAAGGTCCGTTTTTCTCGAAGAGTATTCGAGGTACTTATCCATGATATCCTCCAATATTCCTCTTCTCTTGGAAAACGTTGCGTCAGCAAAATTCGTCGGCTCTGATCCTTATTTCCTTCTGGACATAGTACGTCAGGTTTACAATTCGTATCCTGCCGCCATATGTTTAGATACGGCACATTTAGCTGCGGCGGGGTTTGACATCTTGGATATTCTCGAAGACAAAAGATTTGATGACATGGTATGCAGCATCAAGGTTCTCCATTTAAACGATTTAAAGACGCCTGTAGGATCGTCCAGAGATGTGCATGAAAACTTAGGCGAAGGCTCTATTGGATATGGTCCGCTGAAAAAAATGGTTAGAGCCCAAAGGGACGGAACATCCATAATATTAGAAACTCCTCAGGACAAAGTAGATAATAACAGGAAAAATGTTGCAACTTTGAAAAGGATGATGGCTGAGTAAGAAAAGAGGTCCAAGCTTCCTTAAAGGGCTTGAACCTCTGCAATAGTTTTAATCTGTGTGCTTAACCTTCTCCTTTTTCAAAAATCACACCATCAGCTTTAGGAGCTTTCGTTCTGCCAATAAACCCCGCAAGCACTACTAGTGCAACAACATACGGGAAAGCCTTGATAAGTATGGGAGATATACCACTCAGTAGAGGTATTTGGTTTTGGAAGTACGTAAGCGTTTCAGCATACCCGAAGAGCATAGCTGCTAAAACAGCGTATAGTGGATTGTAGTTACCAAAAATCATCGCAGCCAAAGCTAAGAAGCCACGTCCTGCCGTCATGGCATCAATCCATTGGTGTGGATAAAGTGTGGCAGCAGCAAGCCCTGCAAAGACACCAGACAGTATGACACCGATGTACTTGTATGCGTACACGTTCACACCAAGAGAATCCGCTGCCCAAGGGTTTTGACCGCAGCTACGAAGACGCAAGCCAAAACGGGTACGGTTTAGCAACCAAACGGTAAATATGGCCAGAGGTATGAAAAAGTATGCTATAACGTTAATCCTGAGAAATGTTGGTGGAGTGTATGGGTTTACAGTACTCTGAGTTTCCATACCAAAGATTTGCATGCTAAGAAATCTCGTTAAGCCTGAAGCAAGTATATTTAGCGCAGTGCCGCTAACCACGTGGTCAACTTTAAATGTTATAGTGGCTAATCCGTGAATCAACGATATGAGCACAGCCCCAGCGATAGCAAACAGTAGTCCAGCTATCCAGCTCTTAAACAGTGTCGCTCCCCAGACAAAGAAGAAGGTGCCGGTGAGCATCATGCCTTCCACTGCGATGTTAACCACGCCGCCAGTTTCAGAATAAACCGCACCTAAAGCACCATACGCCATGGGTGCGCTCAACTGTAAGCCCCTTAACAAGAAATACCAAAAGTCAAACATGCTAACCAACCTCTCTTCTTCTTAAAGTGCGCGCGTAACGCCTGAGAATTTGGTCAATCACAACCACAGATAGTATCATGAGCCCTGAAATAATACCAATTAGAGAATTAGGAACCTTTGTGTACATTTGAAGTCCGTATCCAGCACGACTCAAGAATGAGAAAAGCAGTCCTGAAAGGATAACCCCCAAAGGATTATTTCTCGCTAAGAGAGCTACTGCAAGTCCTGTAAAGCCAAGGCCTCTAGTTATATTTGGGGTAAAGAACTTTGAGATGTAGGCCACTTCTTGCAAACCAACTAAACCAGCTATGGCACCAGAAATAAACATCGTTACTAGTAGTGTTTTCTTGACGTCGACTCCGGCATAAACAGAGGCTGATATGTTCTGTCCAACCCACCGAATCCTAAGCCCTAAAGATGTCTTGAAGAGCAAAAACCATAGCAGAACCACAACAATAAGAGCTATTAGCCAGCTTAAATCTACCGCAACGTAGTGAGGAAACTTGAATCCAAAAAGCCCCGTTATGCTATTCACAATGTTGTGTAAAGATGGAAATACAGCGGTAGGTTTCATGTAAGGTGTGCGCAAATTGAAGGATTGTTTTGCGCCCCTGACCCCGTTAAAAGGCCCATCTACTAAGTAGAGAATTACCGCAGAAGCTATTTGGTTCATCATAATGGTGCTTATGACTTCGTGTACGCCCTTATAAACCTTTAACAGAGCAGGAATCAGGATCCATATCATACCCCCAAGCATACCAGCCAGAATAACTACCGGGATGTGGATATATGTGGGAAGGTTCAAATAAGCACCAGCCACGCCAGCGCAGAGAGCACCAAATAAGTACTGACCTTCTACGCCTATATTGAAAACCCCTGCCTGAAAGGCAATGGCGTTTGCTTCGCCAGCAATAATGAGAGGTATGGACTGAGAGACGATATAGGCTATACCAGATTGGCTAAACGAGAACGTAAGAATGGCACTTAGGGCTTTGATAGGACTTTCACCAATGAACTGAACGGTTATCATCATTATGACCATCGCAAATAAAAAGCCCAGGACGGGAGCAAGACTCTCAATTAGCCTGTATTTCCATTCCATGCTCTTAGGTTGGGTTTTAACTTGTTCTTGTGTCATTCTTCTTTCACTCCCAGCATGTACAATCCTATGATTTCGGGTGTCGCTTCTTCCCTGCTGAACTCTTTTATGATTTCTCCCCTATAAAGAACGCCAATTCGATCAGACAAAGCTAAGATCTCTTCAAGGTCAGCAGATATCAGGAGAACTGCTTTCCCTCTGATCTTCTCATCTATGAGTTGTTTATATATAAATTCCGTTGCTCCTACATCCACGCCCCTGGTGGGGTAAGCAGCCAACAAAAGTGTAGGATCAAAGCTTATTTCGCGTCCCACAACAAATTTTTGCTGGTTTCCTCCGCTTAAAGCACTAGCTGGTACTTCCACAGAAGGAGTTCTGACGTCGAAGTTCTTTATTATGGTGGATCCAGTAGATCTCATTGCTTTGTAATCAAGAATACCCCTTTTCTGAAATTCCTGCCGCCAATGCCAGCCGACGATTGCGTTGATGTAAAGCGGCATATCAATGAACAAACCCTGTGCCTGGCGATCTGCTGGAATATGGCCCACGCCCAGTTTTCTGCGTCCTAAAGGTGGAATGCGGTTGACCACCTCATTAGTAATGTGAATTTCACCAGCAGACGGATAAATCTCACCAGAGACTATCTTTAGAAGTTCTTCTTGGCCATTTCCTTCAACGCCAGCTACTCCGTAAATTTCGCCCGCATGAACAGAAAAACTGATGCCATCAAGCTTCTTGACACCATACTCTTCGTAAACAACATCTTTTAGCACCAAGCACTCTTCCCCAACTTCTACGCGCGGGTTTTCCACCTCCAGCACCACTGGTTTACCCACCATCATCTCGGCGATTTTTTCTTTGCTAGCTTCTTCAAGAGGCATCTCACCTACTACTCTTCCCCTTCGAATGACAGTGATCCTGTCAGCTATTTCCAGAACTTCATTTAGTTTATGAGAGATAAAGATTATACCTCGCCCCTGTGCTTTCAGAGCTTTAAGCGTCTTGAATAGCTCCGAGGTTTCCTGCGGAGTGAGAACAGCTGTGGGTTCGTCAAGAACCAAAGTTTCCGCACCTCTGTACAAGAGCTTGAGAATCTCAACACGTTGCTGAAGCCCAACTGGTAAGTCCTCAACATAGGCATCAAGATCCACGGGCATGGCATTTGCATTCATGATATCTTCGATCTTTCTCCTCGCTAAGCTTAAATCAAGGACCACATTTTTAACAGGTTCGCTGCCCAAGATGATGTTCTCAAGGACTGTTAAACCAGGTACTAGCATAAAATGCTGGTGTACCATGCCTATGCCTAAAGCCACTGCCACAGAAGGATTCGTAATTCTTACAGGTTTCCCTCTGACCAAAATCTCACCTTTGTCCGCACGATATTCCCCGTAGAGTATTTTCATAAGCGTGGTCTTGCCAGCTCCGTTTTCGCCAACTAACGCGTGGATTTCTCCTTCGTAGAGCGTTAGATGAATATCATCATTAGCCACAACACCTGGGAAAGATTTTGTAATACCCCTTAGTTCAATCAGAGGAATACGTTCTTTGATTTTGTCAACTCTCCTCATCTCTATCACCCATTTCTAATGTTTTGAGCGGACAACCAAAATGAAGATAAACCAGCTATTAAAGCTTCCACGAAATCCTGCTTAACCATGAATGGATCACGGCGTTGATGGAAAAATAACTGCAGAAACAATTACATCACCTCTGCTTATAACTGACTTGACATTACGCTTTCTTATTATAACATCCAGTAAAAGCAAAAAAGGGCTACCATTTGGGTAGCCCCTGATCACAGTTGTGCAAGTTATTAGATCTTAAGGTAACTGGAACGTTTGTAGCTCTTCGTTGTTGGTTGGAACAACTATTTCGCCGTTTATGATCTTTTGCTTGAGTTCATCTACCTGAGGCATGACATCTTCAATGAGAGACTTGTTATAGTCGTTAACTGCATATCCGACACCATCTACGTCCAATCCAAAATCTCTGTATCCACCTTTCCACTGGCCTTCCATGAAATCTTTCCCTGTAAGATATACAGACGTGTCTACCCTCTTCAACATGGATGTTAAGATGCGATCCCCAATAGCTTGCTGCTCAGGGTCATCGCTGCTCTTATAGACGAGGCCCTGGTCACTATCAACACCAATTGCCCAAACATCTTTGCCATTCTTGTAAGCGTCGTAAACTGCCTGGAACACGCCAGCACCTGATGCACCAGATGCATGGTAAATGATGTCTGCGCCCTGGTTCAGGAACGTCGAAGCTATTTCTGTTCCTCTGGCTGGATCTTTGAAAGCGTCACCAGTGGTGCCGATGTACTGGGAAAGAATGTTTCCAGACTGTCTTAGAGTAGGATTAACGTACATGGCTCCTGCTTTGAATCCAACTTCAAACTGCTCGATAAGAGTGCTCTGCATACCACCAACAAAACCCACTTTGTCTGTATTGGTTTTCAAACCTGCAATGGCTCCAACCAAGAAAGAACCTTCATTCTGCTTGAAGTTTAGGCAAACGATGTTGCTTTGTTCATCAAGACCATCAATGGTGCCGTCGACGATGGCAAACTTAGTTTCCGGGAAATCTTTGGCAACGTTGATCATGGGATCAGTGAACATGAAACCAATACCGAAGATCAAATTATAACCTTCCTCAGCCAAAGTACGAAGAAGCTGTTCTCTGTCTTGACCGCCTTCTTTGGGCTCCAAGTACTTAAGTTCTACTTCGCTACCATAATTTACCTTGTCAGGGTCGTCCTTGATGTAGCCCTTGAATTCCTCTGCCAAACGAACTAGCCCGTTATAGGCAGAATCGTTAAAAGAGTGGTCTCCTCGTCCACCGATATCAAACACTAGACCAATCTTGTACTTAGGCTCGGTAGTGCTGGGCTGCGCAGGTTTTGAACAACCGCTCAGCACAAGTGAAACAGCCAATAGAGCGACCAAAATACCAACTGTAAATTTCTTCACCTCTGCTCCTCCCCTTTCTTAATTTTTAGCGGAAGCTGTGCTTCCGCTTCCGTAATATTATACTATGTTTAAGTTAGTGTCAATTAACGCCATAACAAACTTTTAAACACCGTTCCTTCAATGCTGACGTAAAATATGGTCGACTACGCTGCGCATAAAGGAGGTACCAACCATGGATAACATAAAACGACTCGGTGTCCTGACGGGCGGAGGAGATGCGCCTGGCTTAAACCCAGCCATTAGAGGAGTTTTCTATAAGGCACAGGAATTAGGATACGAGGTCATAGGCATCAAGGATGGCTGGAAGGGTCTCTTAGAGAAAGACACTATAGTACTGTCCAAAGAAGACGTAGACGCTGCTCTTACAAAAGGGGGAACCATCCTGGGCTCCAGCCGTACTAATCCATACAAAAGAGAAAATGGAAAAGAAACTGCTTACGAAAATTTTAAGGAGCTTGGTCTTAGTGGGCTCATTGCCATTGGTGGTGAAGACACATTGGGCGTTGCTGGGCAACTTGTTAGGGATTTCCACTTGCCCATAAATGGGGTGCCAAAAACGATCGATTTTGACGTTCCTGAAACTGATTTCACGCTCGGCTTCTTCACGGCTCTCGAAGTAACGACGGACATACTTGAAAGGTTGCAAGATACAGCGAGAAGCCACCACCGCGTCATGGTATTAGAAGTCATGGGGCGTCATGCAGGATGGTTGGGACTTTTCACTGCCGTAGCTGGCGGTGCAGATTATGTCCTCCTTCCTGAAAAGAAAGCCGACATAGAAGAGCTCATTGGAAAAACAAGAAAAGCACTTTCTGAAAAAGGATACGCTGTAGTAGTGGTATCAGAGGGAGCAGTATTGGATGAAAGCATGCTTAAGAATAGGCCTGTTGATGAATTCGGTCATGTTCAGCTTGGTGGCATGGGGGAAGTGGTTGCACAGTTCTTGGAACACAACTTGAACATAGAGGTCAAATGTGTCATTTTAGGCCATGCCCAAAGGGGCGGTAAGCCCTCTGTCATAGATAGAATACTCCCACAGCTACAAGCGGTGAAAGCTGTGGAATGGCTAGATAAAGGCCAGACTGGCGTCTTAGCTGCCTACAGAGAAGGTTCTATCAAACCAGTGGACCTCACCTTGGTTGTGGGCAAAAACAGACCTCTTCCTGAGTCTTTGATTGACGATTTTGGTGTTTTCTTTAGGGGCTAGTTAGGTCATGAAAAGAATTGGCATACTAACTTCTGGTGGCGATTCTCCCGGTATGAATGCAGCCATTTGCGGGGCTGTAGTTGCTGCAGAGCAGAGGAACATCGAAGTCATAGGTGTACGCAATGGCTTTGATGGCCTTTTGGAGGAACAGTTTCTGCCATTGAGTTCCAGTCGGGTAAGAGGAATAAACTCTCTCGGGGGAACAATTCTTGGAACTTCTAGAAGTGATCGCTTTCTACTGCCGGAGTGGAGGAGGAGAGTACCAGATACACTCTCCTCCACTGGCATTGATGGCCTCATAGTAATTGGGGGAAATGGTTCTTTGAGGGGTGCTATGGCTTTAGAAGAGGCCGGCATACCTACTGTGGGAATACCGGGCACCATTGATAACGACTTGGGAGGTACAGACTTTACATTGGGGTTCATTACGGCAGCTGAGACAGCGGTAAAAGCTGTTCGTCGACTGACTGATGTAGCTTTGTCTGAAAGGGGCGTTTTTTTCGTCGAAGTTATGGGTCGAAATTCTGGTTACATAGCCATGTTCGTTGGTCTGGCAACAGGAGCTGATTTTGTTAACATACCTGAAGCTCCAGCAACACCTGAGGACATTTACAGCAAAATACGGCAGTCTGAAGGAAGTGCCATAGTCATATGGGCCGAGGGGTGCGGTGACCCATCTCCACTTGCCGAGTGGTTACGCCAAGAACTGAGTAGAGATATAGAGATTTCTCGAATCGGGCATCTCCAAAGAGGAGGCACACCAGCCACCTTAGATTCTTTCCTTGGTTTTACTATGGGAGCAGCTGCACTTTACACCATATCGGAAGAACGCCACTCTATAATGATAGGAACACGTAACTTACAGCCTGTGGAAGTACCTTACGAGGTAGCAATCAAGCCAAACCCGCTTCCACCTTACCTTCAGTCCATGCTCCTACCGCTTTTGAACTCACGCTGACGTTTTGCTTCATATAAAGCAATACCAAGGGCAACATGAACGTTAAGGCTTTCAAAGTCAGTTGGTATATTCCCAAGACCATCGCACAATGTTTTCACTGTGCTACGTATACCTTTGTCTTCAGAGCCAATCACTAAAGCAATTCTTCCCGTTAGGTCAAAGTGGTACAGTTTTGTTCCTTCATGGGCTTCCAGCCCTATCACTGAAAAACCGTTTTCTTTAAGTCTTAGAATGGCCTGCTTAATGTTAAGACGCCACACATTTGCTTTTAGAGCCGCTCCTCGTGAAATCTCAACAACCTTGGGTGTTATTGATCCGGTGTTATGCAAGTCAAGGATTATATGCGGGGCCGAAAGCGCTACAGATGCACGAAATATGGCTCCCAGATTCGTACTATCTGTAACACCATCCACAATGACCACTGTATCTCCTATCTCTGGCAACTCTTCCCATCCAAGATAGTTAACCTCTGAAGGAAGAAAGCCTACCCACTCTTTCTCAGGAAAGAATTCTTTGGGAACAGCCACTAAAGGGATTGGTCTGTTACTCTCTAACTTATCTATTAGTTCTCTAACTCTGGATAGTCTATCTGATCTTACCCAGATTTTCTCAACCTTACCAGACTTTAGAGCCTCCTCTAAAGGACTAAAACCGTAGGTGAGTTCTTTCTTTAAACTCATTCTTTACTGCTCCCTTATCCATCGTGTGCCGTCTTTGGTATCTTCAAGAACTATGCCATGTTTCAACAACATATTCCTAATATCGTCAGCCTCTGAAAATTTCTTTTCCCTTCTGAAACTATTCCTTAATTCAACCACGTCTTGAATCAAAGATTCATCTACTGTTCTGTTCCTAGTTAATCTTAGTCCAAAGACAGTTTGTAAGGTGTGAGAGAGGAATTCTTTGACCAACAACGCCTCGCCAGCATTTACATCTTCAACTCTTAGCTGTGCTATCAGCTTATGGATCTCAGACAAGGCAGCAGATGAGTTCAAGTCACTCTCAAGAGCATTATTAAAAGCATCTCTTGCACTTGATATGAGGTATATTACTTGGCTTCGTGTTTCCCCACTTTTACTTACCCAGTCAAGGCGCTCAAAATATGATCTAAGGTTACTCACTGTATGTTCTGCTTGGTTGTAGGCTTCTTCGGAAAACGTAACAGGATCTCTGTAATATGTTGAAAGAAGCAAATATCTCACCACATCTGGATCGTATTTTGACATGATTTCGGTGGCACCTATGAAGTTGCCTAAACTCTTGTGCATCTCCTCTTCGCCGATGCGCAGCATGCCAGTATGCATCCACGCTTTTGCAAAGGGTTTTTGACCCATGAGAGCTTCTGACTGAGCTTTCTCATTCTCGTGATGCGGAAATATGAGATCTGAACCCCCGCCGTGAAAGTCCAGCGGGAACCCAGCAAACTTAACAGAAATGACTGTGCATTCTATATGCCACCCTGGCCTTCCATCCCCCCACGGGCTGTGCCACCAAATGGTCTCACCAGGTTTTCTACTCTTCCACAAAGCAAAGTCTCTGGGATCCTTCTTGAATGGCGAAGGTTCTACTCTGGCTTCAAGCAAAGACATATCTTCGACTTTTCTACCTGAAAGTTCACCATAATCTGGGAAGCTACAAACTGAGAAATAGACACCGTCCGGTGTCACATAAGCATGACCTTTATCTATGAGCTGCTTAACAGCTTCGATTATATCTGGGATTACTTGAGAGACCCTTATATATGCATAGAGTGGTTCCACGTTGAGAAAGTCCATAAGTTTGTAGTAAAGTCTTTCGTATTTTTCAGCCAAGGCAAAAGGATGAACAGAAAGTTTTGCAGATCTCTCAATGATCTTATCATCAACGTCTGTAAAATTCGAAACAAATACTGGCTCGTAACCCTGTGCCCTCACAAAGCGATGGAATAAGTCAAACACCAGAGCTGTTCTCACATGGCCTAAATGAGGTTCGTCATATGGGGTTATACCACAAACATAACCTACTATCTTTTCTCCAGGTTTCTTCCCCAGATCAACGAGTTCTCGGCTATGTGTATCATACAGTTTCATCTCTTCACCTCAACGCCATTCACAAAAGCTAGCGAAATCATGCCATCAAGATCTTTTCCAATTATACCCTCGCTTCGGGTAATTGAAAGGTGAACTGGTGCGTTCACAAGTGATGATAGGTTTCTCGTAATGGGCTCTATCCAGTGTTTTAACTTTGGTTTGTCAGCTAACAACAAGACTGTTAATTTTTCTACCAAGATGCCATTTTTTCTCATTCTTTCCATTACATCAGCTAGAATATTTGTGGAAGGACAGCCTTTCCACAATTCATTATTGGGATACAGAGTCCCTAAGTCACCCTGCCCTAACATTGACAAAAACGCATCAGCCACAGCATGAATTGCTACATCGCCATCAGTCCACGATTCCAAGCCGATTTCCGCGTCTTCTATTTGCACTCCACCGAGAACGAGAGTCCTGCTTTCGCTAAACTTGTGAAAATCCCACCCAATCCCTTGTATTTGTCTAAACATGTGCTCTTGAAGAAAAATATCCTCGGGAAACGTGACTTTTAAGTTTTTTCTTTCTCCTTCGACAACATGAACCTCCCACCCAAGTTGCTGTGCCACACTTGCTTCATCTACGTCTTCATGTGGGGCTTCCAGTACCGCTTTTAGCGCATCATACCTGAAGCCTTGCGGCGTTTGGACTCTAATAAGACCTCCTCTGGGGACAGGTACAGTACTGTTACCCTCTTTCTTTCTTAGAGCGTCTTCAACATCAATAGCTGGAACTACAACTGGGAAAGTGTCCAGCCACGCAATTACACGTTCGAACAAAACGTTAGTAGCCAGCGGCCGCGCACCGTCGTGGACCAGAACCTTGTCCACTTTTGCAAGCTCATAAAAACCGTTAGCTACAGACTTCTTCCTTGAATCACCTGGGGGTGCAACCTTTATGTCCCTTGAGTTCAAGAGAGGACTATCCGTTACAATAACTATGTCTTGGAATAATCCCTTTAACGTCTCAAGACGAACTAGCCAATAGTCAAGTAAAGACAAACCTTTAAATACTTTCAGCTCCATTTTGCCTTTACCACCGGAAAATCTTTGTCCCTTGCCACCAGCAACCAAAATCAAACCATTCATGTTTTAGTCAGCAACCTTGGTGAAGATGATTTTCCCTGTATCGCTCACGTGTACATTGGTGACCACAACACGGACGGTGTTTCCGATCAAATCTGCTGCGTCCTCAACAACGACCATGGTTCCATCGTCCAGGAATCCTACACCTTGTTGACGGATTTTTCCTTCCTTAACGATTTTTATGGTAAGCTCGTCACCTACGTTGATGTTGGGACGAAGAGCCAGAAACACCTCACTAAAGTTGATCACATCTGCGTTATGCAAGCGTGCAATCTTTGCCAAGTTGGAGTCTAATGTTACAATGGTTGCTTTCTTGTCACGAGCATATTGAATAAGTGCATCATCAACCCCCTTCACTCCTCGGGGAGTGTATTCCAGCAGCGTAAGGCGTTTGCTCGTTGCTTTTAGCTGCTCTAACACTTTCAATGCTCTCTGGCCCTTATCACGCTTGACAGGATCCGTACTATCAGCTAGTTGTCTTATTTCATCGACTACAAAAGAAGGCACCACAACCCTACCTTTGAGTAAGTCCAGATTCATGATATCCAAAATGCGCCCATCAACTAATATGGATGTATCCAAAACAAATTCCGGTTGATCAGTGGGTATACCTTCCCTTCGTTCCCTGGCTCGGTAAATGAAAATCGCACCCCATATGGCCATTACGTCTAGAACCACCAGAATAGCGACACCCAGTGCATGTTCGCCAGCATACATGAGAGGTATCAAAATAGGCACTCCTACAATGTTAGCTAGAATGATGCCGATACCTATGTACTGGAATTGCTGAAACGAAAAAGACGCAGCTCGCTGAAAAGCCTGCTCCACCCATTTGTCAAAGGTAGATAGAAATCCATAGCCTACTGCTAGTGCTACTGCGCTCAAAATTCCCAGCACAATGTATTGATTCTCCTCAACGAACCGTAAAGGAATAAAACCAACTAAAACGTAAAGCAGAATGAATACGACAAAAGAATAAAACAAACCTCTAATAAAACGTAAAAAACGCATCAAAATCACCTCACAATAGAATTAGAAAAGTTCTTTAATTAATTCTACAACAGTGGAAGCATTTGTCCTGTTTAACTGAGATCCTCTAAGTAATCGGTCCAGTTGTGTCTCCGGGTGAGGAGATCTTATATCCCCCGTAAGCAAAACTTCACCATATACTAGTTTATTTCCCAAAACTGGCAATTCTTTCAAACTCGAATAAATAGCTGCCACTATGGCAGCATCTACGCCATAATCATTTACAAAGAAATCCGTAGTCAGATCGACATAAATGTCGTATTTGTACAGCGGAGCCCTGAGGTACTTCTGCATAACTGCTGTTAGAAGCAACAATCGATTATTGGGATACCTTGAGCTTAAGCGTTTTGGGATCTGTCCATAGGAATCTGTTACCAACGCATGTACCTGAACAAACTCAAATCTGGTTCCAGTGTTTACAGCGCCGAGAACTAATCCACTTTGATTCTTGCCTAATCCAGTTAACTCTGGTTTGGCGAGGACCAAGCCGGAACTTTTCATCTCGAGCAAGACCTGGTCTGTACTCGGTCCGAATCTGTTCTTAACTAACTTCAACAACCGCTTGTCACTGGTTCTATCCCCTTCTAAGTACAACACAACGTCTACCATGTGCTCTACCGTGCGGGGACCTGCTATGACACCTTCTTTTGTCACGTGTGCCACTATCACAACAATCCCGTTAGATTCCTTTGCCCACTGAACTAAGTGGCCGGCTACTTCTCTTACCATGGTTGGTGATCCTGGCGTGCCTACATCACCAAAACTTATGGTTTGAAGACTGTCCACACAAACCAGCTCGTAATTATCTAAGTCAACATTACCAAGATCTGATTCAGACACAACATTTATGTTGCTCAGACCAATGCGTTTAGCTCGTTCAAGCAATTGCTGCTGAGTTTCCTCTGAACTTACATATAAAGCATTTGCTTCCGCATAGCCAAGGATTTGTAGTGCCAAAGTTGACTTACCTATGCCGGGTTCGCCACCTAAAAGCAGCACTGAACCGCTCTTAAGACCGCCTCCCAAAACGTAATTAAGCTCTGATAAAAAAGTTGGGATCGTTTTTTGCGGCTTCTTAACGTAACTATGGTTTTCTTTTGGTCCTTGATCGACTACGGGCTTCCTAAGAACAAACGTACCAAATTGCCCGCACTGCGGGCACCTTCCTAACTTTACAGAGGAAACATACCCGCAGTTCAGGCATTCGTACTGATTCTTTTCACTCAAACTCTACTAACTTCCTCGTCTGGTACCTGGTTGATTTCAATCTCACCATTAGAAAAGTCTAAGAGCAACGTTCCACTAATATTCTCATGCTTGAGCATGTACTCTGCTAAAGGATCCTTTACAAGTCGTTGGATAGCTCTCCTTAGCGGCCTTGCGCCGAACCGTGGTTCATAACCTTCTTTTATGATCTGATCTAACATTCTGTCGGCGATCTTAACAGCAAGGTTTTGAGAACGAAGCTGTTTGTTCAGATCGTCCATCATGATACCAACAATTTGCCTTAAGTCTTCGTTTGTCAAGTGGTGGAATACTACTATTTCATCAATCCTGTTTAAGAACTCCGGCTTGAAAAACTTCTTTACAGCATCCATAACAAGGTTTTCCATGTTTTCGAATTTAACCTCGTCTTTTAAGAATCCAATGGTTGCTCCTGCACTAATATCCCTGCTACCTAAGTTCGATGTCATTATTATGATAGTATTTCTGAAATCCACTACGCGACCTTGACCGTCCGTTAGTCGGCCATCTTCGAATATTTGAAGCAATATGTCGAAGACATCTGGATGTGCTTTCTCAATCTCATCCAGAAGCACAATGCTGTGCGGTTTCCTTCTAACAGCTTCGGTTAGCTGTCCTCCTTCTTCGTACCCCACATATCCTGGAGGAGCACCAACCAATCGGCTTACATTGAACTTCTCCATGTACTCAGACATGTCAATACGTATGAGAGCATCTTCTTCACCAAACATGAACTCCGCTAAAGCACGTGCAAGTTCCGTCTTGCCTACCCCAGTAGGTCCAAGGAACAAGAATACGCCTATAGGTCTTCTTTCGTCCTGCAAACCGGTTCTGCTTCTTCTAATGGCTTTAGCTACGGCAGTAACTGCTTCATTCTGACCAACGATCCGTCGGTGCAGATAATCTTCAATCTCTAGGAGTTTCTTCTTATCATCCAAACGCAGTTTTGCTACAGGTATGCCAGTCCAAGAAGATATCGTGTACGCGACATCATCAAAAGATACCGTAGGTTGATTCTCATCCATGCTACGTTCATAGAGCCAAATCTCTTCCATTCTTGCGTATTCTTCCTTGAGAGCCTTCTCCTTATCTCGTAACGCTGCGGCTTCTTCAAACTGTTGAGAATCAATAGCTAATTGCTTTTGCAATCTAACATTTTCAATTTCATCTAGAAGTGCCCTAAGGTTGCTCGGTAAAACCTCGTTTGCAAGCCTTACTTTCGCACATGTTTCATCCAAAGCATCTATGGCCTTGTCAGGCAAAAATCTTTGCTTCACATACTTCTTTGTCAATATGGCAGCAGCCTCAATGGCGTCATCTGCAATCTTAACGTTGTGGAATTTCTCGTAGATGGGACGCAGGCCCATGAGAATCTGCTTTGTTTCTTCTACGGAAGGTTCGTCAACCTGAACAGGTTGGAATCTACGCTCGAAAGCCGGATCCCTCTCAATGTATTTTCTGTAGTCATCGTAAGTCGTCGCACCAATAACTTTAATCTCGCCACGAGCCAAGGAAGGTTTAAGGATGGAAGCAGCATCTATGGCTCCTTCAGCAGCACCTGCGCCAATGACTGTATGTATTTCGTCGATAAACAGGATTACTTGTCCGTTAGTACGCTTAACTTCATCCAAGATCTTTTTCATACGTTCTTCGAATTCGCCTCTGTACTTTGTGCCAGCAACTATGGAAGAAATATCGAGTTGCACAATGCGCTTTTTCTTCAGAGAGTAAGGCACCTTACCTGAGGCAATTCTTTCAGCCAACCCTTCAACTATGGCCGTTTTACCTACGCCAGGTTCCCCCAACAGGATGGGGTTGTTCTTAATCCTTCGGCTAAGTATTTCAATGATCCTATTGAGCTCTGTTTCTCGACCTATGACGGGGTCTAGCTTACCTTTTTCAGCAAGAGAGACAAGGTCCTTGGAAAACTTATCCAGGACAGGTGTTTTCGTCTTTCCTTTTTCCTCTGGTTCCTGCTCTCCCATTTCTATGACTTTTCTCCTTACATCGTCATAGAAAACGCCATTCTCATTTAGTATGGAGCTAACTCTGGATGGTTCCTTAAGAATTGCCAGTAACAAGTGCTCCGTACCCACATACGAGTGAGCCAGTTTGCGTGCCTCTTCGCTGGCAATATCCAAAAGTCTCCTGGCTTCACTGGAAAGCTCAGGATACTGCAAACTAGAAGCCATTGGCATTGGTATATCTTCGATAGAGCTCCTTATGTTGTCAGCATCAGCACCCAACGAATCAATTATGGAATATGCCCGCGTATCCTCGTTGAGCATGGCTAAGACCAAATGTTCTCTGCCAACAAAACTGCTGTTTAGACGCCGTGCTTCTTCCTGGGCGTCCTTAAGTGCTTTTCTTGCTTCTTCTGAAAATCTAATAAACAAACTTTACCCTCCTTTTAAAGGCCTTTCTCATTTATGTAACGAAACACGCTTTCGGCTGCGATTGCACCATCAGCTGCAGCAGTTACTATTTGACCAAGTGCACCTTGCCTTACATCACCGGCTGCGAATATTCCTGCTTCGGACGTCTTCATATCCATGCTAACTTTTATATACCCATTTTCGTCCATGTTTACTAATCCCTTTGCCAAATCTGTGTTTGGCACATGACCGATTTGTATGAATACACCATCTACTGGCAAAACACTTTGCTCTTTGGTGTTAACATCCTCCAGCAGCAAGCTCTCAACCTTGTTCTGACCATTGATCTTCTTTACCACTTTGTTAAGCAAAGGCTCCACCTTTGGGTGTGAAAGAACCCTATCCACTAGCACTTTTTCTGCTCTAAAACCTGACCGTCTATGCACCAAATAGACCTTTGAAGCTATGTTAGCCATGTATTCTGCACTGGCAAAAGCAGAGCTACCACCTCCTACCACTGCCACTGTTTTATTACGGAAAAAGGCTCCATCACAGGTGGCACAAAACGACACACCCCTGCCTAAAAGCTCCGACTCACCAGGAACCCCAAGTTTTCTGTAGTCTATGCCCATTGCCAGTATAACAGTCTTTGCCAAGTATTTGGCATACCCGTGCAAAGCAAAATACTTACCACTCTTTTCAATCCTTTCAACCTTTTCATCCAAAAGTTCCGCTCCAGCATTCACTGCATGCTGCCTGAATCGTTCAGCAAGCTCAGCGCCTGATATACCTTCTGGGAACCCTGGGTAGTTCTCAATCATTGCTGCATTGTTAACTGTACCACCAAAAATGGCCTGTGACGCAACTGCTACACGCAAACCATTCCTGGCACAATAAATCGCACCAGTTAAACCTGCAGGTCCCCCACCAACTATAAAAACATCAAAAAGCGTTGTTTCATTCATGACCTATTTGCACCTCTTATCTTCGCAATACATGCTTTCCAATTTGCTTAACGCCATCGCTGCAGCAATACCTCGACGAGAAACAAGATACCAGGCTACTAGAGCGTGTATACATTTGAATGTTAAGGGCGATTTGCTGCCACCAATGAATAATTCCCGGTCAAAACCCTGACTTACTAAGTAATCAGCATATAGCCATTCGCTTTCTAGCTCCTCAGCCAACGCAGTTTTGTCTTGCAAAACTCGGTTAGTTATAGCTGCTTTCTCGCTGCCGCTTTCTATCTTAGAAATTTCTTCTTTGAGGTAAGGACAACTAAGCCAAAACAGCGTAGGAAAAGGAGTACCATCCTCTAGAAAAGGCTTTGTTTCAATTACCATGGGAAATCCGTGTGGACAAAAAAACCTTGGCCACCAGCTCCCCCTGGGAGGACGGTCCAGCTGAAACTTAACGATCGAATCTAATGACTGTTGCACCATCTACATTACCCTTTAAAATGTCTACAATAATTTTCTCATTATAGTATTCGCTATCCACGAAGAGAACTTCGTTTTTTAGCACCTTCTTTTGGTCCTCTAATGCATTTAGGGTTCCCTCAAGCTGTCTCAGCTGGTTCTGTACTGACATATCCACGAATACAAGCAGCACTATAAGCACACAGAGTGTGACTGCGGTCACACTAAGCACTTTTATGCTTTGCCTTATCTTCTTGTCTTTTTCACAGAACGTAGTGTCCATTGTAGATCTTTCCTGTTTCTAAATCCACAGTAATAACCGCTCCATCACTGGGTTCCTGTATCCAAACAACGTTGCCAAAAAGATGGCCTTCAGACGCATCTGCACCGAATATATGAGTTTCGGTCTTCCCTGCCTCGAAAAATGCAATACCGTTGAGCCTCTTGAGGTAATGTCCCACCATGTAACCTTTATGTGGCTTAAGGACCTCTACATTTCCGATAACGGTTGGTATCCTGTATATTTTAACAGAGTTTGTACTCCCTGCCACACCGGTTAAATCACCAAAGATGTAGAGCAGAAGATCTCCTTTGCTTGCAATTTGATGCTCCAATGACCATTTGACACTTGTTTTTAGGACTTCCTCGGCAGATGCTGAAGCTTCGGTTCTTATAGGAATCACTGCCCGGCTGAGGCACAATTGGCGTTGCAACCTAAGATTGTGCGTAACAGCAAGTATGGGAACAACAGAACGAAAAGCCGAAGTAATTCGTGCAGAGGCCCCGGTCTCAGTGGCAACGACCAATAGTTCTGCACCGCTACGCTCAGCGATACGAACCGCACTTTCTACGAGTGCTTCGCGTACGGATTTCGGTGTTAACGAATTCGGTGTCTTAAACGGGTATGTCTCCGCAGCTTCAATTATGCGTTTCATGGTTTCAATGGCAAGAATTGGATACTTCCCGAAAGCTGTTTCGCCAGACAGCATCACTGCATCGCTTCCATCCATGACAGCGTTAGCAACGTCTGTAATCTCGGCTCTGCCCGGGAACGGTCTTTCTATCATGGAGTCAAGCATTTGCGTTGCCACGATAACAGGTTTACATTTTTCCACGCATATCCTGATAATTTCCTTTTGCACCAGGGCTAAGTCTTCCAAAGGTATGTCAAGAGCCAAATCACCCCTAGCTACCATGATCGCGTCCGAGGCGTCCACAATGCTATTCAAGTCTTCCAGAGCTTCATGCCTTTCAATCTTTGCAACAATTCCAACATCGCTGCGCCCAGCCTTGTCAAGTCTTCTGCGAAGGTCCATTATATCTTCAGATTCTCTAACAAAACTCAGTCCTATGAAACCAATATCCTGCGTACATATAAAATCAAGATCTTTCAAATCTTTTTCCGTTAATGCTGGAAGACGCAGGCGAGCACCTGCAAAACTAATTCCTTTATGCGATGTTATTATGCCTCCTGCAACCACTTGGGCTGTTAGTTCGCGATCATCTTTTGAAGTTACTCGAAGCTGGATCTTTCCATCGTCCAGATAAACCAAAGAACCAACTTCCACATCTCCTACTAAATAAGGGTAATCAACGTACAGCACTTCTTGAGTACATGGGTCTGAACCATAGCAGAGTTTGATCTCCGCACCTTCTTGTAACGAAACGCCTTCTTCTGTTACCGTACTAGTTATCCTAATCTTTGGTCCCTGTAGATCAGCTAATATGGCTAAGGGTCTATCCAGCTCCTTCTCCACAATTCTTATGTTTTCAATCCTTTTAACATGCTCGTCGTAGGAGCCATGTGACAAGTTAAGCCTGAATACATCCGCTCCGACCTTAGCTGCTTCCCTTATTGTGTCCAAATCTTCTAATGATGGTCCAGTAGTAACAACAATTTTTACCAGTTTCATCTTGATCACCTCAAGGGTATTATAAGTCAAAGAGCTCTGTTTATTTGATTAATATGTCAAAAGTGGGTTAAAATAGCGACATGGCAAGAGGTAAAGCTAAGACTAACAGCGAGAGAAAGCCGGTAGTAAGTGGTCAGGGGAAAAAACCCGTAAAATCAAAGAGGGCAAGTAGCGTTCAAAAGCGAAGGAAGAAAAACAACAATAGAAAACTTTTCGTAGCACTAATAGTGATCCCCAGTATTCTCGTCTTCCTTAGCGTAGTTTTCTACTTCGTTGGAAAGATTTTGTTACAATCTGTGGTGGTATGGCAGGAGCTCTTCACAATAATGGGACTGCCTGCTTGGTTGGTAAGCCTCATACTGGCTGCTGCTGTAATGCTCATCATCATGGGAGTTGTATCAGTAAAACGCATACCACAACCCAACATACAAACACCATTCCCTCCGACAGAAGTCTTCGAAACAAACAAGAGTCCACAGGCCCCAGTGATCATAGATGTTAAAAGGGAAAAGAACAAAGTAAAAGACTCTAAGTCCCCTGCAAAATCAACATCCGAACCAATAGATGAAAGAGTTCAAAGTTTGCACACGATGCCCGATCAAGTTACAGGTGAAGGCAGAAGAAGGTTTAAGGGACGCACTTTTTTACCCCCTATTAGCCTTCTGGAAGCACCCACAAAACTATCATTTGGTGCCACAACAGAGACGCAAACCCTGGCAAAGAAAGTCCAAGAAGTTTTGGATACTTTTAACATAGGAGGAAAAGTTGTTAACTTCGTGACAGGCCCTCACGTAGTAAGGTTGGAGATCGAGCTTCTTGCAGGGACTCGTGTTTCCACAGTGACAGCCAGAAGCCAAGATTTCGCAGTACGGTTGGGCATACCTGAATTGCGTATTGACGCCCCCGTTGCTGGAAAACCCAATACGGTGGCAATTGAGGTGCCCAATCCGAAGAGGCAAATCGTAAGACTTTCCAATCTAATGGGAGCCATGAGCGACAAGTATGCTAACATACCACTTCCCATTGGGCTGACTGTGGACGGAAAACCCATCGTTGAAGATTTGACAAAGATGCCGCACTTGCTGGTAGCAGGAGCCACAGGGGCCGGGAAAAGTGTGGCTTTGCAAAGTTTCATTGTCTCGTTTTTGATGAATTTTAGCCCTGATGATGTCCGTATGGTCTTAGCTGACCCAAAGCACGTGGAATTCTCTTTCTATCAAGGGCTTCCTCATCTTCTGTATCCTGTTATCAACAACCCTCAGCAGGTTCTCATTGTTCTCAAGGAATTAGCTGCTGAGATGGAGGAAAGGTATCAAATACTTGCACAATCGAAGTCCAGAAGCATTGTAGATTACAATAAAGCACATCCAGAGGAAAAAATACCCATCATAATTGTCGTAGTTGATGAATTGGCAGACATCATGCTGACAGCACCCTCTGAGATGGAACAAGTAGTTGCAGTGCTGGCTTCCAAGGCAAGAGCAGCAGGTATTCACCTCATCATGGCTACTCAAAGGCCTTCTGTGGATGTCATAACGGGACTGATAAAAGCAAATATTCCCCACCGTATTGCTTTTGCCGTGAGCAGCCAGGTGGATTCCCGAGTAATTCTGGACGTTACCGGAGCAGAACGACTGATTGGTGCTGGTGACTTCCTGTATTCAAATCCTGCCGTGATGAAACCCATAAGAGGGCAGGCTCCTTTCATTTCTGATGTGGAGATCATGCGTGTGGTGGACTATTGGAAATCACAGCCACTGGAAACTCAGCTACGTGATATTCCCACCATGGAGTCTGTAACAGGCAGCTTTGACAGTTCTGATCCAATAATGAACGATGTGATTAACATGATAAAAAACATGGATAGAGTCTCTACTTCTCTGATACAGCGTCGGTTTAAGATTGGTTACAACAGGGCTGCTCGCATTCTGGATGCATTAGAAGAACAGGGCTATGTGGGTCCACTAGAAGGCGCCAGAGGCAGAAAAGTCCTTAAACATTAAAGGGGCTCTCTGTAGGTATCAATTGTTCAAGAACGCTGCCACTCTTTCGTATATCAGATCCACTTTGCTGTAGAGGTCAGATAAATCCGTTATATTCCTCAATTCTTCATCAGATAGCAAGTCTGACGTGCGAAGAGCCTCAACGAAATCTTCTAACTCCCCTTCTAAAACTTGCCTAGACAAATCCTGAACACGTTTGTAAGCGAGCTCCCTACCAATCTTTTGTTGAACCACGGACAGTGCCCTGGATGAATAAAGCAAATTCTTCGAGTCAGACATATTTCTCAGCATTCTTGAACGATCAAAAGTACTATGCTTGAGAAGAGACTGAGTCTCTTTTAGCATGAACGCGATCAAATTAAAACACAACGGGTACACAATCCTTTCAGTGCTTGAATGAGAAATGTCCCTCTCGAACCAAAGCGGCACATTTTCCAGAACAACCGTAACTTGAGAACGTATCACACGGCTCAAACCGGAAATACGCTCCCAGCGTACGGGGTTTCTCTTATGTGGCATGGCTGATGAACCTGCCTGGCCAGGGGCGAACTCTTCCTGTGCCTCTCCTATTTCCGTAATTTGAAGTATTCGCATGTCCTGTGCTAGCTTATCTAGAATGCTTGCTTCCAATGCCAAGTAGAACAAGACCGGGGCATAAACGTCACGAGGCACTATTTGGGTGGTAACTGGTAGGCAGGCAAGACCGAGGATTTTTAAGAATTCTAACTCTATGTCCGGCTCTAGATTAGTGTAAATGCCCAAAGCACCTGAGAGTTTACCGGGCATGTTCTTCTCCAGAGAACTTAGCACATTCAAGGACCTTTTCAAGGCCACAGCCGCGTTTAGAAAACGGAGTCCGAAAAAATACGGTTCGGCGTGTACGCCGTGGGTCCTGCCAGCACAGGGTGCATATTTGAATTCCTCCGCTTTCTCTGCCAACGCCTTTATAGCCTCATCAGTGAGAGTGTTTACATAATTCAGCGACTGCTTAATTTGGAGAGAAAAAACAGTGTCCATGATATCAGAAGAAGTAAGTCCTCTGTGGAAGTATTCGGTGTACTTGTCCAGTTTGCGGCTTACTACGTTTATGAATGCAACCACTTCATGACGAGTGGTTTTCTCTTCAGCCTTTATCTCCTCTGCGCTAAAATATGGTCTGTTGTTTTCCAAATACGCTGGTATGGCCGAAGGTAGTTTTCCAAGCAACGCTTCGGCCTTCAGATAAGCCAGTTCCACGTCATAAAACAGAGCATATCTGTTGTCTTCGCTCCAAATATGTTCCACAGTTGTATCATGGTATCGGCTCAAAATGTCCATCTACATCACCACCCACACTAACATAAAATGTAAGTTCTTCCACCACCACCAAAAAGAATCCTTCTGCACCAAGACATTCATACTTCTTGTTCAAGACTTGCTTTATTTTAGTACCGTAGAACGCACCAGCACCACCTACAGCGATACCGTAAGCAAGACTAAACTGCTTGAAAGCTCTTATTACTTCACTATTAGTCCCTTTTGCTATGACTAGGTGAGTTCCCAACTGTTTCATCGTTTCCAAAAACGGCAACATCCTGCTGACACTGGTAGGTCCACATGATCCCAAGGGCGCTTCTCCCACGGGCATCAGAGTCGGACCTGCCAAAAAAACCACAGGAGGAAGCTTCTGCCCCTCTCTGCAGATTGTTTGTAGCCCTCTATCTCGGCTTATACCGATTACACCTGTGTAGCTGTACCACTGCCTCTCTTTAAGTACCAAGATCAATCCACTCCGCTCTGTATGGCCAACACATGAAACTCATACCCACAGGCACCGCTGACATATGAGTAGGAAGCACTCGCAGAAAAACATTCCCAACCCAGTTGCCATCTTCCCCTAGCGGATCGACTGTGATCGTCTTGAGCGCATGAGCAAGTTCTTCATATGGCAGCTGGTAGCACTTTGGGAAATCATTCCCGAAAAGGAAACTCAGTTTTGACTGCTTCACAGCCTCTGTTGCCGTGCCACCTACGGCAACACCAAAATGAACTGGCGGACAGGCCAAAGATGCTCTTTTTGTACACCAATCTTGCAGTTCGCTAACCACTGTTCCCCAGGCAGCCGTACCAGGATACACCTTGAGAAAACAATGCGTTTCCGTACCTGCCCCTGAAATAATGGCGCCCAAACCTTTTTTGTCACGGACTTCCTCAAGAAAACACATCTGATTTCTACCTAAAGGTTGCTGCCCAAAGAAAGCTGAAGAAAGCATTGAAGGTCGCGCAATCTCGTTAAACCTCTGTTCAAAACTGCTTTTTATTTCCCACAACTCTTCTTTGGTTAATGAATCATGCCCCACTACAAGCGTTATTACTCCTGTATCCTGACAAATGGGTAACCGTAATTCTTTACTGAGCTTGATGTTTTCTTCGACAACGCAACGATAAGTCTTATCCTCTACCAAAGGAAGAGATTGCTCTGCACGTGAAGGGTACAGAACTAAACGATCAACAAGGTTTTCTATGCTCTGCAAATATGTATTCATGGCAAATTGAAAAGAGAGGGGATGATCCCCTCTCTTTATTTTTTCTTTTTCTTTTTTGTCTTTGGCGTATAAATCTCGTGTTTCCTGAAGTCCTCCAATATTTTATCCTTTTCTACTTCTTTACGAAACCGTCGCAGCATGTCATCCAAAGACTCATTTTCTCGCTTTTTTACTTCGGCCATTGCGCTCCCCTCCTTTCAGTATCTGCTTTATCCTGGAGGCCAACCAAAGGGCCTTCCTCCCAGTAGGTGAACATGAACATGATAAACAGTTTGACCGCCATCAGGACCGTTGTTTATTACAATTCTGTATCCATTTGTAAGACCTTCTCTTGCAGCTAATGCCTTAGCTGTCTCCAAAATCATTAACATGGTATCACTAGGAGTTTCGTCAACGCTGGGGAAATGTTCTTTTGGGATAATCAACAAATGCGTTGGTGCTTGAGGATTAATATCCCTTATAGCAATAACGTTTTCATCCTCCCACTCTATCGTGGCGGGACTTTTTCCCTGAACAATGTTGCAAAAAACGCATTCCATTTCTACCTTTCGGCACCGCCTTTACTTGTAACCATTTTACCATAGTTTGAGCCTACTATATAATGGTACTGTGAAGGACGAAAGAAGTGTCTTGGCTTTGCTGCTAGTACTTTATGTGCTAACCTTTTTCATATCGTTGTCATGGGGACAGGTTAGAGTAAACCTGATATCACCGACTCCGGATGAACTTACTCTTTTACATTACCGTCTAAACAGGTTTGTTACCGCCTCCATAGTTGGTGTGGTATTATCATGCACTGCGTTGGCACTGCAAACAGTGACACGCAACTACCTGGTTGACAGCGGACTACTGGGGGTAAACTCCGGTGCCGTCCTCGGGAAGGTGCTCTCAATGTTCTTGAAAACTGGACCAAGCCAATTGTTTGCACTGGCCGGGAGCTTGGCAGCTTTAGTTAGCACATTTACGTTAGGAAGTTTGGGCGGAACCGACATCCTTAGGCTTGTAGTAGCGGGAGTTGTGGTTAACTCCGTTCTTTCTAGCGCCATATCACTGATTTCCCTATACCTTTACACATCTGCGGCTAGCGTCTTGTCATGGACTCTGGGACATATCAGAACTGTGAATTCGGGCGAAATGATCATCATGGTCATTTCTTTACTACTTTGCTTCGTCTTAGTGTCCCGTAGCAAACAACTGGACATTCTGACCTTGTCGAAGGAAGAAGCCATGAGCTTGGGGGTGAATTATCGGAGAGAAGTATTCTCACTCATTACGGTTTCCGCACTAGCCGGCAGTTTAGTCTCATCTATTTTTGGTGTATTCAGTTTTGTCGGAGTTGCCGCGCCTAACATGGCTCGCCGTATAGTGTCGGGGGGTCACCTAAAAATGTTCGTGTTTTCAGGCATGATCGGCGCACTTCTTATGGCTGTTTCCGATGTGATTGCAAGGACATCACTCTCCGGCATCGAAATTCCCACAGGTCTTGTGGTCAGTTTTGCTGGTGCGGTGTTCTATTTATACTTCTTCTGGAGTATGTCACGTGATTACAGTTCCTAAAACACATTTTTCCTACAATGCGCACTTCAGTTTGTTCTTACCCAACATGAACATTGATACTTTTCCCACATTTCTCATAGGACCAAACGGTTCGGGGAAAACCACACTGCTAAAAATCTTGGGTGGCTTCTTGAAAATATCGCCCCCTGTCAAAGTATTGTGGCATGGCACTCTCCGCGAAGCGAAACCTACGTACTTCGCATACATGCCTGCAAGGCCTACGTACGATCCTAACTTTACCGTTAGGAATTACCTGATGCTTTCTGGCAACAAAAAACAACTTGAAACTATTGCTGACGAGCTGGAGCTTAAGAAATGGTTGGGGCGCAAGATGGGTACGCTTTCTTCTGGTTGGCTTCAACGCGCGTTCATAGCAAGAATACTCCTTCAAGACACACCTTACGTGTTAATGGATGAGCCGACGAGCTTTTTGGATCCTGAGGCGAGAAAAGATCTCATCGAAAGCTTGTCTAGGCACCCCGAGAAGCATTTTGTGATTTCTTCGCATGACTTGTCCTTCTTGTCGAGTTTTGGTAAGTTTGTGATCGGACTGCGTGATGGAAATGTTGTTTTTCTGGGGTCTGCCAGAGATTTCTTTGAGAAAGGTATAGAAGACGTTTTTGTAACTGGCTATATAATGTAGCTACCCTCCACAATGGGTACACGTTTAATGCCCGAAAAAGGTTGACTTGGTACATAAATGTAATTATCCGTAAGCGCTAGACCCTCGTTTTTTAAGAACACTGCAGGCCTTTGGCTTCCCTTCTGGGATCTAATAAAGCTGTTTTTGAGCGTCTCGCTCAGTTCATTAAGTGCACCAGCCCGTCTCTTGACTACAGCGCTTGGCAGTGGTCTCATGCGCGAAGCCGGAGTATTGGGTCTGACTGAAAAGGGAAATACGTGAACTTTTGAAAAACGGAGTTCCGAAAGCCAACTCATGGTCATGAGGAAATCCTGTTCAGTTTCTGTGGGGTATCCGACAATGATATCAGCTGTGAAAGCAAAACCATCATCGAGGTTCTTAAGCCAAGCCAGCATTTCAGCAAGATTTCGCAGGGGAGCTCTGTTCATGGTTTTCAGAACTCTGTCGGACGCACTCTGCAGGGAAATATGAAGGTGTCTGGCTAACGGGTACACAGAGAAGAGCTCAATCATTCTCCTATTAACCATTTCTGGGTATACTGACGATAGCCTGACTCTCATATTCTCTTGGGCTGCCTCCCTTGATACTGACTCAATGAGATCTAAGTAGTTGCTCTGTCCATCCCTCCACAACATCAGGTTAGTGCCTGTAATAACTACCTCAGAGATACCTTTCTGAGACATCAAACGTATCTCACGTAGTATTTCCTCCAAAGGTCTGCTACGAACTTCCCCTCTTTCTAAAGCGCTCACACAGTAACCACAACGCCAACTGCAGCCATCCTCTACTTTAACAAAACCACGACTACGGTCAGGGTAAAAAGGTATCACACTTGGTGCAGAGAAATTCCCTAGCTGCTTCATAAAGTTGTCCAACTCTTGTATGGGCACCAACGTAACTTTTTCACCTGCTAAGTCTGTAAGAGTTATGTTCGTGCCACAACCCGTTAGAATGATTCTTTTACCTGCTGCTCTCCATTTTTGAACAAAGCGTCTTACTTCAGCTTCTGCTTTGTGTGTTACAACACAACTAAAAAGTACAATGATATCGGCATCACTCAAGTTAGATGCGTGATTTCCACCGAGGCCAATAGCCCAACGTGCAGCCTCGTACTGGTTAACCTTGCAGCCGAAAAAATGAATACCTATTTTCATCCCACAAGCCCTTTGATAAAATCAATAGTCATTACGGCAACAGATGCTGCCCACCTGCTTCTAAAAATAACTGGACCCAGGCTAACAGTGACTGAATATTTTCCAAGTTCCTCAGCTTCAGATGGTTCGAAGCCACCTTCTGGACCAACTACCAGTGCAATATGACTTGCCGTTTCAATATGCGTCACGAAATTCTTTAGATTGACTCGAGCATTTTCGTACAGGAAAAGTACCAGATCAGCCTGGCTGAGCAGTGGAAGAGCATCCCTCAACAATAGTGGTGGTCGCACCTCAGTGGTGTTGCAGAATCCCCCTACTTTGCCAGATTCTAAGGCAATTCGTTGCCAGCGCAAAAGCTTGTTATTTCCTACTTGTTTCGCAGTAGTTCTAGCAGTGATCAATGGATATATGTAGTCGACGCCCAACTGTGAACACAGAGCAATGATATCATCCATGGCCATACCCTTCGGCACAGCCTGGAATAGCGAAATGGAAAAGCCCTTGTCTATGCAGTTATCCACTACGTCTTCAATAACTAAGCACTTATGCTCGCTGTCGTACATAGTCGTGTACTCTTTTCCACTTCCATCAAAAACCACAATTTTACAGTCCTCAGCACCTCTTAAGACTTGCTCAACGTAACGCTGTAGATCCTTGTCAATGTGCACAACTCTCTTGTCAAAATCGATGAGGCTGTTATCTACAAAAACTCTATATTTGCGCACGGATTATGCTCTTCTTGTAGACAAAGGCAACCCAATCTTGGCCAAATACAGCCAAGTAAGGCTCGCCGAAAGTTGATAACACTTTATCATAGTCTTCCACAGGAACACCGGAAAGAACTAGGAATTCTTTTGATAACGATTGCAAAATGCTTTCCAAATTTAGCAAAAGATCAGTAACTAAATTGGCACAAACAATGTCGTATTCACCACTCAGTTCGTAAGCGTCAGCTACTTCAAAAGTTATGTCAACACGATTCAGTTTGGCATTTTCCAGTGCATTTTCTATGGAGATGGAATCAATGTCTACTCCACGTACACTGGAACATCCTCGTTTTTTCGCGAAAATTGACAATATTCCACTCCCTGTACCCACGTCAAGAAGGCTTTTCCCTTGCAAAGGTAGAATTGCCAAAAGCTCCAGGGCAAGTTGTGTGCTTGCATGTTCTCCAGTTCCAAATGCCATACCAGGATAGATTACCAGGTCGTCTTCGTCATGTTCCTCCCAGGGAGGAACAATGCGAGTCCCCGCCACGTTTACCCCCTTGAACTTGCCCCGAAGGTCGTCGAGCCACTGCTGGCTTTCATATCCCAGCTCATTCACGGACCAATTCTGGGAAATTCTTTCGGGTATGGCAACGTCTTCAGGAAGATAAAACTCAATAGTAGTTTTGCCGTTCTCTTCGTTTACAAGATAGCCCACGTTAGGAAAACATTCATGCAGTTCGCTCACAAGCCTTTCAAAATGTTGTTCCTTTTCAACTTCAATCGCATATCTTTTGAATTTCTTTTCTGGCAACATCTTTCACACCTTTCAAAGTGCTAATCACCTTTTCTAAATCTTTGTCACGTCTCACAAAGGTTCCCATGAAACTCATAACTTTACTAGTACTGATGTCAGCAAACATGCCAACACTCTGACTTACCAAAATCTCATCGAGCAAAACGCCAAGGTCTATGCGCCAGACTATCCTGTGGTAAACGTATGTGGGGTTCTGCTTAGCGATTTTTAGCAGTGCGTTGAGCTCTCTGATGGCTTCAGGCGAAGGGTCATCACCCAGGAAGTACACAGCTTTTGGAGATCCTGCACTCTCTTTTAGCAGACGCTGTAGCACATCTTTCACAGCTAAGTACTTTCTATCGAATATGTCCGGTCGCTCCTTTATAGCCTCCGCAGCATCAGAACCCACTTTATTCTTAATCAGCTCTTCAAGCAAAGAACTGAGCAGATCCAGACTTGTTTGTGTTGCGGCTGTTTCAAGGTTCGCCACACCAGATTCCACGGTACCATCATCAAAGACAACGATCACTGCAACCTTTGTTGCAGTTATGGGAATGAGCTTTACCGAGGATACCAGCGGTGTAGCCAAAGCGACTCCAATCGCAGGGGACCCCACATCTTCGCTAACCCATTGAACACCATTTAATAGCACATCTTCCACAGAGCCAGCTTCCATCTGTCTAACTTCAGCACCCGTTTCAGATGAATTACCAAGTATGGCTTCAATGAGTTTCATGCCGAAGTAAAGGCTCATGCCTTCCTCAGTTGGCTCGTAAGGTGAGACCCTTGTTTCCTGCTTTAGATAACCTCTCACGCGAAGTGACGCTAATTCATTGCGTATGGTGGCGCTGCTCCACTGTTTATCGAGCATTTCTGATAACTGCGCCGAGGAAGGAGCACGGCTGTTCTTCAAGTAAGAGTCCACAAGTGTAATCAGTACTTTTCTTTGCCTTTCTGTCATAACTTTGATTTATTATATCAATGATGGACACAGACTATAGCCTAAGGAGGTGGCAGTCTTGGTGGAAATCTTGTTAGTACCTGTTGAGAAGGAAGAGGAGCAAAATGTTATTTTAGGGCAGGCTCACTTCATAAAAACAGTTGAAGATCTGCATGAAGCCATAGTCAATAGCAACCCAAACATACGGTTTGGACTTGCGTTCAACGAAGCCTCTGGTCCGCGGCTGATCAGGTTTAGCGGCAATGATGAAAGGTTGATCGAATTAGCTAAGAAGAACGCTATGAACATAAGCGCTGGTCACTTTTTCATTATCGTCATGGAAAACGGATACCCCATCAACGTACTAAACGCCATAAAGAACACTCCTGAAGTTGCTCACATCTATGCTGCTGGTGCTAATCCCATGCAAGTAGTAATCGCCAAGACCGATGTGGGGAACGCCGTTCTGGGTGTCGTAGATGGTTTCTCCCCACTGGGTTTCGAAGATGATGAAGCCATAAACGATCGGAAGGAACTCCTTAGAAAGATCGGTTACAAGCTCTAAACAGTAAGTAGTAAGTATGTGGAGGCGCCTGGCGGAGTCGAACCGCCCTACAGGGATTTGCAGTCCCGTGCCTAACCGCTCGGCCAAGGCGCCTCTTCTGGAGCGGGCAACGGGATTCGAACCCGCGACCCTCAGCTTGGGAAGCTGATGTTCTACCACTGAACTATGCCCGCACCCAATAAATTATACCAAAGAGATGAAGCTCCTTCAAAGGTAGTCTAACGCCTTTAAAACTTGCCTATCGAGGGGGATTCTTGAGCACGGGACAACAAAAAAAAATGGTGCCGAGGGACGGAATCGAACCGCCGACACGGGGATTTTCAGTCCCCTGCTCTACCGACTGAGCTACCTCGGCACTAAAATGGCGGGCTCGAGGGGATTTGAACCCCCGATCTCCGGCTTGACAGGCCGGCGTGTTTGGCCCCTACACCACGAGCCCGCTTTGGTGGGCGGTAGAGGTTTCGAACCTCTGGCCTCTTGCTTGTAAGGCAAGCGCTCTACCACTGAGCTAACCGCCCACCATGGTGCAGGGGGCGGGACTTGAACCCGCACGGTCTCAACAACCACAGGACCCTCAATCCTGCGCGTCTTCCTATTCCGCCACCCCTGCTTGGGGTCTTTTTCATTATATCTTATGGCTGTTAGTTATGTCAAGTAAGGCATTTCTAGCGTTTTCCACCGTGCTCCCTATGAAAAAACCTAAGCAATAAGGTAAAATAGAATACGTGGGGATGTAGCTCAGTGGGAGAGCGCTTGCTTCGCAAGCAAGAGGTCGCCGGTTCGAATCCGGTCATCTCCACCACAGTATTTCTTTACCCTTCTTATTTAGAAAAATCCCTATTCCTAGAAACTATAAACACTCCAAGTAGAAAAAAGACAACGGCAGTTCCTAAAATGATCAGCACATGCATCCAAGGCTGCAAGAGGCGGTTTTCAAAAGTAAATACCACTCCAAGGGTTTCCTTAACCTGAACTACCTGCTTCGCAGGAACTCCGCTAAATCCTCTTGACATGGGTTTATCCATGACTATTTGGCGTAACAAAGCTCCCGCATGAGAAACTGGAAACAACTTTATCACCCACTGCATAGAACTGGATAGCACACCAGTAGGAACGTAAACGCCAGTAAGAAAACCGATCAAGGTCCCTACCACGGTACTTGCAGCTGAAAATGACACAGGAGTGGAAAAGAACGATACAAGTACAAAGAGCAAACTGTTATTCATGAGTGAAGTGATTATCAAAACACCAATGACCTTTGCGAAAGAGAAAACATCCAACCATTTACCTCCGTTGGACACAATGTAAACCTCTCCTAGTAACAACGTAATAACACTTATGATGAGTCCGGTAATAAACGCTGACAGCACATAACCTCCCACTATGTCTTTCCTGCCAACGGGACTCGCATAGAAGTCCTTAGAGATTCCTCTTACTCTATCTTCCACCATTACACCGTAAGCACCCATGGCAGTGGTAAAAGAAGTAACTGTTAAAAGGCCCGCAGTCAACCAACTGTCCATAATCTCTCGCCCGTTAGCTATGGTATTAAGGTTTGACGTCCACAAGTCACCAAGAAAAAACACGTAAAGTCCAAATACAATCAATGCAGAAATAAGCGAAAAGAAAACAGCTGCTTTATCGCGAAAGAATACCGTCATGTTCCTTTGAACAAGCCCTATCATTCTCTAAGCTCCTTTCCTGTGATGGCAATGAATGCCTCGTCCATTGTGCCTAAGACAACTTCAAAGGAAATTAGGTAGTCTTTCAAAAGTTCCAACAAGGGTAACGCGTCCAGCGAAGTCCTCAAAGGAACTATCAAGTAATCACCATTCAAGTCATATTCCAAACCCATCGTGCGAAGTAGATCAGCAACTTTATGGATGTCTGAACTAACTAAGATTAGCTTATCGGAAGCATATTTCTCTTTTAGTTCCATTGGTGTACCTTTGGCGACCATTTGGCCATCATCAATGACAATGACATAGTCGGCTTCGGCTGCTTCCTCCATGTAATGGGTCGTGAGAAATATTGTGGTGCCGAGCTCATCCTTCATATGAATGATTAAGTCCCACATTCGTTTTCGTGTTTGCGGATCCAGGCCAGTGGTGGGTTCATCCAAGAATAGTATCTTTGGCATGTGAATCAGTGCTCTTGCTATATCACACCTTCTGCGTTGACCACCAGAAAGCTTTACATAAGGCCGGTCAGCAATATCGGTTACTGCGGCTAATTGGCAAGCAGAGTCCACCGCATTTTTAGCTTCTATGCTGCGAAGACCATACAAAGAAGCTCTGAATAAAAGATTTTCTTTAACAGTGAGTACATCGTCCAAAACGCCATACTGAAACACCACTCCTATGGACTTTCTTACGGCATCGTCATCTTTTCCTAAAATGCTGCCGTCTATGATCACACTTCCACTGTCCGGTTTGAGAACCGTACTGAACATGTCAATTGTGGTAGACTTCCCTGCTCCGTTGGGACCAAGAAAAGCAAAAAGTTTACCCTCCTCAACGTAGAAGCTAATGCCTTTTACAGCATGCACATCGCCATAGGATTTCTCTAAATTCTCAACCTCGATGATCCTGTTGTTACCAGCCACTACATCACCCCTAATCTGTTGACGATCCCCGCAGGTACGGCACATCCCCTAAGCAAGAATAAATTTACACTCTTAACCAGAAAACTAGAATAAATCCATACAGAGAATTAAGAGGGAGTTCTGGCCAACATGCATCTTCGTCAGAACCCCCTCTCCTCGTTTTGTTGTAGCGACACTAATACTTCCTGACTGATAAATGATTAGTTTCAATTTGCTATAAACATGTGGTCAAATTAAGCTATGAACGCACAACATTTTCAGTCTTCTCCGTGGCCCATCGCTCAGTGCATGAAATCCTCAAGAACATTCATGGCTTCAATCGAGTATGTAACTCCCGGACCTCCACTCATTAGCACTGCTACGCCCAGAGCTTCCATTATTTCTTCCTTGGTTGCACCTGCCTGTAGAGCTGCTCCAACATGTGCCACAATGCAGTGAGAACATCTCACCGCTACTGCGATACCTAAAGCGATGAGTTCCTTCTCTTTTGTGGAAAGAGCTCCATCAGCCGTTGCAGCATGGTGAACTTCATTAAAGCCTTTCATCACTCCTGGAATCTCATTAGCCAGCTTTGCCATTCCTTCGTTGAGTTCCTTCGCTTCCTCTTTGGCATTACTCTTTGCCATGTTTAACGCCTCCTCGCGTCCTTGCGCCTGACTGACCAACTAAATAGGCACGTTAGCCAAGATAATATGCCAGGCGCAGCTAAGAATGATTATATGCTATACCCACTTTAGTGATAACACTCACTATTTAAAACACTATTCACATTCATTGAGGATTAGCAAGAACCATGGTGCACCAAGTCTGGAACCGTTTGTGACACACTAGGTTCTCAGAATGACGTTTACAGGGCCGTCATGATTCATGGTGATTTCCATGTACGACCCAAACACACTACACACTTTCTTCTCTATATTTAAAGCCTTACAGAATTCCTCAAAGAGCGGCTTAGCCTCAGCAAACGGCAAAGTATTGTCAAAAGACATTCGTCGTCCGTCCACTACGCCAGCCAAGGTGAAGTTGCTAACTGCCATCACGCTACCTTCGATATCCTTTAAAGAAAGCCCTAAGCGGCCCTCATCATTGTCAAAAACTTTGATTTCGCATACTTTTTGGGCACCTTTTCTGACATTTTCCAGTGTATCGCCCTTCTCTAGCCCGACAAAACAGACAAGCCCCTTCCCAATCGATCCAATTGGTTTACCGTCGCAGATAATAGAAGCACTGCTTACACGAGAAACAACGACTATCATTGCTTACCCTTCGACACCTCAATAATTTCTGGCATTTCAGATAGCTTATTAAGTATGATCTGGAAATCGTCCTTGTTTTTCAGTTTTACTTCTACTACTATTTTGATCTGTTCAATGCGTTGTCTCCTTTGCACCGTTATCTTATCAATGTTTAAACCAGCCACAGCGAAAACTGAACCTATATCAGCTAAAAGCCCCAAACGGTCTCTAGCGGTAATTTTTATGTCCACAGGATAACCGTCCTTGTTTCTAGCTCCATGCAGCTGATCCCAACTCAGTGCAATGGTTTTGCTTGCATCGGTAACATTCTTACAATCAGCGGCATGAACCACTATGCCATGGCCACTCTCTACTACTCCAACGATGTCCTCTGGAGGGAGTGGACTGCAACATTTCGCTAAGCGGTATGGAATGCCAGTCACACTGCTGACTGATGTTTGTTCTTTCGTCGCTACTGCTTTACTTTCCTCGCCCTTAGCAGGTTCAGGCTCAACAAGTCCTAAGTTTTTAAGTACTAGCTCAAGCGAGGACTGGTTTTTTATGATGTTAAGAAGTGTTGATTCCACGTTCATGTTCCTGGATTTCAACGTGTCGATGAACTCTTGGTATGTGAGATCGAACCTTTTGAGAGATTCCTCCAGTAGCCTTCTTGAATCTTCAATAAGCTCTTGTCGATCCCTTTTACGAAACCAGCTGTTTATTTTGTCGGCCGCATGTGCTGTTTTTACTATTTTTAGCCACTCTATGCTTGGACCAGAACGATTCTTGCTGGTTATTATTTCTACACGATCACCCATTTCAAGCTGCTTATCCAATGGCACCCAAGCACCATTTACCCGTGCCCCAACAGCGTGATGCCCGATTTCCGTATGTATTCGGTAAGCAAAGTCAAGCACGGTGGCACCTTTGGGTAGTGACACTACGTCTCCTTTCGGAGTGAAAACCAGTATTTCTTCTTTTAGCGTGTCCATCACAGCTTGAGTTATCTCATCGGTGCTTTTTACTTTCTCATCCTCAAACGCGAACACTTGCTCCAGCCAATTTATCCTTTCCAAAGTGGATTTAGGAGTAACGCCCTCCTTATAAGCCCAGTGTGCTGCAACACCGTATTCTGCCACTTGGTGCATGTACCATGTTCTGATCTGAACCTCCAGTGGTAGTCCTTTAGGACCAATAACTGTGGTATGCAAACTTTGATAAAAGTTCGGTTTAGGTAAAGCAATATAGTCTTTTAACCGTCCCGGTATTGGTGGCCACAAAGCGTGAACTAGCCCCAATGTGACGTAACATTCCTCCTCGGTATCAAGAATTACTCTTAGCCCCATGAGGTCAAATATTTCGTCAATGGTTTTGTTCTGTGTGAGCATTTTGGTATATACAGAGTAAAGGTGTTTGACTCGACCCTCTACTCTGGCTTTCATACCACGCGCTTTCAACATGTCCTCTACTTTGGCTCTGGCTTCTTCTATAACTTCCTTCTGTCCTTTTAACTTTTGATTTACCAATGTGGAGATGTACTCATACTGTTCTGGATAAAGCGTCTTGAAAGCAAGGTCTTCCAGTTCCCACCTAATCCTGTAAACACCTAGACGATGAGCTAAGGGGGCATAAATGTCCAAGGTTTCCTTAGCTACTCTCTTCTGTTTGTCCGCAGGCAGGTATTGAACAGTTCGCATGTTATGAAGTCGATCGGCAAGCTTTACTATGACCACACGTGGATCTTGCGCTGCACTCAGGAAAAGCTTTCGAAGGTTTTCTTTCTGCGCTCCTTCCCAGCCCGTACCTTTGGGCAGCTTCCTAAGCTTTGTCAAGCCGTCCACCAGGAGCGCCACCTCTGTACCAAAGTTCTCTTCTACATCACGGAGTGTTACAGGGGTGTCTTCCACAACGTCGTGCAGAATCCCCGCAATTATGGACTCCTCATCAGCGTATAACTCAGCCAGAATGAGGGCGACCCTAAGAGGATGTACCATATAGTCTTCTCCAGAACGTCTCTTCTGACCAGTATGAGCTAAGCTTGCAAACTCAATCGCTTTTTCAATCTTTTCGGGATTCCCCAGATACGAAGAGACATTCTTTAGAAGTTCGGCTTTCAGCTCTTCTAAACTGTCAATAAGTAAACCACCTTCTTGCCCTGTTTGCTTAGACGTTCATAGCCGTCCATGGCTCCTAAACGCAAAAGAAAACAAAAACCAGCCACGTCCGCCCCTAATGTTCTTATGAGGTCAGCCGCTGCTTCCGCTGTACCTCCTGTTGCTAACACATCGTCTACCACGAGAACAGAATCTCCGGGCCCTGCGGCATCTTTGTGTATCTGCAGAACATCCCTACCATATTCAAGTTCAAACTCTTTCTCTACAACCTCAAAAGGTAGTTTCCCAGGTTTCCGGATGGGAATGAACCCCACGCCTAAACGATAAGCCAAAGTACCACCCCATATAAACCCTCGAGCTTCCACAGCAGCCACGGCTGTGATTGTAAGCGAGCTCACAGCATCAGCCATCCAATCAACCGTAGTGGAAAAAGCATCTGGGTCCTTGAGTAAAGGTGTTATGTCTCTAAAAATAACACCTTCAGTGGGAAAATTAGGTATGTCTCTTATGTACTCTCTTAAATTATCCACATGCATCGTTACTCACCCCAATCAACCAATAAAGATGCAGCTATGAAGATGCTTGAATAGGTTCCTGTTATAAGTCCCACGGTCAACCCAGTGGTAAAGTCAGGCAGAAATCTGTATGCGAAGATCATTAGGCACACAGCTGCTATGAGAGTAGTGATGGATGTATTCAGTGACCGCCTAAACACCGAGTGTATGGCAGCTTCTACCACATCCGCTGTAGAAGCTTTACTGTTGAGCTTTCTGTTCTCGCGGACTCTGTCCAACACGACTATGCTGTCTTGCAGCGAGTATCCAACAAGAATAAGGAGCACCGCCACAAATGGGCTATTTATGGGTATGAAGAAAATCGCAAAGATGGCCACAGTAACTAGTACGTCGTGAACAAGTGCCAAAACAGCCGCTAAGCCGTATTTGAACCTGAATCTGACAGAAATGTAAACCAGCAGTGCCAGTAGCGCCACGGTCAAACTCAAAATGGCATTCTTTATGAGTGAACCTGCCACAGAGGGACCCACAAAGTTTTCATCAGTAACACTGGCACTAGCCTGCAATGACTCTCTGATGGTCGGAAGAGCAGCTTCATCTATTTTTGCTCTGAGTTCATATTCGTTAGCACCTGACTTTCTTACAATGGGATCATGAATACCCACTTCGGCAGCTATCTTTGTCAGATCAGAAGCATTCTTGTCTTCTGGCATTGTGATGGTGAATACTACTCCACCGCTAAAGTCAACGCCAAGGTTTAGCGGCTCATGATACCTAATGTAATTGATGCCCATAAAAAGGAAACCCACGAGAATGATGATAATGGAAACCGTGTAAAACTTTTTTCTATTCTTGACCACTTCAACAGGTAGCTCGGAAAATAAAGGAAAACCAAACCAGACGTTCTTCATGCTCGCACCTCCGCTTTCTCAGACCTAGAATAAACAAAGAACTCCATGATAGGATCCAGCAAGAGCCAAGGAAGAACAATATTCAATACTCCACCCAAACCCAGCGTTATAGCAAACCCTCTAAGCGTAGGAGCTCCAAGGTAGAAAAGAATAAGAGACACTACTATTACTGAGACATTTGAATCAACCACTGTAACAAAGGCATGCCTAAAAGCATCTTGAACCGCTCTTCGTGGGGTTTTCCCTTTGTTCAACTCTTCCATGAATCTCTCGTAGAAAATGATGTTACTGTCGATTGCCATGCCCAGAGTCAAAATGAACCCACCAATTCCTGAAAGTGATAAAACCGCTTTGAACATGCCTATGTAGATTCCCGCATCCAAAATGATGAAGCTGAGCAAACTAAGAACAGAGAACATTCCCAGCACACCGTAGTTCAATATCATGTAGAACACAATGGCTATGGCTGCCACAATCCCAGAAAGCTCCATAGCTTGTAACGCCTGTGATCCTACGGAAGGCCCTACGTTCCTAAGTGCACTTACTTTTATCTGCGTGGGCAAAGCACCACCTTGAAGCAGAGCCGCTAACTGCCGGGCCTCGTTTGTAGTGAAGCTTCCCGTTATGGAAGCTTTACCACCCGAAATAGCTTCCTGAACAGTGGGTGACGAAATTACTTGTCCATCCAGTCTAATTTCAATTCTTTGCCCGACCCACTTTGAAGTGGCATCGTAGAACTTTTTGGCCCCCTCCGAGGTGAACTCAAGACCAACAGCTGGAAGACCAGCTTGGTCAGTTGTCACATATGCACTCTTCAGATCAGCACCAGTAATTACCACGTTGCCTTCAGGATCGACAAACTCGAGTTTCGCGGGTTTACCAAGAAACTCCACCACACCTTGAGCGTCTAACTGCTTTTCGCTAAGAACGTCTGCAGGAATCTCAACAACTATGCGTTTCCAATCACCCGGATCATCATAGATCTTTATCTCACCCAAGCCCAGCGTATTGATTCTGTTTTCCAACACGGTCTTTAGTTGACTGACATCATCTTGAGAAAGGGTTTGATTCTCGTAAGGCACTGCCTCCAGCGTTATTTGCACACCGCCTTTTATGTCCAGACCAAATCTGAACTTTATACCCCATTGGTCACGTACTACTTTCTGCATGTCGTAGCCAATGCCCGGTAAATTCACCGGCAATGCTAAAATTAAAAACAACAGGCTCAACACAACAAGAGCCGCAGCAATTCCAATTTTCCACTCTTTGCTCATCCTTTGCCCTCCTTCACTGATATAACGTGCCTGCCTTACGTTGACTTATCATACTCTTTAAATCCTACTCACCTATTATACGTTTTCTCCACTGGTAACGTATTTCATCTTTGAGACTGTTTACAGATCCAGTTTCAATGGACATTCTTAGTTTCTTTATGAGATCTGCCATGTAGGAAAGGTTTTCCACCGTCGCAATTAAGAGACCCAGTGGCTCGCCAGCTTTGAAAAGATGATGTAAGTAGCTGTAGGTATATTGCGGCTGATATTCAAGGGGCCTGAAATCGAACTTGTGCTTTCCTCGAACGATGACCTGGGGCCCATCTTGCCAAGAGTAGACCCAGCCATGTCTGGCATGCCTTGTAGGCTGAACGCAGTCAAACATGTCAACACCCATGCTTGCAAGCTCGACGATCTGCAAAGGATCACCAACTCCCATCATGTACTTTGGCGCGTCTTTTGGCAATGCGTCCAGCACCTCGTTAGTCAATTCAAACATGAGCTCTTCAGGTTCACCCACAGAGAGACCACCGATAGCGAAACCGTCAAAAGGGAGAGAAGCGGTCATCACAGCGCTCTCACGACGTAAGTGCTTGCTAAAGCCACCTTGAACTATCCCAAACCGTTTTTGCCCCCGCAACGGTTCCACAGACAAGAAACGTTCTCCCCATTCCAGTGTCATATCCATTGCCTTCTTTGCTTCATTGTCAGGTGCTGGATAACCTAAGCAAACATCCAATTGCATGGCGATATCGCTACCTATGACGTTTTGCGCATGGGCAACAAACTCAGGTGTGAAAAAGAACTTAGTCCCGTCAATGGGAGACCTAAACTCCAAGCCACTTCTTCTAACCTTCATGGAATGCTTTAGTGAATAGATTTGAAAACCACCACTATCAGTTAATACGTTTCCTTTCCAACCCATGAAGCGATGAGTGCCGCCAATTTGTTCTAAAACCTCGAGTCCGGGCCTGAGAACCAGGTGGTAAGTATTATTCAAGATCAACTCGTATCCGAGGCGTTCCAGTTCCTCCAAACTCGCAACTCTTATTGCACCTCTGGTAGCTACAGGCATGTAAACGGGCGTTGTAACGGTACCGTGAGTCAAAGAAAGTCGTCCGATTCTGCCTTTATCTGTTTCTTTAAGTATTTCAAACATGTCAAACGCCTCAAACATTCAAAGGATCAGCATGGCGTCGCCTAAGCTATAAAACTTGTACTCTTGCTCAATAGCGTGCTTATATGCTTCTAAAATCAGATCAGGCGTTGCAAAAGCGGCTACCAGCAGTAATAAACTGGTCTGCGGAAGGTGAAAGTTCGTTACGAGCTTGTCGACGATTTTCCAGCTGTAACCAGGCTTAATAAACAGAGATGTATCCGCAAATACCGTTTTAAGTTTCCCATCATCAGTAGCTGCTGATTCCAAACTCCTCACCACTGTCGTCCCTACTGCAAAAACTCTATGTCCGGATTCCTTCGCCTGGTTAACAATGCTCGCTGTTCCAGCTGGGACAAAAAATGTTTCTTGATGGAGCTCGCTTCTCTGCTGCCAATCCGACGCCAACGATTCAAATGTTCCCAGAGCCACGTGCAATGTCACGTAAGTAACTTTTACTCCCATATTCTTCAGATCTTGTAGTAGGTTCTCAGTAAAATGTAAACCAGCTGTGGGAGCCGCAACCGCACCAGGTTTGGATGCAAATACTGTCTGATATTCTTCGGCCGGCACCTTACGCCTTATGTAAGGAGGAGTAGGAACCTCCCCCCAATCATCCAAATAACTATCCAGCTCCTGAGCAGACATCTGAAACTCAATAGTGGCTGTTCTCTCTGTGCGTTCCACCATTTTGACTTGCGCTCCCCCATTAAGTAGAAGCGTCTCACCAATCTTAATCTTCCTTAGCGGCCTAAGAAGGCATTCCCATGTGTTATCTCGCAAAGGACGAACGAGCAAAATCTCGACAGCGCCCCCAGTTTTTCGGCGCCCTTTGATTCTTGCCTTTAGCACCTTCGTATCATTAAGTACCAAAACGTCGCCAGCGGTTAAGTAATCTTTGATTTCGAAGAACCGTCTGTCCTCCAATTCACCCGTGTCGCGGTGAACCACCAGGAGCCTGCACGCATCCCTTGGGTCACTCAACTTTTGAGCGATGAGGTGCCTAGGTAGTTCGTAACTCAGTAGCTCTTCTAAAGCGGACAAATACTTCACCTCCATAGTGCCTTGAACCTTTCTGCCTCTCGCTCTAAGAGAGAACCATAGCAACCACAATAATTTTGAACATATATGCCCATATTCTTTAACTCCCTTGTCTTCTTCATGTACTCCTCGCGAGGCACTTCAAAATAATACACCTGCATGCCAAATTCACTTTCAATAGCAGCCAACTTTTCACGTAGTAAAATCTGGTTCTGAGTTGGAGAACTCAATAACGTCGTTGTGAAAGTGTCAAAGCCTCTTTGTCTTGCAGCATATGCTGACTCCGTTAGTCTAAGGTCATAGCAGAAGCTACATCTTTTACTGAAAAGTGCTTCATGAAGCTCACTGCTAATCGAATGCGGCACCACTTCTCCGTTTACACACAATAGCTCGCACACGTCTAAAAAAGATTGAGCTCTACTGAACCACTCATTAGGTGGCTCAATATTGGGATTATAGAAGCTTGCTAAGAGAAAGTCGGTTTTTGGTAAATGAGAGAAAGATGCATACAAACATGGGCCACAGCAGCTATGAACGAACAACTTCTTCGTATGCTTTCCATCCTTTATCAGTTAGTTTCCTTCCCCGACTCGTAACCATTACGAATCCCAGCATCATCAAGTATGGTTCCACAACGCCTTCAAGAGTTTCCACATCCAATCCCAAAGCAGATGCCAGTACTCTAATGCCAGCAGGACCCCCTTTAAATGTTTCCGCAAGCGTCCTAAGGTAATCTTTGTCTAAGGGGGATAGACCATATTCATTGATGCTCAAGAGATTGAACAAATCAGTAATTGCTTCTTCATCTAACTTATGGAGATGGTTAAGAGCTGCATACTCCACCACTCTTCTACAAATCTGCAACGCCTCACGAGGTGTTCCTCTACTCCTTTTAGCGATCTGCTTAAGCGCTTGCGTTGATATCTCCAAGCCATGTTTTTCGAGCTCTCCTCTGATTATGATTCCTATTTCCTCTTCGCCATAGTAGTTAAAAGAGATCTTTATGGAAAACCGACTCAGAAAAGGCTTACTTAAAAAAGACACTTTTGTCGTTGCACCGATTAATGTAAAAGGTTGAAGGTCAAACTTTATTATGCGGGCTGTCTTATTCTTACCCACCATGACTCTGATGATTTGCTCATCCATGGGAGCATAAAGGAGCTCTTCCACGGATTTGGGAATGCGGTGGATTTCGTCAATGAAAAGAACAGTCGGACGTGAAAAAGACAGCAGTATGTTCAGAACATCTTTCACATTAGTTAAGCTATTACCTGTAGTCTCAACAAAACTTGCCCCTACCTCTTGAGCGACAAGTCTAGCCAGAGTAGTCTTACCCAAACCAGGAGGCCCAAAAAAGAGCATGTGATCAGGCATTTTACCTAATTTCTTGGCAGCTTCCACACTAAAAGATACTGAAGATACTGCTGTGCTCTGCCCAACAAACTCTTTAAGTTCCATTACGCCTTCTGATTGATTTCCTTTATTACCCATCTCAGGGCATCTTCCAAGTTCTTGTTTCGCCATTCAGTGTTTCTACTTAGCAACTCTGTTACCACTTTTCGGTCGTAACCCAGATCACAAGCCGCATTTACAATCTCCGTAAAGCTATCGTCCACGGCATGATCGTTATTCTTGAAATGGCCACCGAGTTCCACTACGATTCTCTTTGCCGTTCGCTCACCAATACCGGGTAGAAGAGCAAGCTGCTCCTCCTGTCCAGCTTTGATCATATCAAGCAGCTCCTGTACATCATACAAAGACAGTATGCGAGAAGCCTTTACATTCCCAACGCCTTTCACGTTCTTAAGCACCTGAAAAAGTCCCAGTTCCTCCTCATTGGAGAACAAGAACACATGGAGATCGTTGTCAAATGAGGCAAAAAGTAGGTATTCACCTTCACCAACTTTAGTGGTGCACTTAACTACTTCAATGGAAAAATCAGGCTTGAATGAGAACCAGTACGATTGGCCCTCTTGCTGCAGCGTTCCTCTAACTTTCAATAACACGGCTGTGCCTCATCAAAGAGTGAACCCACGCCACTGCCATGGCGTCTGATGTATCATCAAACAAAGGTAAAATGCTTAAGCCCGTTTCAGCCCCTAAGGTGCGAACGATACCTTCTTTCCCTTCGTGACCGTAACCAGTAGTTAATGATTTAACTTCCGTGGGAAAGTACTCAAACACCTTAATGGCTCTCTTATAGGCGACCAACTTGACCACGCCTCTACATTCGCTTATTTGGAGCAAGTTGTTTCTGTTCTTGCCCCAAATAAGCTTCTCAATAGCCATTTCCTTAGGCTGAAACACGTCACACAGAGCACCTACGTAGCGCTCTATGGTCGTGTAACGAACATCCTCGTGTAGCCCTGTTAGCTCCAAGCATTGCACATGGAGCCAGCTTCTACTTTCATCATCCAATAGAGCTAAACCCACACGCGTACTTCCAGGATCAACGCCGAATACTACCACTATTCTTCAGCCGTGAGCACCTCAGGCAAGTCGGCATTCGTATATACTTCCTGCACGTCGTCATTGTCATCCAATTCTTCTAACATGCTCAGTATTTTTCTTCCATCTTCCTCGGACACAGATACATAGTTCTTCGGTATAAAACCCAATTCCGCTCTGGAAACTTCTATTCCAGCCTCGTTTAGATAATCGAGTACCTTTGACAGCGCATCTGGCTGCGTGTAGACGGTTATCAAACCATCTTCTTCTACTACGTCATCAACGCCAAAGTCGATGAGTTCTAAAGTGAGCTCATCAATGGATGGAACTTGTTCCTTATTCAACTCGATGACGCCCTTTCTTTCAAACTGCCAGCTCACAGCTCCACTTTCTGCAAGAGTGCCACCATGACGACTGAATATCCTGCGCACATCTGCAGCAGTACGATTCTTGTTGTCAGTGGTGACTTCAACCAAAATGGCAACGCCTCCGGGGCCATAACCTTCGTAAAGAGCTTCTACAAATTCCTGACCCTCTAAGTTCCCGGCTCCCTTAGCTATGGCTTTATCGATGTTTTCTTTAGGCATGTTAGCTGCTCTAGCTTTGTCAATGGCAACGCGCAGCCGCAAGTTCGTTTCAGGGTTGGGACCACCTTCACGAGCAGCTATGACCAATTCCCTGGTTAATTTTGTAAAAACCTTGCCCCTTTGGGCATCCATCTTACTTTTTTTAGCCTTTATGTTATGCCATTTAGAGTGTCCAGACATGTTTATACCTCCTCATATCTGCTTTATTATAACCCAGAAAGCCTAAGAGTTTGAAAGACTTAGCTAAAACCAATCCGCGAAAACTTCTATGATTTCAGAAAAGGAACGTTCACCTCCCACATCTGTTTCAATGAAGGACTTTAGCGCCTCTTGTATGGCAGACGATACCTTTACATTAGCCATCTTGGAAGCTCTTACTGTGATAAGCAATGTACTTGAGAGCAGGTACCTGTACAACTCTAATTGCCTTTGTAGCAAGCGGTTAGAAGCTGGAGCAAAGGACACTACGTCCTCCTGCCCCGTGGACATCGTCTGATTCATCATGGTAATAGGACCTGCCAGCATGGAGATTTCTGAAACCAGATCAGCTGACAAATACTGAACGATCATGAGCCCAGAATGAAGCCCAGGCACTTCAGCCAAAAACGCAGGCAGCCCACGATTGAACTCGGGGTTCAGCAGCTTCTCCTGCAACTGATACAGAATGTTACCCATCAAAGGCATGAGAGCCCTAAGCTCTGATGACATCACCGCTATACTCTCAGCGTGAAAATTGCCTTGGAAAATGGGCTCGTCATCTTCAAATAGCGGGTTATCGCTAACAGCGTTCATCTCCTGCTCCAGCCATGACTCAATGTTGTCTAATGTTCTCATAATCGGTGCGTAAAGCTGTGGGAAGCACCTTACCACATAAGGTTCTTGTACCTCGGGCCCAGACCTTCTAACAGCCGCCGAATCCTTGAGCACATCCCGCAACCAAGAGATCAATTGCCCAAAGTAGGGATCCGGTTTAGCCTGACTTACTAGTGGGTCAAGGAATGAAACAATGGCTTTTCTGGTTTCCAGATGAAGAGCGTAAGTCCACCTAGTCATCTCCTCGAGCAGTTTTAACTCTCTAACTAAATAGATCAAGTGTGAAAGAGAGAAATGAGTGCCGTTAATTACAGCAAGCCCCTCTTTTTCTCTCAAAGTAAATTTATCCAGCACGTGCTCTTTTCCTTCAGCATCGTAAACCGGTCTCTCCCCAATAATACCCAGCATTAGGCTCGCCAAGAATGACAAATCCCCGCTAGCGCCCACAGAGCCAAAATAACCCACGCTCGGTACATAATCCATGTTAATGGCAAATACTATCCTTTCCAGAAGCTCAGGACTGACACCGGATAATCCTTGGGCTAAACTGTGCGCCAGAAGAAGCATGGCACCTTTGGTTACAACCCTTGGAACATATGGCCCCACCGATTCAGCATGGCTTCTTATGAGATTAGCCTGAAATTCCTCTAGCATATCGTCTTTGAGCGCTACATCTTTAAGTGAACCTACTCCAGTATTGACTCCGTAGATAACCTTTCCATTTTCCAAGATGCTTATGAGTTTCTCACGCTTCTGTTTGAGCTTATTCTTCGTGGCATCACCAATTTGCAACTGCTCTTTCCCTTCAACTACGTTCCAGAATTTCTCCCACGTTAAATGCTCCGACACCTCCATAAGTCATTAGCCTCCCAGGAGTGCAAGGAAAACACCAGCTGCAACAGCCGTTCCCACAACTCCAGCTACGTTAGGACCCATGGCGTGCATAAGCACAAAATTCTCAGGATCGTAAGATTGTGCCACCGTCTGAGAAACACGAGCAGCCATGGGCACAGCTGATACTCCTGCTGAGCCGATGAGCGGATTTACCTTCCCACCTGTGATGTAGTACATGATCTTACCCAGCAGTAGACCACCGAACGTCGCAAATGCAAAAGCCAGTACGCCCAGGACCACGATCTCAAGAGTTTGCAAAGTCAGGAATGTATCTGCCTTCATGGAAGCTCCCACTGCCAAGGCTTGGAAAATCGTAACAATGTTTATGAGCTCGTTTCCAGCAGTTTCAGCTAGTCGCCTTGTTTCACCAGCTTCTTTTAGCAGGTTCCCAAACATTATGGCCCCTATGAGTGGTGTCGAAGCGGGTACAAAAATGGAGGTCACAACGGTTATGGCAATGGGGAAAAGTATCCTTTCTACCTTACTTACATTTCTAAGCTCCTTCATCCTCACTTTCGCCTCTTTTTCTGTTACCATGAGGCGCATTATGGGGGGTTGTATGATAGGGACAAGTGACATATACGTGTAGGCAGCAACTGCAATGGGACCGAGTAGATGAGGAGCCAGCTTTACTGCCGAGTAAATGGCTGTAGGTCCATCCGCACCTCCTATGATACCAATAGCAGCAGCTTCTTTGAGATTAAACCCAAGCAAGACTGAGATTATCAGAGCGGCGTATACACCAAACTGAGCAGCGGCACCCATCAGGAAGGAAGAAGGCTGTGCGATTAAGGGGCCGAAATCTGTCATGGCACCTATACCAATGAATATGAGTATGGGATAAATCTCGTTTTTCACTCCGAAATAAAGGATGTCCCCTAGCAATGGCAAATGCGGGCTGACAATTTGATTCAGCTCACCCACCTGCTTTACGTAATCCAGCGACAAGAAATAACCACCAGCCACGGGTAAATTAGAAAGCAGAGCACCAAAACCAATTGGTACCAAAAGCAATGGTTCTATTTTCTTAAAAACTCCCAAATAAAGAAGTACCAGTGCTACAACCACCATGATCCAGTCTTTCCACTGAGCCACACCAGCGGCCGCAATACTAGTACTCTGCCAAAGCGTCTGAAACAGATTAGATATTGTTAGCTCCATATGCCGCACCTACTTAAGTACTACTAAAGGATCATGTGTGTTTACCGTCTGGTTTGGTGAGACCAGTACACTGTCCACGACTCCGTCAACGGGTGCCAGAATTTCATTCTCCATTTTCATAGCTTCCAAGATTAGCAGCAAATCACCACGTTTTACCTGATTACCCGCTGACACGTTAATCCTCAAAATCTTACCTGGTAACGGGGCTTCTACCACCGTTCCGCCTGCCTTAGCTGCTGCGGCTGGTTTTTGTGGTGCACTGGGAGCTACTGGTGCTGGGGCTGGCGCTGACGCCTGTTCAACCCTTTGAGGGCCCGCTGGCTCCTTAGTTTGTGCCTGCGAGGTAGCGGTTCTTGTAATACTTTTTATGAAAATCTCTTCGCTGTCCGATTCAATCTCCACGTTGTATTCTTTTCCATTGACCCTAACAACATATTGAAACACCTTGCCCATATCACAGTCCCCTCCTAACATCTGTGCGGTGCACAACACCATAATTCACCTTTGACATTCTTAACATGTGATAATGCAAAGCGGCCGCAATAGCCGCTACCACTTCGGGCTCTATTTCTTCCGAAGTTTCAACCTCTGGCTTGATTAAACTTTTTGCCGCTTCCTCCTTTAACTGTACTTCCTCGGGAGGTGCCACAGCGGGCATTTCCTTCTTTTCTTTGCCAAACGACTTAAGTAGAGAAGTCACTAATGCATTAACAATCAGGACAAGGAAGACAACAGCCAGTCCCACGACAGTGAGAATTAAAGAATCAAGAAAACTTGCCATCATCTTTCATCGCCCCTACAATGGAATGTTCCCATGCTTAACACCCACGGAATCTTTCTTGGAAAACGTAAGTTCGAGACCGTTATACAGAGCCAGACGCACAAATTGCGGCTCGATAACATCATCCACATAAAGCCTGGATGCAGCTACAAAAGGATTTGAAAACTGCTGGCGGTACTCGTTTATCTTTTCTGCTCTCACTTGGTCAGGATTCTCCGCACTTTCTATTTCCTTTCTGAAGACGATGTTAGCTGCTCCTTCGGCTTCCATGACAGCAACCTGAGCCGAAGGCAATGCAAAAACTATGTCGGCGCCAAGATGCTTAGACCCCATGGCAATGTAGGCTCCACCAAATGCCTTCCTCACAATAAGTGTGATTTTTGGAACCTGCGCTTCGGAGTACGCATAAAGTAATTTCGCTCCATGACGAATTATGCCACCGTATTCCTGTTGAGTCCCTGGCATGTAGCCGGGCGTATCCACCAGGGTCACAATGGGGATGTTAAATACATTACAAGTCCTAACAAACCTAGCTGCTTTGTCAGAAGAATCAATATCCAATACACCAGCCATAAATGAAGATTGGTTTGCCACAATGCCGATGACGTGGCCACCCAACCGTGCAAATCCGGTCACCATACTTCTAGCAAATTCTGGCTGCACCTCCAAAAACTCTCCATCATCCACAATAGCTCTTATGACTTGTTTTATGTCAAAGGCTTTGTTAGGTTCAGCGGGTATGATGTCCATAAGTTCTGGAACTAACCGAGTGGGATCATCATTGGGCTCCACAAAAAGCGGTTTTTCATAAGCGCTGTTTGGCAAATAAGAAAGTAATTTCCGTGTCAGATCAATTGCTTCTTCATCAGTGTCTGCAACAAAATGTATATTCCCTGATTTCTGAGCATGAACCAGAGGGCCACCCAGTTGTTCATTGGTAACCTGCTCTCCGGTTACGGTTTCCACTACCTTTGGTCCTGTTATGAACATGTATGCATTGGAGGTCATTAAGACAAAATCCATGAGTGCAGGCGAATAAACTGCACCACCAGCACAAGGACCAAATACTATGGCTATCTGAGGAACCACACCTGATGCTTTTACATTCCGGTAGAAAATATCACCATAGCCCTTTAGAGCGTCGACGCCTTCTTGAATGCGAGCGCCACCTGAATCGTTCATTATGATCACAGGGGCCTTGTACTGCAAAGCCATATCCTGTATCCTGGCTATCTTAGCCGCGTGCATCTCACCCACAGACCCGCCTAACACCGAGAAATCCTGAGAAGCAACGAACACTAAACGACCATCAATGGTTCCGAATCCTGTAACCACACCATCTGCAGGTGCTTTTGTTTTATCCATCCCCAATGCAGTTGCTCTGTGTTCCACAAAAGCGCCGATCTCCACAAAACTGTTCGGATCGAGTAAATACTCAATACGTTCTCGAGCGGTCAGTTTGCCAGCATCTTTGATTTTCTTAATACGTTCCTTACCGCCCCCTTCAAAGATCTTCTCTTTTCGCTGCCTGTACTGCTCCAATAGTTCTTCCCAGTCCATGTTTTACTCTCCTTCTACCAATTCCACTAAGACTTTGCCAGTACTTTTCGGGTGTATGAAAGCGATTCTTGTCCCCTCAACACCTTCACGAGGACTTTCGTCAATCATACGCACACCTTTTTCTTTGAGCTCTTGAATAGCTTCTTGAACACTGTCAACAGCGAAAGCCAGATGGTGTAAACCCTGCCCTCGATCAGCTAAGAATTTAGCTATGGTACTGTCTTCAGAAGTTGGCACCAAGAACTCTATCTTCGTCTGTCCCACCCTGTAAATGTAGGTTTTCACTTTCTGCGAGGGCACCTCTTCTATGACGTCTGGTTCCCTGCCAAATAACAGTCTTCCCACTTGCAACAATTCTTCTTCGGAAGGCATGGCTATGCCAACGTGTTCCACGTGTTTAATATTCATCTAAGCACCTCCCTATGCTATCTACAAAATTCTTTGCAGCAATATAAGGAACTTGTCCCTCACTGTAACATTGATCCACAATGGGTTCTAGCATTTGCATCATCCATGAGTGGTACAATGCTCTATTACGCTGTTTCCTTATTAGTTCCAGCTCGTGAGATTCCTGCTTTCTGCCGTAACAATCATTAATCTGGGAAAGAAGAACATCAATGTTGCGGCGCTCAATAGCTGACACAGGAACCACTCTTGGTGGTTCATCAAGCAGCCTGGCATAAGCTTCCAGAGCTGCCAGACTAACGTTGGCACTGGGCATGTCCATTTTGTTCATGACCAATATGTCAGCAATTTCCATAATGCCACCTTTCAAAAACTGAATTTCATCGCCCAGTCCAGGTGAAAGCACCAGCACCACAACATCCGCAAAATGAGTTATATCCACTTCACTTTGTCCAATGCCCACAGTTTCTAAGAATATGTAGTCAAAACCTGCTACTTCTAAGATCTTCACAGACTCCATCAAGAGTGGACTTAACCCCCCAAGAGAGCCTTTATTGGCAAAACTTCTAAAAAACAAATTTTCACTTGGGAAAAGATGTTGAAGCCGTATTCTGTCTCCCAGTAAAGCACCACCAGATTTAGGGGATGTGGGGTCCACAGCCATGATACCGATTCTCTTACCTAGTTTTAGCAAAGACTCTGCTAGAACCCCAACAAGACTGCTTTTCCCAGCTCCTCCAAACCCGGTTAAACCAATTAAGGGAACGGGTGTGGTGTCCTCCTCATAAAGTAATTTGAGAAACTCGGACATGTTCTCGTCATTCTTCTCAATTAGGGTAATAGCTCTCGCTATGTCAGCCTGAGAGCCATTCCTTAGCGCCCTTATCAGGGATTGGTTTGTTCCCATTGTTTTATGGCTTCCACTATGGTCTGCGGAGGCGTTCCGGGCCCGAAGACGACGTCCAAACCTTTTTTCAAAAGCTCTTCCTGATCCTCAGGTGGTATGACACCTGTTCCTATGATGAAAGGGTTCAAACCAAGTTCACGTATTCTCTTAGCCGTTTCAGGGAAAAGTTCCAAATGAGCTCCACTTAGATTGTTCAGAACAACCACATCAGCAGATTCTTGAAGAACAGTTTGAGCAATTTGACTGGGCGTTTGTCTAATCCCCGTATAGACTACATCGTAACCGTTATCTTTCAATACCCTGGCAATAACTTTCGCTTGCCTATCATGACCGTCCAAGCCAGGTTTAGCCACAACAATTTTCCTTCCCATGATCTAACTGCACCCCCCTTTTTAGAAAACCACAGGCGGTCTGTATTCGCCAAATACGTCCCTAAGAGTATCCATTATTTCTCCTAAGGTACACCTATTTCTTACAGCATCAATTATGAGCGGCATTAAATTCACATCTTCTATCATGGCTGCTTTCCTGAGCTCCTCGAGAGATTCTTCGACCTTCACATTATCGCGTTTGCTCTTAACCTCATTAATAGATTCGATCTGCTCTTCTCGAATCTTTGGATCCACTCTTAGAACTCTGAAGCTTTGATCTTCCTCCGGATCAGCAAATTTATTAACACCAACTATGACTTTCTCCCCATTAGCTACTCCCTTGTAGTACTTGTACGCACTTTCAGCAATGCGCTTTTGCATGTAGCCAGACTCAATAGCTGCGACAGCTCCACCCATGTCATCAATGGCTTTCAGTTCCCTTGCAATATTCTCTTCAAGTTCATTGGTCAGTCGCTCAATAACATAGCTTCCACCAAGAGGGTCAACCGTATCTGCCACGCCAGACTCATAGGCAAGTATTTGCTGGGTCCTTAGAGCCACCTTAACAGCCTCTTCAGTGGGTAAGGACAGAGCTTCATCGTAGGAATTGGTATGTAAAGACTGCGTACCACCAAGAACCGCTGCCAAAGCCTGCAGTGTCACGCGAATAATATTGTTTAGAGGCTGTTGCGCGGTCAAAGTTGAACCAGCCGTTTGTGTATGGAAACGAAGCATCATCGCACGTTCTTTTGTTGCCCCATACTGTTCTCTCATGATCTTTGCCCACAAGCGGCGAGCAGCCCTGAATTTAGCAACTTCTTCCAAAAGATTATTGTGTGCCGCAAAGAAGAAAGAAAGCTGTCCAGCAAAATCGTCCACTGAAATGTTTCTCTTAAGCACTGCATCGACGTAAGCCTTCGCGTTGGCAAAGGTGAAAGCAATCTCTTCAACGGCGTTAGCTCCAGCCTCCCGTATGTGGTATCCACTTATGGAGATAGGATTCCATTTTGGCATTTCTTGTGCACAGAATTCAATAGTGTCAGCGATAAGCCTTAAAGAAGGTTTCGGCGGAAAGATGTACGTACCGCGAGCCACGTATTCCTTAAGTATGTCGTTTTGAATGGTACCGGAAAGCACCTTTCGGTCTAATCCGTTTTCCTCTGCGACCACAATATACATTGCTAAAAGCACAGCCGCAGGAGCATTTATGGTCATACTTGTGGAAACCTTCGACAGGTCAATCTGGTCGAAAAGTATGTGCATGTCTTCCACCGTATCGATGGCAACGCCAACCTTTCCCACTTCGCCCATCGAAAGTTCATGATCGGAGTCGTAACCAATCTGCGTAGGAAGGTCAAAAGCCACAGACAAACCTGTTTGCCCTTGCTCCAGCAAGTACCTAAATCGTTCGTTAGTCTCCTTCGCAGTGCCGTAACCAGCATATTGCCTCATAGTCCAGAACCGACCCCTGTACATGTTCGGCTGGACACCACGTGTGAACGGATACATGCCTGGCCAGGCCAAATCCGTCTCGTAATCGAACTGTGAGTTAGTAGGATCGTAGATAGGTTTTAAAACTAGCCCACTGTCCAAAATAAACTCTTTTTGCCTTTCGGCGTGTTTACCGATGTGCTTGGTGTAAAGCTCCATCCATTTTTCTTTTCCTTCCTCCAGTCCCATATTCACCCCTCCGCTAAAAGTGTCAAAAACTCATCGGAAGACATGGTTTCAACTTCCATGAGTCTTTCTGCCAAAGCATGGATTTTCTCGTTACGCTCAGAGAGCGTCTTCTTTGCCATTTCATAGGCCTCTTCCAATATCTCTTTGATTTTTTGGTCGATTAGCTGGGCAGTGGCTTCACTGTAATTCTTATTCCTGGTTATTTCTCGTCCCAAGAAGACTAAGTCTTGACGCTCTTCTAAGGTTACAGGACCCAGTTCGCTCATGCCCCACTCAACTACCATGCGGCGCGCTATGTCAGTGGCACGCTGCAAATCATTCTGAGCGCCCGTTGTCTGAGTATTCAAAAATACCTCCTCCGAGGCTCTGCCACCTAGAAGAACAGCGATCTTCCTAATAAGCTCTTCTCTCGTGTACATGACTTTCTCTTCACTACTACCGCCGAAAACATAGCCAACAGCCATGCCTCTAGGCACTATGGATATCTTATGTACTTCCTTCGGGTTGTCAAGAATTGTGGTACAAACCGCATGCCCAATTTCGTGGTAGGCAGTTATTTTTTTCTCTTCAGCACTCAATACGCGACCTCGCTGCGGACCAAGCATGACCTTCTCAACAGCTTCCTCAAACTCTTCCATGCCAATTAAGTTTTTGTTTTTCCTAGCTGCCAATAGGGCTGCCTCGTTAACCAAGTTGGCTAAATCTGCTCCACTAAAACCTGGAGTAAGCTGAGCCAGTCTATCCACATCTACATCCTGTCCTATGGGCTTGCCCCTCATGTGGATTAGTAATATCTGTTTTCTTCCATTTACGTCGGGCATATCCAAAATGACCTTTCTGTCAAACCTGCCTGGTCTGAGTAAAGCAGGGTCAAGTATGTCTGGACGGTTGGTTGCCGCAAGCACTATGATTCCAGCATAAGGATCGAAGCCGTCCATTTCAACAAGAAGCTGGTTCAATGTTTGTTCACGTTCGTCATGTCCGCCACCTATGCCGGCTCCTCTTTCTCTTCCCACTGCATCTATCTCGTCGATAAACACAATGCAAGGTGCAAATTTACGAGCTTGTTCGAACAAATCCCTTACGCGAGCAGCACCAACACCCACAAACATTTCCACAAACTCAGAACCACTTACGGAGAAAAATGGTACTCCTGCCTCACCAGCAACAGCCTTCGCCATCAAAGTCTTACCAACTCCGGGAGGGCCTACTAAGAGCACTCCCTTAGGAATCTTTGCACCAATAAGCTGATACTTCTTAGGGTTCTTTAGGAAATCGACGATTTCCAAGAGGTCCTTTTTGGCTTCCTCGGAGCCTGCCACATCCTTGAAAGTCACAGTTGGTTTATCCTCCATGTAAAGGCGCGCCTTCGACCGGGTAAATGAGAACACCTGGTTACTCCCAGCAGAGCTTTGTCTAAACATGAACATGAGGAAAAAGAGCATAACCAAAATGGGAATCCAGTTTCCAAGAATCGTTATCCATATGCTCGTCTTTTCTTGCTGAACACTAAATGTGACCGGAGTGGGGCTGCTCTTGGCAGCATCCAAGAGGAGACCTTCTGCAATCAAATCGATGTCGGCAGTGTATACTTTTCCATCTTTCGCTGTTACTTTGACACTTGAATTTGAGACTATGATCATGGATTCTATTTCGCCTTTTTCGATCATGTCAACAATTTGACTGGTTGTGACTGTTGTGGGAGCAGTGGAAGGAATTAAGCTGCTTCCGAGAAATAAGGGCCCTATCATGGTTACTATGATTAAAGCCACCACTATGAACACTAACAAACCTAAATCCGGTCTTCTATTGTTCTTCATTCTTTCCTTTTCAACTCCTTTAACCCCATTTTATCATTATCACTACAGGGTCTAACGAATATACCCAGTCAGAGCTATTCGTAAACCTTCTTATACGGAATCCCTATGAAAGGAAGATTCCGGTAATATTCCGCATAATCGAGTCCGTACCCAACAACAAACGCATTAGGTATTTCGAAACCAACGTAGTTCAGATTCACGTCCACTAAACGTCTTTCCTTTTTATCCAGCAAAGTGCACACTGCCAGACTTGCTGGCTTGCGAGCAGAAAGTAGTTCCAGAAGATGCTGCATGGTTACTCCAGTGTCAACAATGTCTTCCACAACGATGACATGACGTCCCTCAACAGATATGTCCAAATCTTTCAAAATCTTCACAATACCAGAAGACTCGGTACCACTACCATAGCTGGAAACCTGCATAAAGTCAACGTGGACTGGTATATTGACATACCTTATTAAATCTGAAAGAAACACAAAAGCTCCCTTTAATATGCCAACAAGCAACGGGATCTTACCCTCGTAGTCACGCGAGATCTGGTTAGCTAACTCTGCGACCTTGGCTTGTAACTCGCTCTCACTAATGAGGACTCTTTCAACTGTGTCAGCAGTACCAAGTTCCATCAAAGCACCTCCACAACAAAAAATTCTCTATACACTCTCAAGACAAAATTGCCAAAATTCCTATCACGAATCTTACTTACACAGTTCAACGCATCCTCCAAGTGTCCACGACTTGCTACTTCTCCTTGAAGCGACTTCACAGCCAAGTAAAAAAGCACAAGCTGTGAACTGCGTGAGTAAGAAAGAAAAGCTTTACGTCTCAATTTTAGCATTTTAGGTGCTCTTTCTAGCGTAAGTTGGTCAAGTAGTCTGCTTCCTTGTTCTTCCACAAACTCCCTGAACACTGACATGGACATAAGGCTGGAATAAAGAGTTTTCCTCACATCGTAACCCAGCAGCTCCGACCAAAAAGGAAGGAGTTCATGCCTGATCTTATTTCGCTTGTAGTCAGAAAGTAAATTGGTACTGTCTTCCCTAAAAGGAATATCCAGACGCGTTCTGTATTCTGCAATTTCTTCACTCATTACCCTCAAAAGCGGCTTCGCCCATGGGTCTTCGTAAATTCTCGGACCTGCAGCTCCCATCAAACCAGCGCCACGACTAATCCTCAAGACCAAGGTCTCCACAGCGTCGTCAGCATGGTGGGCAGTCCAGATCCGGTCGGCTCTTACTTGATTCATGACTTCTAGAAGAAAAGCTCTTCTGTGGGTGCGCAAGGTGTTCTCATCACAGTACACCTTGGGACTCAAAGTACCAACTACAACTGGAAAGCAACAGTTTTGTGCATACTGAATTACTAACTTCACATCCTGTATTGTGTCTCGTCTAATCCCATGATTAAGAGTTGCTACGACAATATTTTGTGGCAAGTGGTTTTCAAATCTCTTCACAAGATGCAGCAAGACCATAGAGTCTTCTCCCCCAGATACCGCCAAAACGATTCCATGGGTTCCTACTATTTCGGGGTTACTTCTTAAAGTATTGATGAAAGTTCTTTCTAGCATAACAGATATATGTTAACAGTGTTTTGGTGGCGGCGCAGGGAATCGAACCCCGGACACGGCGGGTATGAGCCGCCTGCTCTACCTCTGAGCTACGCCGCCATATAAAAAAACATGGTTGCGGGGGCAGGATTTGAACCTGCGACCTCCGGGTTATGAGCCCGGCGAGCTACCTGGCTGCTCCACCCCGCGACCTCAACATGAATTATATCAGCGAGCCACTAACATTGTCAAGTGCTAAAAAAGGCACATAAAACCATTTATGCCTAAAGAAGAATAGAGCACCTCTCGAATCCAAACACGCGAGACACTGCCCGCCATGTCTAAAAAACGCATTAACCACAGATATGGACACCTTTTGGTGTAAAACAATAAGCTCTGCATCCAAGTCTGACGTAATCAGGCCTTCAGGCACTGGTTTTTCAAAGTACTTTAACCTAATCTCTGGGTATTCCATGATCTTCCAAGAACTTTTGAACTGCTGATTCTATTTCCTCAGGTGTCTTTTCTCTCCTGCATTTTGGGCACACCGATGCTCTGACCAAGGTTTCAGGAGTGTACTTCTTGAACTGTCTAATGACCAATGTCCTAGCGGGCCTCAATATCTTTGAACCGCATACGGGGCATTCCACATAAGGCACACCACTTTCAATCTTCTCTTGAGTACGATCAGTGCCCACGTAAAGGCCTGTTCTATCATCACCAGTTAGTGCAGCGGTAGGACAAGCATCAATACAGTACCAGCAGTAAATACAAACGCCATAATCAATTTCGTAATGGAAGAATTCTCCCTTATTGTCCTCAATGCTTATTGCGGCTGGAGGGCAGACCCGCTCGCATTGACGACACCCAGTGCAATCCTCAGCATCATACAATGGTTTCCCACGCCACTTTGGAGGAACTTTTACCGGTTCTTTGGGAAAGGGTTTAACCACAGGTCCCCCAACAAGGGTATCTACAAGTTTCCCAAATATTTCACCAAACGGCATTTACAGTACGCCTCCTGTCTCTGATATCCTTACGACGTCTTTCTGGTACATTCCCTTACGTTTCAATTCCAGAACTTCAGCGGCTTTAAGAATGCCCACCATGATTCCCTCAGGTTTAGGCGGACAACCAAAAACGTAGACGTCCACAGGCACCAAGGTATCAAGAGGCCCTGCTATGCTGTAACCGCCCCTAAAAACTCCACCGGTAATGCCGCACACACCTGTTACCACGATGGCTTTTGGTTCAGGAACTTGATCAATGACGCGCAGAACACTTTCCTTTGCAACCGCAGTAACAGGACCGGTAGCAACGATTATGTCAGCATGCCTGGGACTACCCACCAGCTTCACACCAAAACGTTCTGCATCATATTTAGGAGTCAGAGCAGCGAGTATTTCAATGTCGCACCCATTACAACTTCCAGTATTAAGGTGATATATCCATAAAGACTTTTCTGGTTTGAATATGCTCATATGACAACCACCCTCCTAGACCAATGTTAGTAGCAATAACAAAAGAGAAGCCAACCCAGGACCTAATAGGTAGAACTTTGCACCTTGGTCGATCCTAAAGCGACCACTAACCGCTCTTGGTATGGTGTTAATGACTATTGCTACAAGTAGTGAGCCCAACAAGGCACTAAGCACATTAAGAAGTACACTCCCCGTAAGTGGGCTTACAAAAACCATCCACAGGAAATAACTATACGTGATCAGCTTTATGTGCTTAAGGCCAAACAGTACTCCCAATCGTGGCCCATGAAGTTCTGCACCATAACCGTCGACGATTTCTGTTTCGGCCTCTGGAATGTCAAAAGGCACTGAGCCCACAACAGCTGGTCCTAAGACTAACAGGACAAGAAATATGCCAAGAAATATGGGATCCATGAGCAATGTCCCCAGCTGACTCTTAGCGGCTAATAAAGCGCTCATGGAGAATATGGACTCCACAGGTAGGCCAGTAATGAACACGGCTCTATAGCCCATTGCAACAATGAGTAATATGAAAGGTATCTCGTAACTCAAAAGCATTGAGATTTCCCTAGAAGCTCCTACAAGTGTATAGGGAGATTTCCCACCAAAGCCAATGAGCACGTAAACCATAGCCATGAGAGCAAAAGCGTACGCGAAAATAATCAAATCACCGCTGGCAGATAGTAGCTGTGAGTCCCCACTGCCCATGGGAAAAGGTAATACACTCAATGCCAGAACGGCTGCTGCAACGCCTATAACCAAAGCAACATCAATGACTACAAGCGCCGTTCTACTGGCTACTTTCCCCCTTTTGTAAAAAAGTTTCACAAAGTCAGTAATGTTCTGCCAAAAAGGAGGACCATATCTTCCCTGCAGATGTGCCACGATTTTCCTATCAATACCACCAACAAGTAGAGCCCACACAAAAAGCAGTAAAATCCATAACAACCAGTACAATATGCTCACATCAACCACCCCCTACCAATAACAAATGCGGCAATAAAGAAGATCACTATGTAAGTAGCATAGTCATTGATCACTCCAGTGTAGGTAGATCTAACCACATCTGCCATGAAGTCGAAAAACGATGTCAGATAGTTATAGCCATACTCCAAGGCATGTGTGGCTGCTTTTGACAACCAAAGGCCGTAGGGGTAAAAAAGGTCTTCAAATCCCATGGTTGCGCGCTCTGGTTCAAACAGTGCACTACCAGTATAAACTTCACCTTCTTGCTTTGCTTTGCGGAAGAATGGTACAAGCATGAGCAACGTAGTCAACACTGTTAGCATTACAATCCAGAAAAATGCTCCTGTCCAAGAAACCCCAACCTGTATAAAGCTAGTACCAATTAGAGCTAATGCGCCCACCAAAAGGGGAGCACTTTCTACGCCGCGTTTGGTCACCGACGTACTACCAAGCCACAACATGAACCACTTTGCACTGTAGGCAATGCTTAAAACAGTTCCCAGCATGAGCACTGCGGTAAGTAGGGGTGAGAACGCGTAAACACTGCTCATGTACACACTCCACTTCGCCAAAAATCCTGATGTTAAAGGCATGGCAGCTGATGCAAGGGAAGCCACGATCACGGAAAAACTCAGTAAAATCCCTTTGTTGCTCCTTTGATAGCTGGTACTCAAGAACATGACAGATTCAAAAAGGGCATAAGCAACGGCAAATATGAATGGAGCATAGATCATTATGGAAATTGGACTTGTCCCTTGAAGAGCCTTTGAGCTGAGGAAAATAGCTATGATCAAAAAGCCCATATTCGACAAAGATGAGTAAGCCAATATCTCACGCAGATTCTCTTTACCCAAAGCAATTAAGCCACCATAGAGAACTTGAAATCCTGCGAGAATGAGCACGGGGAACATAAGATAATTCTCAACACCATACTTGAACGTGACGACCACTGCTCCCAAAGACAGGATGCCGCTGAAGACGGCTCCCACTACTGGAGAACTTTCTCCATAGACCCTTATCATCCATCCATGAAAACCAAACATGCCCAGTTTTATGAGCACACCCAGAGTGAGTGCGAAGAGCCACCAATTCTGCCCTAAAGCTTGACCTGCCACTGCAAACATGAATGCAAGCCCAGAAGCCATAGCCCAGCCATAGTAGGAAGAAGCCAACTCCTTATTGCCCTCTCCTACGACCATCATAAGACCACTCCAACTTAACACTTCCCATGCCACTAACGTGGTGAGCAAGGTGTTTGAAGAAATCAGCCAAAGAAGACTGACAAAAGCAAGCAAAGCGCCGTTAATCTGAAAGCTTCTGTTTCTGCCCCAACCTGTTCCCGACAGGCATACCATGCTCAGAACAGCTGATCCCACAGCCAACAGTCCCAAGAAGATCGTTGACGCCTGACTAGCAGCACCTAAACCCAGAAGCTCTGAAGCCTTTTGTGGGAAAACGAGTACCAAAGCCGAAATAAGAAAACCCGCATAGCCCACAGCCTGCAAACTTAAATTAGCCAAAAGGAACAATGCTACAATGCACAACCACATCCATCCATTGTTAACGAGCCACTCAGAAATATTCAAACGAATGTTAAAGGCCAATTGAGTACCAGCAGTGAAACTGAGCAGACCCTCCGAGAACTTGCTTACAAAAGGAGATAAGAAAGAAACAGCGATGAGACCAAAAACAAGCAATGCATAACCTAAACTGCGCCAGCTAACTCTGTCCCACCTAAGGGGAGATCCACTAGTCGTAGCCAAGTAAGAGCCGTAGTAACACGCTTCCACTATGCTACCAATAGCCAATACGGCTGCTGCCCAGTAGAATTGCCTTTGAATCAATCCTATGATTATGAACAGTTTTGAGAAAAATGTCAAAAACGGGGGCATGCTTGAAAGTCCAAGTACGGCAACCAAATTAGAATAGGCAGTGCTAATCCCACTCAAGGAACCTCCAGCCTTATTTAGATCCCTGTCTGGTACTTTGTCGGTAATCTCCCCAGTAAGCAAGAAGGCAAGCGCTTTACTTAGGCCGTGGCCAAAAACATGCAGTATGCCACCCACAAATCCGATGGGGCTGCCTGAAAAAATGCCTAGTACCATGTAACCGACTTGGGCGGTGGATGAAAACGCCAAAAGCCTTTTTGCATCACGCTGCCTATATGCAGAAAACTCTCCCACAAGTACGGTCAAAGCGGCAATTACCATGAGAAATACCGAAAACTCTTTGGTCGTAGCAATAACACCAGCGAAGACGATGTACATAAAGCGCACCATGGCCAAAATACCTATCTTAATCACTGCACCTGAAAGCAATGCAGAAACAGAAGCAGGTGCAGCAGGGTGAGCATCGGGAAGCCAGCTGTTAAGAGGCCAGATAGCTCCTTCCACACCAAATCCCACGAAGAGAGAAGCAATAGCAAGCCAAAGGGTGCCTGTGGGCATGGATCCAATCTTGAAAGAGATGTCCCACATATTCAATGAATGAGTACCTTGATAGATCAGTATCAGAGCAAACAAAACAAAAGAAGTAGCCACAGAACCCAAAATCAAATACTTCATACTAGCTTCAGCAGTTTCTGCAGTCCTGTAGGCATTAACCAAAGCATAGGCACTAATACTTGCAATTTCTAAGAACACATACATGTTAAATAAGTCATTAGTGAGAGAAACACCTGTTGCCCCAGTCACCATAAGTATGGTAAGTATGACAAACCTCATCTCGTCATGGACATGCAAGTACGAAAGGTTATAAAAAAGTGCAGCTAAGGCAACAAACCAAAGCAACATACTCAAACCAGCGCCAAAAACATCTATCCAAAGAGCTATGCCCAGCGGGGGCTTAAACCCAGACATGAAGACGAAGATGGGTTTTTCCATAACCTTGGGCAACACCACCACTAGACCAAATAGCAGTTGAAATAGCGAAAGAGCTATGCCCACAAAAGTTGGGACAAATTTTCTTTTTCCAAAAAGTGTATTTATGAAAGGAAGCAGGAAAGCAACTGCTAAAGGTATACCAATTAACAACGCCGCAGGCTGATATGCTTGCCAAGTCATCCTTTTAGCCTCCTCACCTTATTCATGTCAAAGGTACCAAAATGCTTATGGACCCAGAGGGCAATGCTTAACGCCATGGCAGTTACCGCAACATCAATGACAATGGAGGTAAGTGTCAAAGCGTGAGGAACGGGGTCTGCAACTGAAAGAGTGGGACTAATATCCATGAAAATGGGAGCTGTAGCGTCAATTCCCCAATACCCCAAGGACACTATCATCAAGTTCAAGCCTGAAGTCACCACAGACAAACTAATGATGATTTTTATTAGATTTTTACGGGCCAAAAGTCCATAAAGTCCAGCCAGGAAAACACCGGCCATGAGTAAGAACGCAACCATTTTAAAACTCCCCCTCCTTAGTCTCTGCCATGGCACCGATAACTTCAACAATACCTCCAAAAACTTTAACGCCCACAAAGAAATTTATCAAGGCTACGACGCCAGCACTGAGAATCTTACCAGTGGTACCAACACCCAAGAAGTCACCCATGAAAAAGCCAGTTTTCCATAGCCCAATAATGGCGGCACCCGCAAAGCCAATACCACCTAAGGCTTCCATCAGAGTGTACTTTTCCAGGTTGAATCTATGTAACACAGCGTCAGCCCCAAAAACAAGGAACACCAGGGCAGCCACGCCACCTAATATAACTCCACCCTGAAAACCTCCACCCGGGCTTAGGTGACCATGTAACACCACATAGGCCCCAAGTGTCATTACCAGCGGAGAAATAAACTTCACGATGATTTTTGGCACCATGGTCATTTTCCCTCGCCACCTTTCAAAGCCGTAACCATATAAACCAGACCAGTGATGGCGACGAACAAAATCGTGGCTTCACCCAACGTATCATATCCTCTGTAACCGAACACAATGGAGGTTACTACGTTGGCTGCATTTACACCACATTCACCACCAGCGTACTGACAATCCACATTCTTCCCCGTTTGTTGTGCTATTTCGTATTCGGTTATGGTTTTTCCAATGTTTGGAATGGGTAACAGCGGATCAGGAGTATCCTGCAGCGTTGAATATTCAGAAAGTGGTGTATTGAAAAGCTTGTCGTTGCCGTGCAAAGAGAAAAATATACCAAAAAACAAAAAAGCTACTATGAGGAAAGCCAAGAAATCTCTGAATTTCATTCTTCCACCTCCTTGGTTCTTTGCAGGACCACGAAGAAGATTATTGGTACCACGACAACACCTACAGCGGCTTCTGCAATAGCAACGTCAGGTGCGTTTAAAAGAAGAAACTCCAGTGCCACAAAGGAACCCATAACAGCTTGTCCGATCACAGCTCTGACAAGATTTTTTTGCAAAACTGTAAACCAGGCGCTAATGAGCGCCCCTACAAGGTTTATCACGTGGAGCAAAAGGACGCCATTACTCATCTGATTCAGCCTCCTTTCTGCTCTTCAAATGGTCAGTCACAGATTTTTCCCACAGTGGCACACCCGCGTAGTAACAGGCTCTAGCTAGCACATGAGAAGCAGTAGGGTTTGTAATGAGCATGAAAAGTGATAGGAGTAATGCCTTGACGCCAAAGCTGGACAGTAGGCCTAAATGAATTTCCCTTAGAAACACGCCAAGCATTATACTTATGCACCCCAATGTTACGTTCTTAGTCGAGGTTTGCAGCTTGCAATATGGATCAGGCATACGCAATATGCCCACTACACCAGCAAAATTAAAAAAAGCACCTATGCCATAAAGAACGTAAGCAACATAGTCCATGTCAGAGCTCCCCCCTTATGTAACGTGCATAAGCCACTACCATGATAAAGTCCAGCAATGCGAGTACCAAAGCTATGTCCAAGTAAATACCACGTCGCATCTCAAGACTCCAAAGAGCCAAGACCACAGCGATAATCGGTGAGATCGTCGACATAGCCACGATGCGATCCATGTCCTGAGGTCCTACTACAACTCTGTAAAGAAGAATCACTGACAAAATGATAAGGAATAACATGAGTAGTAATTCAGCACTCATGAGAATAGCCTCCTCGCGAATGGGGCAGCGAAACCATGGATGATTTCCGCTCCCTTCTTCGGATCCTCCGTGTCCACGTGGATCCAATGAATATACATTTTCTTGTTTTCTTTATCAATATCAACCGTTATCGTACCCGGAGTCAACGTTATGGAATTTGCTACCAAAGTGTACGCTTCATCGGAAGGAAAATCCGCTTCTATTTCGACTATGCCAGGAGAAATAGGTAACTTTGGATTCAACGTCCGTAAAGCCAGATCAATATTAGCCTTTACTATTTCTTTGAGGAGCACAAGAAAGTAAACTATGATCGTTGGCCAATTTAGCGGGTTCAAAACATTAAGCAGCTTGGTATCCAACCAAAGATCATAGGTGAAAAGCGTAACCACAAAAGTCAATATGAGACCGAAAGCAACTTCTTGCAAATCCAGTGACCAGGTAAATAGCAGCCAAAATACCATACTGAAAAACCATACGCCCACAAATGTTCTGGCTTTATTATTCACATATCATCACCTACCCTTTATCGATCCATGCAGCTCATACATGGATCGATGTGACCAACGATAACAGGAGCATCTGCCAAGTTCGATCCACGCATCATGTGTTCAGAAGCAGGTAAATTAATCAGAGTGGGTGTTCGAATCTTTAGCCTAGCAGGTTTATCTGTTCCATCGGTTATCAGATGATAAGCCAATTCACCTCGTGGAGCCTCAACACGGCCAATAACATCATTGGGCTCGATCTTCAAAACAGACTTTGGGTTCTTAATAGAACCTGATGGTATCTTATCTAAAACTTGACGTATGATCTTAATCGATTCAAGCACCTCCAGAACTCTGACGAAGGTGCGAGACCAAACATCGCCGCCATCTAAGACCACTAGGTCAAAATCCATAAGGGGATAAACAGAATAAGGGGAAGTCTTCCTAAGGTCTTCTCTGATGCCCGAACCTCGTGCAGTAGGGCCTACAACACCCAGTAAGTGGGCTTGTTCGCGGCTAACGAACCCAACATTTTTCGTCCTAGCCAGTATGCTAGCATCCTTAGTCCACGTATCGCTAAGCTTAAGAGCAAGGTCTTCGAGGGTTTCAAGAGCAGCTCTTATTTGCGAAGAGATGTTTTCATCAACGTCACGCCGCACGCCTCCCAACGTATTTACTGCATAATTAACACGATTGCCTGACAAAAGCTCCAACATATCCATGACTGCTTCTCTTCCCGACCATGTGAACATGAATAACGTATCGAAACCCATCTTGTGAGCCATGGCACCCAAATACATCAGGTGACTATGTATTCTCTCTAGTTCAGCAGTGAGTACCCTAATGTATTCGGCCCTTTCGGGAACTTCCAATCCTGCGGCCTTTTCCACTGCTAAGCAATATGCCCAGCTGTGGTGAAATGAGCAAATACCACAGGTTCTCTCCACTAAACCCAGATCTCGAATGAAAGTTCTCTTAGTAGCACTCTTTTCAATTGCTCTGTGAATGAAACCTATTTTGATCTCGGCATCAACAACCATTTCACCTTCCAGCTGTAGTTCAATGTATTCCCCTTCCTCAAAAGCCGGATGGTAAGGACCAAGTGGGAACTTGTAACCCATTATGCACCTCCTAAAAATCTAAATAGATTCCACGCTTAGCATCGTCAGGAATGATAAGCCTCTTAGGACGCGGGTGGTTAGAGAACTTGATATCAAACAAGTCCATAATCTCTCTTTCTGCCCAATCTGCTGCAGGTAGCAAAGGTGTTATGGAAGGGACAACTTTGTCTTCAGGCACTAATAGCCTTAACGAAGCAATCCAACTACCATAAGAAAAATGATACTGCATAAATAAGCTATCACCTTCAGGATATGCAGTTATGGAAATAAAACGGAATACATCTTTGAAATCGGTTATAAACTCGAATAGCTTGAGCACATCCACATCGACTATTTCTCTTTCACCTTCTCCGTTCAGACCGTAACGCTGTAATTTCGCCTGTTCTATACCAGGTAACAAACCTACACCCCCTCACTTTTTTAGAAAGCTATGTTCTGCCCTTATCACTGTATCACTTCTTCAAGAATTCAGTTAGACATTCTAACACTTCTCACTTGAACTACAACCAACAATGCAGACAAATTAATTATACCTGCTATAATTCATTCTTGATGAGAAAAGCGTTCAGAATCAATGGAATTGTGCAGGGTGTCGGCTTTCGGCCCTTTGTTGCCAAAATCGCTAAAGATCTGGGTTTAACGGGGTTCGTACTCAACAGTGGGCATGGGGTTCTCATAGAGGTCCAAGGGGATTCTTCCCTCATTGACCAGTTCGAAGAAAAATTGAATAAAGAAAAACCTCACGAGTCCATATTTATTGAATTTACTACATGGGAATGCGAGCAGATCCAGGGAGAAAGGGAGTTTGTTATCCTTGCTTCTGAACATGAAAAAGACGTTTATACTTTCATACCCCCTGATTTAGCCACGTGTCCGGACTGTGTGGAAGAGATTCTTGATTCAACAAGCCGAAGGTATCTATACCCGCTGACTAACTGCACCAACTGTGGTCCGAGGTACACTGTCATAGAAAAACTACCTTACGATAGACCAAATACTTCCATGAAGGAATTCCCTTTATGTGAAGACTGTTACAAGGAATATACAGACCACAGAGACAGACGATATCACGCCCAACCGGTGGCATGTCCAAACTGTGGACCCAATACGTATTTGCTTACAAAGGAAGGTACACATGTTCCTGACCCCGACTTAAGAAAAACAGTGCAACTTCTTAAGGAAGGAAACGTTGTGGCTATTAAAAGCTTAGGGGGTTATCTTTTGGTCTGTGATGCTTTTAATGAAAGCGCTGTCCAAAGACTGAGGGAGTTAAAGAAGAGGCCCCAGGAGCCTTTCGCGCTCATGGCCACACTTTCAAACGTTGAAAAGCTTTGCTTTACAAGCAGTTTTGAAAGAGAGCTTCTCGAATCCGCTGCGGCCCCTATAGTGCTTCTCAAGAAAAAACCCAATGTGGCATTGCCTGATCTTGTAGCACCGGGACAAAACTATTTGGGGTTCATGGTACCTTATACTCCACTACACCACATCATCTTCCACCACTGGCCAGAGGCCGTCTTGGTAATGACCTCGGCTAATCTACATGGTGAAGTTATCTACTACGAAGATTCAGACCTTCCAAAACTTCTGAAAATGGCTGGTTACGTGTTAACTCATGACCGTGCCATAGTAACCCACGTCGATGACTCGGTTGTTCAAGTCCTAAACAACGTGCCTCACATAATAAGACGAAGCCGAGGTTATGTCCCGCTACCTATAAAGCTTTCAACCCAATGCAAAGTGCCCATTCTCGCCACGGGAGGAGACGAGAAGTCAACGCCAGCACTTGCAAAGAATGGATATGCCATTTTAGGTCAATACATAGGTGACCTTAAAAACGTTAGGACTATGCAAACCTATGTTAAAGTCATAGACCACCTAAGAGAGCTGTTTGACATAGAGCCTCAAATTGTAGTTACAGACAAGCACCCTGGATACCTTTCCCATGAATTTGCCTATTCCCTGGGTTTACCCGTGATGGAAGTGCAGCACCATGTTGCACATGCACTATCCGCCATGGAAGAGAATCAGCTTTCCAAGGCTGTTGCCGTGGTGTATGACGGAACGGGCTATGGTGATGACGAGACTCTATGGGGTTCAGAAGTACTATTTCTTGAGGACACAAGCTACCAAAGGCTCTTTCACTTTGACTACATACCACTAGTAGGTGGGGAAAAAGCTATCGAAGAACCATGGCGCTTAGCTGCCAGCCTCCTTGAGCCAGATGAAGCCGAGAAGTTTTTTGGAAGGAAAGGGAGACAGATTGCCCTTCTTAGCAAAGAAGCGTCATTCCCTCTGGCTTGTGGTATGGGTCGCATTTTTGATGCGGTATCAGCACTCCTTGGTATTTGCACCATTACAACTTACGAAGGTGAACCAGCACAAAAACTGCAAATGGTAGCAGAAAAGAGCTTAGAAAAAGGCGACTTCGCGGATAATGTTAGCATAAAAGGATCAGTGGTTTCTACCAAGGAAATCATTCAAAATACACTGGAGCTCGTTAGAAGAGGCTATGAGGCAACTGACATAGCAAGACTTTTCCACAACACCATTGCAAAGTTAACCGTGAAGCTGGCAGAAAACGTTGGCTATGAAACAGTGGTCATAACCGGTGGATCTTTTCAAAACAGCATTCTATACAACACGGTTCGTGAATACTTGGAAAAGACGGGAATGAAAGTTTTCAGAAATAGGCAGGTACCCATGAATGACAATGGTATTGCATTAGGTCAAATAGCGTATGTTTTGAGGAGGAAGGACAATGTGTTTGGGAATACCCATGTTAGTGGAGGAAATACAAGGGAACAAAGCGTTAGCATCCTTCATGAACGTCCGCAGAGAAATTAGAATAGACGTGGTGCCAGATGTAAAACCAGGCGACTATGTCATGGTACATGCTGGAATGGCTATTGAAATAATGAACCAAGAAGAGGCACAAGAAACACTGGAAATGTGGAAGGAACTAAGTGATGAGGACGTTTTCCTCAACTAGCCCCGCTACCATTATGGAGGTATGCGGTACTCATACCCATGAGCTCTTCAGAACTGGTATACGCTTCTCGCTTCCCGATTGGGTAAAGCTTGTAAGTGGACCAGGGTGTCCCGTTTGCGTAACTGATGACAGGGACTTAGCCAGAGTCATACTAATGGCAAAGAAATACGACCTCACGATTATCACTTTTGGTGATATGGTCAAGGTCCCTACTCCTTTTGGTTCCTTAGCTACGCTGCGAAGTAAAGGTAAGAAGGTTCAAGTCGTGTATTCACCGGTAGATGCAGTAAAGTATGCCATGGAACATAAGGACGAAACTTGCGTCTTTTTTGCCGTAGGATTTGAAACCACTATGCCAGCAGTAGCTGCCGCTATCCAGGACCGCGAAACTCTAAACGCTAAGAACCTGTTCTTCATGGTGAATCACAAACGACTTGTTCCAGCTCTGCAAGTCTTGTTTGAATCTGGACGCGTAAACATAGATGGCCTTCTGCTACCTGGACATGTCTCTGCCATCATAGGGGCAAGTGCTTACAAACCCATATTGAGTTCTTCAGGCATCCCCGGTGTAGTAACTGGCTTTAGTAAAGATCAAATGCTCAGGGGAATAAAAATTCTTCTCAAGCTTATTGTAAATGGCGAGTTCGGTGTTATAAATGCATACCCTGAGGTAGTCCGTGAAGACGGGAATGAGAAAGCTCAGCTACTCATAAGCAGTTATTTTGAAGTGGGAAGCGGATTCTGGAGGGGCCTGGGTTTCATTCCAAGCAGTGCCATGGTGCTCAAGAAGGAGTTCTCACACTTGGACGCTCAGATACAGTTCCCCGTCGAGGAACCCCAAGTCAGCTCCCCACCAGGATGCAGGTGCGCGGAAGTAGTTTTGGGCGCCGCAGATCCAGCCAGCTGCCCTTTATTTGCCTCGGCGTGCACCCCACAAAATCCAGTGGGCCCTTGTATGGTTTCTTCAGAAGGTGCTTGCGCTGCTTGGTTTAGATATGGAGGTGCAAACCTACATGGATAAAATCACACTCAGCATTGGCACGGGTGGAGAAGAGATGACCCATTTTTTGGAAGAAACTGTTTTTCCAGTATTGGAACAGAGCATTTCTGGTGACGCTGCTATTGTGGGTAGAACCGCTTTTACCATAGATAGCTTCGTAGCTGATCCACCTTTTTTTCCAGGTGGTTCCATTGGAACATTGGCTGTGAGTGGCACAGTAAACGACTTGGTAGCTGCAGGGGCTAGACCTTCAGCATTAGCGTTAAGCCTTATTCTGGAGGAAGGACTGGACACCGACGTAGTGCGCAGAGTCTTGGAAGATGTTCGTAGAACATCTAAGCTGGCTCGAGTGCAGGTCGTTACTGGAGACACCAAAGTAGTCCAAAGGGGAGCCGCTGATAAAATCTTTATTACCACATCGGGGATCGGAGAGAAAGTGCTGGAATTTTCAGCACCGATGCCAGGGGACGCAGTTATCGTGACGGGTGACATTGCCAGACATGGCGCAGCCATGCTTCTTGCATCGAAGAAGTTTGAACTCGAGGCTCAGCTAACAAGTGACTGTGAACCACTCTACTGGCTACCCGAAGTCTTACAACCTTTTCAAGCCCAATTGAGGTGGATGAGGGATCCTACTCGCGGTGGTGTAGGCACCGTTCTTCAAGAGTTCTGCAGAGAATTTTCTCTGGGTGTGAGGCTCTTTCAAGAACAAGTGCCCATTATCCCTGAAGTGACTGGCGTATGCGAGCTTCTCGGTATCGAGCCTCTTCATCTTGCTTCGGAAGGAAGAATGGTAATCGTGATTAGTCCAGACAAAGCTCATGAGCTTTTAGAGCTTTTAAAGCCTTTTGCACCTAACTCGTCCATAATTGGAGAAGTGGTCAATGATCATAAAACACTAACCAAAGTCGTTGATGGTTATGAGACCTTTGTTCCGCCATTGACGGGTGAAATACTGCCAAGAATATGCTGACCGGAGCCAGCCATGCATGAGTATTATGTGGCAAAGCACACGATTTACCAAATCAAGAAAGAACTGGGCGAAATTGATCCAACCTTGGTAAAGAGTGTTGGTCTCAAAATTGGAAAAATGTCAGGCATCATACCGGATGCGTTGAACATGTATCTGAACCTCATAGCACCAGAGGAGGGGTTAACTAATGCCACCTTTGATATCGTTCTGGCACCAGTTCTCTTCCAGTGCAACGATTGCAAGAACGTTTTCGAACCTTCGCGAGAACTTTTCTGGTGCCCAAAGTGTAAGAGCAGTAATGTTACCTTCATAAGCGGAAATGAATTGGAGATACAGTACATCGACGTAGAAAACAGTACTAACAATAATAAGGAGGTAGAAAGAACAACATGAAAAGAATGCTTTTTTTTGAACACTTAGAGGGACACGGTCCATCTGAAGACGTTACACGTATCAACCTTGGGAAAAACATCCTTCAAGCGAACGATGAGGTAGCTCATGAGATATTTCATCTTTACACCGATAGAGGCGTATTTCTTACTAACGTCATGGGATCTCCAGGCAGTGGAAAGACTACACTCATTAAAGCCTTAGCTAAGCACCTAAAGATTGCAGTATTGGAAGGCGATATAGCGTCTTCGGTTGATTCCATCGAGTTTGCAAAGATAGGCGTACCCGTGGTGCAGGTCAACACAGACGTTTATGGCTCAGCATGCCACTTGGAGGCTCCCTGGATAGCAGACAAACTTCGATTATTAGTGGAATACAAGCCTGAATTTGTCTTCATTGAAAACGTTGGCAACTTGGTTTGCCCTTCTGATTTCAACTTGGGTGAACACGAAAGACTACTAGTTTACTCCATTCCCGAAGGGTTCGACAAGCCCATAAAGTATCCTCCCATGTTCACTAAAGCCACCACGGTAGTCTTGACCAAAGTCGATTTGGCACCTGTCATGGAGCTTGACATTGAGAAGTTCAAACAAAGTGTGCGCCAAATTAATCCTAACGTTCAAATACTCACTTTTTCAGCAAAGGATGAAGACAGCATCAGTCCAATTGTGACCTACCTGGAAGGTAAGAGACAAGCTCTGTTAAACAGTTTAAGCAGCTGATCCATTTCGCTGTTTATTGAATCGGTGTCCGTTTCTAAAACATTCTCGTCTTCTCTAATTTGTTGTACCAAGGAGGTAGCGTCTGGGAACTTCTTTTCTTCTCTGATGAACCTGTGGAAGCCATACAGCACGATTTCTCCTGCCGCAATGTACAGATCAACGCCAGGAACATATATCTCTAAAAGCACATCTTTTCGGTCGAAGGTCGGCGCCTTTCCAAAAGAAGCCAGAGCAGGGCCCGACCACTGATTGCTTAGTAAAAACCCGTCATAAACTCCGTAGGGGGGCCGTGTCTTTTGTTTACTCCAGTGCAGGTTTATGGTGGGAACTCCTATCTTACTGCCAATCTTGTTTCCATGGACCCTAGGTCCTCTTATGAAATAGGGATAGCCCAACAGTCTAAATGCCCTTTCCATGTTGCCCTCGTGGATATAGCTCTTTATTGCCTTAGTACTAACTGTTTCGCCATCCACTGACACTAGAGGCTCCACTATTAAGTTCTTTCCTTTGACGTGACACCACTTTTTGAGCAACCCAATGTCCCCTACAGCGTTACGTCCAAAACGGAAGTTTTCACCAACTACTATGGTTTGAACACCCATCAAGTATTTTGAAAGAAACTCCTCAGGTTCCAGGTCCTTTATTCTTTCAAAAGGAAGCTTTATTACCTGACTTACGCCCATGCTTTCGAAAGCGCACAGCCTTTCATCATCAGTAAGAATCCTACTTTGGCTGTAACCCATGGCTTCCTTCGGCAATGGTTCAAAAGTCAATACAGCTGAGCGATCCATTCCGCTGATATGCGAAAGCAATCTACGATGTCCTAAATGTATGGACTCAAATCCACCGAATACGATCATTACGACCTTTTCTATCTTATCTTCTACAACGGTTACCACCAACGTTCCATCACCAACTCTCCTTGACTAATCTTACCAACACCCATGAAACCCTGTGTTCCCCATATTCTGTAGTATGAAGAATCTTCATTGGCATATAACAAATAGTCTGCTTTGCCTGATTGTCTCAAGCATTTTTCTTCATCACCTTCAACTTTGATGTCGGGCAAGAAAGATAGCGCTTCTTCAATGCGAACCACTTTCTCCATGTTCAACTCTTCTAGAGGTATTCCAGAATCAATGCTTATGTGCCCAATTCTGACGCGCGCCAGGTCTGAAACCACGCATGGAGAACCTACTATTTCACCAATTTTCATTGCAAGTCCCCTTATGTATGTACCTTTGCTAACCTCAAACAGGACTACGGCTTTTTCAACTCCCCGCTGTGACGCTTCTTGCACCTCCAGTAGCAGGCTTGTGCTCACATGAGCAACCCCTTTAAGGTCTGTAATGGGTTTGCCCTCGTAAAAGAGATGGTAAAGCCTTTTGCCGTTCACCTTTTTCGAGGAAAGGGGTGGTATGGGATACTCGATGTCGCCCTTGAGCTTATTCAAGCAGCTTACCAGTTCTGCTGTACTTGGTCTGCGCTCGGAAACACCAGTAGTGTTTCCCGTTATGTCCCATGTATCTGTCTCTAAGCCAAACTGAAGTGCGCACACGTAAGTCTTGGGTAGTGAAAGGAAATACTCAGAAAAGCGACAAGCTCGTCCTATGCAAGCCGGCATGAGGCCCCAGGCAAAAGGATCTAACGCTCCCACGTAACCAGCTTTCTTTACACCAAGTGCAGACTTCACTTTGGACAAGAACGCCATGGGTTTCAGGCCTTTGGGTTTAATTGTCCACAAAAAACCATTTAACTCTGGCATGAAGGGTCCACCTGTCTGGCGAAAATGCGTTGAACAAGTGTTCTGGGATTGCTAGCATCCTCACCACTATTGATCCAGTCAGCCAACTCATGTAAGCTTTCCAAAGTGATGTCCTCACGTACCTTCATAGCTGCCCTCTCAGCGTTGGCACCTTTAGAGATTAGCTGAGACATGCCTTCTAGCAGGTCCTCACTCACGTTAACACTCAAGAGTTCTGATTCAGCATAGGCTTGTGAAAGCTGCAAGTCCAGTTCACTTAGCTGCGGTGGCTCGTTGCATTCTTGAGTGAATGCAGACACATCAGTATCCACCAAAGCTAGCACTTCTTCCATGACCTCGCCTAACCCCATAGAAACCTTAGCAGCTGCAGCCATTCTATGTCCACCACCACCAAAAGCTTTTGCGTACTTGATGGCCTCAAAAGGATATCTTGAACGAAAAGAGATATTAGTAATTTGAGCTTGGTTATTGTTTTCTCGAGCTGAGATGAATAAGCAGCCTTTACCTATCCACTGCATAATGGATAAAGCGCTGCTGCAATCAGCGTCGGTAAAACCGAACTTTACCCTATCTTCCTTTGGTACAGTTAAAACAAAAACCCCAGGCTTGTATTCATACACCCTTCTAAGGAGTTGCGCAATGTGTTTCGCCTGTTCCATGCCGCAGATCTTTGTGGCTTCACCGTAGGCAATTTCCCATTTTGCGCCGCACTGTATAAGCCTTATAGCATCTCTTAAAGCACGCTCATCCACATTGCTGTAAGAGAGCACACCTGTATCAGCCAACACCCCTGCCAGGAAACACGTTGATGACCTATCATCTAAGTAGTCGGAAAACAACTCAGACAATAGAGCTGATGTGGCACAGCAAGCTGGATCGACAAGGCTAAAGAACGGCACTTTGTCTACTGGGTGGTGGTCAATAACCACCGTGTGTAGACCAGTGTCAAATCCGTACGTTCTATTGGGATCGGAAACATCCAGAACCAACTGCATGTCACAGGCTGACGCTGATGACGGTGGCCGCAGATCCGGGTGAAAAGAGAGCCAAGTTTCCACACAGGTAAAAAAAGGCATCGGCATGGAATGAAGTATCCATCCCATGCCGGCCACAGAACCCAGTGCATCCACATCTGGCCTTTCGTGAGTGACGATCTTAATTCCCTTGCGACTCTTCGTTATTTCCTTCAGTATTTTCTTCGAGTCCATCTTCATTGATTTCATCTTCGCCGGTATTATCCTTCTTTTCTAAATCTTCCAGCAGCCTTACCATGCGAACTCCTCTTTCAATGGAGTCGTCAAGTTCAAACTTTATTTCAGGCGCAAATCTCAATCTCAGCGTCCGCGCAACCTCGCCACTAATATAACCCTTTATTCTTTCTAAAGACTGTAGGATTTGTTCTGAATCTTTTCCCGGCATTGTGGAGAAGTAAACCTTCAAATACTTCTGATCGTCAGACAATTCCACATCCGTAACGGTCACAAACTTGAGACGTTCATCATTCATGTCCTCCAGCAGAATCTTGGACAATTCCTGCTTTATTGCCTGCTGGAGCCGCTCTTTTCTGAGAGGTTTCATTCTAATCACCCCTTGAAGCCGTTAGTAAACGGTAATTTCTTGCTCTATTATGTCTAAGTCGTAATTATCCTGGATAAAATTCACAATCCAGTCCATTGATTCTCTGACTTTTTGCATTTGACCGTTGACCGTGGCAAAACCAAGTTCTGCCACGGAGGTGTTATTCAAACTTCCCACCTCCGCAGCGGCCACATTTCTACGAGACCTAACCGTGTCAAGAATGGATCTCACAACTTGTCTTTTATCCTTTAACGTTCGAGAACCATTTATAAGCAGCGTTACCTTTAAACTGCCCACAAACACAACTACGCCACTTCCTCCTGAATGGTATAAACCTCCAGAATGTCCCCTTCTTTAATATCATGGAAGTTTTCCAAACCGACACCGCACTCGAATCCCTGAACCACTTCACGTACATCGTCTTTGAACCGCTTCAAGCTACCAATGGAGGTTTCGGCAATGATGACACCATTTCTCAGAACCCTTACTCGGCCATTTCTTACTATCTTCCCATCGGTAACGTAACAACCTGCAACTGTTCCTACGCGAGGCACTCTAAACGTCCGACGCACTTCTGCGTGTCCCAGAACCACTTCTACCTCTTTGGGTTTTACGAGCCCCTTAAGCAGGTTCGCCATGTCATCAACCAGATCATAAATGATGCGATAGGTTAAGACCTTCACGCCTTTTTCTTCAATGAGTTTGTTCGTTTTCCCCACAGGACGCACGTTGAACCCAACAATGAGAGCTTTTGAAGCTTCAGCTAAGAGCACGTCACCGTCAGAAATGGCACCAACTCCAGCATGTATGATGTTAATATCAACTTCGCCTTTTTCCAATTTCAGCAAGGCGTTCTGCACAGCTTCCAAGGAACCTGCCGTATCAGCTTTTAATATCAGGTTCAAGACAGGCCTTTCCTCCTCGGTGGAACTTAGGATCTCCTCTAAGGAAAACTCCCTTCTGGTTTTCTGCTGTTTCACACGTTGCGAATCTAAGTTGGCTTTTGCAATTCTCTCAGCTTCCTCCAAGGAATCCACTCTTTGTACCAACGTACCTGCCTCGGGGACGTCCTGTAGTCCCATTATTTCTGCAGGCATGGAAGGTCCTGCAGAAGAGATTGGCTCTCCTTTATCATCAAACATGGCTCTGATTTTCCCGTAAGTGGTACCAACGACAACGAAATCGCCAACCCTGAGCGTCCCTTCTCTCACAACCACCGTTGCCAGAGGGCCCTTACCCTTGTCCAGACGTGATTCAATAACGTATGCTTTCAAAGGAGCATTAGGATCTCCTCTGAGATCCAACAAATCTGCAATGAGAATTATCGCTTCAAGAAGCTCTTCGATTCCTTCGCCCTTTATGGCTGAAACGGGTACGTAAATCGTGTCCCCACCCCAGCTCTCAGGTATTAGACCCATGGATGCTAATTGGTTCATGACCCTGTCCGGATTAGCACCGGGACGATCCATTTTATTCAACGCGACAATAATTGCTACTCCTGCAGCTTTCGCGTGGTTTAAAGCCTCTATGGTTTGAGGCATTACACCTTCATCAGCTGCTACCACGAGAACCACTATGTCCGTTACCATGGCACCTCGAGCACGCATCTCGGTGAAAGCCTCGTGCCCCGGAGTATCTATGAAGACAATCTCCTGTCCCTTGTACTTGACAACCGAAGCACCAATGGATTGTGTGATCCCGCCGACTTCTCTCTCAGCTACACGGGTACGACGGATCGCATCGAGCAAAGTTGTTTTACCATGGTCCACGTGCCCCATCACCGTAACTACGGGAGGCCTCTTTGGTGCAAGGATCTTCTCACTCTTACCAACCTGCTCAGCAGTCGTCCCTGCACCAGCAGATTCTACCTCCGCTTCTCCATCACTAGCCGCAGTCTCAACTGTTTCAGACTTGAGCAATTCCCTAAGTAAATCTGCTGTTTCCTCATCCACAGTTGACTGATATGAAACAATATCAACTCCAAGTTTTTTAAGTTCCTCAACTAGCTGTTTTGAAGGGACACCCAGTTCTTTCGCCAGCTGGTAAACTCTAATCTTCATCAGGACCACCCTCCCTTACATCTATTGTCCATCCTGTTAGTTGTTCAGCCAGTTCCACATTCTCGCCGTCTTCTCCCACCACTACTTTTATGTTATCGGGAGTGGTGTAAACCAGTGCTCTTTTATTCTTTGCATCCAGAATTTCTACTTTATCCACTTTCCCTGGCGAAAGAACATTTGCAATTAACTTTGCAGGATCACTGTCCCACCTTACCACGTCAATTTTCTCATTGGCCAGACTTTTTGAAATAGCTTGAATACGTTGTCCTTTGTATCCAATGCACGCTCCTTGCGGGTCCAATCTTGGATCAATGCTCATTACCGCCACTTTGGATCTTCGACCAGGTTTTCTGGCGATGCCCATTATTCTTACCACTCCATCAGCTACTTCTGGTACTTCCAAAGTGAACAAGAGCTTTAACAAGTCCGGAGAAGAACGTGACAAAGCTACTCCTTGACCGTACATGGGTATGTTCTTGGCACCCAGAACTAAACACCTAAGTGAGTCACCTGGAGCATACCTATCAGTAGGAAGCTGCTCACTGGGCTCTAGTACGCACTCAACCCCGTCTACGTCCATGTAAACAAGTTTTGTCTTAGGATCCTTTCTTATGACTCTTGCAGTAACAACTTCCCCAGAGAACTGAGCTATTCGCTTGATAGCTTTCTCCTTACTCTTTTCGTTCATTCTGTTCTTTAACGTGTTCTCAGCAGTTTGTATGGACACACGACTCAAATTAAAAAGAGGAAACTCCACCCATTCAGAACCCGAGTCCTGTTCTGGCACTGTCTTCAAGTAATCTCTGTTAACCAGGAACTTTAGACTACTACCGTTTTCTTCAACTTTTACTGCGGATGGCACAGCCTCCTTAGGAATATCCAGTTCTTTCCTTATAGCTGAAATCAGAGCGTCCTTTAACGCTTCCATGATTTCCTGAGGGGTAAGATCCAGATCGCTGGCTATTTGTCTAATATATTCATTGAGCGCCTTTTCTATGGCCTCGCTTTTGTTTTTTTCCATGCTCTTTCCCTCCTTCATCAAAAACCAATTTCGCCCTTTTAACTTGGTCGAAAGGAATGCGGAAGTAATTCCCCTCGTATTCAATTACGACTTTGTCATCTTCCCTGCCCATTAGCTTTGCACGTACTGTTTGTGACTTTCCATCTCTCTCGAAAGAAATGTCAATAATCCTTCCTTTGAAAATCTCGTATTCCCATTCCCTTTTGAGAGTCCTATCCAAGCCCGGACTCGTAACTTCCAAATGTTCATTGTCGCCGTACCACGGGAGGTTCTCCAGTAAAGGCAATATGGCTCTAGTGAGCTTTTCGCAGTCGCCAATGGTAACTGATGGTTCCCTGTGAACAACCACAGAGATTATGTGAGCGCCTTTTTCCACTCGTTCTTCCAAATCAATAAAATAAAACCCTTTTGATACGACAATCTTGGAAATCTGCTCCTCAAGAGCGGCTTTTTCCTTTGGCGACAGCACTAAAAATCACTCCTTACGTAGTCCTTATAAAGAAGAAGTGGGACTCAAGGCCCCACCTCTCCTTTGTACATTATATACTCTTAACAGAAGCTTTTCAAAACTTATTACTGCAGTTCGATAACAGCTCCGACTTCCTCGAGTTTCTTCTTTAATTCTTCTGCCTCTTCCTTAGTAACTCCTTCTTTAATTGGCTTTGGTGCACTTTCTACCAAGTCTTTTGCTTCCTTTAAGCCAAGTCCTGTAATCTCACGTACAACCTTTATAACCTCAAGCTTCTTGGCACCAGCTTCCTTCAGAACAACGTCAAAGGACGTTTTTTCTTCTTCTACTGGAGCAGCAGCCGCTGGTCCTGCTACCGGTGCTGCCACTGCCATTGGCATGGACGCAGATACACCAAACTTGTCCTCAAGGGCCTTAACCAACTCTGCCAGCTGAGAGACTGTCATGTTCTCGATTTCACTAATGATTTCCTCAATTGTCATGTGTAAATGACCTCCTTTACGCAGCTTTTTCCTTTTTCTCTTTTATTGCTTCCAAGACATAAGCCAAGTTCCTGTAGGGACCAGACAACACTGTTACCAATCCCCTTATTGGTGAAGACACTACACCCACCAACTGTGCATAGAGCTCTTGCCTGCCGGGTAGCTTTGCGATGGTATCCACTTCCTTCGCGGGGATCCAACGTCCTTCCAGAATGCCACCTTTGGCTTGCATTGCTCCATACTTCTTTGCTTGCTCCACAAAGAGCTTGAAAGGTGCTAACTCGTCTTCGTTTGAGAACAGCAGAGCAGTAGTTCCTCTGAACAAAGATTCATCAACATCCAAACCAACGTCCTTTAAGGCGAGTTCAAGTAAGGTGTTCTTCACCACTTTTACCACGAGTCCGTTCTTTTTCATTTCGGCTCTCATGGCCTGCATGTCTTTACTGGTCAAGCCCTCAAATGAGAAAAAGACCATTCCTTTACTCTCTTGAACCCAGTCCTGCAACTGCTTAACTAAAGCTTGTTTTTCGGGTCGAACCCTGGTCACATATGCCAACGTATCACCTCCTTACCAAAAAGGCCACCGACGGCAGGTCGGTGGCCTTAAAACCTAATATCCACCCTGATAACCTCCGCCGGTTGCCCTTCTCAGGCATTAGTACCGACTTCTTCGGTCTAATTTTCTTTTCAGATACACTGGAATTCTAACACATCCCAGTGCCTGTCATTATTTAGAACTGCTTTTTAAGCGATTCCTCAATCGCTAAACGAGTATCGACCTTGACTGCAGGGCCCATGGTACTGCACAAGGAAATACTCTTTACATAAGTACCCTTGGCAGTAGCGGGCTTAGCATGCATGATAGCAGCAGTGACCGCATAGAAGTTCTCAAGCAACTTCTCATCCTCAAAGCTGACTTTCCCAATGGGCACATGAAGATTGCCTGTCTTATCATTACGCACTTCAACTTTACCTGCCTTGAACTCTTTTACTGTTTTCTCAATGTCCATGGTCACAGTGCCTGCTTTGGGGTTCGGCATCAAGCCTCTGGGGCCTAGAATCTTACCTAAACGCCCTACAGCTCCCATCATGTCAGGAGTAGCAATGACCACATCAAAATCCAACCAGCCTTGTTGAATTTTCTCTACCAAATCATCAGCACCAACATAGTCAGCACCAGCATTAGTGGCTTCAGTAGCTTTCTCACCTTTAGCCAGCACCAACACCCTGACCGGTTTACCAGTACCGTGAGGCAAAATCACTGTGAACCTAACGTTTTGATCAGGATACTTTGGGTTAATACCCAGACGGTAGTGTGCTTCCACCGTCTCATCAAACTTTGCAGTAGCCATTTTCTTTACAAGCTCTACCGCTTCTGAAGGTGTGTACACCTTCGTTAAGTCAAATTGTTCAAGTAGCTGGGCATATCTCTTACTCACAAAACTCACCTCCAGTGGTCATCGAGCTACCTTTTGATAGCTCTCCCACAATTTGTTCGCACTCAAAGGTGCTAATCCACAACTTGAATACCCATGCTTCGTGCTGTTCCTTCGATAATGCGAACCGCTGCTTCCAAGTTTTCTGTGTTCAAGTCCTTCATCTTTTGCTTGGCAATTTCTTCCAGCTGAGCACGGGTAACTTTTCCCACGTGAACCTTGTTAGGCTCACCAGAACCCTTTTCCACCTTCGCAGCCTTCTTCAACAAAAACGAAGCAGGTGGAGTTCTTACCTCAAAAGTAAAGCTCTTGTCGGCGTAAACCGTCACATCCACGGGCACTAAAACGTCTCCCATATTTGCCGTGGCAGCATTAAATCTCTTAATGAATTCCATTATGTTTACGCCACGCTGTCCCAATGCTGGTCCCACCGGTGGCGCAGGAGTAGCCTTGCCTGCAGGTAGCAACAATCTGAACTGGGCTGCAATCTTCTTAGCCAACGCTTATCACCTCTTAATTCTGACTTTCTAGCTTTTCTTTCTTACCTGTACAGCATCCAAATCCGAAACGACCTCTCGACCAAACATGCTTATCTTAACAAAAACCTTCTGCTTTTCATGATCCACATCAACAACCACGCCAGTGAGCCCCTTCAGGGCACCATCACGAACTTCGACCTCGTCACCTGTTTGCAGGTCAACCTTCACAGCTTCTTGCTCTCTGCTCTTTTGCAGCACCTTCTGCATTTCGTTATCCTGGACAGGTATGGGCGTGTGGTCCGGTGTTGAAATGAATCCTCGCACACCCGGCGTGTATCTGATTAATGACCAAGTCTCTGGATCAATGACTCCTTTCTCAGGATCAACTTCCACTTCCACAAAAACATAACCCGGGTAAATAACCCTTTGTACTCTTTCGGGTCTGGGTTTCTTACCCCTGTATTCAAGACGCCATTCTTTAGGAACTAAAACGTCGGTGATAGCCGTATTACCCGCATTTTCAGCACGTAGCTTGATTGCTTCAGCCACTGCAGATTCTTTGCCATGAACTGTTGTCACTATGTACCACTTCTTCATATTACTCTTCTTCCTCAAATCATTTCATTAGCAACGGCAAAAGCCTTGCAAAACCCAAGTCCAGCAGCGTCACCAAAACAGCCCATACGCCTGAAAACACAAGTATGGCCAAAACTGCGTTCACAGTCTGGTCCCTTGACGGCCAACTAACTCTGCCAAGTTCCACTTTTGCGCTTCTAAAAAAATTCTTTATCCTGTTTCCTAATGTCTGTTTCTCAGCCATTTGGCATCACCATTCACTAAGAATATTGGCAGGGGCGGAGGGAGTTGAACCCCCAGCCTGCGGATTTGGAGTCCGCTGCTCTGCCAATTGAGCTACGCCCCTTCAACCCTATCTTGTCTCCTTGTGTAGCGTGTGCTTCTTGCAGTTAGGGCAGTACTTCTTAAACTGTAGCCTGTCTGTGGTCTTCGTTTTATTCTTTTCTGTGTGGTAATTCCTGTGACCACATTCAGTGCACTCTAATGTAACTAATACTCTCATCTGAAATCACCCGTTATTCCAAGAGCTTGGTGATAACACCAGCTCCTACTGTCCTTCCGCCTTCCCTGATTGCAAATCTCATGCCCTCTTCTAATGCTACTGGGTATATCAGCTCTACTTCAAATTCTGCATTGTCTCCTGGCATGACCATCTCTACTCCCGGGTCCAGCTTTATTGTCCCTGTAACGTCTGTTGTCCTAATGTAAAACTGCGGCCTGTATCCGTTGAAGAACGGTGTGTGCCTTCCACCTTCCTCTTTCTTCAACACATACACCTGTGCCCTGAACTTCGTGTATGGCCTTATTGACCCTACCTTCGCTACTACTTCTCCACGCTCTACTTCGTCTTTCCCTATGCCCCTTAGCAGTAAACCTACATTGTCCCCTGCCATCGCTTCGTCTAGCGTCTTCCGGAACATCTCTATTCCTGTCACTACTGTCTTCCTTACTCCTCCTCGTAACCCCACTATCTCTACTTCTTCTCCTACTTTTAGTTTCCCTCGCTCTACCCTTCCGGTGACTACTGTCCCTCGCCCTGTTATGCTAAATACGTCCTCTATCGGCATCAGGAATGGCTTGTCTACTTCCCTTACTGGGTCCGGTATGTAACTGTCCATCGCATCTATTAGTTCCCATATATGGTCTACCCATTCGTTCTCTCCACGCTTCGTCTGCGGATTCTTGCTCAGTACCTCTAATGCCTCTAATGCCGATCCCTTTATCACTGGTACTTCGTCTCCTGGAAATCCGTATCGGTTAAGTAAGTCCCTTACTTCCATCTCCACTAGCTCCACTAACTCTGGATCGTCTACCATGTCTGTCTTGTTAATGAATACTACCATCGCCGGTACGTTCACTTGCCTAGCTAGTAGTACGTGCTCCCTCGTCTGCGGCATCACTCCGTCTGTCGCTGCTACCACCAGTATCGCTCCGTCCATCTGCGCTGCACCTGTGATCATGTTCTTGATGTAGTCTGCGTGCCCTGGACAGTCTATGTGCGCATAGTGCCTCTTCGGTGTCTCGTATTCTACGTGTGTGATGTTTATCGTTATCCCTCTTGCTTTCTCTTCCGGTGCTTTGTCTATGTCAAAGTATCCCTGCGCCTTCGCTAACCCTTCCGCTGCTAACGTCTGTGTTATTGCTGCTGTTAGTGTCGTCTTCCCATGGTCTATGTGCCCTATGGTCCCTACATTTACGTGCGGCTTCGTCCTCTCAAATTTCTCTTTCGCCATTACTCTTCACTCCTCCTCGACACTTGTTAGAACCCGTACTGGAGCCCAGGACCGGACTTGAACCGGTGGCCTTTTCCTTACCAAGGAAACGCTCTGCCGACTGAGCTACCTGGGCTCACTTGGAGCGGGAGACGGGACTCGGACCCGCGACCCTCAGCTTGGAAGGCTGATGCTCTACCAACTGAGCTACTCCCGCTCTTTTGGTGGGGAGGGGTGGATTCGAACCACCGAAGGCTTCCGCCGAGGGATTTACAGTCCCTTGCCTTTGGCCGCTCGGCAACCTCCCCGAACTTAACACAGACCATATTATAACACATGGTCTTTGACGCACTTTGCTGTCCTGCATCTCCAGGAAGCATGATAAGCAAATAAGTGCTCCGTTAAATAATATATCATCAGACACGCTTATGTGCAAGTACATAGAAAACACAGCAGAAGTATTCCACATGCCTGGAAGTTAACAAACACAATCACAAGAAAGTACGTCAATGCAAGAAAAGGAAAACCACTACTCCCCTAAAACTTTCTTAGGGACGGTATCCAACTGTCCTTTTATGGTCGAAAAGTCCCCACTTAAGTCCAGTGTCTTAACACTTATGGGACTACCGATCCTCGTTACAGCGATACGTTAACGCGAATCTCATCGAAAACATTGAGCAAAGTCCTTCAGACATCTTGTAGTTCAGCATCTTGTCGTCAAATTTACTGTATCACCCAACTGAACCTCTCGTCCAGTTTATGGAAGGCAACTCCTTAGTCACGTCAAACAGATTCTAACTGACATATGGAGAAAGTAAATGGTCATCTTAACGTACGCCAGGGGAATAAAAAATGGAGCCGGCGTTGGGACTCGAACCCAAAACCTGCTGATTACAAATCAGCTGCTCTGCCGATTGAGCTACGCCGGCCGCTGCTGTTCTATTATAAAACATGGTTCCTGTATTTGCAAGTGGTACGCCCTGCCTAAGTTTTGGGTCAGCAAGGCAAACTAAACCACTTAAATCATTTTGGAGACAAGACGATAAACTCTTTGCTAATATATAAACACGATCAGGAGGTGCGAATAAACCATGCCAAAAATCCTTTTGAACTGGGTACCGCCCCAAAGTGATTTGGAACTTATGAAACAACTTTTGCCGGAAGCGGAGTTTGAGGTACCACCGTGGCAAAACGTGGAAGAAGCAGAAATACTGCTGTATTCACCAAAAACTCCCGAATTAGATGCACTAATACCAAACATGAAAAAGCTCAAATTCGTCCAATCGCTCATGGCTGGCGTTGATCATTTGCCCTGGGATCTCATACCGAAGGACGTTCCTGTTGCTAGTGGTTCCGGTGCAAATTCCGAAGCCGTGGCAGACATGGCTTTGGCGCTGGCACTCTCAGCTTTGAAGTTCATTCCTTTCTACCAGGCTGAGATGAAGATGGATTTGTGGAAAAGGCGCGTCAGCAAAGATCTCGATTCACTCACCGCCGTGGTACTAGGCACAGGTAGCATTGGACAAGCTATTGCCAGAAGGTTAAAAGCTTTCGGTATGCGCGTCGTTGGTGTTTCTCGGAGCGGTAGTCAGGTTGAAGGTTTCGACAGCGTATCCTCCTCAGCTGATTGGACTAGCGAACCTTTTGGTGACCTCATCGTTATCGCATTGCCCCTGAACCGAGATTCCTATCATATGATCGATAAAGATGTCCTTTCACGGTTAGGTGGAACACGCGTTATTGTTAATATTGCACGAGCAGCTGTTGTAGAACCACAGGCACTAAGAGTTTGGCTACTAGAAAACCCTACATCCATCTATGCTTCAGATGTGTGGTGGAACGAAAAACTAAGCCTTCATCCTATCGTTGTAGAACAACCTGTTGCTATTTCACATCTACCCAATGTGATCATGACACCACACACAGCAGGACTCACTGAACATGCACAGGAAAGAATGCTTTCAATGGCTTGCGAGAATATAGGGCGCTTCCTTGAAGGGCAGCAGCCTTTAGGTCTTGTTCGCAGAGAAGATTACTCCCAGATGCCCTGGAATGAAGATTGATAGTTTTTATTTATCTTACTTAGCACGAGATCTTCTCAGCTCCTTTCGTGGTGCTCGTGTGAAGGCTGTTCTAAGCGAAGGTTTCTTTTACGAACTGGATACTACCAAAGGTCCTCTGGTCATTTCGCTGTATCAACCTTCACCCATGGTAGGTAGAACCTTCCTTCCAACTGAAAACAAGGAAAGGAAGCTTAGCCAAATGATCGGAAATCTGTCCATAGAGGCCATAACAAGCGTTCAAGGAGATAGAATCTTAGTTCTCCACTTGGGCGACCGGCTCAAGATTGTTAAAAGGCAGCTAGTCGTGGAACTCATTCCAAATTACGCTGCTTTACTCGTACTTGAAAATGAAAACATTGTTTTCACTACGAAGTCAACTGGAGCTGGAAAACGGCAGCTAACTTTGGGGGAGAGGTACTCCATCCCATATAAACCTGAAACTGAAGAGAACGTTTACCATCCCCTAAGAAGACAAATCATCTCGAAAGTACCAGGTCACGCACGAGTTGTATTGCAGACGCACTTATCGAGGAAAGACCTTCCCTTTATGGTGGTAGCGCGCGACCTTGCTTGGCCCACCCCTTCTGCTCCTACAACGGCTCTGGATTTAGCATCCATGGAAGTAAGTAGACAAATCGAGTGGTATTACGAAAACATCCAAAGAAAAGAGAGGCATAAGGAAGAACGGCTAACGTTCCAGCGTGATATGGTCAATGAACAAGAACTAAAAGAACAGGTGGAGAAACTGAAACGTTGGGGACAAGTACTCCTTTCCTTGCCACTGGATACACAAGGTGAAGTGACTATAACAGACTGGATCACGGGTGAAGAAACCACTGTGAACCTTGCACAGTTTTCCAGTCCAGTGGAAGCTGCTCAAACCTTTTTTGAAAGAGCAAAAACGCTTGAGAAAAAGCTAGTAGCCAGCAAAGCAAACAAGCTAAGACCCACTAAGAAGGTGATCCCTACTAAGACACAGCAAAGTCCTTATAAGAGAATATTGATTGAAGGCATACCCATCTACATAGGTCTTTCCGCCTCGGGAAATGACTTTGTTACGTTTTCATCTGCTCCTGAACATTGGTGGTTTCACGTTAAGGAAGGTACAGGCTCTCATGTGGTTGTTAGGAGTAATTCACTCACAGATGATACGGCACGCGTGGCTGCAAGAATTGCAGCCTTTCACAGTTCAAAGTCGGAAGAAAACAAGGTGGAAGTCGTCTACACGCAGATAAAAAACGTTTGGCGCCATCCAAAGAATAAAAAAGGGCTGGTTCTCTATAAGAACTTTCAGACCATAATAGTAGAACCAGCTTCTGAAGAAACGATTCTAAGTACTACTTAAGGGTTTTCAGAGTTGCTTCTAACAGTTTGGCGTCGTCAGTGGCTGTAACTTGCACATCGGGTGCTAAACCAACCTTATTAAGGGCCGTCTTGTTTGGTGTAAGATACTCAGCAATTGTCACCTTCACGGCGCCCTCACTGAGCTGTTCAATGGTTTGAATTTCTCCTTTTCCAAAGGTTTTTTCACCCAACAACTGAGCACCGATGAGGTCTCGCAGAGCACCAGCTACTATCTCAGAAGCCGATGCAGAACCACCATTCACCCAGATAACCACATTACCGCTAAACAACTTTGACCCGCCTGGGGCTTTCAGTGGTTTTGTTTCCTGCTTGTCCTTTTCATAAACTACTACTTGCCCAGGAGCGAAATAACCAACTATTTTACGAGCTTCCTCTAGCATACCCCCAGGATTATCCCTCAAATCAATGATCAGAGAAGTCATACCTTCACCTTTTAACTGAACCAAAGCCCTTCTAAACTCGGAAGAGGCTCTATTGTCATAGAACTGCATGAGCCTTATGTATCCCACCGTCGGAGTAACCATCTTGCTTTCAGTAACGGCAGGTATGGAGACTTCTTCACGCTTCAAAGTAAACGAAAGTGTCTGCCCATCACGCAGAATTTCCAGTACCACAGAGGTACCAGCCTTACCCCTAACCATGGAAGAAACAACGTCCACAGAGACTTGTTCCACTGTCTTTCCATCTACAGCCATAATAACGTCGCCTGCTTTTAAACCAGCCTTAGCGGCCGGAGTGTTGGGGAAAACCGTTTGAATGACAATTTGGTCACCTGTTTTACTGATGACTACTCCAATACCCGTGTAAGTGCCTTCCAAGTCACTTTGCAACAAGGAAATCTCTTCTGGCGTTAAATACTCCGTCCATGGATCACCCAAAGCTGCAGTTAACCCCTTAGCTGAGCCGTAAAGAAGTTCCTTATCAGAGGGCAAATCAGTGTAGTACCGCTCCTGAAGTACAGCTTTTAACTCATCTAATAGACGATAATCTCCAGCTTGTAAGACGATGGGTCGACCGCTGGTAAGAAAACCAAGAATATAACCAGCTGTAATGCCCAACACAAGTATTAGTACAACCACACCAGAGCCTATACTTTTCTTATTCATGGATCACCTCAGAATTGTACAAATTTGGCAGGATTGGTTGGCTCACCCTGTATCCTAATTTCAAAATGCAAGTGCGGCCCGGTTGCCCATCCAGTAGAACCCTCGTAGCCCACCACGGTACCAGCAGAAACCTTTTGCCCCGACTTAACAGCTATACGGGACATGTGGGCGTAAACAGTACCGTAACCATCTTGATGGTCAATAATGACACACAATCCGTATCCCGTCTTCCAACCTGCCCAGATAACTACACCAGTCCTACTAGCCTTAATGGGAGTTCCATATTGATTCGCCACGTCGATTCCCGTATGGAAATCTTTCCCTCTACCAGTTAATGGGTTTATACGCCATCCAAAAGGACTTGTCACCATGCCTGACATGGGCTTTATAAAACCACTGGAATTCGCAGTACTGCTAAGTTTAGTCGCTGACAGCATCTTTTGTATCTCAGCACTCACTTGCCTTTGTTGTTCCTCTATCATGGCTAGTTGTGAAGCGTATTTGTTTTGCTCCTTTTTAAGCTGAGCATACAGAGCTTCTCTTTCGTCGTATTTGCTCTGCAAGGTTGCTAGTTGGGTTTGAAGCGATTGTATAGTCTGAGCTACTTCATTCTTTGCCTCAGCTATTTCCTTTCGTTTTGCCTGGAGCTTAGCAACGTTGTCCTCATATGACTCAAGCTTGGCGTTCTGATTGGTGAGAACCTTTTCCAGCGCGTAGGTCGCTAGTTCTGGATTCACAGAGGAAGTAACCACTAGCACCAGCGCAGAAGGCGCCACTTTTTGCCATTTATACATGGTAACCAATGTCTGTTCCAAGTTTGCTCTTTCTTCTTCGATTATCTTCTCCAGGTCCCTTATTTGAGCATCCAGTGTGGCGATTTGTTCCTCCAAGAGCTGCCGTCTCTGAACTAATGAAGAAGATTGCTGCTCCAGTTTCTCTATTTGGCTTTGTAACTGTACCAGTGTTTGGAAAGCATCTTGAGTTTTATTTTTCACTTCACTGAGTTGCTGCTGAGTGGCTTTCTTCTGCTGCTCCAGCTCCTGGTTCTTTTTCTGCAAATCCGAGTACGTTGCAGCCTGACCTGGCAAAGGCATAATAAGTAAAGTTGCAATTATGACTACCGCAGTTACCAAGGAAACCCACTTGGCAACGGTCTTACATTTCCAGTTCACTACTAGCCACCTCCTTAATACTCCTGTGTATGGCCAAATAGGTGCCCCCAAACACAAATAACAGCGACAAGAATGCGCTCAACACCACATAGGGCTCCCAACTTGAAAGTGGTACAGTTAATCCGAACAGTAGCCGGTTCACAACGTTCACTAAGTCAATCACCAAGGGAGCTGCATAAATACCTAGGACTACGGAAGCGATCATACCAATGGCAGCAAAGCTCACGATATACAACAAGAAAGGCATAAGCAAAAACCGAGGGCTTGCACCCAATAATGAATAAAGAGCCAACGATTCACGTTGTTTTAGTACCTCAGATTCCACCAGTAGCATGGCCAATATGGCCAGTACGGCTACCATAACTATAAGTATAGCGAATACTGCTTTGTACATGCCAGATATGAACGTTGAGACACTCTGCGCCTGTTCATATGGCGCAAGTAAATCAGTTATGTAGGTAGCGGTTCTCATCTCATCAATGAATTGCTTCATGCTTTCCAAGCTTGTAAACCTGATTTCAAAAGATGGAGGTATGGGATTTTCGGAAATGTTGTCGAACAACCAGTTGTATTGAGAAAGCGAGAGCTTCAACTCTGCTAAAGCTTGCTCCGAACTAACAAAGGTGACCTCGGCCACTCCCGGTCTGTGGACGAAATCAGATCTTATAGACTGTATTTCTTCCTGAGGCAGAGATTTGTCAACAAAAACCACAGTTTGAAGCTGACTCAGGGCAGTGCTCTGTATTTTTTGAAACCAAACGCTGGTACTAAAGGCAAAACCACCTAATAACGTCGCGATAATGATAAGTCCAGCCAATACCACTCCTTGGGCAATGTTGGTCCGAATTAACCGCCATGCCCAAACTGTTTCACGGAGCAACCGATTAAGCCAAAGACTTGAGTTTTTTTGCATCGAAGACAATACTTCCCCTTTCCAATCTTATTACCCGACTTCCCATTTCCGCGACTAATTCCACATTATGAGTAGCCAATAACACCGTCGTATTCATGTTTGCAGTAAGATTCTGTATGGTCTCAATAAGCTCTCTTGCCGTATTCATATCTAAATTAGCTGTGGGCTCATCAGCAATAAGCAGTTCTGGTTCGTGCAAAATCGCTCTAGCAAATGCCACTAATTGTTTTTGCCCCCCAGACAGTTCCTCGGGCATAAAATTCTTTTTGTCAAGAAGCCCTAATTTGTAAAGAAGAGCTTCTGCACGTCGCTTTACCTCTGGTACGGGATAGTCCCTAACTTCCAAGCTCATTATGACATTTTCATAAACTGTCCTGTCATTTAGAAGATACGAACCTTGAAAAATGATGCCTGTTCGGAGCCTCAAATCACGCAGGTCTCGTTCCTTGCCAGAGGAATCAATTCGATGCCCAAGTACTTCAGCATAACCTGACGTGGGTTTTCTCAGCCCCATCAGAATATGCAGAAGCGTTGTTTTTCCTGCGCCAGTAGGACCAATGAGGTAAACAAAATCACCCCGGTGCAAATCAAAACTAACGTTATTTAAGGCAGGCTCATAACCCTTTCCATATACTTTTGTCAGACTATGCACACTGATTACTTTTTCTTCCAGATTCATGTTATTCATCTGATGACTCCACTCTTACGCCCTGCAAGAACTTTACCATGAAATCCGTTATATCGCCGTCCATAACGTTATCAATGTCGCCCCTGGAATACCCAGTTCGATGATCTTTAACCATGTTGTAAGGATGAAACACGTAAGAGCGAATCTGATTTCCCCACGATGCTGATTTCACATCTCCCCTGATTTCTTCCAAGGACTTTTTTCTTTCTTCTTCATAGTACTGGTGAACGCGTGCCCTCAATATGCGCATAGCTCTTTCCCTATTTTGAAGCTGTGAACGTTCTTCGGTAACTGTGACAGTAATACCAGTAGGCTTATGTATTAACCTGACGCCGGATTCAGTCTTGTTTTGATGCTGCCCTCCTGCACCACCGCTTCTGAAGGTCTCCACTTCAATATCATCAGGACTTATCTCCACTTCCACATCTTCAACATCTGGAACCACATCAACTAAAGCAAAGGAGGTATGCCTTCTGTGGTCCGAATCAAAGGGCGACAGCCTAACCAAACGATGCACACCCTTTTCAGCACGCAAGTATCCATATGCATAAGGCCCGCGTACAAATATGGTGCATGACTTTACACCGGCTTCTTCCCCTCTTGACATGTCTACAATTTCTGTGTCAAAGCCCATGCGCTCAGCCCAGCGCAGGTACATTCGCATGAGCATTTGCGTCCAATCCATGGCATCCACACCGCCTGCCCCAGCATGCAACATCAGTATGGCGTCGTTCATATCATAGGGCTCTGTAAAAAGCGTCACCAACCTAAAAAACTCAATACGGTCCTTAAGTTCTTTTAAGGTCGCAACTGCATGTTCGAAAAGCTCTTCATCATATCCTTCTTCAAGAAGCTCCAAGGCTGCATCTAAATCTTTCAAAAGGTTTTCGATCTGTTCAACGCGCTCTATTTCTTCTTCGAGCTGCTGTACCTTCCTCGCCACTGCAACGGCTTTATCTGGATCAGACCAAATGTCAGGCTTTTCATAAACTTTTCGTACATCACTAAGTTCTGCCTTTTTTTCATCCAGTTTTATGTTCTCAAGAATTTCCCTAAACTCTGATGCAGTGCTGTCTCGTTCTTGTACAATTTCCTCCAGCGTCAACGGCTACGTCCCTTCCTTTGGGTATCTTTTTGAACAACTCTGATGTTCAAGAAATAAGTAAAGAAGTCTTTCCTTACATTGCTAAGCATCTCTGCAAACATCATGGCAGCTTGATACTGATACTCAACTAAGGGGTCTTTTTGTCCCAAAGCTTGCCATCCAATACCCTGCTGCAAATACTCCATGTTTTGAAGATGATTGATAAAATTCCAGTCCATGACTCGTAGTAAAACCTTTTTATCCAGCTCAGGATCTACACTTTCAAGTTCACTTTTCTTTGCCCGGTAGTTCGACATTATCGCAGAAAAAACAACATCCTTGATTTCGTCTTCGCTAGCATTTTCCAAGCCATCTACGGTTATGCCCAGAGCTAAGAGTCGCTCCTGAGCACTGTCAGGATTATGAGCTAAATCCTCAGCAAAGTGTTCCGCTAAACGTTCTACTAAAGGAGTAACATCCTCCATCTCCAATATCTGTCTTCTTTCCTTGTAGATGTACTCTCTTTGTTGTCCCAAAACATTGTCGTAGTCCAAAAGCCTTTTTCTTATTTCATAGTGATAGTTTTCAACCCTTTTTTGTGCTGTTTCAATGGCTCGAGTCAAAAGTGGATGTTCAATGCGGTCATCGTCTTCCACATGCAATTTATCAAAAACACCTTTAAGCGTATCCCCGCCATAGAGCTTCAGAAGTTCGTCTTCCAAGGACAGATAAAACTGCGAGCTTCCAGGGTCTCCTTGCCTTCCGCTTCGACCTCGGAGCTGGTCATCTATTCTTCGAGCCTCGTGCCGTTCACTACCAATAACGTGCAACCCACCAAGCTCAGCAACTCCATCGCCAAGAACGATGTCAACGCCCCTTCCTGCCATGTTTGTGGCTACTGTGACAGCTCCTCGCTGGCCTGCTTTTGCAATGATTTCTGCTTCCTTCTCGTGGTACTTCGCGTTCAATACCTCGTGTGGAATGCCTTCTTTCTTGAGCATCTGTGAAAGCTTTTCAGACTTCTCTACCGACCTTGTACCTATGAGTACAGGTTGCCCTCTATCATGCCTCTCTTTAATGTCAGCCACGATGGCACGAAATTTACCTTCTTCACTACTGTAGATTACGTCTGGCAAGTCAACTCTTATCATGGGTTTGTTAGTAGGAACTACCACAACATCCATGTTGTAAATCCCATTAAATTCATTTGCAGCTGAAGCCGCAGTTCCAGTCATGCCAGCAATCTTCTCATACAACTTAAAGAAGTTCTGATAAGAGATCAATGCCAAGACCTGCGATTCACCTTTTACTTCAACGCCCTCCTTCGCTTCAATGGCTTGATGCAGCCCGTCACTGTACCTTCGCCCATACATGAGCCGTCCAGTAAACTCATCAATGATAACCACTTCACCATCTTTAACTATGTAGTCAACTTCAGCCTTGTACAAGTACTCAGCACGTAACGCTTGGAGAACTTTTCTAAGAAGGTCAGCGTTTTCAGGTGCATACAGATTGTCAGTTTTCATGAACCGTTCTACCTTATGCGCCCCAGAATCATGCAAAATCACATTCCGTTCTTTTTCTTCAATGTCAAAATCCACACCCGGAACCATTCTACGCGCCAATTTGGCAAGCTCGTAATAGATACGAGTGTCTTCTTGACCGGGACCGCTAATGATGAGAGGCGTTCTGGCCTCGTCAATGAGCACGGAGTCTGCCTCGTCTATGATCGCGTAATCTAAGCCCTGTTGAACAATATCATCCAGACTTAACGCCATGTTGTCACGTAAGTAATCAAATCCAAACTCATAGTTCGTACCGTAAACCACGTCAGCTGCATAAGCTGCTTTTTTCTCCTCCGTAGTCTGGTTGCTGTGGATATAGGCAACTGTTAGCCCAAGTGCTTCGTAGACGGGCTTCATCCAATTGGCGTCTCGTTTTGCCAAGTATTCATTGACAGTAACCACATGCACTTTGTGCTCAGCAACGGCCATAGCATAAACAGGTAAGGTGGCAACCAAGGTTTTCCCCTCACCCGTTTTCATTTCGGCTACTTTGCCTTCAAACAATACTTTGCCACCTATGAGTTGAACATCAAAGTGGCGCATGTTAAGTTGACGCTTAGCTACTTCTCGGACTACAGCAAACATCTCAGGTAGCATTTCATCCACTGACCTACCCTGATCAATTTGCTGTTGAAAATACGTTTTTTTGTTAAAGAGATCCTCATCAGTCAGCTCCATCATTGCGGCTTCGAAGGCATTTACCTTCTCCGCAAAATCAAAATACTTCTTTAAATGCCGATCCGATGAAGATCGTGCGAACCACTTGAACATTACTCAGTCAATACCTCTATGACACCGTAACCACGTTTTTTTCTCTTGTACACAATCTTTGGGTTACCCGTGTCTGGATCCATGAACACAAAGAACGTGTGCCCCAACGATTCCATTTGAAGTATGGCTTCTTCCTCACTCATGGGCAGTACGACGAACCTTTTGCGTCGCTCAATGAGCGGTTCCTCCACCTTTTCTTCTCCTAGGAGAACACCCATATTTAAAGCAGTTGTTTTCTCCACCTTTCCACCTTGGCGAGAATCGAAGAGTTTTTCTTTGAAGCGTTTTATGTTGGACTCCAGTTTATCAGCAGCTTTATCAATAGCAGCGTAAAGATCAGGGTCTTCAACTTCTGCTCGGATAAGCCTTCCATTTGCATCAAGAGTAACTTCCACGTCAAAAACAGGCTCACGTGCCTGACGTTCTTTCTCCACAACTACTTTTACACCAAGAATGGGGTCAAAGTAACGGTAAACACGACCAATTTTTCCCTCAATGTACTGTTTAATGGCTGGAGTCAGTTCTATGTTCTTTCCTACCATCTCAATTTTCACGTTTTCTTCCTTCATCATTCATCCCCTCCTTAAAATCCTTATACCCAAGATGGTGACCTGAAACCTTCGCCTACTACTCTTACTCCTTCAACGACGATGTAAAAACTCTTGGGATCTACGCGTCTGATTATCCTCTCCATTTCGTCGGTTTCTGATTGTGAAACACACACAACCAAAGCCTTACGTTCTGTTCCAGCATAGCCACCCCAACTTTGAAGCAGCGTTGCGCCTCTGCCCAAATTCTCATCCACTTCCTTTAGCATTTGCTCGTAATTGTCACTTACAATGAAAAACACCCGTTCTCTGATAAATCCCTTCTGCATCATGTCCACTGTGGCACTTCCAACAAAGATGCTAACAATTGCCAGCAAAGCCACGTCAGTACTCCTAAAAACCAGTGCCATGAGAGTTACAACGGTGGCATCAGCGATGAAAATCGATTGCCCCACGGAAATACCAGTGTACTTATTAATGATAAAACCAACTATGTCAGTACCGCCAGTGGTCGCTCTGCCCTTGAAAACAAGCCCCAACCCAATACCAGACAAAGCTCCTCCGTAAAGAACACTCAATAAGAGGTCGTTGGTAAGTGGTTGTGCGTAGTATTTACTAAGTAGGTCCACGAAGAAGCTTAGGAAGAATGTTCCTATGAGCGTTCCTGTACCAATGTGAGAACCTAGCAGCCAAAAAGCCAGAGCAAACAGCAGTAAGTTCAATATGAGCATCCACGTACCAATACTTAGAAAAGGTAGGAAGTGGTTTATGGTAAGAGCTAATCCTCCCACACCACCAGGCGCCAAGTTATGGGGAAACAGGAATGCTACTAAACCAAAAGCTGTTATGAGACACCCCAGAACAATCAACACAATATCTGTGAAACGGGGAATAGACTTTCTAAAAGAGTCAATCATATGACCAACACCCTACTTTTCAAGAACTGACACGTACTTATCCTTTAACTGGATGTAATCTAACGCATTCTGTTTTATGCCTTCGATTTCTTCGTCAGTCAGCGTCCTCACAATCTTATAGGGATTACCCACCACCAGAGAGCCTGACGGAATGCGCTTGCGAGGTGGAATTAGTGTTCCAGCTGCAACTAGCACATTGTCTTCTATCTCTGCTCCATCCAGCACAATAGCGCCCATGCCAATGAGCACATTGTTGCCCACACTGCAACCATGAAGAATGGCTCCGTGACCCACTGTCACATAGTCACCAATCTTAGTTGGCAAGGTATCAGTCACGTGGACCACAGCATTATCCTGTATGTTGCTGCCCACTCCTATGTATATTGCATTCATGTCTCCTCTTATGGAGGCAAAAGGCAAAATGAACACATCTTTCCCTATGTAAACTTCGCCAGAAACGAACGCCATATCATGGATAAAAGCTGTCTCGTCTACGGTAGGGATTTTTCCGTCATATCCTAATACCATTGTCATCCCTCCTAACAAAGGTGGTGGAGACGACGGGACTCGAACCCGTGGCCTCTGCCATGCCAAGGCAGCGCGCTCCCACTGCGCCACGTCCCCACCGCGGTATTTATGTTACCACAGCTTGACTACAAGTGTCAAGCAAAGCACCGGCTTATGCCCAATTAGCAGACGCAAACAAGCACCGCGCTCATGTTGTCAGCAGCTCCAGCTCCCATGTATTTTTCGAAGAGACAACTTAGCGCGTTTTCTTTACTGTGAAATAGACAGTCACATATTAGTTCATAACTGAGGGCGTCCGTAAGACCATCGGTGCAAATGAGAAAGGCATCATATTCGTTCAAATTGACTTCCCTTATAATAACTTGAACATTTCCTTCCTTTAGCCCACCGCCCAGACATTCAAGCAATACTCCCCTCAAAGGGTGCGAACGCGCCTGCTCCAGGGTAATACTTCCTTCTTCCACCAAGGCTCCCACTAAGGATTGATCCTTGCTGAGTTGCCACAGTGCATCTCCCTGCACGCCGTAAACGCGACTGTCTCCCACATTGAAAACCCACACCGTCTGATCATGAATGAGTATGCCAGCAAGTGTGGTGCCCATATTTGACATGTTGGAGCTCTTACTTGCCTCTTCCACAATTTGAAAATGTATATTTTGCACGCAACGGTCTAACGATTCCACAGACTGTATGCTGAGCCAATTAGATGCTAAGTAGTTTAGAGCCAACCGACTAGCTACTTCTCCAGCTTTGTGGCCACCCATGCCATCGGCGACAGCAAATATGAAAGAATTTCCTTCAAATTCAGCTATTACGGGCTCAACCATCTCTTCCTTCTGTATGACATTACTCATCACGAGCAGAGCATCTTCATTATTAGGTCTAACTTTCCCCCGATGGGTCATGTATTGGGCTTCCACATGCAAGCTCATAACTCCTAACACCCCCACTAATTTCACTTCCCGTTTGCTATACCTCTCTTTCTATTCTACTCGACTTTGAAAGCACACTTGTGACCCACATATAAAGAGTTATTGTATGAAACCCATACAAACATGTTATAATTTGTTAACCTTCTTATCCAGAGCGGTGGAGGGACAGGCCCGAAGAAGCCCGGCAACCAGCGAGGGAGAAAACCGAGCATGGTGCCAACTCCTTCTGTACCACGCATGGTACAGGAAGATAAGAAGGTTTAAACACGAATCCCTCCATCGGAGGGATTTTTTTTGTCAAAAATTTGCATTTTGGAGGTGCTAGATTGATGAAAATGAGGTCCTACAGATTCACTTCTGAATCTGTTACTGAAGGCCACCCTGATAAAGTGGCAGACCAAATATCTGACGCCATATTGGATGCTCATCTGAGAACTGATCCCCAGGCACGAGTAGCGGTAGAGACCACTGTCAAAACCAATCTTGTGGTTTTGGTCGGCGAAGTAACGTCAAAAACTTACGTTGATTACGTCGGTGTGGCGAAACAGGTTCTTGAACGCATAGGATACACTGATCCTGCTTTGGGTTTTAGTGTACAGGAGAACATGTACGTGGTGAACGTACAGCGCCAGTCGCCGGACATTGCCATGGGAGTAGATGAATCACTGGAAAGTAAAGCCGGCGAAATGGAGCATGAACTGGGTGCTGGTGACCAAGGCATGATGTTCGGTTACGCTGTCGATGAAACAGAAAACTTCATGCCCCTTTCCATTGAACTGGCACATGCACTCACAAAAAGACTTGCTGATGTGCGTAAACAAAACATGGTTGGTTTCCTACGCCCTGACGGAAAAGCGCAGGTTACGGTGGCTTACGAGGGCCTGACCCCTATTGCCATAGAACATGTAGTCGTCTCCGCTCAGCATAGCCCAGAAGTTCACGAGAAAACCCTTAGAGAATTTATCATGGAAGAAGTCATTAAGAAAGTTATCCCCAAAGACTTATTAACAGAACAGACTCGTTTCCACATAAACCCCACTGGTAGGTTTGTGGTGGGAGGACCTAATGGTGATTCTGGAGTAACTGGTAGAAAAATAATCGTGGACACTTACGGATCCAGGGCGCCTCACGGCGGTGGCTCTTTCAGTGGTAAGGACCCAACAAAAGTAGATCGTTCAGCTACTTATGCTGCTCGGTATTTGGCAAAGAATATCGTGGCTGCAGGCCTTGCTAGGGAAGTGCTCATACAGCTCGCGTACGTGATTGGTGAAGCAAAACCCGTGTCCATTTACGTGGACACGTTTGGAACTGGTAAGGTTGACGAAGATGTGCTTGAGCAGTATCTCATGGAACAGGACTTCATCCAGCTCACACCACGAGGTATCATTGAAAAATTCGGGTTGCAGCATCCTGAAGGATGGAGCTACGTAGACACAGCGGCATATGGCCACTTTGGTAAACCCTGTTATCCTTGGGAACAACTTGACATGGTTCCCTTGTTAAAAGATTACTTCTCTGTGCGTGCATGCACAAATGGTTAGTTGCCCTTAACAATAGGCTTTTTGGAGATGCCTCCCTTGTTACTGCGGAAGGGGAGGCATCTCCGGGTGATTTAGTAAAAGTCAGTTTTTATGGAAGAAAGATAAAAGGCATTGTGCTCAGGGAAAGTGAGAATTCCTCTCAGCACACCCTTGAGGTTGTTGAACCAAATTATGTCCCCAACTGGCTTGTTTGTCAGTGCTTGCAAGTTTTAGAGGAATACCCCGTAAACTGCTACGAACTCTTGGACCTCGGAAAGAACTGGAGACAGAGCCCTCGCACCTTTATTCAGCTAAGAGCCTTCAACTACGTGCCCGCTGGTACTAAAGAAAAAGAACTTATAAGGTTACTCAGGGAAAAACCATTGGAACTAACAAAAGGTGTTCTTCGGAAGTACAAGATGCAAATTGAAAACTTTCTTTCTTTGGGCATCGTTGAGAAGGTGGTCATACCTCCCACGAGCTATGCATTAGCTTACGCACGATTGGAAAGACCGTCGTTATTGGTACCCAACCATATCTACGAGAAATTTGCTCATCGACCACTTCCACTCCTTTTCTGGAAAAAGCTTCTCGGTCCTTGGACAGTGGAGAAGCTAAAAGAAGAAGATGCTTTGGTTTTAGAACTTCATTTGTTGAGCAGCATGAAGCTGCCAGTGGATAAAAACTTGCCAAGAAAAGAAGAACTACCAGAGACCTTAGAGGAATTGCCACTCTACTTGAGGAAATTATTGGAAAAAGGCGAAAAAACTTTGCTGATTTTTCCAACCTTGCAAATGGCACGTGCATTTGCAAAAGAACTTATTAAACATAAGCTACCGGCTATCTTGGATTCAGGTGGCTATACAAAGTTTCTTCAAGAAGCTTGTTGCTCAAGAGGTGGTGGATTAATAATAGGTACCCCCAGGTCAGTTCTGAGACCCTGGAATCATCTAATCCACATAATAACAGTTTTCGAAAAACCCGAGGAGTTAGTCATAAGAACAGCCAGTCAAAGACTACCACTTAGCAAGTTCATACCTGACACAACTGAAGTTCAGACTGTTTGCCCACAGCCAGTCGCGAACGTGCAGTCAGTAAGCATGGCGGGTAGGAAAGATGTGGGAATACTAGCATATCTAAAAAGCGTGCATGATCCAACAAAGAAGCAATTGTTCTTAGTAAACAGACTGGGTTTCTCAACATCATTGCAATGCAAAAACTGTGGGTACGTAGTAACTTGTCCTGAGTGTGGTACTCCGCTTCGATATCACCGCAGAAGCAAGCGGCTGGAATGCCATAGATGCGGTTATATTGCCGCCATCCCTGACAAATGCCCCCGATGCGATAGCTTGAGTTTGGAACCCAGTGGTTTGGGCATAGAACGGGTGGAGCTTCAGCTGGAAAAAGAAGCTTTGAAGTCTGTGAAGAACCTTGACGACAATACGGTGATCAGTACCACAAAGGTTTTCCGTTATTTACCCACGGCAACCTTCGATGAATCGTACTATGTCTCTGCTGACGCAGATTTGTCCACACCGATCCTGATCCCTGAAAAGAAGTTCTTGAGGAACATTTACTACTTGAGCCTGTGGACAAAAACAAACGGCTGCGTATTTGTCCTCTCTCGTGACGAGGAACGCATAGCCACCCTCATAGACAAAGGTGAAAACGTAGTAACGGACAGCATTAGGCAGATGGGACTTCCTCCATTCGGTCACTACATTGAGCTCGAAAGCCATGAAGAAAAGCTTGTTTTCTTGGAAGATGTTACCGTGTGGGGCCCTGTGTACTATTCAAGAAAGAAAACATACAGGTACTTCCTAATATCAGAAAAGTCACCGAAGGACGTATTAAAAGAAGTGCTGACTAAGATCACCTTCGTCAGCTTTGATACTTTCTAAAAAGGGATCCGGTTCTAACCATACCTTTACCAAATGCAAACCTTGGGCAGGCACAGAATAATTCGCCAGCGCATTTCCGTTTAGAACTTCTTCAATGAAACTTGGATTCTTCTTACCCCAACCGATCTGCAATAAAGTACCCACCAGGAGTCTGACCATGCCATAGAGGAAACCATCTCCAATAAAGGAAAAATAAAGCCGCGTTTTTGTGAACATGACACTTACCTCATGTAACCTGCGCTTCGTGCTTTTAACAGATGATCCAGTCTTGGAGAACCCTTTAAAATCGTGTTCTCCTACCAGTTTCTTTGCCCCATCTATGACCGCGTGCTTATCAAGAGGCAAACGGGGTAAATAGGCGAAGAAGTCATCCCACACAGGACCCAATCTTCCCAATGTGGCACAGTACAAATACTGTTTTGCTACGGCGTCGCGCTGTGGGTCGAAGTCAGATGAAGTCTTTACCACCGAAAGAACACGCATATCCGCAGGCAGCATACGGTTCAATATGAACATCCATTTTTTTTCTGAAAGATCCTCCCTACCCCAAAAAGCAAACGGCATGCCCCAAGCGTGGACACCGGCATCTGTTCTACCAGAGTAGCGCACAACTGTGGGTCTATTGTTGATCTGGCTCAATGCGGATTCCAGCACATTTTGGACCGCTGTACCGTTCCTCTGTCTCTGAAATCCTGCATAATTTGTTCCTTTGTACTGAAGTAAACCAGCATACTTCACCATGTAAGTACCCATCGGCCCCTAAGTAAGTAACTTGCCACGAACACAACCGCAGTGAAAGCAAACACCATTACGTCCACGCCTTCAAACTTAGTAACCTTGTATTTCGTTCTCTTCACCCCAGGCAGATAGCCCCTAACTTCCATGGCCACCGCCAAATCCTCTGCTTTCATGAAGGCGCTCACAAACAAGGGTATGACTATGGGGACTAGCTTCTCAACCCTTTGCAGTATGTTTCCGCTTAAATTAAGCCCCCTAGCCTTTTGAGCCTTAAGTATGCGATCTGCTTCATCAGCTAAAACAGGAATGAAGCGCAGAGCAATGGTCATAATCAACGAGAATTCTTCAACAGGTACTTTTAGAAGTTCCAAAGGCCTTAACAAATTGTTTAGACCATCAGCAAGATCCACGGGAGACGTGGTCGCAGTGAGAACCGTGGACACAAATATGAGAAAGAATAACCTCAACCCAAAAAAAACGCCAACGATGACCCCTTCAGTTTTAAAAGCAATGGGTCCCAGCCGGAAGAGAACCTCTTGCCCAGTGAGAAGTGCATTGAAGACAAAAGTGAATAAAGCAAGAATGAGAACAGTCTTAGCGCTCTTAGCGTAAAACCTTAGAGGCACGTTGGAAACCAACATTAGTAGGACCAGGGCACCAAAGAGTACAGCTAAGACAGCGAATGATTGAGAAATGAAGGCTCCAATAATGAGAAATAACGTCATCACAATTTTCGATTCCGCCAGTGCCTTGTGAAGTACGCTGTCAGTAGGAATATACTGGCCAACTACCACAACATCCTTGAAAGCCACTTAAAGATCACCATCCAAGGCACTAACCAATTCTTCCACCGTTAAAGCCATGGGGAAACTTGCCCTCTTACGAAGCTCATAAGAGATTTCCGTAGCTATGGGAGGTTCCAAGCCAACCCGTCTTAGTGTGTTAACGTGAGAGAATACTTCCCGCGGACTGTCAGCAAAAAGCAATGTTCCATTAGAAAGCACCAACACTCTTTCAGCAGTCACAGCTTCTTCCAGAGAATGTGTAATGAAGATAACCGTTCTTTCTTCTTTACTGTAATCTCGAAGCCAGTCCCAGAAAGCTTTCTTTGAAGCTCCATCTAGTCCAGCGGATGGTTCATCAAGAATGAGCACCTCGGGATCACAAACCATGACCGAAGCCAGGGCAACTTTTCTTTTTTCGCCGCCGGATAGTGTAAAGGGGGACCTGTCTTTGAACTGGTCGAAACTCAAACCAGCAACCTCCAATGATTCTTTGACTCTGTCTTGTACATTGTCCAGTCCGAAATTCTTAGCGGCAAAAGCCACCTCGTCAAATACTGTTTCGGCAAAGAATTGATGTTCCGGGAACTGAAACAAGAAACCAATGCGGCGCCTTATTTCTATGGGCAAATCTTTAGGATAATTCCACACTCTTCCAAAATGCTTCACTATTCCTTTGGTTGGAGATGTGAGCCCTGCCATGAGCTGAGCAAGAGAGCTCTTGCCAGACCCAGTATGACCAACTAAAGCAAGCCATTCGCCCTTGGCAATTCTTAAGGAAAGTGGTTTAACAGCATCCACTTGCCAGGGTGTACCGTAATCGTAACTTAATGAAACGTCTTCAAGTTCAATGACGTAATTGCTTTCAGCAGGTTCTCTTTGTTTAATGGCCAATCCACATGGGCTCCTCTCTTAGAAAGCATTTCTGCCAAAGTCACTTCTTCAGGTATGGTTGCGTTGGCCAAATCCATGGCTTCAGGGTTGGTAATGAATTCCTGCACAGACCCCTGGAAAACAACCCTACCTTGACAAAGTGCATACAGCATATCAGCCTGCAGAGCTTCACGTAAATCGTGCGTTATCCATAATACCCCAACGGATTTTGCTAAAATAGTTGCTGTTTCTAGCACTTCTTTTCTTCCCACCGGGTCCAGAAGAGCCGTAGCCTCATCAAAAAGTATGTATGAAGGCCTTAGAGCGAGTATACCAGCAATAGCTAAACGTTGTTTTTGACCTCCACTGAGAGCATGAACAGGTCTGTGCCTTAAGTCCCACAAGCCAACCGTTTTTAAACTGCTCTCCACTCGTTCTCTTATTTCATTGGGCTTTAGACCCAGGTTCTCTGGACCGAAAGCCACATCTTCTTCAACCACTGATGCCACAATTTGGTTTTCTGGATTCTGAAAAACAATACCAACCTTGATTTGGTAATCCCTACCGGCAGCAGCCATTTCAGTGCCATCCATGAGCACTTTTCCTGAGGTAGGTACAAGCAGTCCCTTGATTATTTTAGCCAGCGTGGTCTTACCAGCACCGTTACCACCCATGAGAACGGTGAACTGGCCAGGGCATATGTTCATGGAAACGGACTGGAGAATGGACCTGCCCTCCAGTCCGTAAGATACATCCTGAACCTCTATCATTTGCTCCAGCGCACTATGGCTGTGGGAGCACCGTCACCTTTTCTGAATCCTGTCTTGAGAACTGTGGTGTAGCCGCCATTAACATCGGCAAAACGCGGAGCAATCTCATCAGTAAGTTTCTTAACTAGTTCACGGTCACCTAAATGCTTTTCCACTAATCGTATGTCATGCAATTCTTTGCTTTTAGCATGAGTTACCAACTTATCAGCGAATCTTTTAAGCTCCTTGGCTTTTGGAAGCGTTGTCTCAACTTCACCATGTATGACAAGCTGTTTTGAAAGCGTTCTCAACAAGGCTATTCTGGCTTCAGTTTTTCGTCCTAATTTGCGGCCATCAACTCTGTGTTTCATCCTCAGTACCTCCTTCCAAATAAGCAGCCAATTTATTCCTTATCTCTTCTAACCTGACGGCACCAATGCCAGGAATGGACTCATTACGCTCCAACACATCCACCAAATCCCTTATGGAATTGATGTTGGCTTTTTCTAAATGAGTGAGCACAGCCCTTGAGAGATTAAGCATTTCAACACTTGCGTCAAGCTTTTCATCGGAGACCGTCTGCTCTTCTGGTGTCTCTTCAGCAGCTACCGCTTCTTTTGCTTCTGCAACATTCCTAAACTCCTCACTAAGGAAATTCGCAGCTTGTCTTATCACGTCCACCGGATCAACAGCCAAGTTAGTGTAAACTGTGAGCTCCAAACTCTCAAAAGTACCAGGTTCGTCTACAATGGCAGGCGTCACATGGTACTCAGCACGCCTAACAGGAGAAAAAGAGGTATCAAGGTAAATAGTCCTAAAGGGGAATTGATAAAGTTTCTTGTTGTCCTCTACCGTCCTGTAACCGACTCCATTAGTCACGTAAATCTCCATGTAAATCTCACGATCGGTGGCTACCGTTAGAATGGTTTGATCGGGATTAAAAATCTCAATGTCAGCATCGGGTACAATGTCCCCAGCCTTAATCTCAGCTGGCCCTTTCGCCTTGATGTAGAGGACCTTTACTCCGTCTCCATAGTACCTAAGTAGCACCTTCTTCAGGTTAAGGCCAATGGTTAAACCGTCTTCTACTACACCATCGAGCACCATGAATTCATGATCCAAACCCTCAAGCTTGAACCCCAGAACACCCGTGCCGCCAATTTGACCCAGCAACACTCGCCTTAAAGCGTTACCTAAGGTGATTCCTTCGCCCTCAGGCAGATTAAGCGCTGACAATTTTGCAGAGCGTTGAACTTCACCAGTTTCCCTGTCAACACTCCTGCCCAAATCTGCGATTCCGAAAACCTTTTCCATTATGACTTCACCAAGCCTTATCTCGAATAGTATTCAACGATGAGCTGTTCGTTTACAGCAACTGGTATTTCCTCTCGGGTAGGCACTCTTAGGTAAACTCCTTCAAGGTTTTCTACATCCACGCTCAGCCATTCCAAATTGGGACGGCCTTCGTTCATGGCTATGCTCTTCTGCACATCAGGGTTATCCTTGAGATCCTTGTCCAGCGTTATTCTGTCACCGGGTTTTACTAAGTAAGAGGGAATATCTACCCTTTTGCCGTTCACCATGACATGGCCATGCCTAACCCAGTTGCGTGCCATTTTAATGCTGCTAGCAAACCCCATGCGCTGAACCACCGCATCCAAACGGCGTTCAAGAAGCTGCAGAAGGGCCGTACCAGTTGCTACACCTTTTTGTGACATGGCAGCTGAGAAGTATCTGCGAAGTTGCGTTTCTGTGATCATGTATGAGTGTCTTAGTTTTTGCTTTTCCTTCAAACGGAGACCGTACTCGGTATCTCTTCTGCCTCTCCTTGTGGGGCCATGTTGTCCAGGCGGAAAAGCCCTTCTTTCCATGGGGCATTTTGGACTTAAGCACTTTTCACCTTTTAGGAAAAGCTTTACACCAGATCTACGGCATATCCTACAACTTGGTCCAGTATATTTCATATTATTTTCTACCTCCTCATTCTCATACCCGGCGGGCCTTTGGAGGCCTGCAACCATTGTGTGGTATGGGAGTTACATCCTTTATGGATTTCACATCCAAACCAACTGCTTGCAGAGCCCTTATGGCTGTCTCTCGCCCTGGCCCCGGTCCCTTTACCAAAACATCTATTTCTTTCATCCCGTAAGTTTGTTGAACTTTTTTTGCCACACTTTCTGATGCTAACTGAGCGGCATAAGGTGTACCTTTCCTTGTTCCTTTGAAGAAAAACCCTCCAGAAGCCCAAGCTAGAACGGCACCGTTGGGATCAGTAATAGTTATTATTGTATTGTTAAAGGTTGAATGAATGTGTGCAACCCCATAGGGTACATATCTGCGTTCTCTCCTCTTTTTCTGAGCCACTTTTAAAACACCTCCACGATTGGTTTAAGACTATCTCTTTCCTTTTTTCGCACCCACAGTTTTACGTGGACCTTTTCTGGTTCTGGCATTATGCCTTGTGCGCTGGCCTCTTACGGGAAGCCCTCTCTGATGCCTAATCCCACGGTAACACTTTATGTCCATGAGCCTTTTAATGTTCATGGCCACTTCACGCCTCAAATCACCCTCCACTTTATAGTGAGCAGTGATGTAATCCTGAAGCGTGTTAATTTGATCAGGCGTTAATTCTCCAAGCTTCTGCATAGGATCAATTCCTAAGGCTTCACAGATATCCTCTGCTGTAGACCTACCTATGCCATAAATCCTCGGTAGTGCGAACAGAATTCTTTTGTTATCTGGCAACTCAACTCCAACAATACGTGCCACCTAACTGCACCTCCTAACCTTGTCTCTGCTTGTGCTTTGGATTTTCGCAAATGACATACACACGGCCTTTCCTTCGCACAATTTGGCATTTGTCACAAATCTTTTTTACTGACGGACGTACTTTCACCTCAAGATCACTCCTTCTAAAGTCTGTAGACTATTCTTCCACGATCAGGATCGTAAGTAGAAATCTCTACTTTAACCTTGTCACCAGGCAAGATTCGGATGAAATTCATCCGCATTTTACCAGAAGTGTAAGCTGTAATAACCTTACCGCCAGGGAGCTGCACTTTAAACGTTGCATTGGGCAGCTTCTCTAAAACGATCCCTTCAACTTCTATGACATCTTTTTTTCCAGACGACATTAACCATTCCCTCCGCGTGATAAATCACGCAAAAAACGCCTTATTTCTTCATCAGAAATGCGTTCCACTTTTAACCCTACACCTTCCACGTGTTTTCTATTCTTCTTTTTGGACTTACCAATGGTCCATTTTTCGCCATCGCTTAAGAAAACATATCTATCATTCTCAGCAATTACCACAAAATAACGCCCTTTGGTGCGTCCGCTGAGAGATTTTACCACATCACCCACAGAAATGTTACGTGCAACCTTATCAGTGCTATTACTGGTAGTGTTACCACTACACATGCGGTGTTAAAACCTCCGCACCATTATCAGTAACTGCCACAGTAAACTCAAAATGAGCCGCATTACTATGGTCACAAGTCCTCACAGTCCACCCATCGGCTTCAATGACCACACAACCGTTACCTTCTGTAAACATGGGCTCCACTGCCAAAAACATGTACGGCTTTAATACAGGTCCGGTATGGGGACGACCAAAATTGGGAATCGGAGGGTCTTCATGCAAGTGCCGCCCAATGCCATGGCCAGTAAAATCCCTGACGATGCCAACTCCAGCTTCTTGAGCCACTCTCTGTATTTGCGCCGATACGTCTCCCAAATGAACTCCGGGTTTTATGGCTGTCACACCACTTCGCAAAGCCTTCAACGTAACATCAGAGAGCTTTTGCTTGTTTTCCTGTACAGGTGGCAGAATCACTGTGAAAGCCGCATCACTGTTCCAACCATCATAGACCAGACCTAAATCAATACTAACCAGCTGACCAGGGAGTAGTGGCCTTTTTGAGGGTATACCGTGAATAACCACATCATCCACGGACACACATATGGACGCAGGAAAACCTCCATAGCCCTTAAATGAAGGTATGGAATCCAAAGACAGTATTAACTTTTCGGCTATGGCATCTAATTCCTCGCCCGTTACACCCGGGACCACTTGTTCCCTGAGCCTATGAATGACCTCGGTAAGACGAAGACCTGCTTCCCTCATCTGCTTTAACGCATTCTTATCATAAATCATTTCTCAACATCACGCTTTCCAAAAACTTACTTATCTGTGAAGGCTTTTTCGTAGCATCAACAGCTAAATACTTTCCCTTCCTGCGGTAAAACGTCCTCAGCTGAGGCGCGTAAGATTCATAGTCAGCAAGGCGTTTCCTTATTACTTCCTCACTATCATCAGTCCTCTTTACCAGAGAACTGCCATCGTTCGGACACAACCCAGGCTCATTGCTTACGTACCCACAGCTGGGGCAGTAATACCGGTTTAGCAATCTTCTTACAGCCTCATCATCTGGAAGGAAAAACTCCACCGCAGCCACAAGTAATGCTCCTGTCTTCTCAGTCCAGTATTCGAGTAATTGCGCTTGGTTCTCACTGCGCGGAAAACCGTCGAATATGATCCTTGAATCTGGTTCCACCTTAGTCAGAAAGTCTTCTACCAAGCTAAAAGTAACATCATCAGGAACTAAGTCGCCTCTCTTAACAAATTGTTCCACTTTGGAGCCCAAGACCGTCTTTTCCTGCAAATGCCTCCTGAATAGTTCTCCGGTGGAAAGATGTATCCACCCAAATCTTGAAAAATACTGGGCCTGAGTACCTTTACCAGACCCAGGTTTTCCAAGAAAAACGACGTATCTGATCATGCTTAAAGCTCCAAGAAACCTTTGTAGTGTCTAAGCTGGACATACGCCTCGAGCTGACGGAAGATTTCCAGAGCCACACCAATGACAATGAGCAAAGAGGTTCCTCCAAAAAGGAAAAGCCTCCCCATGCCGAACAATTGCATGAACAAATCGGGAAGCACTGCAACCAAGCCCAAGAAAATGGAAGCAGGCAGTGTGAGGCGATAAATGACTCCTGCAATGTAGTCAGCTGTGGGTTTACCTGGGCGTATTCCTGGTATGAATCCACCCTGTTTTTGAATGTTCTTTGCAATCTCATCGGGATCATAGGCAATGGTGTTGTAGAAGTAGGCGAAGAATATGACCAAGATGAAATATGCCAGGTTGTACCAAATGGTCATGTGATTAAAATAGGTGTTCCACCATTTGGTGAAACCTGACTGTGGGAACCACCCAGAAATCACCGTAGGGGCGTTAATGAATGCTGAAGCAAAGATGATGGGCATAACCCCCGCCTGCAGTAGTCTTATGGGAATGGTGGTTGCCTGTCCTCCGTAAACCTTGGTTCCCCTGATACGGCTTGCGTACTGCACTGGTATCTTACGTTCAGCAAGATAAGCCGCCGTGGTAATGAATACAAGGACCAGACCAAAGATGACTGCGACAACTAGCGAAAGTACGCTTGTACCAGTGCTCTTTGAGGTCTGGAAAAACTGTACTAAAGAAGGCACTACGCGAGCAAGTATGCCTGAAAAGATGATAAGAGAAACACCGTTTCCCAAGCCCTTCATGGTAAACACTTCTCCAAGCCACACCAAGAACATGGAGCCAGCTGCCAGAATTAAAGTGGTTACCACTGCTGACTGGAAACTCGGTGCTATGAGTGAAGTTCCTCCTACGGCCAAGCCATAAGAGAAATAAAGGTAAGCGGCATAGGACATGACCACGGATAATCCAGCTCCAAGCCACCTAACGTACATCTGAAGTTTCTTTCTTCCTTCTTCCCCTTCTTTACGAAGGTCTTCCAATGCTGGGAAAATCACTCCCAACAGCTGCATGATGATGGACGCGTTAATATATGGCAGTACTCCCAGAGTAAATATGGAAATGGTGTAGTAAGATGAACCACCTGTAAAGAAGTTGAGAATGCCCAAAAAACCGGCTTGTTCCTGCAACACCTTAATAGCAGCAGGATTTACACCAGGTATGGGCAAGAATGTTCCCGCACGGAAGATAACCAGAAACAGAACCGTGTACAAGATGCGGACACGAGTTTCTTTAAACTCCCATGACGCTTTCAGCACTTGCCACATTCAGTCCACCACCTCAACGGAACCACCGGCAGCCTCTATTTTCTCTTTGGCTGATTGACTCACAGCGTGAACCTTTACCTGAAGAGCCTTTGTAATCTCTCCTTGGCCAAGAATCTTCACCTTTGCCGACAAAGAACTCACCAGACCAGTATCAACGAGGGTTCCAAGATCCACCACCGATCCGCTCTCAAAACGATTAAGCTTTTCCACATTCACAACTTCGTATTCAACCTTAAAGGGATAATTCTTGAACCTCATTATTTTAGGTAACTTCTTGTAAAGGGGTGTTTGTCCTCCTTCGAAACCACGTTTTCCAACACGTCCGGACCGCGCCTTCTGGCCCTTATGACCGAAGCCAGATGTCTTTCCATGTCCAGAAGACGTACCCCTACCAACTCTTTTCTTATTGGTCTTGGCTCCAGGTGCAGGTTGTAGCGTATGCAATCTCATTTTCGATCACCTCATTACCTTTTAAGTATTTGCTCTATGGAAACGCCTCTTAATTCTGCAACTTCTCTGGGCTTTTTCAGAGACTTTAAAGCTTCAATGGTAGCATAAGCTAGGTTTACAGGGTTGGTTGAGCCCATAGATTTTGTGATGACGTCCTTGATGCCAGCCATTTCCAAAATGGCTCTCACTGTTTGCCCCGCCAGTACTCCTGTTCCCTTTACGGCAGGCTTTATGAGTACGGTGGAGGTTTCAGCCTTAGCAATGACCGTGTGGGGCACTGTAGTACCCGCTAAAGGCACTTCAATCATGTTTTTCCGAGCACGCGTTACGGCTTTTGCAACAGCATCTGGTACTTCTCCAGCTTTGCCAATGCCCACACCCACGTGTCCTTCGCCGTCACCTACTACTACAAGCGCTCTGAAACGAAGTCTTTTACCGCCTTTTACAACACGGGCAACCCTGCGTATCTCGATAACCCTTTCCTGCAAATTAGTCATGTCCATTCAAGCACACCTCCTAGAACTCCAACCCGGCTTCACGTGACGCGTCAGCTAACGCCTTTACTCGTCCGTGATACTTATAGCCACCGCGGTCAAAAACCACAGTCTTTATACCTTTTTCCAGTGCCCTTTCTGCAATCAATCTGCCTACCGCTGCTGCCTGCTCAGTTTTCTTTAAGCCCTTAATCTGATCCCGCAGTTCCTTCTCCAAGGTGGAAGCAGAGACCAATGTGCGACCGCTCTGATCATCGATGATCTGTGCATAGATGTGCCTTGAAGACCGGAATACACAGAGTCTCGGCCTTTCAGCTGTCCCAGTTATGTGCTTTCTTATCCTTTTATGTCTAACTCTCCTTAGTTCTGCTCTAGATGCTTCCACAATCAAACTCATGCACCTCCCACATTACTTGCCTTTACCCACAGCTTTACCGGGCTTCAAGGTTCTCTGCTCACCTTCATACCAAATACCTTTGCCCTTGTAAGCATCGGGGATTCTGTATCTTCTTATGTTTGCGGCAACCTGCGTTACCAACTGTTTGTCAATGCCACTAATGACTACGGTGTCAGCAGAGGGCACCTGGAACTGAACGCCCTCGATGCTCTGAACAACCACAGGATGTGAAAAACCCAACGACAACTGTAAATCTTTACCCTTAAGCTCCGCACGGTAACCCACACCACGAATTTTCAATGTCACAGAAAAACCCTCACTTACGCCCGTTACCATGTTCTGAATTAGTGCACGTGTGGTTCCGTGAAGCGCCTTTACCTCTTTTTCTTCAGACGTTCTTTCCACAATGACCTGGTCTTCAACCAAAGAGATTCTTATGCGCGGATCAAAGGTTCTCGTCAAAGTACCTTTGGGTCCTTTCACGGTAACCGCGCTACCGTCAATGGTGACGGTCACACCTTTTGGAACAACGACTGGCTTATTACCTATTCTCGACATTTATGACCACCTCACCAAACGTAGCAGATTATTTGACCGCCGACGCCTTTTTGACGTGCTTCAGCATCAGACAATACACCAGCCGACGTTGTTAGAATCGCAATGCCCAGACCATTCATGACCTTGGGAATATCATTCTTTTTAGCGTAAATCCTACGAGAAGGTACGCTTATAAGTCTGACTTCATTCAGCACAGGCTGCTTGCCAGGGCCAAACTTGAGTTGCACACTGAGGTACTTTTTTCCTTCCTTCTCTTCAACCTCGTAACTTTTAATGTAGCCCTCGCGTACCAAAACTTTCAATATTTCTTCTTGGTACTTGCCGTAAGGGATACCTTCCACCCTTTCTAAGCGAGCATGGCTAGCGTTTTTTAGTCTTATCAATAAATCAGATATTGTATCTTGAACCATATTCACTTCACCTCACCAAGAAGCTTTCTTTAGACCCGGAATGGAACCCTTATGAGCAAGTTCGCGCAGACACAAACGACAAATCCCAAAGTCTTTGTAGACAGCCCTGGACCTGCCGCATATTTTGCATCTGGTGTACTTGCGAGTAGAGAATTTTGGTTCCTTCTCAGCTTTTATTTTCAGTGCTTTTCTGGCCATACTAACCTCCTTATTCCCTTTTATCGTTCCATGAACGGGAAGCCAAGTGCCTTCAAGAGTTCAAAGGCCTCCTCGTCAGTTTTTGCCGTAGTGGTTATGGAAATACCTAAACCCCTGGTTTTGTCGATCATATCGTAAGATATCTCTGGGAACACCAAGTCTTCCAAAAGACCAAAGTTGTAGTTTCCTCTGCCGTCAAAAGAACGTGGGTTAAGACCCCTAAAGTCACGCACCCTGGGGAGAACATCATTAATGAGATGCTCCATGAAGTCCCACATTTTATTCTTTCTCAAGGTAACACTGACCCCGATTGGAGCACCCTTTCTTAGCTTGAAAGCAGCCACGTTCTTCTTCGATCTCCTAACCAGTGGCTTTTGGCCTGTTATGATCTCAAATTCCTTCGTGGTGACTTCAATAGCCCTTGGGTTCTGCAAAGCCTCTCCCAAGCCACGGTTAAGTGTGACCTTCACCACTTTCGGAACTTGCATCACATTCTTGTAACCAAACTTTTTCATCATGTATGGTTTAACTTCGTTTTCATACTTTTCCTTCAAACTCATCGCTCAACCCTCCCAAAGCTTAATCCAGAACTTCGCCGCAACGAACGCAAACGCGCACTTTCTTACCATCTTCTAAGAACTTGTGCCCGATCCTTGTTGGTTTATCGCATTTGGGACAAACTACCATGACCTTATTGGCGAAAATGGGCGCTTCGAATTTCTTTAGTCCGCCTTGTGGGTCCTTTTGCGTGGGCCTCATTGCCTTAGTAATGATGTTCACTCCTTGGACCACAACTTTGTTTTCTTTTGGGAAAGCCTTAGTCACCTTGCCGCGTTTACCTTTTTCCTTGCCGCTTATAACCTCTACCAGGTCGCCCGTTTTTATGTTCAACTTCATACTATTCGACCTCCACCACTACAACACTTCAGGGGCAAGTGAAATGATCTTCAAGTACCCCTTTTCTCTGAGCTCACGAGCCACCGGTCCAAATACACGCGTTCCACTGGGCTCGCCAAATTGATCGATAATAACTGCCGCGTTGTCATCAAACTTCACGCACGTACCATCAGGTCTCTTAATTTCTTTAGCCAAACGAACAACCACGGCTTTTACGATATCACCCTTCTTGTAATCACTGTTCGGTAAAACCTCTCGAACGTTAGCTACCACAACGTCACCTATGGTCCCGTAGGCAACCCTGGGACCCCTCAGCACTCGTATCACTTGGATGGTCTTCACACCAGTATTATCAGCAACCTTAAGCTTCGTGTAAGGTCTGATCATCTTCTTCAACCTCCTCCTCAAGCTGCTTCCTACCGAGAACCTTCACCAAATTGAAGCGTTTTAGCCGAGACATGGGCCGAAATTCCTCGATGAGGACGACGTCGCCCTCCTTGGAAACATTGTTTTCGTCATGCACATAAAATTTTGTATTCCTGCGCATCTCCTTCTTGTAAAGAGGATGCCTTTCCATGCGCTCAGCTATAACAACGCGGGTTTTATCCATTTTGTCCGACACGACAACGCCAACAAATCGACGCCTCATAGCTTTATACCCCTCTCTCTTAGCACTGTGAGCACTCGTGCAATATCTCTTTTCGTCTTTGTAATTGCGGTATGATCTGTCAGCTTACCCACTGCAAGCTGGAATTTCAGATTCACCAATTTTGCTCTTAACTCTTTTAGCAAAGCTTCTAATTCTTCCGTTGTTTTTTCTCTCAATTCTGTCCCTTGCATGAGCTGCACCTTCCCTTACACACGACTAATTAACCTAACCTCAAAAGGTAGGCGGAATCCTATTAACCTAGCAATGTGCTTAGCTGTGTCCTCATCAACTCCGGTTAGCTCGAACATGATCCTTCCTGGTTTTACTGGGAAAATCCATTTCTCAGGATCTCCTTTTCCTCCACCCATTCTCACTTCAAGTGGTTTCTTAGTCCAAGCCACATCTGGGAATATTCTTATCCAGTATTTACCAGTCTTTCCAATGTTCTTGGCCATGATGACACGGCAGGATTCAATCATGCGAGAATCCACGTAACCACGACCTACTGCCTGTATACCGTAGTCGCCGAAAGCCAGCTTTAGACCTCTGGTTTCTTTTCCTTTTATGTGTGGTAAATGGTTCTTTCTGTACTTCACACGTTTAGGCATTAGCATGTCTCTCTGGCCTCCTCTCTGCCTTTTCTAGGCCTCTCGGAGGTAGAAGTTCTTGCAAGTCCTCTACGTCTCCTTTGTAAATCCAGCACTTCACACCAATCGTTCCATATTTCGTTACGGCAATGCTGTACCCATAGTCCACATCAGATTTTAGAGTGGATAAAGGCAGTTTGCCCTGTACGAACCATTCACGGCGAGCTATTTCTGCTCCACCCAGGCGTCCGGAAACGGCAATCTTTATGCCCTGAGCGCCGGAACGTATGGCTCTGCTTATTGCCTGCTTCATCGCCCTCTTGTAGCTAACGCGGCGCTCAATTTGACGCGCTATGCTATCGGAAACAATTTGTGCATCAATTTCTGGATTCTTTACCTCGTAAATGGCTATTCTCACTTCGTAATCGTTCTTAAGCAGTTTTACGATTTCTTCTCTGAGCCTTTCAATTTCAGCACCCTGTTTCCCAATGATCATGCCAGGCCTTGCAGTCCAAATGATGACGCGCATCTTGTTGCCCAATCGCTCTATCTCTACAGAAGAGATGCCTGCATGACCATAATGCTTGTTTATGAGTGTCCTGATTTTTTCATCCTGGACGATGTATTCAGGGTATTTCTCGAAGGGTGCAACCCATCGGCTGCGCCAATTCTTTGTAACACCCAATCTAAAACCGTAAGGATGTATTTTTTGACCCACTGCTCTTCTCCCCCTATCTCTCTTTAACGATGACGGTTATGTGACTAAGACGCCTTTTCATAATGTCCGCTCTACCGAAAGCACGAGGATAATACCTCTTCAGCCTCGGTCCTTCATCCACAAAAGCGCGATACACGTACAGGCGTTCCTCGTCCAACCCATTATTATTAACTGCATTTGCCACTGCAGAGTCAAGAACCTTTAGCGTGAACCTGGCAGCCTTATTGGGAGAGTACTTCAAAATCGCCCTGGCTTCAGAAACAGACTTGTTCCTGATTTCGTCCACTACTAAGCGAGCCTTTCTGGGCGATATTCTGACGTATTTTGCTGTTGCCTTAGCCATTTGTTGTTCTTCCATGACCTTTACACCTCACTTCAACGCACTGGAACGCTCAACCGGTTCACCATGACCCCGGAAGTTCCTGGTAATGGCAAATTCGCCCAGCTTGTGCCCCACCATTTGCTGAGTTATGTACACGGGTATGTGTACTTTTCCATTATAAACAGCAATGGTAAGCCCGACCATTTCTGGAGTAATGGTACTCCTCCGACTCCAAGTTTTTATAATACGCTTATCGCCGGTGCTCTGCATCTTTTGAACCTTCTTTAGTAGCTTTGGATCTGTGTATTTTCCTCTTGGATAAGGTTTATCCCATGCCATTATTCATTCACCTCGCTTACTTACGCCGTTTCACGATAAACTTGTCAGAAGGCTTCTTACCACGACGCGTTTTCCAGCCCAGTGTTTTCCAACCCCATGGGGATAATGGAGACGCATGCCCAATGGGTGATTTGCCTTCTCCACCGCCATGTGGGTGATCCACTGGGTTCATGGCAGTTCCTCTGACCTCGGGCCTTCTACCAAGCCATCTGGTTCTTCCAGCCTTACCTGAGGAAACGTTCTCATGATCCAGGTTGCTGACACGCCCAATGGTGGCTTTGCACTTCACGTTTATGAGCCTAATTTCACCGCTGGGCAGTCGTACATGAGCGTAATCGCCTTCTTTAGCCATGAGCTGTGCCCATGTACCTGCAGACCTGACAAGCTGTCCTCCCCGCCCTGGATAGAGCTCAATATTGTGAATGGTTGTACCGGTGGGGATTTTGGAAAGCGGTAAAGCGTTCCCCACCCTGATTGGGGCTTCTTCACCTGAAATCACAACGTCTCCGACCTCGATCTCATCTGGTGCTAGTATGTAGCGCTTCTCACCGTCTGCATAAGTGACCAAAGCGATGAACGCAGTCCTATTGGGATCATATTCAATGGACGTTATCTTACCAGGAATGCCATCTTTGTCCCTCTTAAAATCAATAATCCTGTACCTTCTCTTATGCCCGCCGCCACGAGACCTAACAGAGATTCGTCCTGCATTATTTCTGCCGCCACTCTTCTTGAGCGGTGCAAGGAGTGCCTTCTCTGGCTCCGTTTTTGTGATTACACTCTTATAATCAATGACCACTCTGTGTCTGGTGCTGGGCGTAACCGGTTTGTATCTTCTTACTGGCATCTAATATCACACTCCCTCAATGAGTTCAATGTGCTGGCCAGGAGCAAGCTGAACGATGGCTTTCTTCTTGTCAGGAGTCCTGTAAACGTTATAACCTCTTCTTTTTTGCTTCCCGCGTACGCAGGAAGTATGAACTTTTACTACTTTCACATTGAAAACCTGCTCCACAGCACGTTTAATATCAACCTTGTTAGCGTCTTTTTTCACGTAGAACGTGTACTTGCCTTCTCTGTGAAGCATCAACGCTTTTTCTGTTAGTACGGGTGCTATGAGTACATCCAAAGGCGATTTAGACATTTGCCCACACCTCCTGTGCTCTGGCCCACGCGGATTGAGTCATTATGACAGCATCTCCCTTGAGCAAGTCGTAAGCATTTACTTTCTCAACAGGAACATAGTAAACATTCTCCAAGTTCTGACAAGCACGCCTAACACCCTGTTCACCTGCCAGTGACACCACTGTTACGCGCTTCTCATCCAACTGCTTACTCCTTAGAAAAGCCTTGAACTCGCGAGTTTTACCACTGAAGCTATTTGCATCAATGATTAACAGCTCGCCATTTTTCAGTCTGTATCCAAAACTGGATGCCATGGCAAGCTTAATCTGTTTCTTGTTGGCATCCTTGGCCCAGCTACGCGGTTTGGGACCAAAAGCCACAGCTCCCTTTCTCCAAATGGGAGACCTCATATAGCCGTGACGAGCTCTGCCCGTGTGTTTCTGAGGCCAAGGCTTTCTTGTGGTTCCTGCTACCTCTCCCTGTTTCTTAGTAGATGCTGTGCCATGGCGCTTGCCAGAAAGCACACGCACCACATTCAGATGCAGCAACCTACCGCGCACAGGCGCCGCTACCAAGTTCTCATTTACATCTTCATAGGCAACTTCGGCACCATTCACATCAAATACTGGAAGTTGCATCCCTATTCACTCCTTCCTTCAGGTCCAAGTCCGTAAGCTTTTCTAACGAGTACGAGACCGTTTCTGGATCCAGGTACTGAGCCCTTAACAGCTATGATGTTCTGCTCTGGTATGACCTTAACAATCTTAAGATTCCTCACAGTTACCTGAGTATTGCCGTAATGGCCAGGCATTTTCTTACCCGGTTTTACCTCGCCAGGATATGTTCTGTTGCCGATGGCACCCACTCTTCTGTGCCAACCACGTGTTCCGTGAGTTTTGGGACCACCAGCAAATCCCCAGCGTTTCATGGCTCCAGTAAAACCGCGGCCTTTGCTCGTGCCTACGACATCCACGAGTTCTCCATCTTCGAACACATCCGCCACGTTAACTTCCTGACCAACTTCAAACCTTTCACTGATGCCAGGATATCTGAACTCCCTAACAAACCTAACTGGTGGTACGCCAGCTTTCTTTAAAACACCTAATTCTGGTTTGTTAAGAGCCTTCTCTTTTACCACTTCAAAACCCAAGGCAACTGATTCCCGACCATCTTTATCTTTCTTCACGCTTACTACGTAGTTTGGTCCCGCCTTAATAAGTGTGACAGGAATAAACACGCCTTTTTCATCAATGAAGCGGCTCATTCCAATTTTTTTACCGAGTAGTCCTATTCCTTTCACTTCTTTTCACCGTCCCTAAAGCTTCAGATGTATATCGACCCCAGCGGGAAGCTCCAAGCTCATCAAGTTAGATACTGTTTCTTGAGTTGGATCGATGATGTCGATGAGACGCTTGTGCATCTTTATCTCGAAATGTTCTCTGGAATCTTTGTCCACATGTGGAGAACGGGTCACACAGTACACTCTGCGATCCGTGGGCAGCGGTATGGGACCAGCTACCTTTGCGCCCGTTCTCTTGGCTACTTCCACAATGCGCTTTGCTGATTGGTCCAGTAACCTGTGATCATATGAGCGTAGTTTTATTCGTATTCGTTGTGCTGACATTATTTCTCACTCCTCTGAGTTATTCCAAGAGCTTGGTGATAACACCAGCTCCTACTGTCCTTCCGCCTTCTCTGATTGCAAATCTCATGCCCTCTTCTAATGCCACTGGGTAGATCAGCTCTACTTCAAATTCTGCATTGTCTCCTGGCATGACCATCTCTACTCCCGGGTCCAGCTTTATTGTCCCTGTAACGTCTGTTGTCCTAATGTAAAACTGCGGCCTGTATCCGTTGAAGAACGGTGTGTGCCTTCCACCTTCCTCTTTCTTCAACACATACACCTGTGCCCTGAACTTCGTGTATGGCCTTATTGACCCTACCTTCGCTACTACTTCTCCACGCTCTACTTCGTCTTTCCCTATGCCCCTTAGCAGTAAACCTACATTGTCCCCTGCCATCGCTTCGTCTAGCGTCTTCCGGAACATCTCTATTCCTGTCACTACTGTCTTCCTTACTCCTCCTCGTAACCCCACTATCTCTACTTCTTCTCCTACTTTTAGTTTCCCTCGCTCTACCCTTCCGGTGACTACTGTCCCTCGCCCTGTTATGCTAAATACGTCCTCTATCGGCATCAGGAATGGCTTGTCTACTTCCCTTACTGGGTCCGGTATGTAACTGTCCATCGCATCTATTAGTTCCCATATATGGTCTACCCATTCGTTCTCTCCACGCTTCGTCTGCGGATTCTTGCTCAGTACCTCTAATGCCTCTAATGCCGATCCCTTTATCACTGGTACTTCGTCTCCTGGAAATCCGTATCGGTTAAGTAAGTCCCTTACTTCCATCTCCACTAGCTCCACTAACTCTGGATCGTCTACCATGTCTGTCTTGTTAATGAATACTACCATCGCCGGTACGTTCACTTGCCTAGCTAGTAGTACGTGCTCCCTCGTCTGCGGCATCACTCCGTCTGTCGCTGCTACCACCAGTATCGCTCCGTCCATCTGCGCTGCACCTGTGATCATGTTCTTGATGTAGTCTGCGTGCCCTGGACAGTCTATGTGCGCATAGTGCCTCTTCGGTGTCTCGTATTCTACGTGTGTGATGTTTATCGTTATCCCTCTTGCTTTCTCTTCCGGTGCTTTGTCTATGTCAAAGTATCCCTGCGCCTTCGCTAACCCTTCCGCTGCTAACGTCTGTGTTATTGCTGCTGTTAGTGTCGTCTTCCCATGGTCTATGTGCCCTATGGTCCCTACATTTACGTGCGGCTTCGTCCTCTCAAATTTCTCTTTCGCCATTACTCTTCACTCCTCCTTAGTTTCCCTCTTGACTCAATGATGGTCTCTGCAATCTTGGACGGAACTTCCTCATAGTGAGAGAATTCCATAACAAAACTACCACGGCCCTGTGTAAGAGAGCGTAATACGGTTGCATAACCAAACATCTCAGCCAGTGGCACCTCTGCTCTGATTTCCTGCAGGTGCCCCTGCGCTTCAATTCCCATGATTCTTCCACGTCTGGAACTCAAGTCACCCATGACATCTCCCATGTAATCTTCTGGAACCACTACCTCCACTTTCATGATGGGCTCCAACAGAACTGGATCAGCCTCAGGTATGCCCACCCTGACAGCTCTTGCCGCAGCTAAGTGGAAGGCGATCTCAGAAGAGTCCACCTCGTGATAGGAACCATCGACCAGGGTGGCTTTCACATCGACTATGGGGTATCCGGCAATAACGCCGTTTTCAAAAGCCTCTCTGATACCCTTTTCCACAGCTGGAATGTATTCCTTGGGGATTACACCACCAACAATCTTATTCTCAAAAATGATACCAGTTCCTCTGGGTAAAGGCTCAAATTCAACGACTACGTGACCATACTGACCCCGACCACCGCTCTGTCTTATGTACTTGCCCTCGGCCCTAACAGGCTTCTTAATGGTTTCCCTGTAAGAAACCTGTGGCTTTCCGATATTGGCATCTACCTTGAATTCCCTACGCAGCCTATCCACGATGATTTCCAGGTGCAGCTCTCCCATACCGGAGATTATGGTTTCACCAGTTTCCTGATCAACTTTTACTCGGAAAGTAGGATCTTCTTCAGATAAGCGCTGCAGACCCATGGAAAGTCTGTCTTGGTCTTGCTGAGTCTTAGGTTCAATGGAAAGCGAAATAACTGGTTCAGGTATAAACAAGGACTCCAGTATGATAGGTGCATTTTCATCAGCCAAGGTGTCACCCGTTGACACATTCCGCATTCCCACTATGGCGCCCAAGTCTCCAGCACCAATAGCTTCTACGTCTTCTCTGTGACTGGCATGCATCCTTAAAAGCCTGGATACTCTTTCTTTCGAGTCCTTTGTCACGTTGTAAACATAAGAACCGGCATGCAAAACACCAGAATATACCCTGACCCACGCCAATTTACCCACGTAGGGGTCAGTCTGTATCTTAAATATGAAAGCCGCCAGCGGTTCGCTGTCCAAAGGCTCCCTTTCTTCCTCTTCATTTGTCTTGGGATTGATACCAGTTACCGGTGGCAGGTCCAATGGACTGGGCAAGTAGTAAACTACTGCGTCCAGCAGTGGTTGAATACCCTTATTCTTGTAAGCTGAACCACCCAGTACTGGAACAATTTTCCTGCTTATGGTGCCCTTTCGTAGACACATTCTTATCTCATCAGTGCTGATATCCTCGCCTTCCAAGTACTTTTCCATGACCTCATCGTCCATCTCCACCGCAGCTTCTACCAACTTTTCGCGATATTCCTCCACCAAATCAAGCATGTCCGCAGGGATGGGTCTTTCTTCAAAAGATGTGCCAAGCACATCAGTCCAGTAATAGGCTTTTCTCTCGATAAGGTCCACTACTCCCTGGAAGTTCTCTTCGCTGCCAATCATGAGCTGCACGGGCACGGCATTTACGCCCAGTCTTTCTTTCATGGTGTTGATGGCTCTCAAGAAGTTTGCACCGTTGCGGTCCATTTTATTTACAAAAACAATACGTGGTACGCTGTACCTGTCAGCCTGACGCCACACAGTTTCGGTTTGAGGCTGCACACCGGCAACAGCATCTATGACCACAACGGCACCATCAAGCACTCTAAGTGAACGTTCCACCTCAATTGTAAAGTCCACATGTCCGGGCGTATCGATGATATTGATTCTGTGACCCTTCCAAAAACAGGTCGTAGCAGCTGCCATTATGGTTATGCCACGTTCTTTCTCTTGATCCATGAAGTCCATGGTGGCAGTCCCATCATGGACTTCACCCAATTTGTGGCTCTTTCCGGTAAAGAATAGAATTCGCTCAGTAGTTGTGGTTTTACCAGCATCTATGTGAGCTGCAATGCCAATGTTGCGTGTTCTCTCTAGCGTGTATTCCCTGTGATCCGCCATTAATTATCACCATCTCAAGTGAGCAAACGCCTTATTAGCCTCTGCCATTCTATGGATTTCTTCCCGCCTCTTAGCGGCATAACCTTGTCCCTTATAAGCATCTACTAATTCGGCAGCTAACTTCTTTTCCATTTCTCCGGCGCCCCTGTCACGAGCACCATTCACAATCCACCTTAGAGCTAAAGCCAAAGCACGCCTTTCGGGTACCTCCACCGGTATTTGGTAAACGGCACCACCAATACGGCGCGACCTGGTTTCTACCAAGGGCTTCGTATTCTCAATGGCTTTTGAAAGAATGTCAATGGGGTCTTCATTCAATTGTTCAGAAGCAATTCTTAACGCTTCGTAAACAATTTTCTCCGCTTTGGATTTCTTACCACCAATCATGACCTTGTTTATGAGCTTCGCAACCAGCACACTACCATAAATGGGGTCAGCTGGCACAGTACGTGGTGTTGGACTTCCTCCTCTGGGCATGTTTTAGCTTCCTCCTTTTGGTCTCTTAGCGCCGTACTTAGAACGGCCCTGCCTTCTATCTTCAACTCCTGCAGCGTCGTAAACACCTCGGACGATGTGATAACGCACACCTGGTAAGTCTTTTACACGTCCACCTCGGACAAGAACCACAGAGTGCTCCTGCAGGTTATGACCAATACCAGGTATGTACGCCAGAACCTCATAGCCGTTAGACAAACGCACTCGGGCAATTTTTCTCAGAGCCGAGTTAGGCTTCTTCGGCGTCATCGTACGCACCACAAGACAAACACCCCTCTTCTGAGGGTTGCCTTCCAATGCCTGCGACTTCGACTTTGTTTTTACTTTCTCGCGGCCATATTTGACCAACTGGTTAAACGTCGGCAATACAAACACCTCCTGATTTACCTAATAACATCACTTCAAAAGTGTACACTACTTTTTTACTCTATGATAAAGTCGTCTTCCTTGTAGATACCTGTTCCAGCGGGTATCCTCCGAGCTATTATAACATTTTCTTTGAGCCCTTTTAACTTATCCACTTTACCTGCAATAGCCGCATCTACAAGCACTTGCGGCGTCTCCTGGAACGAAGCAGCTGCAAGCCAGCTCTTTGAAGACTTCGATACCTTAGTTACACCCATGCAAAGCTGACGCCCTCTGGGAGCCTTTTTGCCTTGCAAAGTCCAGTATCTGACTTCCTGCTCATAATCAGTCCACTCCACCACATCGCCTGGAAGCATTTCCACAGAATCACCAGATTCGTCAATAAATACCTTTGAGAACATTTGCCTGAGTACGACCTCGAAATGCTTGTCGTTGATTTCCACTTTCTGAGATGCGTAAACGCTTTTGATCTCACCTATGAGGTAGTCGGCTGCAGCGTTCTTACCAAAAGCCCTAAGTAGTAGCGAAGCGTCAATGCTGTCGAATACAAGACGGTAGCCCGGAAATAGGTACTTTGTGCCCATGTCGTCAGGACGTATTCTTAGTTTCCTGGATTCCGCGTTGGTCACAAAAGCTCCAAAGGAATCACCCTGCTTCACCACGATTATGGTGAACAGCTCTTGTCCATGCTCAGTCACCGTGAATGTTTCCTGAACTACGCCGTCCATGGGCGCCATGGCAACTAACTTACCTTTCTTCGTCGGACGCTTAGCATCAATGTCAAATGAAAAATCCACATCCCCAACATACAAACTATCAGCGTAACCAGCAAAGAAGTTTTTGAGCTGTGCAGGATCGTCTCCCTTTATTCCAGCAGCCACAGCAATGTACCAAGGAACAATGCTAAGTTCACTTCTTAGTGTGTTCTGCACGTTGTCAAGTTTTTCACGGAAGTGACCACTAATAGAGCCAACGTGTTCCTCCAACGAGGCAGCATGAAGAGCATCCATGAAAACACGCTCGAATTCTCCAGCTTTCCTCTCAAGAAGCCGATAAAGCTCCTCCATCATTTCGTTCGCTCTATTTAGACTACTCAAGTCCAGGCCATTCCAATCGTATCCCTGCAGCAGCTCGTGCCTTATCTGGAACAGGTGCTCATTAAGTACTTTACCTAAATCAGCGAACCAATTCCTTACAATCTTCTTAAGGTTCTTTGCTGCATCAGGGTCTTCAATTTCGTTAAGATGTGCCTTTAACACGTTGTCCAGCTCGCCGACAAAGGATTCCATGGCATTAGAAACGTAGCGTTCAATCTTCTGCTCCGCACCGTCAAATACGGCAAAGAAATCCTGCAGTGGAAGCACGATATCCGTTAAGGCATTTTTCTTTCTCGCCTCGAAAAGCTCCTCTACTCGTGGCAGACCACCTGTGATGTCCTCTCCAGCTACGCCGCCCGTGTGGAACGTTCTGAGTGTTAGCTGGGTACCAGGTTCTCCAATGGACTGAGCAGCTACCACACCCACACTCTCGCCTTTTTCCACCAGTCTTCTTCTGGACAAGTCCCTACCATAGCAGGTGACACAAACGCCGTCTTCACTGAGACACGTGATGGGGCTGTGAATCTTCACAGATTTAACGCCTGCGCGGTCAATTCTTTGTGCATCTTGAGCAGTTATTTCTTGCCCTGCTCTGACCAGGATTTGACCAGTGCCGGGATCAACAATGTCTTCTGCGGCAAAACGTCCCCAAATACGGCTACCCAACTCAGCTATGACACTGCCGTCGGTGGCTTCCAGATCCCTTATGAGTAGGCCTTCTTCACGCTTAACGACTAAATCTTCTACACCCAGCTCTTTCAGGCGATAAGCCAAGGAAGGAGTCACCTTTGTCCCTTTTGGCAGTACCTCATCACCGATGCGCATCTCACCTGGAAGTACGAAGTTCGTGTGGTTCAGACCATAAACAAAATTGTCAGGATCAAGTAAATCAGAAACACGCACCATTTCCATGTCGCGTCTTACCAGTATTTCAATGCCTGCCTCAGCTATGAGCTGTGCTTCCTCAACACCAATGACTTGACCTCTGCGAACCACTGGTTCGTCAAAGCCAGGCAGTGTCACATCTTCCTCAGCAAAACGTCCCACCAATGCGGCAGCCACGTCTTCGTAAGTCTTAGGTCCCACACTTACCACGGCGTGGTCGTCCTCTGTAATGGTCACAGACTGCACCACGTCCACCAAACGCCTGGTAAGGTAACCTGCGTCAGCGGTCTTTAAAGCCGTATCAGCTTGCCCTTTACGTGCACCGTGAGTGCTTACAAAGTACTCCTGTATGGTCAGACCTTCCAGCAAGGAGTCAATAATGGGGTATTCAATGATCCTACCTGTGGGGTCTGCCATCAGACCTCTCAGGCCCACCAACTGTCGCACCTGGTCTTTGTTCCCTCTGGCTCCGGAAGTGAACATCATGTAAAGGTGATCCGTTTCCTTGAAATAATCAGTCAGGCTATCGGTGACCTGTTCCACCACGTCTCGCCAAATGTTAACTATTTTCTCATAACGTTCTTCCACCGTGAGTCGTCCAAAGTTATACTCCTGCTCTATTCGTTCAATCTTCTCACGAGCTTCCTCTACGAGTTTCTCCTTTGAGGGTACCACGCTAAGATCCAGAGCACTTATGGTCAAGCCAGAGAACGTGGCGTATTTAAAGCCAAGCTCTTTTATGGCGTCCAGCACGTGAATGGAGTCACTAAGCCCCAACCTGTCAATGGCATCGTTTATGTAGTTGTAAAGGACTTTCTTCGTCATGGTTTCGTTAGCGAAAGGCAGTGTCTGAAGTCCATTTTCAGCAAGCCGCTGATTTATGAAGTGGTTAAATATGACCCTACCCACTGTGGTATTGCCCTTCTTTGCTGTGTCTATTTCCTGAACCGCACCAAAAGCAGAACCATCTCCTTTGGGTAGTGGCGCATACCAGATATGGGCATGCAGGTCAACCTTGTTCGTTTCCAGCGCTCTCTCCACCTCGTGAGCGCTATAAAAGATCGCTCCATCACCCTTAAAGTCGCCCTCAATATCAGCTGTCAAGAAATAAGGCCCTATGACCAAATCCTGCGTAGGAGCAGCCAAAGGCTCACCATGAGCTGGTGACAGAATGTTCAAGTGCGATGACATGAGGAATCTGGCTTCTGACAGAGCCTGATTGGAAAGAGGAACATGAACTGCCATCTGGTCACCGTCAAAGTCAGCGTTGAAAGGAGGACAGATCATGGGTGGAACAGAAATGGCTTTTGAATCCACCAATACAGGTTCAAAGGCTTGTATACTGGGCCTGTGAAGTGTGGGAGCTCGGTTCAAGAGCACATAGTAGCCCTTCACGATGTCAGCCAGCACAGGCCATATGCGAGGATCATAGCTCTCGATCATTTTTTTAGCCTGCTTGGCAGTACTCGCTATTTCCCTTCTTTGTAGTTCGCCAATGAGCATGGGTTTAAACAGCTCTGCTGCCATGATTCTGGGAATCCCAGTCTGATTCAGTTTCAGATCGGGCCCAATCACAATGACAGAACGGCCGCTGTAGTCCACCCTTTTACCCAATAGATTCTGTCTGAACCTGCCCTGCTTGCCGCTAAGCTTGTCCGTAAGCGATTTTAACTGCCTTCCTCTGGAGTCCTTAACGGGCTTATCTTTTCTGCTATTATCAATGAGGGCTTCCACCGCTTCCTGCAGCAACCTCATTTCGTTCCTAATAATCAGGTCAGGAGCCTTTTGTTCTCTGAGCCTCTTGAGTCTCAGGTTGCGGTTTATGATTCTCCTATAAAGTTCATTTAAATCTGAGGATTTAGCACGTTCATTCTTGTCGAAAATGAGTGGCCTTAGATCAGGAGGCAATACGGGTAGTACCTCCAGCACCATCCAAGAAGGATTGGTTCTGCTCCTCAGGAAACCATTTACTACTTGCAGCCGTTTTGTGAGCTTCTGCTTCTTTTGTCCTGAAGCTTCTTCAAGCTGTTCAACTAAGTAATCTACCCAGTCCTGCAGCTTATCCGGGCTGTAGTTCTTTTCAAGTAGTTCTTTGATGGCTTCCCCACCTGTGAGGGTTCTCAGAAGTGGCTCTTCATTCCTTAGAATGTCCACGTCAATGAGAAGCCTGTATGCTTCAGCTTCTTCATCACTGAGCAGATCAAGTGGATTCACTCGAGGTGCCACAAAGGAAGTGGAAACGACGAGTTGCTTGCTAAGAGTTTCAAAAAGTTCTTCTCCGTCCTCAAAGCCCAATCTACTAAAAACCTCAGCTGCAAATACGTTGTCCCTTGTGAAGGCTTCGCTGAGAAGCAATGTGAGCATTTGCCAAACCTGATCTTGAGAAACCGGCCTCAAGCCTCTTATCAATTTCAGCTCATAGCCAGTAACTATTAAATCTGATTCCTCCTCATCTGACAGCTCCGCTCCCAGTACGTGCTTAATGATCTGCAGTGCTCTTTCCTTGTCATCATCTATGAGGATCTCATAATCCTGAACACGATCCAAAAGTCTGGTAACATCTTTAAGCACCATGGAACAAGCATTTCTGAGCACATCTTCCATGCTTTGCCCTTCTCTGGGCATCACACTGAAATAGCCAAAGTTATTTACAACCTCGTAGCCACCATCCAATATCTTGTCAATGTCAATATCTTCCAGGCCCAAGGCTGCTAATACAAATCTGACATCTTTCTCGATGAGTGGACGCTGCTCTTCCCATGTTAAATTGCGCTGATCAAGTATTTCTCTTATTTGCTGAATATCCGCTACCAAATTCTGCAGCGACAAAGCCAATCCTCTTGCCATGACTTTGTATTTGTTCACGCCAGGAGATGGCACCGCTTCCACGCGGTAATAAGGAACTACGCTGTAAGCACCTGAAACGATTTTAGACAGCGCCGATTCAAAATCCCCAGTACCCAGCGTAGTAGCAACCATCTTACCTAAGAGATACTGTTTATCTTCGTTATCGGCAGCAGCACCAGCTTTGCTAAGTAGTTCACTTCTCTTTAAGTTAAAAGCCCCGAAAACCTCTGAAACCAAATGCATGATGAAGCTGGAGCTGGTAATAGTCGCACCCCTGCTGTAAAGCTCAAGGGCTTCCTCGAAAGGTAGCCACTTACCATCAGTGAATACGGGAGCTTTCACACATTCGATGAATTCATCCTTGGTTATGTGCCTGCCGCTAGCCACAGGATTCACATTGATCCTGCGCATATCAGTGGGGAACTTTTCCAGCTGTTCTCCAACAAACTCGAGCAGTTCTTCCTTTGAAGCTACTAAAGCCGTGATTCCCTTAACACCGGTAAGCACTTGTTCCTGTTCGTCAGGCAAAAGCATCAAATACTGCTCAGATGTGAGTAATTCGAAATCTCCGTTAGTACGCAGTACGTAAGCGCTATTCCTCCAAATTTCTTTAACCATGGGAACGGGTACGCCGTAACTCGTGGAAATCAGTTCATTCAGACGTCTGATTACGTAATTTGCCGTTTTGTAAACAGAAAGCTGTTTGTAGGTCTTAATGTTTTCTGAAAGTAGATCATAGACATCTTTTAAAGCTGCTTCCAGCAGTAACAAACCCGAACTAAAGTCAGGAGTACCGGCAAGCTCTAAACGGTCTAAAGGTATGCCCTGCACATCAGCCACGGAATGGAGCACTAACTTTTGCCCCAAGAACCAAAATGAAAAAGCCAGAGCCTTTTCACTGCTCATCACAGTCAAACGAGGCAGTATGTCAGGTCCCGTGTCAGTTGCCAAATTGGAGGTGTAGTAAATCACCCGTTCCAGATCTTTCTGCTTCATGTCCACCATGAAGCCCAGTCTGGATTGGGCATTCCTGAAGAACCAAGGATGCACAATGGGTGTACCAAGCTCAATGTGGCCCATGCGTTCCCGACGCACAGAACTGCGTGTTACTTCAACACCACAGCGTTCGCACACTTGCCCTTCATATTTTCTTCCCTTGTACTTTCCACACGCACACTCATAGTCGCGCGTGGGACCAAATATTTTTTCACAGAACAAGCCATCGGGTTCTGGCCTGTTCGTTCTATAGTTAACAGTTTCGCTCTTTTTTACTTCACCATGGGACATTGACCTTATTTCATCAGGGGATGCCAATCTCACTCTTAGGGCATCAAAGTCCATACCTTGCCTCACTCCTCTTCAGTAGTGAACTTCGGGAGAGACACTCCAGGTATCTCCAAAGTCTTTTCTTTCTTTTCTGTTTGAAGCTTCTCCACCATGAATCCCAGCGCTTTAAGCTCCAACTCGAGCACCTTGAAGGACTCCGGAAGTTGCGGTGGTTCCAATGGCTGGTTGCGTGTCAGCGCTATGTAAGCTTTCTTCCTTCCTTCCACATCGTCAGACTTCACCGTGAGCATTTCCTGAAGCACATAGCTGGCTCCATAGGCTTCCAGCGCCCATACTTCCATTTCTCCCAACCTCTGGCCACCAAAGTGTGCTCTTCCACCCAGAGGCTGCTGTGTTACCAGTGCGTAGTCTCCAGTGGAACGTGCATGCCATTTGTCCTCAACCATGTGGATGAGCTTCATCATGTACATGTAACCCACAGTCACATCGGAAAGGAATTCTTCGCCCGTTCTTCCATCACGTAGAACCACCTTGCCGTTTTCTGGCAGTCCAGCTTGTTTGAGAAGTTCTTTAACGCCTTCCACACCAAAGTTGCTGAATATGGGTACTTCTACCTTGAAGCCCAGGACTTTAGCAGCCAACCCCAGATGAAGCTCCAACAGTTGACCAATGTTCATTCTGGAAGGAACTCCCAGCGGATTGAGCACAATATCCACGGGTCTGCCATCAGGCAAGAAAGGCATGTCCTCCTCGGGCAATACCCTGGAAACCACACCCTTGTTTCCGTGTCTTCCTGACATCTTATCTCCGGGCTGGATTTTTCTCTTCTGTGCCACAAACACCTTAACAGCCTTTATTTTTCCTGTTTCACTATTCCTTAGAATCTGAGTGTCCACAACGATTCCGCCTTCAGCAGGTGGTACTCTCAGAGAGGTGTCTTTTACTTTGTCCAGTTTCTCACCGAAAATGGCGCTGAGTAGCTTGGTTTCAATGGATTTATCCTCCTCTTCTTTGGGAGTCACCTTACCAACCAAGATGTCACCAGGTTTTACTTCCGTACCAACCATGACAATACCGGTTTCAGGATCCAAATACCTCTTCTCCTGCTCCGATACGGAATCAGGAAGGTCATATGTGATCTCCTCAGACCTGCCTCTGCTAAGTTCAGCAACTTCTACCATGTACTCACGTATGTGCACTGAGGTGAATACGTCATCCTTGACCAAACGCTTGCTTATTAGTATGGCGTCCTCGTAGTTATAACCCTCCCAAGGCATGAAAGCCACAAGAACGTTACGGCCCAAAGCCAGCTCACCGTTGTCGGAAGTGATGGCTTCAGCCAAAACATCACCTTTCTTAACTTTTTGCCCCTGTTTAACCTTGGGCCTAAAGTGAATCACCGTGTCCTGATTTGTTCTGTCAAAGACTTTCATCTGATAGGTTTTTTCATACCCATCTTCTGCCTTTATCTTCACTTGTTTACCATCCACGTAAGAAACCGTGCCGTCCTGATTCGCTTTTATGACGTAGTCCAAAGATTCAACCACATGCTTTTCCATGCCCGTAGCCACAATGGGTGACTCAGCATTGATAAGCGGAACAGCCTGCCTCTGCATGTTAGAGCCCATAAGCGCACGTATGGCGTCGTCAGACTCCAAGAAAGGAACCAGTGAAGCTGAAATAGAGAATGGCTGAGTCACACTGACATCCATGAGCGTAATCTGTTCTCTGTCCACTGCTACCCACTGACTTCTGTGCCTGGCAAGTATTCTGTCCACATTAATCTTTCTGCCATCCAAAGGAGTGTCTGCAGGTACAATGTACTCCTTCTCCTCTTCTAAAGCGTCCATCCAAACTATTTCATCAGTTACTTCGCCATTGACCACGCGTCTGTAAGGGGTTATCAAAAACCCGTACTCATTAAGCCTGGCATAAGTCGCCAGTGACAGTATGAGTCCAATGTTTTGTCCTTCTGGCGTCTCAATGGGGCACAATCTGCCGTAGTGCGTGTGGTGAACGTCACGAACTTCAATACTGGCATGCTCACGACTCAAGCCACCTCGACCCATGGCAGTCACGCGACGTTTGTGCGTTATTTCAGTTAATGGGTTTGTGTACTCCAAGAGCTGATGTACTTCTGATGGATTAACAAAGCGCCAAACGTATTGAGTTAATATGTTCTGAGCCAGAACGCGGTGAAGTTTGAGCTCAGGTTCTTTCTGTTGGTTAATCATCTCGTCACGGGCGGTCTTAACCAAACGCTCAAAGGCACTGGCAAATACCTCGTAATACAGCTCACCAATGGCACGAACACGCCTGTTACTCAGGTGGTCAATATCATCGGGCATGGTAGAACCTATGCAGTAAGCCAGCAATATGCCACCCAATTCTGCCAGCATTTCGTCGGTGAGTGAATCTTCCACCTTTATGCCATAGCGGTGTTCAATGTGGTATGCACCCACACGACCAATTTGATTTCTTTTCGGATCAAATAATAGTTGCCTGAATCGTCTTTCTGCTTCCCTATCTGAAAGTGTTTCGCCTGTCCTTCTTTTTTCCAGCTCCACAAAAGCACTACCCTGGAAATATTTCTTTATGGGGACATGCAAAACCACAAAATCTGTTACTTTCCTTAAGCTCTTGGCTAAATCAGGATCCAAAGCACGACCTTCCAAGCTTTCTCCATCCACTTCCACGTCATCTGCGATGACCCAACCTTCATAAGCTTTCATCTGACCCCGAACAGGAACTTTTACCTTGACGTCATACTTGCCCGATCTAACCATGGGAATTACATATGATTTGAAAAACGTTTCCACATCGCGGGTGCTCATGGGTGAATTAGCACGAACCACTACTGAGCCGTCTTTGTCCACAACATCTTCCAAAGGCTCGGTTTCTCTCAGCGCGGAAACAATCTGATCCCACACAGTAGAAACTGAGAAAATGTTTATGGAAGTATCTCCATCAATGGTCTTATCAATTAACAATTTCAAGTTTTCGTCCACAATGGTTTTGAAAATGCTTAGTATGTCCAAACCACTGTACTGTGAAGCGTAAGATTCTGCAATCTCATCTAAGACACTCTCCACATTGTATTCTTCAAGTCTTTCCAGAAGCTGATCATCTACTTCCAAGTTTTCAAGCACATTCCTGAACTCTGAAACCGTCTGCGCTGTGGAAGAATAGTAACTGCGCAGGTGGTTGAAGTAGGACAAAAGATTCTGCATCACAAAAAGTTTCTTGTTGTCAAAACCAGCATCATTAAGGAAAAACTCTACCCACTTTAGAGCACTGTCTTTGAGCCTCGTTCTAATTTCATCATCGGACATGTATCCCAGCGCCCTAAGATAAGTTGCCAAATTGAGCTTCTTGGAACGCCTATCCAGAACCATGCTTAACGGGTTCTTGCCATCGTATTCAATGTCAATCCACGTTCCTCTTTGTGGGATAAGCGAAATTCTTCTTAGCGGGCCGTCAGCCTCCAAATAAATACCAGGAGACCTTACCAGCTGGTTAAGTGTCACCCTTCTGGAACCATTTACTATGAAATCCCCAGAATCGGTCATCCAAGGGATTCTCTTACCTAAGACATGCTCTTTCTCGACTATTTCCCCCGTCTCGCTGTTGTGCACACGCACCTTAACAATGAGTCTTTTGGCAAATGTGGCGTGTTCTCTTATGGCGTCTTCAGGGGTATTGATGGGGTTGCCTGTTTCATCAGCCACATCATTTTCAAAGTAATAATCCAATATGTCTATGCGCCAACGTCCCTTAGCATCCTCGATGGGGAAATACGTATCAAACAGCTCACGCAAACCTTCGTTGATGAACCAGTTCCAGGAATTCTTCTTGGCTTCCAGGAAATCGGGATACGGAACATCGCTTAACGTTGGCTTACTGACTTTGCCACTGACTTCCCATATTTTTTTTCTGGCAGTCAAAATGCATCACCCTCCAATAGAAGTGCCAATTGAAAATTATACCACGCACTACTCCCCCAGGCAACTTTTCGTTAAAGCAAATGTTAAGAAACTAAAAATGGTGGCCCCAGGGGGATTCGAACCCCCGCCTCCACCTTGAAAGGGTGATGTCCTAGGCCTCTAGACGATGGGGCCAAGCTGTGGTGGGGCCGCCAGGACTCGAACCTGGAACCTTCCGGTTATGAGCCGGTGGCTCTGCCAGTTGAGCTACGGCCCCACACACACTGGTAGCCTCGGCGGGAATCGAACCCGCACCTCCGGGTTGAGAGCCCGGTATACTAACCACTATACGACGAGGCCACTTATTACTACTACTGGCTGGGGGAGGTGGATTCGAACCACCACTACAGGATCCAGAGTCCCGTGTCCTGCCCGTTAGACGATCCCCCAACGAGCATTGTTATTATAGCATAGCCAAATTACCACTGTAAAGCATGCTCGCCGCTACAATACTGTGACGATATCAGTTACAAATGATGATGCCTTCACCATCTACCCTAATTCCTGTGAAAGCAAGCTGTCCACCTCATCCAAAGACGGTATGCCCTCGAACACTTTACGCCCGTTGTAAATCCAAGTGGCTTTACCACCTTTTATGTGGTGCTTTGCCACATACCAAAAATAAAAGAAGTTTCTCGGGTCAATGAGCTCCACCTGCACCTCAGGATATTTGTCGTGGATGTATCGCAACACCGCAGCAAGCTGGTCAGGGTCGTCGCTGTATGGGTGAACTGAAACATCACCCATGTCACGCAAGTCAATAGTCGCACAGCTTGTAGTATTTCCTGGCCGTTCAAAGAAAACGAGGAGGCGCCGTTTAGCGCCTCCAAAATCCTTCCCTGTGAAGCTGCCTTTCTCAGGCATTCTTCTTCACCAAAGCATTGTAAGCTTCAACTACAAGCCAAATAGCTAAAATGATAAGCACAATGGCAACGATTGCCAATGGCAACGTAGCAGTCTTAGTTATGTTAGAACGCACAAGCAAGAACAAAGCGGCAATTGTGGTAATAATCATGAATACCATGGGAACAGCGGTGAACCAAGCGGATTTGTGCAGCCCCTTCATTACCCAAGCTGTTACCGCAAGAAGTGCCAAGCCTGCCAAGAGTTGGTTTGCAGAACCAAATACAGGCCAAATTACTGCCCATACTGGCTGATCTCCAGTCTTCATAAATACCAGCAGTGCCATGGCAATCAATGTGATTATGGTAGCAGTGTAGCGGTCCAACTTGTTGCCAGTTAGCTCCTGGAGCTGGAACCGTCCAAGTCTGGTAGCAGTGTCCAGTGTGGTAAGAATGAACGTGTTAATTGTGAACATACCGAAAGAAACGCCTACGTTAGCTGGCAATCCGAAAATTGACCAGAACTTGGAGAAACCCACACCAAAGGTGTACTGCGGGTTTGGAGCTGCACCTTCTACTGGAGCAAGAATTTTACCAGCATTCATAACTGTGATCAAAGCAATGACAGCTACCAAACCTTCAAGAAGCATGCCGCCGTAGCCGATGAGCTTGGAGTCTTTTTCATTCCTAAGTTGTTTTGCCGTTGTACCACTGCCCACCAAGGAGTGGAAACCACTAATGGCTCCGCAAGCAATGGTAATAAAGAGCATGGGCCATAAGTAGTTGTTACCGCCTGCATACCACCCCTTATAAACCGGAAGGTTCACATCCAAAGCATGTCCGCCAAATAGGATACCAATAGTTGCAATAATGATTGCAAAATACAGGAACCAAGAAGAAAGATAATCACGAGGCTGAAGTAAAATCCACACAGGAAGAACTGAAGCCAAGAAAATGTAGATGATCAGAATCCATCGCCATGTGGAGACACTCATCACAAACGTTGACTGCACCCACGCTGAACTGTTGCCGAAGAAGAGTGCGCCGATGACAAAGGGCAAACAGATAATAGTGGCCCACAAAATGGACAAATGATAACGGTAAACCATAAGTCCAAAAATGATAGCCAGCACAATGTAGACAATAGCACTGAAAGCCACAGCAGGGTCGCCTGCAAAGGAACCCGCGGCAAGTTCAAGGAAGTTTGCAACCACCAAGACCAACGTTAACCAAGCAAACAAGTTGAACAGAATCTTACCGCGATGGCCAACGTACTCATTGACCAGCTCACCAATACTGAGAGCCTTGTGTCTGATGGAACCCACGATGGCGCCAAAGTCATGAACGGCACCGAAGAAAATAGAACCAATAACGATCCACAAGTAAGCGGGCAACCACCCAAACAGGTTAGCCGCAGTAATTGGACCAACGATGGGACCTGCACCAGCAATACTGGAGAAATGGTGACCCAGAAGAATCATGGGATGAGTGGGGACATAGTCAATACCATCATAAAGTTCTTCGGCTGGGGTCTTTCTAGTGCTGTCCAGTTCATACACTTGCTCCTGATAGCCGCCATAAACAATGTAAGCAACGATAAACAACACTGCGGCTACCAAAAACAACGTCAACGCCATTAAAACTCACCTCCCCTTTTATGAAGCACTGAAACCCTTATGTGATTACTCAAAGCCCTCCGAAAAAGGCTTTAGAGCCTCTTTGAATTCCTTACGAAGATCGTCCAACACCTTTTCCTCACCTTCTAAAAAACCGATGTATGCCCAGCCTTTTAACCCCCAGGTAAACGACTTCTTGACCATTTTTCCTTGCCCAGGCAGAAAAATCTCTGCATCATAACATCATTAACAGGCTTCACAAATGGTAAAAGTTCTTCCAAAGTCATACTTGGAACAATAAAATCGATGAGTTTGTAGTCGGCTATGCGCCCCAGCATGCCAGACTTCTCCATTATGAGAACCCTGCGATAAATACGGTGGCTACCTAAACTGTGTGGTTCGTAATAAAAATTTTTCAATACTTCCTCATCCAAAAGAAGCTCAGAATTCTTCATCCCCTCACCACTTTCAGGCATAAACAAATTCCTCCCGTGTAAAATTATACTCTATACTCCATGAAATTCATTTAATAACATTGTGATACGTCATGACAGTCAACTTAGCTTAGTAATACCATTGTGGGTGGATAAACAGAGCACGTTTATGGTAAAAAGAATATATCCAGGCTTGCTGAAGCCCGAAGGAGGGGACGTTATCATGCGCATCATGTATTTGGGCCATTCTTGCTTTTACATTGACTGGAATGGTCAAAGAATAGTAACCGATCCTTACAACAAGTCCATGTTTGGCGAAGGAGGTTACGGTCCACAGAATGTGGAGGCTGACATTGTCACCATGAGTCACCATCATGACGACCACAACTACACCGGTGACTTAAAGGGACAGTTTACAGTCGTGGATAGACCGGGAAAACACGTTTTTGGTAATTTGACGGTGGAAGGCCTTCTTAGTTCTCACGACAAGCAAGGTGGTGCTCAAAGAGGAGAGAACATCATATTCAAGATCTCGGATGGTAAAATCACCTTGGCTCATTTGGGTGACATTGGCAGACCACTAAGTGAAAAAGAAGAGAAATTCTTACAGGGAGTGAACATACTCATGGTTCCAGTAGGAGGCTTTTACACCATTGATGCAAGTGAAGCATATGACGTGGTCCAGAAAATACAGCCCAACATCGTACTGCCCATGCACTTCAAGACAGCAAAAACAGAAACGTGGCCCATAACCGGCGTGGAAGATTTCCTAAGTCACTTCCCATCGAACATCATAAAATCTTTCGGTTCAGAGGTAGACATAAGAGAACTTCCGAGTCAAATGGAGGTCTGGCTGCTTAACCCAAGCCGATGAATCTAAAACCCATTGCCTATTTTAGTCGCGTTAGCGACATTCCCTTGGAAACGTTGAAAAGTAAAGGTGTGGGCACATTAGTTGTGGACGTGGATAACACACTAATGCCCTATGATCAAGATGTCATTCCTGATGATATTGCACAATGGATGCGGCAAGCAAAAAAACACTTCATCATCGTGGTCATAAGCAACACGAAACCTTATCGAGCAAAGCTAATCAGAGAAACCCTGCATGTCCCGGCTTACGGAATGTGCATGAAACCTCTTCCCATATCATGGTTCATCTTAAGGAAGTGCGTGCCCAAAGACAAAACAGCCGTGGTCATTGGAGATCAATTTTTCACAGATGGGCTTTACGCCAAGTGGAACAACTTAGCATTCATTAAAGTGGAACCGCTATCTCCAAAGGATGCTGCCCACACCAAAGTAACCCGTTGGTTAGAAAAGATTCTGTTCACCACCAAGGCAAAGCCTTCTGACTAACGAAAAGTTTGCCTTAGCTACCTCTTTTAGAACAGCACAACCTTGCTCGGAAGCAATATGCATGGCAATGTCTTGGACATCTCGACTGCTGCCTGCTGGCAGATTGTGCTGCTTGAGCCAATCAAGAAAAACTGCCCTAGCCACCACTGACGCCGCAGCCACTGCAGGTATGACTTCGCCACGGTAAAGCGGGACAAGTCCCTTGCTACGAAGTTGTGTCGCGGCTCCAAAATCATCCACGTAAAATGGTTTTTTACACCCCAGCTTTTCATAGACTGCCAGATGAAGCCTAAGAAGGATGCTGTTCATATTAGATGTAAGTTCACTTGGTGCCATTTGCTCCACCACAAAATCGCCATGCGTTCTTAAAAAACGAGCAAGTCTTTCCACTGCTCCATTGGATAGCTCCTTGCTGTCAATGGCAAGGCGCATTGCTAACTGGTCTTCCAAAAAAGCCCCTGCAACTACTAATGGTCCAAAAAGGTCTCCCTTTCCAGCTTCGTCAGATCCGCCATGTGGCTTTATGGGGGTTAAAAAGCCAACAATGTGTCTTGCCAAAGCATGATCTTCCGCATTTATGACTAACTTTCTTTTATACAGGCTTAAGGTAACACCGTTAAGAGCTAGGTTGTTTCCTTGCTTTTGAGCCCCTTCTTTAATAAGGCTCTTCTCCAGTTTTTCTGCTTCTCCAACATACAGCCTTAGTACCATCTTGTTTCCCACCATACAAGTTACAATTATCCCATGTGGTTAACCGCTTTACTGTTTTTTGTTGTGGGCACCGTGGTAGGTTCGTTTCTGAACGTGGTCATTTACAGAATTCCACGTGGTGAAAGTATTGTCTTTCCGGCAAGTCATTGCCCAAAATGCAACCACAAGTTAGCACCGTGGGACCTCGTACCCATACTTTCTTACTTGTTTCTGGGAGGGAAATGCAGGTACTGCGGTGAGCCCATATCCTGGCAGTATCCCGTAGTGGAATTCATTACTGGTTTACTGTTCGCTGTTGCAAGTTTCCTGCCCATGCCTGAAATGATCTTTTTCATAGTTTTTGTGTGCTTCTCACTCCCGCTAAGTTGGATTGACCTTCAGACCATGCTTATTCCAGAAGTGCTCATTCTACCGCTAATAGGCATTCTCATACTGTGTAGAGCTTTCATGCATGAGTGGTCCATCGTTGTAGGCGCTTTAGCAGTATTCTTGGTTCACCTAATCATACATTTGATCGTGCCTGATGGGTTTGGCATAGGAGACGTCTTTTACGCAGCTGCTGTGGGTTTAATGGTTCCACCTCATTTGCTTCTTGTGTGGTTTGTGTTAACTTACGCCTTGGGGACAGTGATCGGCTTAACCTTGATGGGCCTAAATAAACTGGGGCGAAAGTCGCCCTTGCCTTTCGCCCCAATCATGTTTGCCGGAACCCTGATTACGTACTTCCTTGGAAGTTACATTTACAATTGGTACCTTAACTTGTTCCTGTGACCTCAAACAAGCTCAGAAAAACCAACGGAAACCACGTTAATGCCCTTATTCTTGAGCTCCTTTAGGAAAATCAAAGCACCCACGTAGTCCCCTGGCATGTGCCCTGTGAGCACCAATGCCCTATCAGGAAACTCCGCCTTCACTTTTTGGAATTCCCCGGGTGCAATGTGCATGTAAACCAAACCCGGGAACCCATGCTGGAACCACACTTTTGCGATGCTGTAACCACCATTGGTGAAAGCTCCTATGAGAACAGGCAATCTGTCAACCCTTTGCTCCGGGTCGCCCATGATAGCCTCCACTTTTACATGGCTGTGCGGAAAGGGTTCAATCTTGTTCATCTCGTAAACAAGGTCAGAAACAGTGGCGGGTAGCATGGCATCAATGACCCTTTGAAAGGTCTTACGGGTAATCTCGTCAATGGGAACATGAATGTTCATAAATGGCATGTTAAGGAGTTTTGCCATGCCCACAACACGAGTGAAGTTCTCTGTCTTGGATTGAATGTGCAGATCAGTCAGTTTCTCAGCCACAGCCTGATGCGCCTCTTCAGCGGGTATGCCCGCTTGCATCATGAAGGTGGCATGCCTTTTGTAAATATCCTCATACCGCAGCGCCGCGCTGGGCGGATGATGTGCAATGACCAAGTCAAACCCCTGTTGCTTTGCCCAGACAAGCTCCTCCACGCCAATATCAATGCCAAAGAAAACATTTTTGATGTTCTTACCCTCAACGTAAATGCTTGAATCGGCAGGTTCTACCTCCAACTCTGACATTTCCATTGCCAGTTCCATGATTTCCTCGGTTGTCATTATCTGCCTACACCTCCCAATGCTCCTGCAAACGCTTTACCAAGCAACGGGCCCACAACGGCGCCCACTAACCCCTGAAAAGCATTACCAGGGATTTCAGCCAAGGCAGCTGGCATGCCGTACATGAAAATCTCCACCAAAAAATAACCTAAAACCATGACCACGGGTCCAGCAACCCAGCGCCAATCAAACTTTGCTCTTGCATCGCTTGTTGACACGATGTAGCCCTCCAGTGCCTTTATGACAAAAGTCCATGGTGCCCAGTGAGCATACCCCCCAAGTAGGTCAGCCAAAGCACTGCCCAAGCCGCCTGCAAGCCAACCCAAACGCCTACCAAGTACCATGGCTACGGCGATCACAGCCGCGTCACCAATGTTTATGTAGCCCTTAGTGAGCGGGTGAGGGATACGTATGAGCATGGTTGCCACGGTAACAAAAGCAGCTGATAGTGCAGTTAAAGTGATCTCACGTGTCCCCAATCTTTCGTTGTTCAAGTCAATGTCACCTCCCGTTCTTTCTAGTGCTATTATAATCCTTAAAGGGATAAAAAAATGAATATGCACAAACTGTTCGCACCACCACAAGAAGTTGTTCGCCTGCTCATGGGGACATATCCTTTTGATCCATATGGCAGGAATGATCCAACCAAAGTACTGCTTAGCTGCATACTCTCCGCTCGTACAAAGGACGAAATAACCTATCCCACAGCTGACAAACTTTTCTCCCAGTACCCCACAGTACGAGACCTGTGTCAGGCACCTCCAACGGATCTTGAAAACATATTAAAACCAGTGGGGTTCTACCGCCAAAAAGCCAAGTACGTAAGGGATGCAGCCTGCTACGTTGAAAAATATGGTGTGCCAAAGACCACCAAGAAGCTAACGGAGGTACCCGGCATTGGCCCAAAATGTGCAGCCATAGTGCGTGCATTTGGTTGGGGAATTCCCGATATTGCTGTGGACACCCATGTGCTCCGTATTTCCAAGAGGCTTGGTTGGACAGAGGAAAAAGACAATCACATGAAAACTCAGGAAAAACTCAAGATGCTTCTACCCATTCACCAATGGGTTTACGTAAATCACCTCTTGGTCTCATTGGGGCGGCATGTTTGCCGCCCCCTGAAACCACTGTGTGAACAGTGCGTGCTTAACCAAAAAAGCAGCATCTGTCCTTATCCCAAAAGACCCTGAATATTACCTCTCTCGTCTACAGTAACTTCCTCAGCTTGTGGAACTTTTGGAAGCCCAGGCATGGTCATCACATTACCTGCTAAGGGCACCACAAAACCAGCCCCAGCGGAGATCTTTATGTCCCTAATGGTTATGACAAAGTCTTTTGGCTTGCCCAAAAGATTTGCATCATCACTGAGTGAATACTGAGTTTTCGCGATGCAAATGGGAAGCTGGGATAAACCAAATTTGTCCACCAGTTTGAGCTTTTTCTTCGCTTCACTGGTAAACTCAACAGCCTTCGCACCGTAAACCTTTTCTGCAACCTTTGCCACCTTCTGCTCAATGCTTTCCTCAAGTTCATAAACATAGGTTGGTTCGCCTGCAAACTTCTGTGCCCTTTCCACCACTGCTTCAGCTAAAGCCATACCGCCCTGTGCACCATTCAATGCCACTGTGCTCACGGCATGTTCCACGTGAGTTTGATCAAGTAGCTCTTCGAGGTGTTTTACATCCTCTTCAGTGTCGTCTGGGAACACGTTTATGGCCACCACGGGATCGTAACCAAAGTTTCTTATGTTTTCAATGTGTGCCAGGACATTGGCAAAACCGCGGTCGATGGCTTCCAAATCCTCCCCTTGACCATGATGCTTTATGGCTCTAATGGAGACCACCAGCACCACCGCATCCGGAACTAAATTGTGCTGGCGAGCCACGATGTCCATGAACTTTTCAAAACCCAGATCAGAACCGAAGCCAGTCTCGGTTATTACGTAATCGGCATAAGTGAGCCCCATTTTTGTGGCAAGCACGCTGTTGGTCCCGTGGGCAATGTTCGCAAATGGGCCTGCATGCACGAATGCCGGCGTACCCGCTGCGGTCATAACCAGGTTTGGCTTCAAGGCATCCACCATGAGAGCAGTAACTGCGCCCTCAGCCTTCAAGTCAGCCACTGTCAGGGGGCTACCATCCATGGTAACGCCAAGCACAATTCTTCGCACTTTTTCTTGGAAATCTTCCAAGCTTTCGCTCAAAGCCATAATAGCCATGATTTCTGACGCTGCCGTAATCTCAAAGCCATCTTCTCGCGGCACACCGTTTCCCTGCAAGCCAACCACAATGTTACGCAAATCCCTGTCGTTCATGTCCAGAGCTCTTTTCCACCACACTTTGGTCGTGTCCACCAGAGGTTGTTTTTTGTAGTAAATGTGGTTGCCCAGCATGGCAGCAATCAGGTTATGTGCGGCTGTCACCGCATGCATGTCGCCAGTGAAATGCAGATTAATCTTGTCGGAGGGCACTACGTGAGCCTTTCCACCTCCAGTGGCACCGCCCTTAACCCCGAAGACGGGACCCAAGGAAGGCTCCCTCAATGTCACCACTGCTTTCTTACCTGAGCTGGCTAAGGCATCTGCCAGACCAATGGCAGTCGTGGTTTTTCCTTCCCCAGCCGGAGTCGGGTTTATGGAGGTAATCAGCACCAGTTTACCTCTTTTCTCACCCAGCGCGCCTAAATCCACCTTGTAAGCATAACCGCCGTAAGGAATGAGATACTCTTCGCTTATACCCAGCTGTTTCACAACTTCAGACAAGTTCATGTACCGTTCCTCCTATCGCTTATTGGACTGGACTTCCATTTTTGAAGACCATATCTACTGGATTTATACCGTGAAGATAGCCTAACCAATCCAAACTTGGCACAGTAAGAACAGCCAGGTCAGCCTTGTTGCCTGGTAGTACTGCCCCCCTGTCATTGAGTCCCAGCGCTTTTGCACCATAAACGGTGGAGGCAAAGAATAGCTCAAAAATGGGTAAACCGAATTCAATATGAGCCACGGTGATGGCTTGCCAGAGCGAAGGTGAAAAACTTGTCCCCGGGTTGAAATCCGTGGAAATGGCAAAGTACCCCTTCAAATCCTTGATAAGGTCGTAAGTTCTCCTTATGTCATAGCCCAGATGCCAAGCTGTGAGAGGCAGAAGCACAGGCACAGTGCCCTGGTCAAACACAACTTCAAGATCCTCTCTTTGAGCAAACTCCAAGTGGTCCACGGAAACGAAGGGGTACTTCTCCAGCAGTTTTCTACTGTTATCATGTTCCAGCTCCCACAAGTGAGCTTTCAGGCTAAACCCTAACCCGTGAGCTGCATTGTAAATGAAGTCTGCTTCTTCCACAGTGTAAGCCACAGAAGCCACAAAAACATCCACAAAGTCTGCCAAGCCTTCATTTCTAACCACGGGCATGGTTTTCATGACCATTTCCTCTATGTAATCTTCGCGGCTCTTTGCCTCCTTTGGCACAGCGTGAGCTCCCAAATAGGTGGGAGCAACCTCGACAAATGCCTGCTGCTGCTGCTGTTTTACTTCGTTTATGATACTTAGCAGCCTTATCTCCTGTTCGTGGCTCAAACCGTAACCACTTTTCACTTCCACCGTGGTAACGCCTTGCCTAAGGAATACCCCAAGCCAGTATTTCAAATTACTGAGCAGCGATTCATCAGTGGAATACCTGGTAGCACTGACGGTGGCATTAATGCCGCCTTTCTTCTGCTGATCGTGGTAAGTTTCTCCTTCAATGCGAGCATGGAACTCTGCCGCTCGTTCTCCAGCAAAGATGGCGTGGGTATGGCATTCTGTTAATGCCGGTATGACCAAGGCGCCTTTCACGTCATGCACTTTCCACTGGGAGCCACTGGGTGCTTCCGTGGAAGGTAATACCGCTTTTATTACGCCGTCCTCAACGACAATGGCTTGATTTGGCTTATCCAGAAGCGGCATATCTTCCACGGGTAGTAAGTCCATGCTGCCGGGTGACACCACATGGGCATTCAGAATAACAAGCTTATTGGTGTCCTTAATATCCGTACCGTCCTCTGCAAAACCGTTGCCGATGCTGCTGCCGTTGTTATTACTATTCTTACTGTTCATCGTCCTGGCTCTCCGCCAATTTGGAAAGCACTGCCACATCCAAAATCTGATTTGCCTCCAACTTGGGTATTTGCAGATAGTAACTCAGACTGTTTAAGGCAGCACCAAGAGGCATTAAGCCTATCAACTCACCCTCCACCACTTCTACGCCAAAGCGCTTTGCTTCCGTTTTTACCAGCTCGGTTATGCGGTATAAGGGGGTCTTTGAGTAGTCCAGTAAGTTCATTGAGACCTGTGCCAAGCCTTTCTCCTCAATGAACATGCCTTTTGCCTGTATGTTCACCAACCCCCCGCTGGATTCGCGAACTGCCTTGGCTATTTTGTCAGCAACGCTCTTATCCGCCGTGTTCAAATACAGATTGAAAGCAATCAAAAAGTTCCGTGCTCCCACAGCAGTGGCTCCCGCAGTGGGGTGAATAACGGGCTCTCCAATGTCTGGATGCCTGTCTGGTTCTTTGATGGCTTCCTTTAAACCCTCAAATTCGCCCTTCCTTATGTTAGGAAGCCTTTTCCTTTCAGGGATCCTGGCACTTTCAGCATAAAGGTAAACAGGCACCTTAAGTTCATCCCACATCCACTGCCCGAACTCCACTGCCAGCTCATTACATTCCTGCATGGTGGCGTTGAAAAGCGGAACAAATGGAACCACATCCACGGCTCCCATACGTGGATGTTCCCCCTGATGCTGATTAAGGTCAATCAGTTCCACAGCTTTACGAGCACCATTTTTCATGGCACTGAGCACCTGCTGGGGTTCGCCCACCATGGTAACCACCATGCGGTTGTGGGAAGCATCCGCTTCCACATCAAGAATGATCACGTTTGCAGATTCTTTCATGCTTTGCACAATGGCATCCATGACTTCTTGACGTCTGCCTTCGGAAAAGTTTGGAACACACTCGATCAGCTTCACTACTTTTCACGCTCCTCGAAATTCTCCATGGGCATTCTTATGCCTTTTTCCTTTGCCACACGCTTGGCAATGTCGTAGCCAGCATCTGCATGTCTGACCACACCAATGCCAGGATCGTTTGTGAGTACTCTCCTGATTTTCTTCTCCGCCAGGTCAGTTCCGTCAGCCACGGTGACCTGTCCAGCATGTATGGAGTACCCGATGCCCACTCCACCACCGTGATGCACCGAGACCCACGTAGCTCCCGAAGAAGTGTTAAGCAGAGCATTCAGTATGGGCCAATCGGCTATGGCATCTGAGCCGTCCAACATGGCTTCAGTTTCGCGGTACGGACTTGCCACGGAACCCGTATCCAGATGGTCCCTGCCCATAACAATGGGAGCTTTAACCTTGCCTGTTTTCACCAAGTAGTTGAACATGACACCCGCTTTGTCGCGTTCACCGTAACCCAGCCAGCAGATGCGAGCTGGTAGTCCCTGCCACTTAACCCTTTTCTGTGCCATGTCAATCCATGTTCTCAAATGTTCGTCTTCGGGGAACAGCTCCAGGAGGAGTTTGTCAGTTTCATAAATGTCTGCTGGATCACCCGACAAAGCCACCCAACGGAAGGGCCCCTTACCTTCGCAGAACAGCGGTCTCACCAGCAGCGGCACATAACCAGGGATTTCAAAAGCATCTTTGTAACCATTGAGCTCGGCCAGTTTTCTGATGTTGTTGCCGTATTCAAAAGCCACTGCTCCCTTGCGCTTCATTTCCACCATAGCTTCCACATGCTTGACCACGGACTCGCCTACCCGCTTCAAGTACTCCTCCGGGTTGGATTTCCTTAGCTCAGCAGCCTCTTCCACCGTGTATCCGGAGGGTATGTAACCATTCAAAGGATCGTGAGCAGCTGTTTGGTCAGTAACAATGTCAGGAATAATGTTTCTTCTTACCAGTTCAGGGAAGACATCAGCGGCGTTTCCTAAAAGCCCAATGGATACGGCTTCGCCTTTGGCTCTTGCTTCTTCAACCATTTTCAGTGCTTCGTCCAACGACTCAGCCTTCTTATCCAAGTAACCGTGCTTAATGCGGCGGTCGATGGCCCATGGGTTCACTTCCACAGCAAGCATGACTCCGCCAGCCATGGTAGCTGCCAGTGGCTGGGCTCCACCCATTTCGCCCAATCCCGCAGTTAGCACCAGTTTACCCTTTAAACTGCCACCGAAATAATGTTGAGCAGCCGAGTAGAACGTTTCGTAAGTGCCTTGCAAAATACCCTGTGTTCCTATGTAAATCCATGAGCCTGCTGTCATCTGACCATACATGATGAGTCCGCGCTCTTCTAATTCCCTGAAGTAATCCCAGTCAGCCCATTTGGGAACCAAAAGCGAGTTGGCAATGAGTACTCGTGGGGCCCACTCATTGGTCTTAAACACGGCCACAGGCTTTCCACTTTGAACCAGCAGTGTTTCATCCTCTTCCAGGGTTTTAAGGGTTTCCACAATCTTGTAGTAGCAATCCCAGTTCCGAGCAGCTTTTCCCGTACCTCCATAAACAATCAAATTGGCAGGATCTTTTGCCACTTCGGGATCCAAATTGTTCATGAGCATGCGCATGGCAGCCTCAGTCTGCCAACTTTTGCACGTTAACTTGTTACCCCTGGGTGCTCTGATTTTCATATCACATTACCTCCTTTTAACACCATTTTAAGACAAAAAAGAAGCCCAGTATCCACACATATACACACGCACACACGGGAAAACAAAACGTTTTGAAAATAAAGTCAATATTGAATGAAACCCAAAAGACACAGCAGGAAAGTGAACAACTGTGCGCACGCTGTAGAAAACCGGAACTTAATAAGATGTCGTGCTAGTAGTCAATGCCCTCTCGAGCGTTTATGCCCTGTTGAAAGGGATGCCTGACTTCCTCAAAATTGGTCACGTAGTCAGCCATGGATTTAATGTTTTCGGTGGCATACCTGCCTGTTATAACCAATTCCACCTTCTGCGGCTTGCTCTTTATGAGCTCCACAACGTCCTCTTCACCCACCAGCCCGAACGCCACTGCCACATTGAGCTCATCAGCTATGACCACGTCATAGAAACCTGACAACATCTGAAACTTAAGAAACTCCAGTGCCACACGTGCAGCTTCTTTGTCAGCCACATCCGGATTGTGCGGGTCCACAAAGTGGTCGGTGCCAAATCGGACCTGGGTTACCCCGGGAACCTTCGCCAAGGAGACATCCTCACCATAGCTAAAGGAAGGTCCCTTCATGAAATGAACCAGCAAAACCCTAAAACCGCGTCCCGCAGCCCTCAGAGCCAATCCCAAAGCAGCACTGGTCTTCCCCTTGCCACTCCCCGTGTAAACATGCACAAGCCCCCGTTCAAGTCCCATTTTTCCGCCTCACTTTCAGATAAAAACTGCCTTTCTTCTCCACCACGAAATCTTCAGTCAGATGAATGCCCTCGGTAAACCCCGGGGCAATTTGCTTTTGAATTAACCCTGCCCGCTCCTGAAGACGCCACAGCTCATGGAGTGCCTGGTTAGTCTCCAAGTCCTTCACTGTCTTCTGGCACCATCTGCCGTAAGGGCAAAACGAGCAGTGATCGGACACCCGTGGACGCACGTTACCTGAGCTGTACTGCTGCAGGAAGCGTTCCACAAAATCCTCCACCACCAGGGCTTCTTCCTCATTAAACTCAAACACATTGGACTCCGCTTCTCCGCCTTGAGATGCGGCTTTTCCCAAATAAACCACACCCAGGGTTGCTGGAAGCCGTAGAAGACCCAAACGCCACAGCATAGTGGCATAAATCTTGACCTGCTGGCGGTGACTTTCTGCCATAAAACTGCCAGTTTTCCAATCCAAAACCAGATTCTCAGCCAACGCATCTGCAATGCCAATGATGGCCAAATCCTCATTGCCAAAACCGTATTCAAATTTAACCTCGAATTGCTCAAGGCTGAAGCGTTCGGCGAAGCTTTTGGCAGCCCTTGCCATGTTCAGCATTTCGCTGACCACCTGCTCAGTTAGAGGCGAAATCACTGCTCCAGGGAATGACTCCAGAAGCACAGACCAAGCCAAATCTTCTTCCGTGTCAAATAAGCCCTTATGATCGCCCGATAGAATTCTGTAGATGAGCTCATGAACAGCCGAGCCAAATTGATCAGCCACACCAGTGGTTTCAATGGGTAATTGTGCTGAGTAATCCAAATACAAAGGGCACCAATAAATCAAAGACGTTACACCAATTCTTCTTGCCATGTTATTACGTAATCGCCTCCCTCTTCTTGGGGAACATGATCTGCATTAGTTCACCTGCAGCACCTTGCTCATCCATTTGTCCCGTTTTTATCATGGAATCCAGCCGCGTAAAGGCATATATAATCGCTCTCAAATCTTCCAAGCTGTACCATTTAGCAATTTGCACGCACCTCATCACAAAATAAGGGCTTCTACCAACTGCCTGAGCCAAAGTGCTGTAGCTCATATTAAACTCCTTGCTCTTCCACGCTAAGCTGAATATGCGGTAAAGAAAAATGAAGACCTGCTGAAAGGGTTCTCCTTGCTGCAGTAAACTACTGATTTCAAGTTGTGTTTTCTTCTCGTCGCCTCTCTCCAAGGCTTCCATGAGTGTGAAGTAGTTTCCTTTGACCAAGCTACCCACCACAAAAGCTTGAAGGTGTTCCATGGTCACATTCTTTGTTATTAGAGACAACTTCTCAATCTCGGTGTAAGCTGACCAAAGGTCACCATCACACACATCCAAAAGCTGTTCAGCCACGTCCACTTCGCACCTTACGCCCTGTAACCTGAACTCTGCCACAATCCAAGAAACAGCTTGCTTCTTTGCCAAGGGTGTGCACTCCACCACCTCTGCACCGGGGATCTTCGCATCGCCCATGACCACAACAATACCGCTCAGCGTTCCAGAAGAGACGCTGTTTAACATGGCATCGCGAATGGCTTTTTTTGTTGGCAGTTCCACCACGATGATGCGCATGGGTGAAAACAGCGAGTAACTGGTCAGAGAACGCAGGACGTCCATGTTCTCTGCGTCCACCCGCACAACCTCTGCCTTGGTTTGTTCACGTAACCAGAAAACGACCCTTTCTTTTAGAAAATCGTTCTCACCGGTGAGCACGTAAAGGTTTTTTATGTGACCTTTTCTGATTTCGTCAATGGTTTTCAGAGCACTACTGCTCTTACCCCAACTGCTTCCACCGCGACCGGCGCTCATGCTAAACAGTCACTTCCCATAACTCAATCTTTATCTTTAAGTTCGAAACCGCTTTTGCGCCACAAATCCAGTACCTGCTCCACATGGGTGGGTTGTCCAGCCACCAGACTCCTGGAAGTAAAAGGATCATAGGGCTGACCAAAGAAGTCCACTGACACACCGCCTGCTTCCCTAAGCAAACAAACACCAGCGGCAGTGTCCCAAGCATTTATGCCGTACTCAAAATACAAACCGAAGATGCCAGCAGCGGTGTAGCAAATATCCAAGGCAGCGGAACCCAGTCTTCTTATGTCCATGATTTCAGGATAAACGCTCATGAGAAGCTGGGTGATCCATTCTACCTTGTCACGGAACTTAAATGGCAAAGCAGTGGCAACCAACGTGTCCTTTAGAGGCTCCTGACTTACAAAAATGCGTTCATCATTCAGGTAAGCGCCTTTGCCCACCTGGGCATGGTAAAGTTCCTCTAAGACCGGGTTGTAAACCACACCTCCTTTGGGCTGCTTATCTCCTGTGAAAACACCAATGCTGACACAGAACTGCGGTATGCCCATGGCAAAGTTGTTCGTGCCATCCAGGGGGTCAATGACCAACAGTGGGTCTCCCTTGGTGGAAAAATGTTCTTCCTCAGCAATGAACCCAGCACCAGGGAATGCCTTGCTCAGCTGTTCCACGATGAACTCCTGAACCGCTGTGTCGTATTCCGTGATAAGGTCGTGAGCTGACTTTTGCTCCACTTCAAACCGCTCTCTGAAACCCGACCGGAGAATGTCTCCAGCTTTTAAAACCGTGGAAATAACAGTGTTCATGAGAATTTCGTCTGCACTCTTCATAATTTAAATGATACTATATGAATGTGCTCCTGCTTGCCTGCTTTGCCGAAGCCGTCGTGGGTAAGCAACTCGGAAACACAAACACGTTATTGGTCTGTGCCTCCATGGGATTTATGGGCAGAGCCCCGGTCACGACTCCCTGTTGCAGCTGCTGTCTCCGTTTGTAGCATTGCCACTTGGTGCTACATTGAGAAACCTTTTTATTCCCTGTTCGTGGTTTGGCTGCCGGGTGGTGGCGTCACCACCACGACCATTAGAATCGCCATTGCTTGCAGTGGAACCATTGTTGTTCTGGTTACTACCAATTAAGGAAAGTAGTTCCCAACCGAGTAAAATCACATAAGCCAGGACGTAGTACCAAAACAGCACAACGGGTATGGCTGATGCCACTTTGAAAACGATGCTGGTGCTGACCTGCTTGATGTAGAAGTTCACAATTTTGCTAACCACATACCAAATGACCGACTGACCCGCACCCACAACCAAGGCGTATTTAGTGTTCACCTTGCCGTCCAAAAACACATTGAAGCCCCCAAACAGGACTGCATAAAACAAAAGATTATAAATCCAAGATGGTAAGTGCTCCAGGAACAAACCCACCACGGTATAGCCCCACACAGAGAAAGCCAAAATCAGTATGAAGGCAAAGGAGAGCAGTCTTATTGTGAGGGTGGAACGCCTTTCTCGCTTAGCAATGACTGTGGCAGCGTGTTCCAGTGAAGCGAAAATATTGGTGCTACCCCAAGCAAGTGGAATGAGCAGGAACCAAGACCATTTTGCGCTAATGGTGAGCGACGTAATCACGGGCTTTAGAAGTTCTTCATAATCCGGTGACAGGTACTTTAGCACGGTGAAGCTGACCTGATCCCCAAAAAGCAGGAACAAAAACAAGGTCAGAGCCGCCGTTGAGAAAAACATGAAGTAAGAGAAAGCACCCGCAAAGAACCCCAAATCGTCTTTGCTAATCTTGTAAACTATTTTCTTAATGAGCTCCATTTTTCTCTTTCAATACCGATAAGTGGTCAGCACACCGCTCATTAGAACTGTGCAGCAGCTTTGATTAGCGAACCGCGTGCTTCACCTGTAAGCTGTGAGCCCAGGGAGGCATCCAAAAGGAGGACACCACCCCAAAAGCCGAACCGTGTGCATGCATTAGCAGTTTTGCTCAAAGCAATACCTTCATGGGCACACCGAACAGTGCCAGTAGATCCGGGCCCAGGTGAGTGCCAATAACAGGGCCGAGCCTGAGCACGTCTTGCCGCTTCATGTGATTCTCTTCAAGAAACTGCTCCAGCACGTGGACCTCATCAAAATTGTCGGACCACACAATGTCCAAAAACAACTGTTCATCACCAAAGTTCTTTATCATGAACTGAGGCATTTCTTTTATGGCTGCCTTTCGCCCGCGTACCACTTTGTAGGAATTCACCATGCCATCGTCCACAAAAAGTAGCGGCTCAAAACGAAGTAGGTTACCCGCCAAAGCCTGAGCTTTTCCAATTCTGCCACCCTTTGCCAAGTGCTCAATGGATGCCAGAAAAATGGTTTGGTAAGCGTCACGGACCTTCAGCAGGTGGTTTATGACCTCATCCAAGTTCCAACTCAGGTCGATGGCTTTCAACGTTTCCAAAATCATGCGGTAAGGGCCTGCGGCAACAGATTTTGTATCAATGGCAACAAATCTGCCATTGAACTCGCCCTCCAACATCTTTGCCTCTTCATAGGTCACAGAAAAATGCTTTGACAGCCAAATGCCGATGACGTTATCGTTCCCCTCATTTAGAAGTTCATTAATGGCACTTCTTACTTCCTCGATGGGGGCAGCTGAAGTAGTTGGAATTTGTTTATTCTCACGCAGGTGTTTGTAAAACTGATCCCAATCCACCTCGGTAAGTTCTTTGTAGCTCTTGTCCCCCTTGTTGATGCGCAGTTCCACCACTCTCGTGTGTTCCAAAGGCTCAGGGGCATAAGCCGAGCTGTCAAAAACAACTCCGATCCTGCTCCTATTACTCATCTCTTTTCCTCTCCCCTTGTTTATATTCGGCATTGGCGCCACTTTTGTTTCCTTGATCTTTACCACTGTCACTTCCTGCCCCAGTTCTCAAGAATATTTGCACACGCCTGTTGGGATCATAACCCGTACTCTTGCTTTCAAAGGCAGGATACTTCTCGCTTACAATGCGGTGAATTTCTCGGCGCTCCCACCTGAGCATGGGCGGCAATGTGGCCGGGCGCTTAGTCTTTCTTGTTTTTTGTACGCTTTGTTCCACCATGTCCTCCAACTGGCTGATGCGCTTCTGCTTGTAATTCATCACATCCACATCCACGTGGGCGATTTCAGGAAAGCGCACACGAATAATGTAACGCACAAAGCTCTCAAAGGTGTCCAAAAAGGAGCCATGCTTCCCAATGAGAACTCCCAAATCTTCACCGTCCACCCTTATGTGAAGCTGGTCATCTATTTGTTCAGCGTGTACGCTACCTGTTTTCCCCATGGCTTTAAGAAGGGCGCTAACCAGCTGTTCAGCCACCGATTCAGGAGAAATCACCCAAGCTTTTATAACTACTTCGTTGCGCAGAAGGCCCCTCTTTTCAGAAATAACCTCGTATTCCAATTCATCTGACCCGTAATACTGTCTTGCCTTTTCTAAAGCCTGCTCAACACTTTCCCCGATGAACTCCATAACCAATATGCACCTCCCCTGCGTATTACCAAAAAGAAGAAGAACAGAGAAAGTAGCACGTTAACACAGCTCTGTTCTCCTTCCCCGAAACTTCACACGTTTTCACATGAGCAAATACGGGCAAACCCACGACGCATTGCAGTGTTCTTCTGCTCCTGTCATTATCATTTTTGAACAGCTGCAGCATTCTTTTCAGCATACTGCCTCTCAACCATTTTGCGTATGACGAAGGATTCCAGAATGCTTATGAGAGAGAATGCCATCCAGTACAGAGCCACTCCAAACGGGAAACTGCGAGCAATCCAGCCTATCATGATGACGAAGACCCACATCATCATGTTCTGCTGACGCTGCATGGCAGGATCATTGGTGGCTTGGCTGGTGAACTTAAACTGAAAGTAAGTAACCAAAACCATGGCGATGACCGTGATCCACGTTGGATCTGGCTTGCTAATATCAGGAACCCACAAAAACGGCAATCCCTTGAAGTTTGGATTTTGAACAAGTGAGCCATAAAGCCCAAAGAAAATGGGGATTTGCAAAAGGGGCAGCAAACAACCAATCAGCGGATTAACGCCGTGTTCTTTGTAAAGCTTTGACTGTTCCTGAGCTGCTTGTTGTGGATCGTTCTTGTACTTCTTTGCAATTTCCTGAAGTTCACCTTGGATGCGGCTAATGACAAAGCTGGTGCGCAGTTGTGCATAGGTCAGTGGCTCCAAAATCAACTTGAGCAAAATGGTCATGATGATGATGTCCACCGGGTAGTTGGGCACCACGCTGTACAGCCAGTTTAGGATCATGGTGAAGAAGTTGCTTATACTTTGAACCATAGAATTTTCACGTCTCCTTTCTTTGGTACGGGGTCATAACCCCCTGGAAAAAGTGGATTACAGGTAAGAACGCGTTTAAACGCGAGCAACGAGCCCCAAACCAAGCCATGCTCCGCTACAGCTTGCTCCCAGTACACAGAACAAGTAGGCGTGTGCCTGCAAACAGGACCAGGTAGAACCAATTGCCGCACTGTTCTATAGAACTGCAGAACAATGTGGACTATTTTTACCGCCAGCCCATTGCCATTCATGAAAGAGCTCCTTTACCTTACTGCGCCAAATTTTCTCCTCCACATTGAGCAAAGAAGAACGGGGCAGAATGATGAAATAACCAGAAGGCAGGTGATCGCGGTTCTCCGCCCAAGCTTCCAAAAGAAGTCTTCTAATGCGGTTCCGCCTCACCGCGTTGCCAAAACGCTTACTGACCACAACTGCCACTTTTTGCTCAGAAGCTGGCAAGAAGTAAACAACCACGTAGTCTGAACGCACCACGCTGCCTTCTTTGTAAACCCGAGAGAAGTTCTTCTTGCCTTTTAGACGCAATGAACGCCGCAGTGCCATTAACGGGGAACCAGTCTGTGACGTCCTTTCTGTCGCCGACGTTTAATAACCTTCCTGCCGCCAGGTGTGGACATTCTTGCAAAGAACCCGTGCGTTTTTCTACGATACCTTTTGCTCGGCTGATAGGTTGCCTTCACTGCTATCTACTCCTTTCACAAAGTAATCATGATAATGACGATGATGTCTCATTGTTCTACTTCGTCTACGTTCTCGTCTTTTCATCTTTCTTTTTGCTTCGCTTTATCAGTCTCACTCACGCAGGCGCCTTATTTAAGCTCAGATTACTCATTACACAGTCTTTACACTGTGCCCTTCCATTCTTAGCTCGACATGCGGCGAGCCGCGCCTTTGTGTGAAACCCATATAAATGCCAACCAGCTTCGTCATGCTCAATCCCCGCACATGAACTCGTGGACGAACCTATCCACGTGTGCGGCGGTGCATACCAAGTTATGAACCTTTCTCAAACTTGGTGCAGGTTAGCATATAAATTATATACTAAAACCTGAGACGACATTTTTGTTGAGCGCTTGGAGGTGAAGGTGAATGTTTTTCCAATGTGACTTGAACCACCAAATCGTGTTTGGCAATGGGACTTTGGACCAACTGCCCGAGCTCATTCACGGCATGGGAAGAAATGTCTTTTTGACCACGGGCAGAAGCGCAAAGCAAAGGGGCTTGCTAAGCCACCTCATGGAGCTTTTGACAGACTTTCAGGTACTCCACTTCGATCAAATTTCGCCGAACCCAAAGGCAGAAGAGGTGCACCAGGCAGTAAACCTACTCAAACAGGAAGGCTTTGAGCCAGACTTTGTACTGGCTGTGGGCGGCGGTAGTGTGCTGGATTTTGCAAAAGCAGTGGCTGCCAGCTTCGCCTCAGGTACAAGCGTTGAAAACGTTTTTGGCATCAACAACGTGCCAGCAGCTTTGCCCCTGGTTGCCGTTCCTACCACTCACGGCACGGGTTCCGAGGTAACCAAGTACGCCATTATCACTCATGAGAACCAGAAAAAGTCCATCAGCGATGCCAAAATTGTGCCAGAACTGGCACTGGTTGACCCCGTGCTAACCTATTCCATGCCAGAAGACGTTGCCATTGACACCACTTTGGACGCCTTTTCTCACCTCAGCGAAGCCTACTTCTCTGCGCTTTGCAATCCGCTGGTGGAAGCTTTCGCTGAGAAAGGTTTCTCTTACCTGGCACCCCACATGAAAAACTTAGGCAGGATCCCCATGGCAGAAAAGGTCCACGATGAGCTCACTTTGGCTTCGCTCTTTGGAGGCCTTGCCATAAACAACGCGGGTTCGGGTGTGGTACACGCCATGGGCTACCCACTGACTTCTGAGTTTGAACTGCCCCACGGACGAGCTAACGCCGTGCTCATGCCCTGGGTGTTCAAATTCAACGCTGAGGTTAAACCCGAGAAGTACCAAAAAATGAGTGAAATGCTGGGCGTTTCCGATTTAGCTGATTACCTGTGTTCCATAAACGAGCAGTGCGGTTTTGTGGAGCAAATAAAGGGAGTGGCAAGTCAGGTGGATGAGAGCAAACTGCTTAATTGGGCTGAGCAGGTTGTTAACAACCACAGGCTCATGAATTCAGCTTGCAGGAAACCATCTTTGGAACAAGTGGTAGAGCTTTACAAAGAAGCTCTGTTCATGACTGCTTAAATACGGGTATTCAGGCAGTGCAGCGTCTTCAGCTTGAATGGTCACGAACACACACGCAAAAAAGAAAACAAAACGCACTGTCATGTGCAGTGGATAACAGCCAAGCATCAAAATTCGCGTTTGGGTGTTATCATTATCTTAACATCTAAATCGTAAAGGTAAGGAGTGGATGATCTTGGGATGGAGGAATAGTTTATATGCAGTCCTGGGGCTTTTAGCTGCCATCGCCGTACTCACAAACCCTTTCATCGCCAACCCCATTGGTTGGTTGATCTTTTTTGTCATCTTCGGCGCTGTGTGCCTACTTTTAGAGCTCATTGCCCTTATCCAGAAGAAGCCTGCTAATTGGGACTTTCTCATTGCTTCTGCTGTCATGCTAGTGGTGGGGCTGCTGGCTTACATGAACAAAGTTAGTGCTAACCCGTATTTACCACTGGAGGGTAGCAGTTACGCAGTTTACGCATTTCCAGCCTTCATAGCCAGCCTTTACTTGTTCATTGTTTCAATCACAAAAACGTTTTTTGCTGGTATTTAAGATTTAAGATTTAACCTTTAACACACAAATCACTCCCGAGGGGAGCTCACCAAAAAGTGGATTCCCCTCGGGAGTGCAAAACGAAGGGGGTTTCTGTGGAAGAAAGCGTGAAGCGTTTGGCCGATGAGTGTTTTGCTTTGGGGGCACAGCTTGAAGAGCTTTCGGATGACCTGGCAGCCCTGAACAGCGACATTAGGCGGACGAGAATGCGCGTGGAAGAGTTTTTCACCCAAAGTCAGCAGCAACCCGGGACCAGAGCTGAAGCTGAAACGCTGGAAACACGTAAAAGGGAGCTCTTGGAGGAACTACAGAACCTGAGTCGGCAGTGGGAAAAGCTGAACCGTGCCTTGATTACCTTGCAGGAGCTGGTGTTTGCAAAGCACGAAGCCGTGGAATATGAACTTGACCACCTGAATGAAGAAAGCGAGGAATATGAATTGCTGGAAGACACCCTGGACGACCTTTCATTGGTTTATGCCGAGCTTGCCGAGATTCTTGATGAAATGGACACCCTGCTCCTTGCAATAGCTGAGTTAACCCGCACAGTGGAGCAAATAAAACCATCTTCTTCCTCATCAGACGCCAGTAGTAGCAGGTAAAGACGTTGAAAGCTTTCGCTAATCATTCCCCAGAGGGGTCTGTGAGTGATCACAGTGATCACTCACAGATGCACAGATGACACGCCGATAGAAAGCTATGAAAAGCCCTACTTGCCCTCCGCACTGAAGAGTACCCATAAATACATACATGTATGTATGTACGTATACCTAATGTGTGCGTGTTACGTACCAAGAAGTGTTGGAATCATCTCAAACATGGGCAGGTACAAAGAAATAACAATGAATCCCACCAGGACACCCACAAAGACAAGTGCGAAAGGTTCAATGGCTGCTGTGAGCGTGTCAAGGAATCTGTTGAATTCATCCTGAGTAATCTCAATGTAGTGTCCCAAACTGTTGTCCAGGTTTCCTGTTTCAGTACCAATGGCAATTGTCCTCCAAAGCAGAGCGTCGGTACCTGCCAACTCAAAAGCCTCATGCAAAGGCACACCTGCCACAACTAATTCTTTGGCTTTAGCAATTTTATCTTTGTAAAGTTGATGTTCCATGACCACTTCTGCTAAGTTTAGGACCTCAACCATGGGAAGACCATTAACGTAACCGCTTCTCATGGTCTTAGCCAAGCGTAAGTACTCGGGCACAGTGAATAGTTTGGTCAAAACAGGAATGGAGAACTTTATTCGCTCGTAGAACCTCTTCACGCTGAGAACGTTCGTGATAAGCCATCGCGCTCCAAACAAAGCCACTGCCACAATGATGGCAACCACATACCAGTAGTGCTCAAAGAAACTGGCCACACCGATGACGAAACGCGTAATACCAGGCAACTGCGCACCCAACGAACTAAACATGTTTGTCATGGTGGGGAGAACAAACACCATGTAGGCCACCACGGCCAGAACTGCCATGACGGAGATCACCAGTGGGTACATGGTGGCACTGCTAATTTTTGATTTCAGACCCCTCATGGTCTTATAAAAATCAGCTAAGTCCACGAACGCAACTTCCAGGGAGCCACTACGTTCTCCACTCTTAACCAGGTTCACAAAGAGAGGCGGGAAAGCCCCAGTAAGCTCCAACGCAGAGGAAACGGAAGCGCCTCTGCTGATGTAGAAAATCAAGTGGTTAGCCGCTGTACTTATCTTCTTATTTCCGCCGCGGTCGCGGAGCACTTCCAAAGCTTCAAGAATGTTGAAGCCCGCTCTGACAAAACTCGACAAATTCGTGGCAAAGAAATACAGATCACCCTCGTTTAGCTTAGGTGCTTTACCAGGAGGAGCTTCAGTTATCTCCACAATGAGCCCTGTCTTAGAAGCCTTTGCTTTTGCTTCTTCTAAACTGCTGGCTTTTACTGTCCCTGGTACAGTTCTATCTTTGTCCTTAACCACAATGTAACGATAGAACTTCTCGTTTTCAGCGGTAGTAGCCAAACACCCTCACCACCTCTTCTTCAGTTGTTACACCCTGTTCCACCAAGAATTTTGCAATTTCTTCCATGGAAATGAAACCCTTATTCTTAGCCGTGTGGTAGAGCTCTACCACGTCGGTTCGCTGTGAAATCTTACTTCTAATTTCGTCGTCCACAGGAAGTATTTCATAAACTCCGGTTCTGCCTTTAAAACTTTCTGTGCTGGCATCCCACACACGAAGCAACCTTTGAGCCATGACACAGTGAAGAGCAGAAGCAACCAGCAAGGGATCAGCCCCCATGCTCATGAAACGAGCCACTGCGGACACAGCGTTGTTTGCGTGCAAAGTTGACAGTACCAAGTGCCCAGACAACGCAGCATCCAGTGATGCTTTCAATGTTTCCTCGTCACGAATTTCACCAAGCAGAATAACGTCTGGGTCCTGCCTCAACGCAGATCGCAGCGTTGAGGAAAAGGTTATGTCAGCTTTCGGATTTATCTGTATTTGAGTAATGCCCTCAAAGTCATATTCCACTGGGTCCTCAATGGTTATTATGTTCTTGTCCTTGGCTTCGTAAATCTCCTTAAGCAGAGCGTAAAGCGTGGTGGTCTTACCACTGCCCGTGGGCCCAGTGGTCACGATAATGCCATAGGGCTTCATTATCATGTCTCTGATAATACTTACCTGCTCAGGAAGCATGCCCAAAGAGTCAATACCCGTACGCAAACTACGACGATAGAGAAGTCGCAGGAACATGTTTTCTCCGTAAATACTGCCCACCGTGGCAACGCGTATGCTGTAAGGCTGACTTTCTACGAGCACGTCAAACTGTCCATCCTGGGGACGGCGCTTTTCTGCAATGTCCATGTCAGCAAGCACCTTGACACGGGTAACTACTTCCTCAGCCAGTGCACGCGGCAAAGCCACCATTTCCTTCACTGTGCCGTCCATGCGGTACTTCACCACGTACTGAGATTGTGTGGCAATGAGGTGAACGTCCGTGGCTCCCCTGTGAGCCGCATCATAAATGATGGCATTGATGGCATTCTCAGCTGAAGCTTCCGTGGACAAAAGGTCAAGTGACGACACCTTTATTTCACGGAGTTGGTTGTGGCTCTCTTTTGTACTGGTAAAGGAGTTCAAAGAAAAGAACCTGTCAAGCACCACCTCTGAAAAATCCTGCTCCGTGGTTACCATGTAGTCAAGTTCACAACCAAAGAAGCCCTTCAGCTGATTCATTACAGCCGTTTCCATGGGAGGCACCACTGCAAGACGCAAGGTGTTCTGGACCTTTTGCAGTGGTATGAGTCTGTAAGTGCGCATAATACCTGTCAACTGTTCTTCAGGCTTGCCCAAGTACGTTGACAGGCTTTGCATGCTTTTAAGACCGTTCATGTCCAGAATCCTGATTATGGACTCTGAATCAATGTAGGACTTATCGTATTGCTCGGCCAGCACCTGGCCCAGCTGGTTCTTACTTATGAGACCTTCTGCAACTAAGTACTGGCCGAGCTTCAAGCCTTGCCTTTTGGCCTCAGCCACCAATGCATCAATTTGTCCCTGTTTTAGGAACCCCTTCTTAGCAAGCAACTGTGCCAAAGGCTCTGCCATGATCAGTTACCGCACTTTACCTTTCTTCATTCTGGTCACAACAGGCACTACTACTTCACAATGTCGCATGTGGGCGTCGTTGTTAAAGTGTAAAGATTTGAACCCGTAACGGTGTAACTAAAATAGCCATTTTGGCCTGACGGAGGGTTATCTTGCCCGAATGGTTTGTCCGTGTAAGGATTGACCGGTTTATTCTCGAAGTACTCCGTGTTATTCAAAAATTGCGAAACAAATTCGGTTGGACTAGGATACGAGCCCTTCTGCATTCTGTAAAGCTCCAGCTGCGATTTAATGGTTCTTACGTTGGAACAAAATGTGGTTTCCTTTGCTTTTTCAGCACTGGTGGTAAAACGCGGCACTGCCAAAGCCACGAGAACACCCAAAATAACGAGAACGATAACCAACTCAACCAATGTGAACCCCTTGAAGCCTCTCTTCTTACCTCTTTGTCCTACAAACATCCACAACCACCATCCTTCTTAATCTGAGATTTTTTCCCTACTACCGCCATACCACTGTGCCTTTTGTAACACGTGGTACGGCGATGTGAAAAATTATAACAACCACTATGCAAAGGTAAACACATCTTACCCAAGCCCCACGACGCAAGGAAAACAAGTGTGCAGCCCTGAATGGATCACATCTTACAACCAATTTTTTCTTTCATGGTCAGTGCGGAGCTGTTATAATATGTAAGAAGTGGTACATACGTTACACGTGGTTGACGTGGTTGATGTGCCGAGGTGGCGGAATAGGCAGACGCAGTGGACTCAAAATCCACCGGGCTTCACCACCCATGCGGGTTCGACTCCCGCCCTCGGCACCAACACTTAATAAAATCCCATACTTACCAAACTTCCAGTACGTAAGTCAAACCAGCTGTAACCATTTGCACTTCATGGATTAAAATGTTTTCAGCACTCGTTTAGCACATGGTCAGGGGCGAAATGAATTTGTCACTGAGTGAGGGTTAATCGTGCTTGTGAAAGCGCCACGGTGCTGGGCTAAATGTGCAAGCAAAGTTTCACAGGGGAGGGTGTGGTGAGCGTATATGTCCATTGACAAAAAGGCACAGCTTTCAGAAAAACAGCTTGTCATTTTAGAAAGTGAACTGAAAAAAAAGAGAAAGAGCATGCCCTTGGCTTATATCCTTCTCATCTTTCTTGGGTTTCTGGGTGTTCACAAGTTCTACTTGGGCAAAACAAAACAAGGTGTGCTGTACGTATTGCTCAGCGTGGTGGGGTTCATTTCCTTGGTTGTGGGTGAGTTCACCGGTCTAATTTCTTTCGGAGCCTCGGGTACAACGCTTTTCACTTTTGGTCTTGTGTGTGCTGGAGTTTTGGGTGTAATGCTCATCATTAACCTGTTTACCACGCCAGGACAGGTCCGGCAGTTTAACGAAACAGTTGAGAGCCGAATCATTGACCAGCTCCTGCAGTCAGGCACGGAGGGAAAAACAAACACAGCGGACGGCTAAGAAGGAGTACCACCATTTAGTGCCGGCATATTCATTTTTCAAAACCACAGGAAGGCATCGTGGTGATGGTGTACCGAGCTCTGGGAGTGGTAATGTGCACGTACTCAAAAATTACCATTTGTGATGTCACGGTGATCAGCATTTTGGATTAGCTTCGCATGTTTCCAAAACACTGATCTTGCCTCTCACATTTGAGCAAAAAAAGTGGTTTCCTTTTGTGCCCTGTTCTGAACTTGCATGTACTTTGGGCATAACAAAAGTAATCTGAACGCCGACGATGAGCAGTAAGACTAAAAGAAACACTACCACAGTAAACGCATGCTTTTTAAGCCTTCAAGCCACTCAAGCAACATAAATATATAGAACATGCTAATGCGTGCCAGTCTGTCAACACAGACGCACGCATGAGCACGCATTACTAATGCCATTTCATGGATTCAGCAAATAGCCAACAAAATGTAAGTTCATAAAGAAGAACACGGGGCAGAAACTGTTATTGACAAAACGCACAACCATGCATAAAATAAAAGTTGGGGAGCAACTTCTTAAAAAAGTGCACCAGTGCGGTGGATCATACCCAGTCAAGTGCTCTCACAACACAGGGGCTGCCAGCGAGCTCGCGTCTCGCTTGCTCACATAAGCAGTGAACAAAAACAATGAAGGGGGTCGGGAACTTGTCAGTGGAACGCAAGCAGGGGCTTACCGAAAAACAACTTTCCATTTTGGAAAGCGAAATGGCACTCTGCAAGAAAGACATGGGGCGCGCTTACACGTTGTGGTTCATAGGAGGAAGTTTGGGGCTACTACGTCAGCACTTCTACTTGGAGAAAGCTTTGTTGCACACTGACAAAAGAGAGGAGGTTTTTACCCAATGGAATTAAGTAACAAAGAGAGGCTAAGCGAAAAACAGATTGCTCTTTTGATGGCAGAAATGATGAAGTCGCATAAACAAGCTGGTTTTGCCTACGTTCTTTTGGTCGTTGGCGGCTTGTTTGGCTTGCACAAGTTCTACTTGGAAAGAACAGCCCAGGCGTTGTTGTACTTCTTCTTGGGGCTTGTGGTGGTTTTGTCCAATTTAATAACGTTTTCATCGGCTGGTTTTCTGGGTTTCCTTATGGGTCATAGCAAAGCTGCCCAAACAATGGGGTTCGGCTTTTTATTGAGTATCGTTTGCCTAATCATCCTAATTTGTCTTATCATTTACGACCTTTTCACACTGCCAGAGCAGGTTAGAAGGTTCAACGACGACCTGGAAGAAGAAATTGTCCAGGCTTTGCTCAGCACAAAACCTGAGCAGGATACACCTGCTACTGCTACTGATGATAACAATAATGATCCAAGCATGGAAAAACAATCAGAGGAGTAAGTAAGGTAAGCAGGTAAGCAGGCAAAAGAAATAAAAAGGGGGACTTAGCACCAACCTACTCTCCCGGCAGCTCCCGCACACCA
>ERZ795062.24-NODE-24-length-155486-cov-118.740567_pt1 | contig 155486 bp, 156 predicted proteins | sample MGYA00375146_ERZ795062 | MGnify/ENA primary metagenome ERZ795062 (study PRJEB30191, sample SAMN05720281) | activated sludge metagenome | isolation source: Anaerobic digester | place: USA | collected 2015-07-16 ...
GAGCTTTACTTCAAGGATTGCCGGAGCTCATATACGAACAAACGGGCATTCATACTTATGTGGCTGATTCACCCTTGGAATGCGTAGCCCTGGGTACAGGTAAAGCGCTTGAGGAGTTGAATGCCCTAAGAGAGGCCGGGGCTGTTTATTCGGCTTTGAAGAAGAGCTCAAGCTCTTGGCGTTAGTTGTTTAAGATCTTTGAAGATAGAGCCCACATTGCGCAGCGTGAGCTTTTAGAAGTTGTTCTATGAGGAGATTATGACTGATTACGATGGTCAAACTGGAAAATAAACGATGGTGGGAAGATGGTTTATATTTTTCTTGCCTTGGGTGCGGGAAATGTTGCGGCGGCGAGCCCGGTTTTATTTGGCTTGATTTGAAAGAAGCACAGAAAATAGCCGAATTTCTTGGCATTGAAGCGCCCTTTTTCTTGGCAACTTACACGCACAAAAAACTTGGCAGGATCAGTATTAAAGAGAAAGAAAACGGGGACTGCCAGTTTTTAGCCTGGGGAAAGTGCGAGATCTATCCGGTCAGGCCTCTTCAATGCAGATTGTACCCTTTTTGGCCCTCTATCCTTTCAAGCCCTCGCAGTTGGAGTTGGGAAGGACGTAGATGTCCGGGCATCGGACAAGGTCGGTTTTATCCCGCCAAAATTATAGATCGTATGCTGGTTAAGGCACTGCCTTTGGGGCTTTGACACTAAGTTAACCATGCCTAATTTGCTTGTATATATTTTCTCTTCAAGTTAGAATTTAAAATGTAAACCAAAGCAACAAGCAAGTTAAAGATGACTTTAATAACAGGGGGCGATAGGCATGGCTAATGTCAGGTGGGCTGTTACGCCAGAAGAGGTTTTTCCTGTGTTGGAAAGGTGGATCTTGCGCGATGGCTTCAATATAGTCATTGATATGGAAAAATCAGAAGGCAGTTGGATTGTAGATGCACGCACGGGTGAAAAGTGGCTTGATTTTTATACCTTCTTTGCATCGGCTCCTTTCGGCATGAATCACCCCAAGCTCGCAAATGACGAGTTCAAGGAAAAGATCTTCAGAGCGGCCATTAATAAGGTCGCAAACTCCGATATCTACACCGTGGAGATGGCGGAATTCGTCAAGACTTTCTCGGAGGTAGCCGTGCCAAGCGGTTTTAATCACCTCTTTTTCATCGATTATGGAACTTTAGCCATCGAAAACGCTCTTAAAGTGGCCATGGATTGGAAGGTTAGAAAACTTTTGGCTCAGGGCAAGATAACCAAAGGCGTAGCCATTGATGGTAAAAAGGGAACTAAGGTAATACACTTCAGGGATTCCTTCCACGGAAGAAGCGGTTATACTTTAACTTTGACGAACACTGCTGACCCCAATAAGCATCAGTATTTTGCCAAATATGACTGGCCAAGGGTGCTAAATCCCAAGATCATTTGGCCCCTTGAGCAACACATAGAGGCCGTAAAATGGGAAGAAGAGGTCTCTGAAAGCCAGATTTTAAAGTTGCTGTGGGATGACCCTGACGACTATTGCGCCATCATAATAGAGACAATTCAGGGCGAAGGTGGAGACAATCACTTCAGAACTGAGTTTTTCAAGAAGCTGCGCAAGATATGCGATGAGTGCGATCTCATGCTTATTTTGGATGAAGTCCAGTGCGGCATGGGAATTACGGGCAAGATGTGGGCCTACCAGCATCACGACTTTATGCCCGATATGGTGGCTTTCGGTAAAAAATCACAAGTTTGTGGGATAATGGTTGGTCCAAAAGTAGATGAAGTATCAGAAAACTGCTTTACCGTGTCAAGTCGCATTAACTCCACTTGGGGCGGCAATATTTGTGACATGGTGAGGTCTACAAGATACCTTGAGATCTATCGCGATGATAATATCCTGGACTACGTTGCGAACATAGCCGGGCCTCAGCTATTCAATGGATTGCAAGCCCTCGGCGCTGAATTTCCGAAACTCGTTACGAACGTAAGGGGCAAAGGGCTCATGTGTGCCTTTGACTTTCCCTGTCCAGATTTGAGAGACAAATTTTTGAAGAAGATGCGAGAAAGACACGTCCTCCTGCTTGCCTGTGGAACACGTTCCGTGAGGTTCCGTCCTGCTTTAAACATAGCGCCTGAGGAGATAGATCGTGGCCTTTCTCTTGCAAAAGAGGCTTTGGCCGAATTAAGCAAGGAAGCTTAGATTCTCCAGCTAGTTTATTTTTCGTCTAAGGGCACAAGGCGGGGTTGCTACCCCGCCTTTTTCCGTAATTTGCATGTGGCAAATTTCAGGTTATAGTGGTATGTTTCAATGGGAGGTGGATCTTTGCATTCCAGTTTGAGTGAGCTTAACTGGGGATTGGTCATTTCCCTGATCGTCGCAAGTGCAATAGTTGCTTATATAGGTGATATTTTGGGCATGAAGTTGGGCAAGAAGAGGATTAGTCTCTTTGGCATGAGGCCCAGGCACACGTCCCGTTTTATCACCATAGTGACAGGTGTTTTGATTGCCCTGGTAACGCTTTTTGTTATGGCTATTGCCTCCGATGCCGTAAGAGTTGCCCTTTTTAACATGAAATATATCCAGCGGCAGATATCTACTCTGACAGCTGAGCTAAGCAAAAGCCGAAGCGAGCTCGAAGCGCTTCAGTTAGATTTATTCAAGAGCCAAACTGAATTATCTGCCAAAGGAAAGGAGTTGCAAGAGGTCGAAGAAAAACTCAGAGAAAGCCTGGCAAACTTGAAGGAAGTAGAAGCTGAAGTTACGAGGTTAAATAAAAAGGCAAAGGAACTGGAAAGGGACCGCGAGAGGCTTGGCAAGGAACTTGAAGCGATGAAGCTCGAACGAGATAGTCTTGAAGCCCAGATTGCCGATCTTCGCCTTCAGGCAGATGAGCTAAAAGCAAGCCTTGAGAAGATGAAAGAAGGCAGGATACTGGTATTGGCCGGCGAGTTGCTGATGCAGATGCCCATTGACCCTACAAATATTGACGAAAAGGAAATCGAAAATGCAATCGAAAAGCTGATAAGTAACGCCAAATTGGCATTGTCCATACGCACTGGCCTGCAACCGGAAGACATCGATATCCATGTAAGAGAGGAAGAACTGAAAAAGGCCGTAAAAGAGACCGTGGAGAGCAAAAGGCGAAAGGTGGTCCGATTGATAGTTGCCACCAATGCAGTCGTAGGCGAAAGGATCGATTGTCTAATAAGCGTAAAAGATAGCGTGCTTGTTTATAAGACAGGGGAAATACTTGCAAGCGAAGTGTTTACGGAACGCCTGAGTGAGGCGGAGGCAGAATTGGCGTTGTACAATTTGCTGAGACAAGTTAACGTTCGAGCTCAGGAAGATGGCATACTTCCCGATCCCATTACGGGCGCAGTCGGTAATTTGGAGGCCACCGAGTTTTTCGACGCCGTGGAAAATTTAAGCAACGCGAACCCACCCTTTAAGGTAAACGTAATTGCTGTCTCCGACATCTACACAGAAGGGCCCGTTCGCGTTAAAATAGAACTCGACTGATGGAAAGGATAATCAGAAATACTAATAAAGGAGGCGCTTGGTCCATGCTCATAGTCGAATGTCAGGTGTGCGAGGAAATTAAAGTCCTGGCTGGAGATCCGGATTATGACGGGATGGCCAGGGCTTCGTGGATATGTTCTAGGTGTGGTACAGGCCAACTCGTGCAATTACCGGTCAGCAGGGATGCACGAGGCGTTGATTTAAGGAAGATATTGCGCGGGATGTCCGTTCATTCTTCTTCCGGCGGGTATATCTCTGTGAGCACCCGCGATTAATCATGGATTTAAGCGAATATACCTTTTACGACAACAGACTTGCCGTCTCTCCTTGGGAGGTAAAGGCGCTATATCGATTCGTATGGTGGGGAAAAAGTCGCACTGATGAGGGCATAGCTCGGATGCTGCAGGAAAGCAGCATGTGTTTCTCCGTGCGATATAAGAGCGAATTGGTCGGTTTCTGCCGGCTCCTGACCGATTTTGTTTATCGTGCCTCCCTGTGGGACATAATCATTCATCCCGATCATCAGGGGCAAGGCCTTGGCACGGCTCTCATGAACTATGTGCTTGAACATCCTGCCGTTAAAGATATTCCTCTAATAATCACTTATGTCAGCGATCTATATCCTTTTTTGGAAAAGTGGGGCTTCAAGCAGCTGCCGGGTGCAGTACTGCTTTTGCGAAGTCCAATCGAATACTCATGAAAAGATTGGACTTGACAGAAAGGCCAGTTGCGGGTTATAAGAACATGCACCTTTACCTATTGTGCCTATGGGCCCTGGTGCTTTCGTATTCGTGGCATCAGGGTCCGCTATTTTTCATATTCGGAGGTGGAGTTGATGCCAAAAGAGCAGTTGTTGCTTACATCGGAGTCTGTAACTGAAGGACATCCCGATAAATTGGCCGATCAGATATCAGATGGGATATTGGATGCCATACTTGCCCAAGATCCCATGGGAAGAGTGGCCTGCGAGACCTTAGTCACTACTGGTTTAGTCATGGTTGCTGGAGAAATAACCACTGACTGTTATGTCGATATACCCCGATTAGTTCGATGCATCGTTAAAGATATCGGTTATACGCGCGCTAAATACGGTTTTGACGGAGATACCTGTGCTGTCATAACAGCCATAGACGAGCAAGCTTCAGATATTGCCCAGGGTGTAAATAGGGCACTTGAAGTAAGAGAGGACGATATGACGGATGACGAGGTGAACCGCATAGGCGCAGGCGATCAGGGCATGATGATCGGATATGCTTGCGATGAAACCGAAGAACTGCTTCCCATGTCCATTTCTTTGGCCCACAGACTGGCAAGACGTCTTGCGTACGTTCGTCGCGAAAAAATAATCCCCTACCTTCGTCCCGATGGCAAGACTCAAGTTACGCTCGAATACGAAAATGACAGACCGGTCAGGACGGATACCATCATAGTTTCTGCTCAACATCACCCTTCCGTGGAGCAGGCGCAGATAAAAGCGGATATCATAGAGCACGTCATCAAACCCATAGTCCCACCGGAGCTAATGGAGGATTCTCCGAGGATACTTGTAAATCCTACGGGTAGGTTTGTATTGGGAGGCCCCCTGGCTGATACGGGTTTGACTGGAAGAAAGATAATAGTCGATACCTACGGAGGAATAGTGCCCCACGGCGGAGGCTGTTTTTCGGGCAAAGACCCTACAAAGGTGGACCGTTCGGGGGCTTACATGGCAAGGTATGCGGCCAAAAATGTCGTTGCTGCAGGATTAGCGCGTAGATGTCAAATCCAGGTAGCTTATGCCATAGGCGTGGCCAGTCCAGTTTCCATATCGGTTGAGACCTACGGGACGGGCGTAATACCTGATGAAAAGATAGCAAGGCTTATAAGAGAACACTTTGATTTCAGGCCAGCTGCGATGATAAGGGATTTAGATTTGCGAAAACCACAATATTTACCGCTTGCTGCATATGGTCACATGGGGCGGATTGACTTAAATCCCCTGCCGGCATGGGAGAGGACGGATAAGGCGGAGGAATTAAGAAGGGCAGCCCAGTAAGCGAAGGTCATTTTTGTCATGGCGGGGATAGTGCCTTTTCTTTTGCATTTGATATTTCCCGTGAGGTGTCCTTTGTGCGGAAGGGCAGGCTCATGTGGCTGTGTAGAATGCATAAAAGAGGTGCTATACTCAAACTTTTCCCTGTGCATCAAGTGCCTGGGGCCTTACCCCTGCGAAGAGCACAGTTCCTCTTTCCCTCATTATTGGGGTGCCCGTCATGAAGGCATGGCCCGAAACCTCGTACATCTACTCAAGTACGAAAACAACGGCGCACTGGGAGTGTCCATGGGGATGGCTTTGGCATCGTACGTGACGGGGATGTCTGCCGACGCTTTGGTTCCCATACCCCTTCACATCGGAAGTCCAAGGTTATTCAATCAATCCAGAAAAATAGCCCAAGGCCTCTCCTTGAAGCTTGACATTCCCATGCGCGATTGTCTTGCCTGGAACGTTGAAGTCGCTTCGAGAGCGTCCAAAGGCAGTGCAAGAAGTAAACTTCCGGAAAATTCCTTTAAAGTCACTGGTTCGCTTGGGGGTATAAAAACCGCGATAATATGTGATGATGTATGCACCACGGGAGCTACAATACAAAAGGCTGCTTCCTCACTAGCTAAAATAGGCATCGAAGTCGTAGGTTCCATTAGCTTCACCGTAGGCAAAGGACCGAAGCTCTAAAAGCAGGTTAAATTTAAACATGTTATTTGGGAGTTTAAAATCAAACTCCCGTTGACAAACTCTCCTGTAATTGCCTATAATGAGCACTGTCTTGGGGCTGTGGCGCAGAGGGAGCGCGCTTCCTTGGCATGGAAGAGGTCAGGGGTTCGAATCCCCTCAGCTCCACCAGTGAAAATCAAGCCTCCTTTTCGTGAGCGGTTAGCGAAAAGGAGGCTTTACTTATGTCGTTGTAAAAAAGGCTTTTTATATGAGCTCCTTTGTATTAAACTTAGCTTGGTCTTGTTTGGGTAGGAAATATAAAAAGGGGGTGTTTTGCATGGATCCGAGGGGACATCATTTTATCGTCGAGGCCTCTGGCTGTAATGACGTGATAGGGGAAATCGAAAAAATGCAAGAAATACTTGTCGAAGCGGCGAGGCACGCAAAGGCTCATATTTGGACAGTTTCCTTTCATCGCTTCCCGCCAAACGGAGTAAGCGGAGTAGTGGTCATAAGTGAATCTCACCTTTCAATTCACACATGGCCTGAGCTGGGGTATGTGGCTTTGGATATATATACCTGCGGCAGCGAAACTCTTCCGGAGGTTGCCGTGGATTACGTGCTTGAGAGGGTAAATGCAAAACACACCCATGTGACAGAAATAACCCGTGGGCTGGATTATGGTGACCGCGAATTTTATCATTCCATCGTCACCTGGGAAGAGAGACTCCGAGGAAACGGCGAATAGCTGGCCAGCTAAGACAAGTAGATTGGCGTAACTTGAAATTGGCGCAACTTGAAGGAGGTTTTGCCTATGAGCCTACAAATTTGGGGCAACACTCTTGGCACGTGGCTTGCCGCAGTAGTTGTCATGGCCATTTCTTTCTGTGTTTTATATTATGCAAAAAGGCTTGCGGATAAGTACATCTCGATTCTTTATGCTCGCAGGCCCAACGTGGTTTTAGGTTTAATGTTGAATTTAGTACGTCAAATAAACGTCTATTTTCTGGTTTTGCTCGCCATTCTCATAGGTTCATCGCTTTTAACCCTCCCCGTAAGGCTGTCGCGAGCTATATCAATTCTGGTGATACTTTTCTTGCTCTTTCAGGTGGGCTTGTGGGGAGATAAGGCCATAAACTATTGGCGAGACACAAAAATCAAGAAGAAAGCCGACGAAGATCCCTCAATGGCAACGATGCTCTCGGCGCTGGGCTTCATGGGAAAGCTCCTTTTTTGGGGTATAATTGTTCTGATCGCCCTGGAAAATATGGGCATCGACGTTACGGCCCTGATCGCAGGCTTAGGAATAGGCGGCATCGCAGTGGCTTTGGCGGCGCAAAACATACTTGAGGATCTTTTTGCCTCCTGGTCAATAGTATTGGATAAGCCCTTTTTGGTGGGCGATTATATCGTCATAGATGGCTATTCCGGAACGGTCGAACACATAGGCTTAAAGACCACCAGGATGCGCAGCTTGACTGGTGAGCAGCTCGTTTTTTCAAACTCCGATCTTTTAAAATGCAGGATTAGGAACTACAAACGTATGTACGAAAGAAGGATTGCCTTTTCCTTCGGTGTTGTACTTCAAACTCCCCTTGAAAAGTTAAAAGAGATTCCCCACATCGTCGAAGAAATCATCACTTCAATAGAAAACACGCGCTTCGATCGGGCCCATTTTGCAAGTTACGGCGAATTTTCCCTGAACTTTGAAGTAGTTTATTACGTGTTATCCTCGAGCTATGCCCTCTACATGGATGTTCAGCAAGAAATCAACCTGGCGATTTTGGAGGAATTCCAAAAGAGGGGCATAGAATTTGCTTACCCGACTCACATGGTCTATGTATCGGAAGCTGCGCCGGTCGACGTTTCGGAGGAAAAGACTGAAAAGGGAGGGACATCAAATTAGAGGCGAGAACATGGATGAAATGATTAAATCAATAGTTGAAGTGCTCAAACAAGAGTTTAGCCCTCTTAAAATCATACTGTATGGTTCTTTTGCCAGGGGTACGCAGACTTGGGACAGCGATGTGGATTTTTTGGTCGTTGTTCCTCGCGGTGTTAATAAAAGGGATATGGCGGTGGCGATGCGAGTGGCGTTGAGCGATTTTCTTTGCGGAAAGGACGTGGTCGTCGCTACCCCTGAGGAGCTGTCGATTAAGGGCAGCGTTCCCGGAACTTTATTGTACTCTATGTTAAAGGAGGGCAAGGTGTTATACGAGGATATGAAGCCTTACGTAGAAGAAGCCCGTATTTGGCTTGAATGCGCGGAAGATGACGTCGAGGTTGCCGAAAGAATTTTGGGGCTGGGCTTTAATCGGCATGCCTGTTGGCTGTCTGCCATGGGGGCCGAAAGGGCTTTGAAGGCCTTTTTAATTTCAATGGGGATTCCTTTTCCGCGGAGCCACGATCTTAACGCCCTCTATAAGCTTATATTGGAGCATTGTCCCTGTGAAGGACTATCTTTAGATCACAGTGAGCTTGCGAAATTTTCTGAGTGGGCCGTGGAGGCGGGGCACCCTGGCGACTGGCCTGCCATATCGGACGAAGAGGCTAAAGGGGACGTAGCCTCGGCTAAAAAAATTGTCTCCGCCATTTCAAGCCTTTTTGTCGACAGCTAAGTTTTTCAGGGACATTTCATGCCATGCCTGTAGATTAAGCGTATGAGCGGGCTTGGCCAACTTCACCGGAAGGAGCATTTACATGGCTAAATATGATTTTGATGAGGTCATAGATCGCAAGGGAACGTGCAGCGAAAAGTGGGACGGGTTAAAAAAGCATTTTGGAACAGATGATGTCCTGCCAATGTGGGTGGCCGATATGGACTTCAATTCGCCTCCAGAAGTGATAAAGCTTATCGTAGAAAGATCTAAACACGGGATCTTCGGATATCCCGTAAGGACGGAAAGCTATTACGAGGCCATAATAAATTGGGTTCGCGAGCGGTACGACTGGGAAATAAAAGGCGATTGGATCGTCGACGTGCCAAGCGTTATGCCCGGGATAGCTGCCGCTATCTTGGCTTTTACCTCCCAGGGCGACAGCGTCATGATCCAGCCGCCGGTATACCCTCCCTTTTTTGAGGTGATAAAATCGCTTGACAGGCAGGTTCTTCCCAATCGTTTGCAGCTTGGCGAAAAATGGCACATGGATTTCAGTGAGCTTGAAAGGCAGTTGCCTTCTGCGAAGGCTTTCTTGTTGTGTAACCCTCATAACCCAGTGGGACGCGTTTGGACTGCCGAAGATCTGCTCTCCCTTTCAAGGGCCTGCCTCAAAGCGGGAGTCCCGATCTTATCCGACGACATTCATTGCGATTTCGTATACCCTGGCCACAAATATACCCCCCTTGCCTCGCTGGACGAAGAGTCCCTGATGAACACGGTGACTTTTATGTCCGCCAGCAAGACCTTTAACATCGCCGGATTTAAAAATGCTTACGCCATAGTGCCGAATGCGGAAATGAGGGAAAAACTTTCAAAGATATTAAAGGGGCTTCATTTTGGTTCTGGCGACCTTTTTGGTATACTTGGGCTTGAGGTTGCTTACCGATATGGAAAGGATTGGCTCGACGAGCTTATTTTGTACCTGGAAGAAAATAGAGATATTGCAGTTTCTGCCCTGCAAAAAGCGGGTGTGGACGTAATAAGTCCCGAAGGAACTTACCTTCTGTGGCTTGATCTTAGAAAACTTGGATTATCACAAGATGAGTTAATGAAATTTTTGATAGAAAAAGCGAAACTTGGTTTAAACGATGGTTTGAACTTTGGACCCGACGGTGCGGGCTTTGTCAGAATGAACATAGGGTGTCCCAGAAAGATTTTACGGGAAGGCATAAACAGGCTTGTCAGGGCTTTATCCTAAATCGCATAAAATTACGTGGAGCCTTAGGGCTTCGCGAATAAGGGCATTTTTTAAATAACCCCTGTTTTTGCGCGATAACTTACCCTTTGACGTGCCTTAAAAGGGAGAAGGGGTTTAAGGCAGGGAGGATAAAATGAGTTTAGACCTTTTTGTCATGAATGGTTCCGTGATTGACCCGCAAGAATGCGAGATCTATGAGGCTAACATCGGAGTTGCGGACGGCAAGATAGTTTACGTAGGAAGCGATGTCATCGAGGAAGTCGAAATCTTAATTGACGCCAAGGGGCTTTACGTTTCGCCCGGTTTCATCGATACCCACATGCACAACGAGAACTCGGCCGAAAACGAGGTCGAAAAAGCTTTGCTCTTACAGGGAGTTACGACGGCCATAGCGGGAAACTGCGGAGTGGGACCCATAATATCTGAAGAGTTGCTTCAAAGGCCTCGCTACCTCAGGCTGGGGTTTTTCACGGGGCATCAGGTTTTAAGGGAAAAAGTCGGCCTGAACAATCACTATATGCCCGCGAGCGCTTCGTCCATAGAGGCCATGGTCGAAATTTTAAAGCAGGAGTTATCGAAGGGCAGTTTCGGCCTTTCCCTGGGGCTTGAGTACGTGCCCGGTACGAGCTACGAGGAGATGTGCAAGCTTGCCAAAGTAGTAGCGCAATATGATAAAAGATGGGTATCCATGCACATGCGGTATGATGGTGAAAAATCCCTTGAAGGCGTAAAAGAGGCCATATCTTTGGCCAAAGATTGCGGCGTCAGGGTTCAAATATCCCATTTGGCGAGCATGGCTTCCTTTGGCTGCATCCGGGAGGCATTGAAATTGATAGAAGAAGCCAAGGCATACGTCGATGTGACCTTTGATTCCTACCCCTATAAGGCTTTCTGCACCCAGATTGGCTCTGCAGTCTTTGACCCGGGCTTTGAAAAGCGCTGGAAGAAGGGCTTTTCATACTTGCAAGTCGCCTCTGGCAAATACCGAGGAAAAAAGCTAACGCAAGAACTTTATATAAAGCTCAGAAAAGAAGAACCCGACACACTGATCATAGCTCATGTGATGGACGGCGAAGAGGTAAAAGCTGCCTTAAAACATTCTGATTGCATAATAGCTTCCGATGCGGTTTTAAAAAATGGCCAGGGCCATCCGCGCGTGTGTGGCACTTTCCCGAGGGCCTTTAAAATCCTCTTAAGAGAGGGGTTCTCTTGGCCTGAAGCAATACGCAAAGCCACCTATTTGCCGGCAAAGGCTTCTTTCTTTGAAGACAGAGGAAATATAAAAGAGGAATATAAAGCTGACTTGGTCATATTTAATCCCAAAAAACTCAGAGATTGCGCTACTTTTAAGGATCCGCTTATTTCCCCGAAGGGAATTGAGTACGTGATCCTTGGCGGCAAAATAGCAGTCCAAAAGGGGACGGTCCTTCAACCTCACGGCGAGGTCATATTGCGTAACTAATTTTCATCTACGGGGATCCACGGGCTCTCTTCGGTGTCGCGTCGTGAAGGGTCATATATCCATAACTTGCCCGAGGAGGAGTCAAACTTCATCATCGTGTCGTCTTCTTTGATGATTAGTTTATACCTGTCAGGATGGGAGAGAAGGGCGTTTCCCAGGTTTACTGAAAAACCCACAACTATCCCCACGGTGAAGCTGATTATTATTACGATTGCTATTATGCCCACTGAAAGGTAGCTTTTCGCCATGGTCGAAAAACCTCAATAAAAAATGGTAGCCCCAAGGGGATTCGAACCCCTGTTGCCGGACTGAGAACCCGGAGTCCTAGACCACTAGACGATGGGGCCACAACTTGAAATTTATGGCTGGGGGAGGTGGACTCGAACCACCACTACATGATCCAGAGTCATGCGTCCTGCCGATTAGACGATCCCCCAGGGCTATGCCTTTCGGCGAAAGTTATGTTATCATGACTCTTGCGGCAGTGCAAGGGCTTTCTTAAAAATATTTAAGACTAATTTCGCTTTGCGTGTTACAATTTATTTGTTCTTAAGTTTAACCTTTAGCTTGATGCTAAATTCTGTGTCATGGTCTGAAAAATCGGCAGGAGGTGTCTCAGTTGAAAGTAGAAAGCCTATCCTATAAGGAGCTGCTAAAAAAAAGACCCCTAAACGTGCAGGCAATATATGGGGATGAACCCGTTGGCCTGGTCAGCGGCAGGGATATAATCGAGGCTGCCAGGAAAAAGGGTGCCGTCGTTTTGGCCGCCAACGCTAGAAATCCCCTGACGATAAAAGGCGTATTTCGGGCCGCGAAGAAGCTCAACTCGGTGGTTTTGATAGAACTTGCCAAGTCAGAATCCACTTATTGCGGTTGTACATATGACAACGTCCCCGATTATGCGGTAAAATATTCAAAGGAACTCGGACATGGCGTGATCTTCGGGTTGCATGTAGATCACTACACCATAAAATCCATGTCTGATGTATATAAGGCTATAGCGCACTTGAGGCAGATAATAGAACGAGGCTGGACGTCAGTGGCAATTGACGCCTCTCATAATCCCGATTGGGAAAATTTGATGTATACGAGAGATGTGGCCCAACATATTCCCGCCTACTTGGGCTTGGAAGTGGAAGTGGGTGAAATAAAGGGTCCCGGGGATCTGACCACCCTTGAAGAGGCGCTCTTCTTCGTTGGTGGGCTTAACGCCTGGTGCATCTTCCCTGATCTTCTCGCCATTTCCAACGGGAGCATGCATGGGACCTATGACAAAACGGTAGGACAAATAGAGGGGATTGACCTGAATCGTACAAAAGAAATTGCCGATGCCATTGCTCGTTACGGGGTTTCCATAGCGCAGCACGGCATATCGGGCACCCCCTTGGATAAGGCGGCGATGTTTCCCAAGTACGGGATAAACAAGGGAAACGTCGGCACCTTGTGGCAGAACATAATTTTCGGGCTTGAGATCGAGCCCGAGACTGGCAACGCTGTGATAAAGGACGGTTCCTACGTCAAGGACCCAAAAAGAGGCATTCCCATAGATTTGTGGAATAAGATCGTGGCCTGGGCTGACGAGCAGGGCTACAGCAGGAAATCGGGCGATTACAAGAAGGCGAACAAGCCCTTCCATGACCAGATAATGGCGTTGCCCGAAGAAATACAGGAGCAAATTGTCGCCGAAACGGAGGAATGGGCTACCAAATACATAAAGGCCTTTGCGAGCGAGGGCACGGCCGAATTGATCTTTGAGGCAATTTCTTCTCGAAGAGATCACAATTCCACGCCCGAGCGCAAAGTGTACCATTCACGGAGCGAGTTCACTCCGGAAAAGGCCCCTGATGCCTGCAGGAGAAGGAAAAAAGATGATAAAGATTACTCAGATTAGAAAGGTGTTTTAAAAGCTTATTCGTAGACTTAAGTGAGCTTTGGAGGGAGACAAAGGTCCCCCTCCATTTTGACGTGGAGGTGAAGTGTTAGTGCAAAGAAACGCAGCGAAATGCAAGAAGCGTTCGCGAAATAGCAGTAGAACTACCGCCTTGAGGTTCATTCCTCTTGGTGGTGTTGGAGAAATAGGAAAGAACATGAACGTGCTCGAATACGGAGACGACATGTTAGTGATCGATTGTGGATTGATGTTTCCAGATGAGGAGATGCTGGGCATAGATTTTGTAATACCTGACCCGGCATATCTTTTGGAAAATAAAAAAAAGATCCGAGGAATCATCATAACTCACGGTCATGATGACCACATAGGGGCTTTGCCCTTTATACTTCCAGAGTTGGATTGCCCCGTGTATGCCACTAAGCTTACCCTTGGGCTTATAAAGGGGAAGCTCGAAGAAATAGCGCCAGACTACGAGCTCAAAGCCCACGAAATCGTGGCGGGAGACGAGATAGAACTCGGGTGCTTCAAGGTACGGCCTTTTTCCGTCTGTCACTCGATACCGGACGGTGTCGGATACGCAATATATACGCCTGTCGGGGTCGTGCTGCACACGGGAGATTTTAAGCTCGATCCCACTCCCATTGACGGGCGGGCAACGGATTATGCCCTGCTTGCAACCTTGGGGAAAGAGGGCGTGCTTTTGATGTTGTCCGATTCGACAAACGTGGAGCGTGACGGGTTTACTCCTTCGGAGCGCATGGTCGGAAAGACCATGGAGCAGACCTTCAGGCTTTACAGAAATAAGCGCATCATAATATCCTCCTTTGCAAGCAACTTGCACAGGGTTCAGCAAGTAATAGAAACGGCCACGAGGTTTAACCGCAAAGTTGTGCTCATAGGAAGAAGCATGGTGGCAAACGTCGCTCGCGCCAGGGAGCTGGGATATATGGACGTGGACGATGACGTTTTCGTCCAACCCTCGCAAATCGAGGATTTTCCGCATAACAAGCTGGTTGTCATAACTACGGGAAGTCAGGGCGAGCCCTTTTCGGGTTTAGTGCTCATGAGCCGTGGCAATCACAAGTACATTAAACTTGGCTCAAAGGACCTGGTCGTCATAAGCGCCCTTCCCGTCCCGGGAAATGAAAGGCTTGTTCACAGAACGATAAACGACCTCTTCAGGCAGGGTTGCGAGGTAATATACGAGGCAGAACAAAATGTTCACGTATCTGGGCACGCCTCGCGCGAGGAATTAAAGATGATGTTAAGCCTGGTCAATCCTACTTACTTCGTGCCCCTTCATGGGGAATACAGGCACCTGGTCAGACATAAGCAGCTGGCAGAAGAAGTGGGAATGCCGGCAAGAAACGTATTCATCCTGGAAAAAGGGGACGTTTTAAGCATAACCAAAAAGCAAGCCAGGACCTCGAAAAAAGTACCAGTAGGGGCATATATAGTGGACGGTCGCACTTACGGAGATCTGAAGGGAGGGCTTCTTGGCGAAAGAAAGGATCTCGCTGAGGACGGCGTCGTGTGCATCTCCATTGCACATGACCCTTACGGCAACCTGGTGGCCCCCGTTTCTGTAGAAAGCAGAGGCTTTTTGCATCGCCTGGATGCCAACGAGCTTTACAGCAACATCGAGGAGGCTGTGGAAAAGGCTGTCAAAACCTTCAGGATGGGAAATAAAGCGGGAAAGAAAGACGATGACGTAGCTTCGCGAGTCAAAAGCGCGGTGAGAAAAGTGCTTCGAAAATTTTCCCTATCTCCGCCGGTGATCTTGGTCATGGTAAACGAGGTTCAGGGTAATGGTTATGCTTCAAAGATTGCTCAAGGAGAGCTGGCAAGATGAGCTTTTTTCACACTTTGTTCCTGGGCGCCCTTCAGGGAGTTACGGAGTTTTTGCCGGTCAGCAGCTCGGGTCATCTCGCCCTGGCACAAAATCTGTTCGGCTTTGATGACCCTCCCCTGGCCTTCGATGTTTTTCTCCATTTTGCCACCATGATGTCAATCTTTGTATATTTTTTGCGTGATATCCTGGAGTTATCGAAGGAATGGTTCCTTGGCTTGATCGATAAAAGCTTAAGAGAAAGTTCGGGTTGGAAGTACGGTTGGGCAGTGATACTTGGGACATTTGTCACCGCTATAGTTGCCTTACCCATTGAAAGCGTAGCTTCCAGGGCTTTTGGCGTCCCCTGGGCCGTTGCTTGCGGCCTCATCGTCACGGCTTCACTTTTAAACTGGGCAGGACGCATTGCTTTGAGCGATAAAAGCATCAATATTTGGACCGGTCTGATTGCCGGTCTGGCCCAGGGATTTGCAGTTATGCCCGGAATATCAAGATCGGGCAGTACAATCGTGGCTACCTTGATGACGGGAGCTAAAAGAGAAGAGGCCTTTCGCTTTTCCTTTCTTCTTTCGCTCCCGGCCATAATGGGAGCAACTTTGCTCGAGGGCACGAAGGTCGTAAAGCAACAGGCGGTCTTGCCCGACGGCTGGTTTTATGCTTGCGTTTTGGCCTTTTTTTGTGGCCTGGCGTCGCTTCGTTTCATGAAAAAAATAGTGATTTTTGGAAGGTGGAGGTTCTTTTCCCTCTATTGTCTTCTTACGGCGGGCATAGGTTTTGTGATTGGAATGTTTTGATATTATGTTTCTAAGCGAAAGGATGAGCCATTGAAGGTGAGACGTGACGTGCGAATTGTTTTGGCCTCGAATAGCCCCAGGCGTAGGGCGTTGCTGACCGAGCTTTTAGGGTGGGACGTATTGTTTTTATCTCCTGACGTCGAAGAAGATGTCGAGGTTTTTCCCTCTCCTGCCGAAGCGGTAAAGCGCCTGGCGATCAAAAAAGCCTCATCGGCGGCGCCTCTTTATCCAGACCTTTACGTAATCGGTGCCGATACGGTCGTTTGCATTGACGGTCAGGTCCTTGGCAAGCCTTCGTCCTTGGATGAAGCTTATGGGATGTTGCTGAAGTTGAACGGTCGCACTCATGAAGTTTATACGGGGCTGGCCGTCATGAAGGAAGGCATATTACTGACCGATCACGAGGTAACGCGTGTAACCTTTAGAAACATGAGCCGCAAAGCCCTTTGGGCTTATGCGGAAACGAGGGAAGGCATGGACAAAGCCGGCGCCTATGGAGTGCAGGGCGCGGGGTCTCTTCTTATTGAAAGGATTGAAGGCTGCTTTTTTAACGTGGTTGGCCTTCCCTTGGCGAAATTGTCCCAATTGCTGGAACGAATGGGTTGGCCTCTCGAAGACCAGTGGAGGTGTGTCGAGTGAGAGCTTTTTTAAAGAAATTTGCCTTACCCTTGCTGGCGTTGACCATCGTAACCGGAGTGTTGGGATTAACTGCCAGATTCAAGGAAGAGTCGATGAAAAAAGACGTGACCCTGCTAGTAGAATACGCGGATGTCGAAGCTATGGCGCGTCAGTCCGGGGTTGACTTTGAAGAAATGTTAAGCCGCTTATTTAATGGCGGAATAACGGCCGTTTCCTTCAAGGACTTAACGGGAGCAGATTTGCGAGATGGTGATTCCCCCGTTTTATGGGGCACTTTAAGAAGCCTTCTTCCCGAAAGAAGTTCCGATAGTCTTTCTGATAACGCAGCCCTCTTCATTCCCAAGGAATATGACGACTGGTTTTTTGAAAAATATCTAAAAGCCCGCTTTCCGGGTTGCGCCACATACGCTGTTTCCGGAGGCAGCATATACGTCTTGCCCAGGGAGCCGAAAGAGCTTTTGGAGGTTGGCGTCATACCGGACCTGGTGGCCTGCAGGCGCCTTTCCCACTTAAACGTTCCCTTAGTTTACAGGCCTTCTCCCACCTTTGGGATTTCTTCCGAGGACGCGGCTAAAAGCTTGGATTTGCTTTTTGCCTCCCTTTGGAGACTCAGGGGTATTTTGCCGCAAGGTTCAGTGGTCTTCGGCTATCCCGATTTTTCTCCCATCATGGAAGTGATGAATAAATATGGCGCCGTACTTTTGCAGCCGGAATTTGCTCGCCTGATAGGCGAAAATGAAATTTCTTGGAAGTCTTTTCCCAATATTCTTCCCTTGCATAGCGTTACCACGGTGGAAATTGTTTCCAGAAACCTGTCTCGACCAACGTTGGTCGAGCGATTCGCAAGGGCTGCCAGGGAGAGGTCGGTCAGGGTGTTGCTCTTGCGCCCTTACGAGGTCGCGTCAGGTCCCTGGATCGAAAGCTTCGAGCAAGATTTAGCCTATTTAAGAAGTTTGCTTGAAAGGGACGGGTTCGTCTTCAAGTTCGGCGAACCCTATCCTGAGTGGGTGCGCAATTCGTGGGCTGTCGTTTCTTTTTTGACAGCGAGCCTTTATCTTTTGATCTTTTTAGCTTCTATGGAGGAAGAAAAGGTCTTCGTATCTACGAAATGGCTTCTGGGAATTGCCCTTGTCGTTGCCGCACTGGCTCTTGGGTCCAACTATCTTGGCATAGCTGCAAAGATCATGGGAGCTTTTCTTGCCTCCTTTGGGGCTTTTGCTGCTACTCTTGCAGTACTTGAGGCCAAAAAACCCTTGTACGGATTGCTAAAGGGTATGTGTACGGTGCTTGCCGTGGGGTTTGCCTTGTCTTCTTTTTTCGGTACCCCCCTTTACATGATGCGTCTTTTGACCTTCTCCGGCGTAAAGGCAACGTTGGCACTTCCGCCTCTGCTCGTATTGCTGCACGATATGACAAGGCGACGTTACCCGGAAAAGGTGGGCGAAGTTTTAAAGCGTCCTCCCATATGGGGAGAGCTATTGATTTTGTTCGTCCTGGTTTTGGCGGCGGCCGTAGTTTTGCTCAGAAGCGGAAACGTTCCCTTCGTGCCAAAATGGGAGGTGGCCTTGCGAGACGCCTTTGAACGCTACCTGGTGGCAAGGCCGCGAAATAAGGAAATATTTATCGGTTATCCTGCTCTTTGGCTCGCGCTTGCCATGGGGATGACGAAGTCCAAAGCCTCTTTTACGCGATTTGGGTCACAGCTTTGTTTGCTGGCCAGGATGGCATCTTCCCTGGCATTTGCCTCCGCCGTAAACAGCTTCTGTCATTTCCATACCAGGATATATTTCATATGCTGGAGAGTTTTTAATGGCCTTTGGGTAGGATCGTTTTTCGGCCTCGTACTCGTGGTCGCGTTTTTCTTGGCCCTAAAGGTCAAGGCCTTCAGGAGGTTACTTTTTTGTGGCGAGGAAATATGATCTTGTCATATGTGGATATTACGGTTTCGACAATTTGGGAGACGAGCTGATTTGTCTTGCCCTGATTGAGATGGCCCTTGAGGCGGGTTTAAAAAAAGATCGCATTTGTGTACTTTCATCGGATCCTCGAAAAACGAAGTCTCGCTTCGGCGTAGCCTCAGTTAACAGATGGAATATCCTCGAGGTTTTAAATGCCTTAAGGCAAAGTAGAAGCTTTCTTTTGGGTGGCGGGGGGCTTTTCCAAGACTCGACGAGCCTCAGGTCATCTCTTTATTACTGGGGAGTCGTGCTCTTGGCTCAAGTGGCGGGAGCTGTGCCGTGGGCCTTTGGGCAGTCGGTAGGGCCGCTGAATTCGAAAGCGGCAAGGATGCTAGCCAGAGATGCCCTGAGACGCTGTCGCGTCAGGTTCGTAAGGGACGAAGCTTCAAAAAAACTTTTGGCTTCCCTGGGGCTTGATTCAAAAATAGCGCCTGACCCCGTATTTTATCTAAAATTCGATAAACCCGACAAAGAAGTTTTTAAAAAAACTTTGGTCTTTAACGTAAGGCCAACGCGAGACGACAAGGGCATGTCCAAATTGCTGGTGCAAAATGTGGAATTATTTGCTAAGATGCATGAATACGATCTTAGGGCGATATGCATGTCCGAGGAAGACCTGCTAGAATTAAAGTGTCTGGAAAGTTTTGTCAAATTCGATGACGTGGTTGTGCCAAAAGACCTAAAAGACGCGATACTTGCCTTTGAAGGAGCGACGGCAGCGGTCGGCATGCGCCTTCATTTTTGTATATTGGCTTTGATGAACCAGGTTCCTGTCATCGCCGTCCCTTATGACCCAAAAGTGAGGTCTTTTGCCTCGAAGTGGAATATACCTTTGTGGGAGGGCGAGGGAGATTTAGATCGTAAGATCACGGGAATTAGAAAGGCTAAGCCCGAAGAAATAGCTACTGCGAGAAAGACTTTGCAAGAGGCTTTTTTTCTCGCATTAAGGACGACATTGGGAGATGAGAAATTTTGCAGCGTGAGCTTGAACTAAAATTGCGCCGTATAGCCGTAGAGGTAAGAAAAGACGTATTGCGCATGATATCCATGGCTGATTCCGGCCACCTCGGGTCCGCTTTTTCCTGCGTGGATATAATCGTCTACCTTTATTTTCATCTCATGAGGGTAAACCCCCAACTGCCGGGGTGGCAAGAAAGGGATAGGTTCGTATTGAGTAAAGGGCATGCCTGTCCGAGCCTTTACGCAGTTTTGGCCCGCAGGGGATATTTTGAGAGACAAGAACTTTGGAACTACAGAAAGCTCGGATCCTTGCTTCAAGGACACCCGCTTTACACAAATGCCCTAGGCATAGATGCTCCTTCAGGATCTCTTGGCATGGGCATTGGCATATCTTGCGGGATGGCCATGGCGTTAAAAACTGACTTTCCCGAAAGCAGGGTTTTTTGTCTGGTGGGAGACGGCGAGCTTCAGGAAGGCTCTTGTTGGGAGGCATTGATGACGGCTTCTCATTGGAAGCTGGACAACCTCTATGTCATCGTTGATCGCAACGGCCTGCAGATGGAAGGGGAGACCGAAACGATAAAGGCCTTGGAACCTTTGAAGGAAAAGTTCGAGGCCTTTGGCCTGTTTTGTCTTGAGACCTGCGGTCATGATTTTCCTTCCATATGCGAGACGTTCGCCAAAGCTGCTCAGGAAAAGGGCTTTCCTAAGGCCATAATAGCGCACACTAAATGGGGCAGGGGAATAACTTTGGCCGAAAACGGCGAGATGCCTGTAAAGGCAAGTTTATCGCGGAACCAGGTAACTTTGTTGTTGGACGAACTCAGCAAGGAGTCGGCAGCCTTGAGCGAGGAAGAGCGATGACGATGGAAAAAAGGAGCACGCGCGAAGCTTTGGGGGACGGCTTGACGGAGCTTGGGAGATTAAATGAAAATATCATCGTGATTGATGCTGATGTTGCTTCTTCAACCTACGTCAAAGCCTTCGCGGATGAATTTCCGGACAGATACTATAACGTAGGTATAGCAGAACAAAACATGGTCGAAGTCGCCTCCGGCATGGCCTTGGCCGGTAAAAAGCCCTACGCTGTGGCTTTTTCTTCTTTTTTGATCGGTAGGGCTTATGATCAGATAAGGTGCTGTGTGGCCATGCCCAATCTTGACGTGAAACTTGTGGCGACCCACGCGGGCATCACCGTGGGAGAAGACGGCAGCACACATCAGATGCTCGAAGACCTTGCCCTCATGCGAGTGCTGCCAAACATGAACATATTCGTGCCAGCTGATTACTGGTCGGCACGAAATATGATTGTTTCGTCTTACAAGAATGACAAACCGCTTTACATCAGGCTGGGACGACCTGAGGTTCCTCTTTTTTATTCTCCCTGGGACGAGTTTCATATAGGTGGCGGGAGGATAATCAGGGAAGGAAGCGATGTCAGCATAGTGGCTTGTGGTATCATGTTGTTTGAGGCCTTAAGGGCGGCCGATATACTGGCCCGTCAAGGCATCGAAGCAGAAATCATTGATTGCTACAGTGTAAAACCATTGCCTGAGGAGCTGATTCAATCGTCGGTGAGAAGAACGGGCTGCTGCGTTGTTGCAGAAGAGCATAACGGCATGGGTGGACTTTGCGGTGCTGTGGCGGAAAGTTTAGGCATCAACTATCCTGTGCCCTTGAGATTCGTTGCCGTGAAAGACCGCTTTGGCGAAAGCGGTACGCCTGCCGAGCTCCAGGAATACTATTCCCTTAAATATCGTGAGATAGTGGGCGCGGTCGCTCAGGTCTGGACTACGAGAAGGCGGTGAGCGGATGGAGATAAGGATGGCCGGAGTATCCAAGATCTTCGACCCCGACATTGTTGCCCTGGAAGACATATATCTTTACATAAAAAAGGGAGAGTTTGTATACTTTATAGGGCATACCGGCTCAGGCAAAACCACGCTCCTTCGCCTGATAAACAGGGAGTTGGTTCCTTCGTCGGGTCAGGTAATGGTGGGCAATTATAACTTAAGGAAGTTAAGGTTGGGACAACTTCCTTACTTTCGAAGACAAATAGGCGTTGTTTTCCAGGACTTCAAACTCTTATCACACCTTAGCGCTGCAGAAAACGTGGCTTTTGTCCTGGAATCTATAGGGATGCCTAAAAGGCAAGTGCAAGAAAGAGTAAAGGCAGTGTTGTCCATGCTGGGCTTGTGGAGGAGACGATTTTTATATCCTGAACAGATGTCTGGGGGAGAGCAGCAAAGACTCGCGATAGCAAGAGCCATAGTCAACATGCCGTCTCTGCTCATCGCCGATGAGCCGACTGGGAATGTGGACATGGAAACGGCCGAATCCATAATGGAGATCCTTTTTTCCATAAACGCTTCCGGCACGACGGTGCTCATGGCCACGCATAATCAATATATCGTGGATGCCTTTAGGGCGAGGGTGATCGAATTAGGCCATGGGCGCATCGTTAGAGACGAACCCAAGGGAGAGGTGCAGCTTTATGGCGACCTTTAAATACGTCATAAGGGATACGATAAGGCAGCTTACGCGTCATTTTACCGTCGTCTTTTTGACCCTCCTCACCATAGTGGCCGTATTTTTGGCCGTGGGAATGAGTATTTTGCTTTCCATCAACGTTACCGCCCTGGCCTTCCAGATCGAAAGCGACCTCACGATTGAAGCTTACCTAAAAGATCAAAATGCAGTCGAATCCGTCATGGGCAGGTTGAAAAACATGCCTCAAATTACAAACGTGCGCTACATCTCGCCCGAAGAAGCTTTAAAACGGCTTGACGAGAAAATCGGACAGGGAGACCAAATCATTTCGCTTTTAGGTGACAATCCGCTTCCTCCAAGTGTTATAGTAACAGTAGACAAGGCAGAAAATCTCAACCTGGTGGCCAATGAAATTGATGCCTTTCCGGAGGTAGACGACGTGATTTATGCCGGAGAGGTTGCCGAACGTCTGGCCTCTTTGGCTTACTTTTTAAACAGATTTGCCATGGCGATATTTTTGGTTGCCATCATAACGAGCCTTGTCGTCATGATGAACACCATAAGGATAGCCTTGTATTCCAGGCGCGAGGAAATTGGCGTCATGCTTTTGGTAGGAGCGACACCAAACTATGTATCGTTGCCCTTTCTATTGCAAGGTGTCGTATTGGGAGGCATGGGAGCTCTCATGGCCCTATTTTTCTTGGTGAGGGCCTATCGACGACTTCTCGAGGTTTTGTCCAGGGTACTTCCCTTTTTTAACATGTTGGATTCACCGGAGATTACGCTTTGGCTTTTTTGCCTGTTAGTGGGAGGTGGAGTGGCTTTAGGCTGGATATGCAGTTGGTTGGCCGTCCATAAGCACATCCGCAGATCATTGAAGCCGCGATGACCCCGATGGGGGAGGTGAAGCTCGTGAGTAAGGCAGAGCATTTTCGCGAAAAACTGACTCATAGCCGGAAAGGTTTGAGTTTGTGGCATGTTTTTATTTTTTTTATCCTAGCCGGACTTTTCGTCTTGGAGATACCTTCTTTTGCTGACGACTTGGAAAACCAAATAAAGCGGGAACAACAAAGGCTTGAATACATTCAAACGAAGATCACCCAACACAAAAAGGAAGCCGCTTCTTACGGAAAAAAGGAAAAAAGCTTGCTGTCAGAACTTGAGGAGATAAATCAAAAGGAAGAATTGACAAGGCAAAATGTCAAGGTCTTGGAACTGAAGGAAAAGAAGCTAAACGCTCGGATCAAAGAGTTAACGCAAAAGATCAAAGAAGAAGAAGCGCTCCTTGTAAAGGCAAAAAGTGCCTTGAGCAATAGGGTGGTTTCTCTGTACAAGTATGGCTCAGTTAGCCAATATAAACTTCTTTTCTCGGCTCGAAACGTGCAGGAAGCTATGAGCATCTCTTATTTGCTTGGCAGAGTTGCCAAGGCTGACGGCGAATTAATAGTGGAGGTAAGAGAGAGAAAACGATCCCTTGAGGCGTCAAAAGAGGAGCTTCAAAGGCAAAAAAACGACCTTTTGGCCAACAAAAAGACCTTAGAGTCGGAGCGAAAAAAACTGCTTCAAGCTCAAGATGAGCAAAAAAAATTACTTTCTGAGATAAGACGCCAAAAAAGTTTGCATGAAAAGGCGGTGGCCGAATTTGCGGCCTCGCAAAAGGAGCTTCAGGATAAGATCAAATCCCTTCTTGCCGAAAAAAGAAGAAGAGCAACCGCATCCAGCAGCCAAAGGCCGGTACTTACGGCGCCCAAGGGTAAGCTTCTCTGGCCCGTGAACGGTACCGTAATAAGCAATTTTGGAACGAGGGTGCATCCGGTCTTTAAGACCAAGACAGTTCATACGGGGATCGATATCGATGTCGCTCACGGGACCCCTGTCAAGGCAGCTGCGAGGGGAGAAGTGCTTTTTACCGGCTGGCTTAAAGGTTACGGACAGGTTGTAATAATTGATCACGGTGGAGACATGACGACGGTATACGCCCATTTGTCTGCCATAAGTGTCAGGGAAGGCCAGGTGGTAAATCAAGGCAGCATAATAGGACGGGTAGGAAATACCGGTGTTGCCACGGGGCCGCATCTGCACTTTGAGGTTCGCATAAACGCGAACGCCGTCGATCCGCTTAAATACCTGCCAAGATAAATAAGCAAAAGGGGGGCGTAGGTCAAGCAGACTTTAGAAGTTTTATTCGATGCATGAATCGACGCTTTGGTTTAGCTTGATAAATTTGTCAGTCCAGATTGAAAGCTTCCTTGGAAAGCGAGTGATTTAGGTGAGAGGGTTCGTCGAAAGAAATAAGCGCCTGATTTTCGGCATGCTTGCCCTCGTGGCGCTTCTTGCAGGAGGGCTTTTAGCCGCTCGTGCAAGCGGTGAGTTTCAGCTCAAGGATATTTTGCCCTTCGATGCTCAATACGTGTGGATGATGAAGCAGACAAGGTCAATACTTGAGACCTATCATGTAAATGACGATGAGCAAAAAAGCGACGAAGAGCTTTTTTACGGCGCCATGAAGGGAATGGTGGCCGCCTGGGGCGATCCCTACAGCAGGTTTGTGGATCCTGACGAGTTAAAACAAGAAGAAATAGATATAGAAGGAGAATACGGCGGGCTTGGTATATACATAGGCAGTAGAGACGGTAAGATCTTGGTGATAAGTCCCATTGAGGGGACTCCCGCTCACGAAGTGGGTTTGGAGCCCATGGATGAAATAGTCAAAGTCAACGATGAAGTCGTGTTGGGCTGGAACATAAATGACGTGGTCAAAATGCTGCGCGGGGAGCCTGGGACGAATGTTACCGTTTGGGTTAGGCGTGAAGGTCACGATGAACTTCTCCGATTCGACATAACAAGGGAGCTCATTAAGATCGAATCGGTCAGTCAAAAGCGATTGACGAATGACATTGCTTACATCAGGATAAAGCATTTTACTCAAAAGACGGCGGAAGAAATGTTGAGCGCCTTAAAGGTAGCAGGCGAAACGAAAGCAAGGGGTTTGGTGCTTGACTTGCGAAACAACCCCGGCGGCTTGCTCGATGCCTCCGTTGCCGTAGCTGACTACTTTTTAGACGGGGGCGAAATCGTGAGTATACGCGGTAGGGTTGACAAGGCCAACGAGATCTTTACCGCAAAGCCCGGGACGGCCTTTGACGGGCCCATGGCCGTTTTGATAAATGAAGGAAGTGCAAGTGCCTCAGAGATCGTTGCAGGTGCGCTCAAAGACAGGGAAAGAGCCGTCTTGGTGGGAGAAAAAAGCTTCGGCAAGGGTTCGGTTCAGACGCTTTTCAGGCTTCCCGACGGTTCGGGTTTGTTTGTGACGATCGCCAAGTACTACACGCCTTCGGGTGTCATGATAGATGGTGTTGGCGTTGAACCCGATATCGTGGTCGAAGGTAAGTACACGGGAAAGTTGGATGATGATGAACAGTTGAAACGTGCCACAAAAGAGGTTGAAGCCCTCTTGGTCAAAGTGCCGGATAAGGTGGCCAAATAGGCCCTACAGGTAGGTAGAGGAGCCAAGTTGTAGCTGTTTTTTAAACTACTATGAAAGTGACGCGGGCGTGTTATGAAGAGGCTAAGTGATAAATATAAATGGGCGATAATTTTGTTCTTGACAGGTCTCGGACTGGGCTTGATTTTTAGTGCTTTAAAGAGAGATGTTTCAATCGAGGCTCAAGTCGAAACGGTCCTTGCCAAGGGAGAAACCGGTACCGAGGTTATTTCAGAAGACGAAGCAAGCGATTTGAAGCACTTGAATTCGGATCAGGGGGAGTTAAATTCAAATAGAGAACCAAACTTAAATTTGACTGACGATTTAAGACCTGCTTTGGAAAAGGGGCCCTACGTGGCCATAGTAGTTGACGACTTAGGGTTTTCTTATGCGAGGGCTAAGGAGCTTTCAAGGATAGATCTTCCGTTGACATGGGCTATCATACCCTTTCAAAGCGCAAGCAGGCAGACGGCAGATCTCGCTAAAGAAAAGGGGATTCCCTTTCTGGTTCACATTCCCATGCAGGCCTTTGGAGACAAAGATGGCGGTAGCTATCTAGTGGGCCTTTCCATGGGCTGTGAGGAGATAAAAAGAAACGTTAAAAAGGCCATCGAATCGCTTCCGGGTGCAATAGGCGCGAACAATCACCGCGGTTCTGCTGCAACCTCGGACATGAGGGTTATGCGCGCTGCGATGGAGGGATTAAAAGAAACTGGATTATCCATATTTTTGGACAGCAGGACCGCTGCTTCATCCGTGGCAGCGCTTGAGGCCAAAAGGGCAGGACTTCTTGCGCTCGAAAACGGCGCCTTCATAGATCACTTGGACGACGTTAACTTCATGTGGTCTCAGCTTAAGCGAGCCGCAGGGCTTGCCCAAAGACGGGGATACGTCGTCGCCATATGTCATGTACGACCCGCGACTTTAGTTTTTTTGAATCAGCTGGCATCCAGTCCCGATGTCGGCGTAAAATTTGTGACCGTAAAAGAACTTGCGCGTCTTTTGTCGGCTTCCAGGTGAGTAAAACCGCGGCTTTTTATCGAGGGGGAAGTGGATGTACATGAAGGGCAAAGCTGAAGTTATCGTCGGAATGCAGTGGGGAGACGAAGGAAAAGGCCGAGTTGCAGACGCCATAACTCCAAAATCCGATGTGATCGTCCGTTATCAGGGCGGTGCAAACTCGGGACATACGGTCATCGTCGAGGGCAAAAAGTACATCTTTCACATCCTGCCTTCGGGGATGCTTTATTCCGGAAAGACCTGTGTAGTTGGAAACGGCGTGGCACTTGACCCCGATCGCTTGTTTGAAGAACTTGACGAATTGTCCTCTCAGGGTATGGACAGAGCAAGGCTCATAGTGAGCGGTTCTGCTCACGTGGTCATGCCCTACCATAAAATATTAGATCACTTTGAAGAAAGCAAAGGGCTCAAAAGACGCCAAGGTACCACGGAACAGGGGATAGGCCCTTGTTACGTGGATAAGTTCGGCAGGACGGGCATCAGGGTTTGCGACCTCATGCACCCGGACATGCTACGAGATAAACTAGATTATATTTTGGGGCTCAAAAACCAGATAATTACCAGGATATACGACGAAAAGCCGATTTCCTTCGATGCCCTTTACGATAAAGCCATGGCATGGAAGGAAAGATTATCCCTTTACGTCGGCGACTGCTCGAAGATCGTTACGCAGGCCTTAAATGAAGGCAAAAGCATCTTATTTGAGGGAGCTCAAGGGACAATGCTGGATATAGATCACGGGACCTATCCTTATGTCACCAGCTCAAACCCGACTTGCGGGGGAGTGTGCACCGGAACGGGTGTAGGCCCTAAAAACATAGACAGGATCATAGGCGTAGCCAAAGCTTACTGCACCAGGGTTGGCGAAGGGCCTCTTCCTACGGAGGACCTGGAAGAAAAAGGTCAATATTTGAGGGAAAAGGGGCGCGAGTATTGTGCCGCGACCGGGCGTCCCAGGAGGTGCGGCTGGCTTGACCTGGTGGCCCTTAAATACGCCGCCAGGATTAACGGTACGACCCATCTGGCCATCACCAAGCTGGACGTCCTTTCGGGATTGGAAGAGATTAAAGTCTGCGTTGCCTACGATTGCGATGGAAAAAGGTCCGAAGAATATCCGGTCGACACGCACATTCTGTCCGCTGCAAAGCCGGTTTACAAGACCTTTAAGGGTTTTTCTCAAGACATGAGCGAGGCAGAGACCATAGAAGACTTGCCCCAGGTTGCGCGCGATTATGTGAAGTTCATAGAAGACCAAACGGGCGTACCCGTCGTTATCTTGGGTGTTGGACCCGATAGGAAAGAAACAATCTACAGGGAAACTCAATAAATGATTCAAAAAACAGTTTTGCAGGCAGCAGTTGAGGTGAATGCGTCTTTAAATGGCTGAGTCAGAAAGATTAAAAGGGCTAATTGGCGTTATTTTTATAATAAGCGACGGGATTCGCGGTCACATAAACCAAAGCCGAGGCGTCGCCCATTTTTTGTCCCTAATTACTGGATGCGATGTGCACGAGCTTGAAGTTAGGCCCGATTTTTTAATTGAAAATGTCAAACTAAATTGGACAAGAAAACCTCTTTATCCTGTTGAGCGCTTTTGTATCATGAAGATGTCAGCTAAAAGACTGGCCGGTCAGGATAAACATGGGATCTTTCGCTGGTTACGCCGTGCCGGCGGTGAGCCCCTTTTAAAAGAGGTACGAGAGGTTTTAGATAGATTAAAAGAAAACAAAGCTGCTCCAAAATGGGAAGCGACCCTCGATCAATCGGATTTTTACGAGGGAAAATCAGAGGCAATAACGACCGCGAGCACGCCAAATGCGCTTTTTTTATCTGCAGGTAGCTTGCCGGCTCCTTACTGTCTTGCACTGGCCCGTCTGTGCGGCGGCAAGTGCATTACGATAATGACTCCTTCGGCTTTGGGCATAGAACCCTTTGATTTTGCCATAGTGCCTGATCACGATTTCCCAAAGGCTTCAAAAAAAGTGCTGGTTACCTTGGGTGCCCCGAATTTCGTGACGGCCGAAAGGATAAAGGAGGAATCCCAAAAATTAAGCAGCCTTTACCCTCCACGTTCCGGGATCCGAATCGGGCTTCTTTTGGGTGGAAGCGACGGCAATTACCAAATAACTCCAAAATGGGCAAAAGAAAATGTGGGGTCCCTGTTGGAGCTTGCCTACCAAGGAGGAGCGGACCTTTACGTCACCACCTCGAGGCGCACCTCCCGTGGAACGGAGCAAGTCTTAGAAGCGTTATCTGAAAAATATCCGTGCATTAGGTATTTGTGCATAGCTTCCCGCGATCCTTACAATCCGGTGTATGGCATATTTGGCATTGTCACGCATGTTTTAGCTACGGAAGACTCCGTTTCCATGATATCCGAGGCTGCAACGGCAGGTTTTTGCACTGGCGTGCTTCCTGTGGAACATAAAAAAAGTTTCAAAAGAGTCCTGGAAGCGAGTGCCCTGTCGTACGTCGAGCGAAAAATTTTGACTCCAAAGAGGCTTTTTGGTATCCCTAAGTTCACCCGTGCCATAGACAACTTTTGTGAGCGCGGGCTTGCCCGTTGGGTTAAAGACGTAACCGACTTGAGCTGCTTGCCCGGCAAGCATGGCCTCGAATTTTGTGAGGCCAAAAGGGCTGCAGAGTGGATAGCGAGCAATTTGTCGGCCGAAGGCATGAAGAAAGGCCAAGCCGGTAATTCCCGGAACACTGATGGCTGAAAATTAGAAATAAATTAGAAATATGGTAAGCTAGGTGAAAGACGTTTTTTTAAAAACCGAAAACGGCTTACTTCGTTATATGGGGTATTGTTAAGTCGATATCACGAAAAAATTAAATCTTGCTATATTTTAAATTTCATATGTTGTGAGGAGAAATTGTTGAAGCGATGGGCAAACCCTTGAAAGTAATGCAAATCCTTCCTGAGTTTCACGAGGGCGGGGTAGAGCGCCACGTTTTGTGGCTTTCCAACGAGATGGCAGAGAAAGGCCATGAAGTGCTCCTTGTCACAAAGGGAGGAAAGCTAGAAAGTCATCTTGATGAAAAAGTCAAAGTTTGGCATCTTCCCGTGCACGCAAAAAACCCGGTCACAGCTTTTTTTTGCGCCATGAGCATTGCCATGCGGGCTAAAAAAGAAGGTTGGGATATCCTGCACGCTCATTCTCGCGTTCCCTTTTGGATCGCCTGGTGGGCAAGCTGTAAAGGAGACGTTCCTTGGGTGGCCACTACGCATGATACATTCAAGCACTCTCGCGTATTAGCTCCATTAAAAAAAGCATCAGCTACCATAAGCGTAAGCCGTTCAGTGAAAGATCATTTAGCGCCCTACCTTCCTAAAAATGCTTTCGTGATATACAATGGCTTATTACCTACTGAAAAGACCTGGCAGGGAAGCTTGGAAGAAGACCCCTTTAAGTTCCTATTCATAGGACGGTTAACGCCAAGAAAGGGATTACAGGTCGTTTTAAAGGCATTGGCGGACGTAAAGGGGAATTGGATTTTAGATGTCGTAGGAGATGGACCGAAACGAACGGAGCTAGAGCAGTTAAGCGCTGAACTGGGCATAAGCGAGAAAGTGTGTTTTAGGGGTTTCCGTGACGATACTGACGATTGGCATGCCCGATGTTCATGCTTTTTATTCCCATCCCTAGAGGAGGGAATGGGTATGACTTTGATGAGGGCAATACAGATTGGCGTTCCCGTGTTGGCATCGAATCTTCCTCCCGTCCGAGAATTATGTTTAAACCCTGAATCTTTGCTGGAGCCTGGGAACGAGATATCTTGGAGAAGGGCGCTCAAAGTTTTATTAACGGAAAGAAAGGTTACCCAACTTTTCGACAGCGGTAAAATACCGACCGTTGAAGAGATGACAAGAAAAGTCTTGGAAGTATATCAAAGATGCATGGCCTTTAAAGAGAAAGAAGTGATATTGTGTTAACTAAAATAAAACAATGGCCTACATCCGTTTCAGGCCATGACTTCATTGGGTCTTTATATCCTTTGGGAACGAGGACATTGGTAATCAGCTTGCTTTCGCACATCAACAAATTTATGCCCCTGGGCGAACGTGTTTGGAGCATTTATCCCGAAATTGAGTGCTCTCCCTGTCCGGGAAGGGACATGAAGGCCTGCAGCGGACAACGATGGTGCGCAGAGGGAATTACCCCGCAGATTTTGTTCGAAGCCGCAACTTTGCTGCTTGCAAATAAGGAGGTATGACGATGGTAGAAAACAAAAAGGTTCTAGATAAACCTTTAAAGATCGTTCAAGCCATCGATGCTGGCGGTTGGGGCGGGGCGGAGAAAGTCGTGGTGATGCTTGCGAACGGGCTGACAAATGCAGGTCACAATGTAGAAGTGTGGGTTAGGAAAAATTCTGTTTTATGCCAAGAGCTAGTGCCTGAGGTAAGAATAAGGGTTGTCCCCTTTTTAAATGACTACGAACCTTTTACTCCTGTACTTTTTGCAAGGGCACTTAAAACGCGCGACATAGTCCACGTTCATTTGGGCCGTGCGGCGAAGTTAAGCGGTTACATTGCGCCTTTATTGTCGCCTGACTCGAGAAAAAGGCTGTTATGTCATATGCATTCCTACCATAAGCCGAGACATTATAAAAGACAAAAGCAGATTATCTGTGTGTCAAAAGCAGTAGAAGATTACGTAAAAAAGGGCATGCCGTGGGTTGAACATACATGGGTGGTATACAACGGAATTGATATGAAAGGTGCAAGAAGTTCTGCCCCGCTGTTTCCAAAGGACGGTCGGGTCGTTCGTATTGGACTTCTTGCCACCTTTAAGGCACCAAAAGGTCACGCTGACTTACTCAAGGCTTTCGCTAAAATTTGTGATGAGCTTCCGGTGAAATTGATACTTGGGGGTGACGGGCCGTTGTTGCCCGACATGAAAAGGCTTGCAGGTGAGCTTGGCATCTCAGACAAGGTGATTTTTACGGGCTTCATCCCACCGGATAAGGTTTTCCCATTTTGGAAGTCTTTGGATATAGCATGTGTGCCGTCAAACGCGGAAGGGTTCCCTTTATCTTTGCTTGAAGCAATGGCATGCGGATTGCCCATAGTGGGATATGCTGAGCCAGGAGTTAAAGAAGCTATAGGAGATGATGGGATACTCCTTCCCGTAGGAGACATTGACGGTTTGGCCGATTCTCTTAAAAAAGCAGTTGAAGACGAAAAATTGAGAGCCAAATTAAGCGGTATGAGCTTAAAGCGAAGCGAGCAATTTACGAAAGAAAAGATGTCTGAAAATACAATAGAAGTTTACAAAGACGCATTGAGACATTAGCTTTGCGATAGCAAATACATCTTAATACTGGAGGTTTATTTGATGAATACGAGCTACATTAAAGATAAATGGCCGATGCATGTTTTTTTCATTAGTCAGGGGATTTCGATGTTTGGAGTGGGATATACGGCTTTGCCGATGCTTTTATTAGTTTTATGGTTATGTTGGATAACAATTAAAACTCCCGGGATGTTTAAAGATCTCTTCACTGACGATCGTTGTTATTGGGTTTGGATTTATTACCTTTTGTTTATTGTAATGGTGATCATTTCCGATTTAGCGGTTGGGGGCAAATTAACCCATTTAGATGGACCTTTATATGGCCTTTCTCTTGGAGTTTACATGCTTTTAGGCTATCTTGTTGCAAGAATTTACAATTTGGATGAAGTACTTATGCTTGCTCACCGATGGCTTGCTCTTTGGCTTTTTTTATTGTTAGTAGTTGCTGAAATTTATTATCATGAAATATATAGATATCACCATGGCATATTTGCCCATACGCACGTTTTTTTCAGTGGTCTTGTGATGATAGCTCTCGTAAACGTGGTTTTTTTAATTGAACGCTTTGAATACAAAAGAATTTTATCGTGGTTTTCTTGCATTTTAGCGCTATGGGCGTTATTTAGCGTTTATAAGTACTCCATTTCAGATATAGTACCGCATCTTTTTATGGCGGGCACAATTCTGGTCATGTTGCTTTCCGATAAAAGGTACTCAATGTACATATTAACAGTTCTTATTTTAGGCGGGGCCTTGTCTGTCGCTTTAGACCCTCAGATTCTGTCAAAATTGCAGGCTGTAAATTTGATACCTCAGGACCTATGGATGAATTTATTGAATCACCGCGAGTCTGTCTGGACTGCATCGCTGAGGATCCTTGGACAACATCCTTTTTTGGGAATAGGGTCCGGTAATTTCAATCCTGTTTGTAAAGAGATTTTAGCGAAAATGGGAGCATTGAACTCGGAAAATTTTGCCCATACACACAACATATTTTTTCAGTGCGCAGTTGCACATGGGCTTATCGCAGGCTTTGCCTTTATTGGGCTTATACTTTCTGGCTTTAGGCTTGCAATTCGATCACTTAAGACTGTTTCCAATGAAAGTATGACTTGGGCCGTCTTTTCTATTTTATTTGTGTATGTCTTGCATGGTTTGGTGGACGTTGCCCCCTATAATGAGGAAATAATCCCTTTCATCTGGGGAAGCGTTGGACTCCTCATGGGCATGGTCGTCAAGGAGGCAAAAACGGATGAGCGAAACTTCAAGGGTAAGTGTCATCATACCCGCATATAATTCTGAACAACACATAGGAAGATTGCTCGAATCTCTCGCGAAACAAACACATCGTAATTTCGAAGTCATCCTTGTGGACGATTGTTCTACTGATAATACGTATAAAATGGCAGTAAGTTTTATGGAAGAAAATAGAATTAGCTATGACAAAGAACTAGTGACATTCTTAAAAAGGTATTATACATCGCATCAAACATTAAAAATGCTGTCTAATTTCATTTTGCAGGGCAATGATGAAGTTTACTGGATGGCATTGCGCAACAACAAGATAAGAGAAATGCTAAAGCATTCATATCCTAATGTTTGGAGCAAGCCTGAGGTTCCTTTCAAAGCATTTCTGGCTTTGCATTTCCCGAAAATTTTTTACAGAAGGTATGTAAGACAGCGTGAAAGGGTTTATGATTATAAATCATATATCATAAGTTAATGGCTTGAAGGTAATGCTGATGTCTAAAATAAAAGTTAGTGTGATAATCCCTGCATACAATGCAGCTTCTACAATTGAAAGAACATTAAAGAGTCTTTTTTCTCAAAGCTTTCGGGATTTTGAGATCATAGTCGTAAATGACGGCTCTAGCGATGGCACTCTCGACATTTGCAAGAAAATGCAAAAATGCTCACCTGTTGTTATGGAGGTATATCATCAATTAAATAAGGGAGGACCAAGCGCGAGAAATAAAGGAGTTGCCCTGGCACGTGGTGAATACATCATTTTTTTGGATGCCGATGATTTAGCAGAAAAAGATTACGTCTTAAAGCTGATGCAGGCAATAGAAAGCAAACCCTCAATTGATATAGCCTGTTGTTCCTATGATCTTTTATATGAAGATGGAAGCTTTAAGCCGCGTTTGATAACAAATAGGAATAAAATTTTAAGTGGCAGAGATGCTCTTCTTTCGTTGTTGACTGAGAAACTTGAAGTTTGGTCTGGAAGTGCAATTTACAGGCGGTCAATGTTGATCGGTTTTAAGATTTATTTTGACGAGTCCATATCAATGGGCGAGGATATCGAGTTTCGATGGCGCGCCTTTTACCATGCCCGTGATGTTGCCCTAATTCCCGAGGTGCTTGTCCACTATGTCCAACATGGCTCTTCGATTACGCGGGCTTTGGACCCGAAACGTTTTCCTCCATCAAGCTGGCTCGATCCACGGAAGTTTTTGGACTATCTTGAAGCATGTGGAGAAAAAGACGAAAGATTGAACTTCACGTTGCAAAATTATGTCATGCCCAAGTTTGCCGTGCGAAGGTTCAGGAACTACGTCGCCTATGGCATTGAAGATCTTTTTTGGAGAAACTTAGACGACAAAGAGATGAGGCACATGTTGAAGCTGGGTTTTAACTCATTCATGAGGAGCCCCGAGTTGGCATTTAAGTGCTTTTTGTTGCTTTGCTTTCCTAAAGTATTTTATCGCCATTACAAACCAAATAAAGATTTATAGGTGGGATAAAAAATTGGGAAATTATAGGCCACCCGATGGAATAGGCGAAGAACGACTGCTTTTTATACGATATAGCGCCTTAGGCGACGTGGTCAGAGCCATACCAGTTGTGGCAACCATAAAAAAAACCTTTCCTGCACTTCATATTACCTGGCTTTTGGAACGCCCTTTTGACGAGCTGATACAGGGCCAGCCCTACGTCGATGACATGCTCGTGTGGGATAGAAAGTTAGGGCTTAAAGGTTTTTGGGGGTTGATTCAATCGATTAGGAGGTCTAATTTTACTCATCTTGTTTCCATTCAGGGAACAGACAGATCTGCTATGATCGCATTGTTGTCTGGGATAAAGAACAGGGCAGGAAGACATGATTGGGCATCCTTTGTTTATAATTTGCCTAGGGAAGATATATCTCAAATTTTGGGACGCCCTGTGACTATAGACAGGAGTCGTGTTTACTATAAAATTTCAGATGAACTTAAATCTTTTAGGAATGACTTGTTATGCGGTATTTCTTTTCCTCGCATTGCCTGTATTATAGGAGCAAGCAAACCGGTCAAAAGGTGGCCTGCATGCAATTGGGCTGAGTTGGCAGAGATGATTGTCTCGATGGGTGGGAGTCCTATTTTAATCGGCCATGGCGAAGAAGAAAAGAATATTGCAAGAGAGATTATGTCGACTTTGACCAATGGAGTTTATAAAAAAATTTTGGATTTAGTAGGAAAGCTTAAATTAAATGAGATGGCTGCTATAATTGATGGTTGCAATGCGATAATAGGTGGCGATACAGGCCCGATGCATCTTGCTTTAGCGTTAAAAAGGCCAACCATAGGTATTTTTGGCCCCACGCTTCCCGAACAAGTAGGTTTAAGCGAAATTAACTGTAAAATTATGGCCAGCTGTCCTTTAGCAGGGTGCCAGAAGTGGAATTGTCCCAACAAATGTCTCTCAAGTATACAACCAGCAGAAGTGTTCAAAGCATTGTTACGCTTATGCGCTAATACCAATTATATGAGCAAAACCTTTTAAACTGTCCTTTGAAAATCAATTGGGAGGATTGCGATTTATGATAAAGGTCTTACATGCTATTGATGGAAGAGCTTGGGGTGGTGCCGAAAGGGTTGTTGCCATGTTGGCCTCTGGCCTCCAGAAAAGGGGAAATTCGGTCAGCGTATGGACATCTAAAAGAGGCGGCTGTGCCCCGATATTTAGAGAAAAGTTGGGGGAGGGGGTAGAAATAAAAGAATTACCTCTCTTAAACGATGCCGACATCGTTTCTATTGCGCATTTCTGGTATGCATTAAGAAAATATGATATTGTACACCTTCATTTGTCTCATGCAGCAGTTCTTTGTGCGGTTGCTTTGGCCATTTCACCGAACCATTATAGCCGTAAAGTGATATGTCATTTCCATGGTTTAATAGCCAACCCCAAGCATTATCGAGCATACACCCAAGGAGTATGCGTCTCGAAGACTGTAGAAATATATGTTAGAGAAAAAATGCCCTGGATGCGTACCTGGTGCGTTTATAACGGTATTGACATAGATAAAGCTGTAAGATCTTTGCCCTTGTTGCCTTCCTCCGGTACTACGATGAGAATTGGGTATTTGGCCAGGATGAGCGAAGGCAAAGGTCATGAAGACTTGATCAAAGCCTTTGCGATGTTAGGGAAAAATAAAGATGTTGAATTGATATTGGGTGGAGACGGCAAACTGATGTCATATCTGCAAAACTTAGTTAAAGAAATGAATCTTGTTGGTAGAGTAAGGTTTTTAGGCTTTATTGATCCGAAAGATGCTTTTTCCTTTTGGAAGTCAATGGATATAGCTTGTTTTCCTTCCTATAATGAGGGATTTGGATTGTCTGTGCTTGAGGCAATGGCTTCATGGTTGCCGATAGTCGCCTATTCAAACGCAGCTCTTATGGAGGTTGCTGGACAAGTTGGTTTTTTTGTCCCCATAGGGGACATCAATGGCTTGGCTCGTTTCTTGGATAAATTACTTTGCGATCACGCGTTACGCCTGAAGTATGGAAATCTTGCTTTTGAAAGGGCAAATAATTTTACGATAGATGCGATGGTAGATCAGATCATGGCTGTATATCGTGAAATTTTAAGGGGCATGTGACATGCGTATCCTTCACTACGTCGACGAAAACAGGTTGTCATGGGCGCAGGCGTGGATACAGCTTCTTGAAGCCTTAAGAGAAAAATGCATAGAAAACTTCGTCCTGTGCCGCCCGGGCGGAACCCTGCATGAGATGCTGAAACAAAACGGCTTTACTGTATTTACATGTAAACCCGTACTTTCCTGGGTGCCGCCGCTTTGTGCATGTATCAAAGATGCGATAAAGGCAGTAAAACCCGACGTCATCCACACGCGCCTTTCCCAGGCAGCGTTATTGGGAGGATACTGGGGCAAACGTCTTGGCGTTCCCGTACTTTGTACCGTGGATAAATACCCTAAAGCCAAGTACTATAAATACGCTGCGCATTTGGCAGCCTGCTCAAACGACGTGGCAAGGCACATGATTTTCCAGGGATTTGACGGCAAAAAAGTGACGGTCGTTTCAAACCCCATAGACGTATCTAGATACGAGAGGCCAAAAGGCTACGTCCCGCAGATGCGAAAAAGCAAGGGTGTTCCCCAAGACGTACCCGTTATTTTGGCAGCGGGCAGGTTTGTCGACTGGAAGGGCTTTGACGTATTGATAAAAGCCTGCGCCAAGCTTACTTCGGCCTTCGATTTTCGCCTATGGCTCGCGGGCGACGGCCCGATGCGGGGCGCCCTTCAAGAAGATCTTGCCACAAGCCTTGGCATAAATAATCTTGTCACCTTTTGGGGCTTCCTTGAAGACATAAGGCCCCTGATGTGGGAATCCGACCTTTTTGTGCTTCCTTCCAAATCGCCTGAGCCCTTCGGCATTGTGGCCCTTGAGGCCTTGACCTCAGGCCTGCCGGTCGTGGCCACTAACGCCGGAGGCGTGCTTGACTTCGTTGACGAAGGCTGCGGCTGGCTTGCTAGGCCAAATGACCCGGACGACCTGACAGCCGCCATAAAAGAGGCTTTAAGCAACGACGAGACAAGAAGTGCAAAGGCAATTGCGGCTAAAGAAAAAGCTTTAAAGTTTGACGTCAGTAAAATCGCAGAGCAATATGCGGCCTTGTACCGCAAATTAGGACTTAAGACCTATTGTCTTCATGTGCGGTAATCACTAGCATATATAGTGAAATGTGAGCAAAGATCTTGTTCTTGCTTGCATTTAACTTCTAAGGTCAGTCTTTGACCGCAAAAAAGCACCTTGACAATGTAACCTTGGTACAGCTTCTAACACCTGCGTCGATCCCTGAAGGCAATGAAAGGAGGTGCGAAGACCCCCGGCCAAAAAGGGAGAGCGGGTGAGGAAGGCGGAAAGGAAGGCACGCGAAGGCGCGACTTTTCGAGGGAAAAAGGGGAAGGAAACGAGGAAACTTCTTCAAAATCCCCCGAGGAAGCGCAAAGAGGTGTCCTTTGGTCCGCAAAATATAGACATTCACCAAGGGGGTTGAATGAACATGAAGAAGTTACTAGCATTGGTAGCTGTCTTTGCCCTTGTGGCATTTGCAGCTCCTGCCTTTGCGGCAAATCCCTTCGTTGACGTTCCTATGAACCACTGGGCTTACGACGCAGTATCGCACTTGGCCGCAAAAGGCATAATTCAGGGTTACCCAGACGGCACGTACAGAGGCAACCAGCCCATGACGCGGTACGAGATGTCCATGCTCGTAGCCAGGGCATTGGCCACCGTTGACATGGAGAAGGCCAGCAAGGAAGACGTCGAGATGCTCAAGAAACTGGTCGTCGAGTTCAAAGACGAGCTTGATGCTCTCGGAGTTAGGGTTGACGCCCTTGATGAGCGAGTAGCCGTCTTGGAAGAAAACCTCGGCGGATGGAAGTTCTGGGGAGAACTGCGTTTCGACGCCCGCTGGGCCGATGAAGGCGATGGAGCCTACGATCGAGGATACTATACCCACAGAGGCGAGACCGAGTTCGACCTGAACAGATTCCGTCTGTTCATGAGCAAGCAAATCGACGACAAGACGAAGTTCACGGCCCGTATCGGGCGCAACAATGCTGACGATGAAGGATTAAAATGGGAGCGTTACTTTGCTACGATCCAGTTGCCCTGGGATTCCTTCCTCATGGTAGGTAAGTGGAACTACGATTGGGAAGGCGAAGCGGGCCTCTACATCGACGAAGATGCATGGTTCACCGATACTACATGGAAGGGCTTCTATTGGAGGAAGAACTTGGCGAAGGGCGATATAACCCTGTTTGCAGCTCACACGGAGGATAAGTACGCTTCTGGTTGGACATATGTAGATCTTGGAGACTTTTACAACTACGGCGCGCGCTTCAACTTTAATATGAACGACAAATTCCGCATTGCCATAAGCGGCTTATACTTTGACTACGAGAACGACGGAGTAGCGAGAAGTTATAATGAGCACGATGTGATAGGAGCCTTACCCTATACCCTAGAGGACTACGGCACATACTGGGCTGATTTCGGCATAACATTTTCGCCGGGATTCGAGTTTAAGGGCGCCTACTACGTGCAGGATCACGATGGACCTAGCGGTGTACCGCACTTTGACGATTCTCCCAACGCTTACAAGGCCATCATCGACGTGTCTCAGGACCTCTTGAACTTTACGAGCCTCTGGATCGAGTATGCCAAGTTTGATCCCAACTTCCAAATTGCTTTGCAACCTTGGAGCGCTTATGGTGCCGAACTTACCCCGAATTTAACAGCTCCAGCGGTTTTGAATGTATTTGAAACTGAAGTGATATTTGCCAGTTTGCAGCAGAAGTGGAGCGACAAGTGGGTTACGTACCAGCGCTATGGCCAGTTTAATCACGATCCTGAATCCTATGCTGGCTTAACTGGTAGCTATGACATCACCAACTGGACCTTCGGAGTTCAGTACTGGTATACTCCAACCGTCATGTTTGAGTTGGCCTACGACGACGTAGATTACGACAATGGTTGGAGGGACAATATCGACTCCAGTCTTAAGGACGACAGCTTAATTCGCTTCCGTACCCACATATTCTTCTAAGCAAAGCCACGTTAAAAAGACCGGGCAAATTGCCCGGTCTTTTTTTCATGTCCGCTCAAAAGACTGGCAAACCTCAAGATATGATGTTGCTATGCGCGAGACGTCAAGTTTTGCGGCCTTCTGCATCGCTTGAGCCCGCATCTTGCCGTCGGGGAGGTGATTTAAGGCCCTTTGAAGTGCGCCTCTCAGCGAATTGACGTTGCCCGGTTCGGCAAGCCAGCCGTTTACGCCTTCTTTTACGATGTCTGGGGCCCCGCCGCAGTCAAAGGCGACTGCCGGAAGTCCCGCGGCCAATGCCTCGACCAAGGCCAAGCTGAAGCCCTCAGGGCCTCCGGAGCCCGGCACGTAAAACGACGGCTGAACGAAAAGGTCTGCTGCCCAAAGGTAGGGCCTTACGTCTTCTGCGAAGGGAAAAAAACGCACCTTGCCGGGGTCAGTTTCGGCGAAATGCTTTTTTGCCTTTTGAAGCAGGTCTTCCCTCATGGGGCCATCTCCCACGATCCAAAGGCAAAAAGGTTTGTCGGTCTTTAGCGAGGCCGTCGCTTCGATCAAAAGGTCAAAGCCCTTCCAGGCGACGAAACGGCCCATGGCGAGCAATACCAAGGTATTTTCATCTATGCCCTCGGCACTTCTAAATCGGGCTCTTTCCTCTTCCTTTGGGGCGTAGTCGGCCACACGTATCGGGTTTGGGATGATCACTATTTTCTCGCCGCCGAAGCCCTGATCTTTCATGTGTCGTGCCACGGCGCGAGAGGGGGCGACGAGGAGCGAGCTGTTTACGTAATATTTGCCCTTTGGGTATTTGTCCACCGTCGAAACGACGGGAATTCTGGCCTTTTTTGCCCAGTATCCCGCGATTGCGGAAGCCGTTGAAAGGCGGGTGTGCACGACGTCGGGCCTGAAGTCTTCAAGTATTTCTTTAAAACCCCTGCACAGGGGCGGACACCACGCTGCGGCGGGCTTATAGGCAAACACCTTAAATCCTGCTTCTTCAGCTTGTCTTTTTAACGTGCCGCCGGGTCTGCAAAGGATGGCCTGCTTGACGTCATCCTTTTTACCGATCTCTTCGAGGAGCTGAAGCCATGGCCTGCTCCAGGACAACATGTTTTCATCAACGTAATGAAGTATTTTCATTTGCGACTCTGCCTTTCTCGCGTTATCGCAGTCTTATTTAGTAATTTTATTCTATATTATACTTTAATGGCATCCTTGAGGGGATGATGTCGCCGCTGGCATGTGTCAGTCCTGCTCTTTTATTTTGAGCTCCTGTAAGCTATAATTTTTCAGGCTTATATGCCTTTTTTAAGAAAAATTCGAGCGTCATGGGGGTTTTAAGATGAAAAAGAGTGTAAGGGCATTTCTTTGCGTTTCGGTTATTTTGCTTTGCATGTTTACATTTGTGACCTTTTCTTTGGGAGCTGACTTTGATTCCGTTTTGCTCAAATGGAGCAGGACCTATAAGACGAAGGGCGAACTGGGAGATGAACTTGTGATAACGGCCACTTATTACTCGGCAGAGTACATAGAGGCGCTGGTTCAGAAAGAGGCCGAGTTGAACCTTTGGACCGAAAGCGAGATGGAAAACTACAAGTACGAGCTATTAAAAGTTTTAAAGCTCACCGAGTACATTCCCATAATGCTTTCCTTTGATATGAAGGGCGCCCCCTTGAGGATGGCTCCCTTTGACAACAAAGTGACGCTGTGGGCCGGCAGTAAGAAACTCTCTCCCGCCGATTACGACAGGCGCTTTAATTTTAAGTTGTCAGGATACAGGGAAGGCCTTGTTTATTTCCCTCGCTACGACGAAAACGACAAACCCTATCTCGAAGGCATCTCGACTTTAAAACTTATCATAGACGGCGATATCGGTCCCATAACGATGGGAAAGCAGATAGATTTTTACTGGGACGTATCGCATGACGATCCTTCAAGGCTGTATGCGGGGCGTGCAGCGGCTCGCCTTGAACTAGAACGGCTGATCAAGAGGTTAAACCAGCTTAAAGACGAAAAAAGCAAGCTGGAAGAGCAAATCGCGGGGATAGACAAGGAGATCCAAATGGTGCAGTCTCGCATTGAAGAACTTGAAAGGGAGTAGTTTCGATGACCATTAAACGCATTGGCGTTCTTACAAGCGGGGGCGATGCTCCCGGCATGAACGCTGCCATCAGAGCAGTCACAAGAAGCGCCATTTATGAGGGCCTTGAGGTTGTGGGGATAAAGCGGGGCTTTGAAGGCCTGCTCGAAGGAGACGTGATCCCTTTGATGAGCAGGACCGTGGGGGGCATTATTCACAGGGGAGGGACGATACTTCGGACCGCGCGGAGCGAGCGCTTCAAGAGGCCTGAAGGGCTGCTTGAGGCCTTAAATCGCTTGAAGGAACTTTTTATCGATGCCTTAGTTTTAATAGGAGGAGAGGGCACCTTAAAGGGTGCCTGGACGCTTTACGAAAAGGGTTTCCCCACTGTGGGTATCCCCTGCACGATCGATAACGACATAGCGGGTACGGACATCACCATAGGGTTTGATACGGCCGTAAACACGGCGCTTGATGCCATCAGAAAGCTTCGCGATACGGCCTCAAGTCACGACAGGCTTTTTATAGTGGAAGTCATGGGACGTGAGGCGGGTTTTCTGGCCGCCGACGTCGCCTTAGCCTCGGGGGCCGAATATGTGCTGATACCTGAAATCCCCTTTGACCTGGACAAATTATGTCAAAGGCTTCGCTACGCGAGAAGGCAGGGCAAGACTCATTCGCTCATCATCGTGGCCGAAGGCGTGATGGGCGCACCCGATTTGGCCGCTCGGCTTAAGGATACCGCAGGCTACGAAGCGCGCGTCACCGTTTTGGGCCACATACAGCGTGGGGGAAGCCCCACGGCTGCCGACGCGATCCTGGCCTCTAAAATGGGAGCATGCGCCGTCGAAACGCTGCTCGAAGGCAAGTCAGGTGTCATGGTGTGCTGCCAAAATGGCCATATGGTCACGCGCCCTTTGCCTGTGGCTTGGGAGGAAGAAAAAATTTTAAGCGATGAGGTTCTGTCTCTCATGGAAATGCTTTCAATATAATGAGGCGAAGAAAGGCAACTACATCATGTGCGGCGAGGATTTGATAAAAAACGTTTCATTCATCGTGGCTTCGGGTTCTGCGCGCAAAGGTGCGTCTTTGCTTTCAAATGAACATCACTGGAAAAATGCCCTTGAACTTCTGCTTTTGTGTAAGCGTCCCGTGATCGTCACGGGTTTTTACGCGAAAGAAAGGCGTGCACCCGAAACGGACGGCCCCATTGGTGCCGCCATTTTAGGTCGGGCTTTAAAAAGCTTGGGTAAAAAGGTATTGTTGGTGACCGATTGGCGATGTCGCGGCGTCGTTGAAGCGGCGTCTTTGCCCGTGAGGGGGCCAAAGACGCTGGTAGCTTCGGGGGGAGAACAGGTTTTGCGACTTAGACCGGACCTTTTGGTCTTCCTAAAAAGGCCTGGTAAGGCAAGGGACGGCAGGTATTATAACACGAGAGGACTTGATATAACTGACGTGACTGACCCCCTTGACGAGGCGGTTTCAATCGCTAAAGACGTTTCAGAAAACTTAAAAGTAATTGGCATTGGAGATGGCGGGAACGAAGCCGGGATGGGGGTTTTTTTGCAAGAGCTCATATTATCCGAGCCCGAGTTTGGCAAGTGTTTCTCCGTCGTCAAAGGTGACGCAGCAATTGCCTGTGACGTATCAAATTGGGGGGCTTACGGATTGGTTGCTTTGATGTCTTGCGTCACAGGGAGGTTTTTGTTGCATGACGAAGGCGAAGAGCTTCAGATGATCATGGCAATGCTCGACGCAGGTGCAGTTGACGGTAAGACCTTGGAAAGAAGCCCCTTCGTAAAGGGTCTTCACTTATCGAGAAACCAGGAAATCGTATCTCGCCTAGGCTTGGTTGTGAAAGAAACTTATCTTTAACCTCCCGCCACGGGCGGGAATATATCTATGGTACAGTCTTCGCTTAAAGGGGTATCTAAACCTTGAAGGTGTGCGACGTGGGTGCCGTTTACAAGCACAATTGCACCCGGAATTAAAGAGTCGCCTTGCAGCAACAGCTTTTCAAAACCATTGCCGTATTCGCGGACGAGTCCTTTTAAAAGCTCACCCACGGTTTTATATCCTTTTGTGTTTTTTTCTTTTGTGCCGGTTATCTCTCTTAATGTGGCGTAAAATTTTACGATCATTTTTAGTCCTCCAGGTGGTGGAAGGCTTCCACCTCGATGTTTTTTAAATTGCAAATATTTTTTATTTCTTTTTCGGCCTCGCATGAATACCTGCAGGCAAGTCCGCAGCTTGCCGAAATCTTCCGCGGCACGGGAACGATTCTTACGTCATAGCCTGCTTTTCTGCACTCTTTCTCAAACCTCAAGGCCATGTGCGTGACGAAAAAGGTAGCAATGCAGGTCAAAGTTATCACCTCTGAAGCACGAGCGCTAAAGAACTGTCTTAGGTAATTATACCTGGACTTAAAGGTTTTGTAGAAGTAAAATTTGTCTGTCCTGGTCAACTTGAAGGAAGATCTCGCAAAATTTGCGTATGGTACAAGTTTTGCGAGCGTTGTATATTCTTGTGATGCAGGAAAAGCTTTTTGTCTTAAATTTTTATCGCGTATATTTGTAGGAGGGTGGTAAGTAGTGGTTCGCAAAATGGTTTTTGTGTGTTTGGTTGCCGTCCTTTGTTCTGTTGTGGCCTCCGGCGTCGCTTTGGCGGATGAAAAGATAGCCATCATCGATCCGCAAAAGGTGTTGTTCAATCATCCGAAATTTCAGGAGACGCAAAAGCAGATCCAGACCATGATGGACAAAAAACAGCAGGAGACGAAGATGGCCATGGAGGCCGTCAAAGGCGAGGATGAGCAAAGAAGGGTTTTTTTGCAGAAAAGACAGGAAGCAGCCATCGAGGAGCAAAAGTTGATGGAAAGTTTATTTAAGGATATCGATATGGCCATCCGTGTAGTGGCCCAGGCAAAGGGTTTCACCCTTGTCTTGGACAAAAACCAGGTCTTTTTTGGCGGAGCGGATATCACCAACGACGTTGTGCTTGAGTTAAACAAGAAAAAGTAAGCTTGAAATTTCCTCAAATTAGAACAGCAAGCGAGAGCTCACGTGAGCCTTCGCTTGCTGTTCTTTCGTGCCTTTAAGCCTTATTAAGCGGTATTATGGTAATTTTTCTTCCGCTTCTTCCGTCAAGTCCTCGGGAGTCTCCTCGGGAGCCGGAGTTTGCTCGCTCATTTCCGTGATTTCTGCCTCTGCATCGGGTTCGATGTTAGAAGAGTCTTCTGAAACTTGAGGCGTCTCAGCTTCAGGTACGGGAGCTTCCTTTGTTTCAGGTTCTTCTACTTCTGCTTCGGGTTCCGGTTGCTCTATTTCCTGAGGTTCTTCATGCTCAATGACTTCTCCGGCTGGGGCTGTCACGTCTTCTGGTTCCCGATCGACCTCTTCTGCAGCTTCTTCTTCGGCAGGTGCTTCTTCGACAGCTTCGGGCGCTTCTTCAGTAACCTCAGGTGCCTCCTCTGCAGCCTCGGGTACTTCTTCAGTAGCTTCCGGAGCTTCTTCGACAGCTTCAGGTGCTTCTTCTGCGGCCTCCGGTTCTTCTGTTTCTTCCGGCGCCGTTTCGGTTACGGCGGCTTCTTCTTGGGTTGGTTGGGCTACCTCGACGGGCGCCTCCTTCGGCCTCAAAGCCAATACTCCCAAAATGATCAAAACTACGACGATTACCACGATCCACACTTTTTTCATCCAAGTTCACCTCCTACTGTGAATTATGTTATAACTTATTACATACACAGGGGCTCATCCCCTTCTGTATCCAATATATCTGAGGCATCCTACAGACATCATTAGATGTCTAATCATTTTATCCTAAAATTTGCTTCCTGTGTCGAGGGTTTTCAAAAAGTGGCCTCCTGGGCTAAAATAAATATACCTACAAACTCTTAAAAAAGGATGACGATATGAAAGAAAAACTTGCCTTGACAGATAAGTGGATAGTTGTGGACTTAGATGGCACTATACTTCATAATGACAGGGTACCCTCCAAGGTTTCAAGATCGGCCCAGATGCTTCAAGCCTCTGGCTGGAGCCTTATCGTGGCCACAGGAAGGATACTGGCTGGGGCTTTGCCCCACACAAGGTCACTAAAAACTTGGTGTCCTGCCATCGTTTACGATGGCGCTCGCGTCATGGGTCCAAAGGCGAAGGAAGTTTACTTTGAAAGAAAAATACCAAAAGACCTTGTCGGCGAAATAATAAGCATGGGATTTAATTTTCCCCTCGAGGTGCAGGTTTACGGCGACGAAGAAGTTCTTTGTAGGCCGAGCGATCTTCTTACCATAACCTATTTTAAATCGCTAAATGTTGCCATAGAACCTGTTTTGTTATCACCCAGGCTGGAAAAAGATGTCTTCAGAGTGATATTTTTTGGCAAGCCCGCCTTGGTTGCAAAGCTAAAGGCGATGTTTGAAGAAGCTTTAAAGGGAAAGGTGAGCGTGACTTTGGCAGGAGACGATTTTTTGGACGTGCTACCCTTGGGCGTGTCGAAGGGAAAGGCCTTAGAGGTACTAAAGGGCCTGAGCGGCATAAGGGACGTGTACGTCGTTGGCGTTGGCGATCACATGAACGACCTCGAACTGCTGTCCGAGTCAGACTTTAAGGTTGCACCCGCTGACGCTATTCCTGAGATACTTGAGATTGCCGACTTCATAATGCCGCCGGCCTCCAAGGAGGGGTTTTGCGACCTTTGCGAATTGCTCTTGAGCAAAAATTTTGACGCTATACTTAACAGGAGGTGTAGGTGCGATGTCTGAACTGGTAAAATGGGAGCTGGTCGACATGGAGCTGCCGGAAGAATGCAACATTATATTGGGACATAGTCACTTCATCAAGACCGTGGAAGACTTATACGAGGCGCTCGTAACGGCCTCGCCAACGCTCGAATTCGGCATTGCCTTTTGCGAGGCCTCAGGCCCTTGCCTTATAAGGTGGGACGGCAATGCGAAGGACTTGATCGATGTGGCCATAAGGAATGCCCAAAAGATCTCTGCGGGGCACACCTTTGTGATCTTGCTACGCAAAGGTTTTCCAATTAATGTACTGGACAGAATCAAGAATGTGCAAGAGGTATGCTGCGTATATGCTGCCACCGCAAACCCGATCCAGGTCTTGGTCTTTGAGACCAATTTAGGCAGGGGCGTAGCCGGTGTCGTCGATGGGGATGCCTCTAAGGGTGTGGAAGATGACTCTCACATCGCGGAAAGAAAAGCCCTTTTGAGAGATATAATAGGCTACAAAAGATAGGGGGTATAAGGGCTGCTTTCTAATTTAGCTCAACGCAAGGGTTTCAGTTTTGCGCTCTTGATTTTGGTCTTTTGCCTTCCTTTGCTCGCTGCGCCAACGAAGGCTTTTTGCTACGATCCAACAAAGCCCATAGAGGAGGGATGGGCCCTTCCTGTTTACGCAGTTCCTCCTGAGGGAGGGTGGGATACGCCCGAGGGTAGGTCCCTTTGGAAAGGCCTTTTAACTTACGCACAGGAGATAGCTGGAACCAGGGCGGGGATTAAAGGGTATGAATTGGCTTTCCTAAAGAAATTTCGCGAGGACGTCGTTGCGATTATAAGCTTCCTTGAGGGGGGCGAGGGCGACGCTTTGGTTAAAGCTTGTGGCCGAGAGGGTCCTGTGTTTATCTCGGCCTTCGGGGAGGACTTAACCCTACAAGACGGGAAAGGGCGAATGCCCTACGCTTTTGCCCTCGATCTTCCGAGGGGATGCGTTGGAGCCGCCCTGGGGAGGCATTTGACCTTAAATGGCCGAGGCGAGCGCTTCGCTTTTTTGGCCGATCCACTTGATGCCTACACGAGGCCCATTGTTAGAGGCTTTTTGGATGAAGTCAAAGGAGATAACATACTTCCCTTTTGGATCCAAGGGGGAATTTCTGTAGATGAAGTCTTAAGGGAAATTCAAGGGGCGCGCGCGGGAGGGGTTGTGAGCTTTTTGGGCGTAAAGCACACACAATACCTTTGGGGAGAGTGCCGAAAAAGAGGCTTAACGTTGCTTACCTCACTTCCCCGCTGGGCAGTTTCTCCAATGCTTGAGGGTATCGTGATTGCAGACCAAGGCTGGGTCGTGGAAAATGACCCAGCCGTACATAGCCTGTCCGTTAAAGTCTTGGACGCCACGAAAACTCAAGTCGAACGTCCCGACATGGCCGCGCGAGCTTATGCCGTTGCTTCTTGGCTTGGGAATGCCTTGAATTCCTCTGAAGGCGACCCTGCCAAATTAAAAGAGGGGATGGAAAAAGCCTCTTCCTTTCCTCTGGGTTCTCAAATTTTGCGTCCTGACCCCGAAACTCACAGGCCTAGCCGTCGAAAGGTCGCCGTCTTAACAGTGTGCAACGGCAACCTCGAAGTTTTAAGCGAACCTTTCTTGAATTCTTGCCTGAAATTGGAGCCTTAGTTGCAATTTTCTTTAATGGTTTCCTTCGTGGCGGGACGCAAGCTCCCGCCATACTTCTTCCAGGGAGACGTTCGCTGCTGCGAGTCCCACCAAGATGTGATATAAAAGATCCGAAGCCTCGTATATTACTTGTTTTGCGTCACCTAAAGCTAAAGCTATGGCCAGTTCGACGCCTTCTTCACCTATCTTTTGAGCGATCCTTGAAGGTCCTTCCTTAATGAGCCTGGCCGTGTAGCTTTCCATTGGGTCCGCTTCTTTTCGCTTGAGCAAATATCTCCAAAGCCTGCCGAAAAACGTGGCGTCGCCTTTTGGTTCTTCCGTCAGATTATTAAAAAAACAGCTCCTCTTTCCGGTATGACAGGCAGGCCCACATGGGTCTACCTTGACTAGCACGGCATCACCGTCGCAGTCGAGGCACAAATGTCGGATCTTCATCGTGTTGCCGCTGGTTTCCCCCTTGTGCCAAAGCTCGCCCCTGGAGCGGCTGAAAAGGTAAAGCTCGCTGCTTTCTAGCGTAAGCCTCAAGGCCCGCTCGTCGGCATAGGCCAGCATCAAAACCTCGCCGCTGACGTAATCCTGGACGACGACGGGGACAAGTCCGCTTTCATCATATTTAACTTTAATAGTATTTTCATTGGCATTTTCCTTCATGGCCTTCACCACGTCTTTCTTACGGGAAAGCCCTCTTTTTCCAGGGCTTTCTTTACTTGTGCTATGCTGTAAACGCCGAAATGAAAGACCGACGCGGCAAGCACCGCGTCAGCTCCCGCCGTTAGGGCTTCTATAAAATGAGTCAAGCTTCCCGCTCCGCCGGAAGCTATTAAGGGAACGTCTACGGCTTCTCTTAAGGCTTCGATGAGCTTCAGATCGTAACCTGAATCAGTGCCGTCTCGGTCTATGGAGGTAAGCAGTATTTCTCCGGCTCCCAGGCTGCATCCCTCTTTTGCCCACTCAATTACGTCTTTGCCGGTAGGAAGCGTTCCTCCCTTTGCGTAAACCTCCCATTTGCCTTTTTTGGTTGCCTTTGCGTCGATGGCGAGGACCACCGCCCGCTTTCCCAAGAGCAGGGCGCATTTTTTTATTACGTTCGGATCCTCCAATGCTTTCGTGTTTATGGAGATCTTGCTCGCTCCAAGCGCCGCGATGCTTGAAGCCCTTTCAGCCGAGTCCACGCCGCCGCCGACGATAAACGGTATCGATAATTTGTCTGCAACTTCTTTTATCCAATTTTCGTTCGTTTTTCCCTTTTCCCAAGAGGCGGATATGTCGAGAAAGACCAGCTCGTCGGCTCCTTCATTCATGTATTTGACGGCCAGTTTGACGGGGTCTCCCAAGGGTTTTAGATTTTGAAAGCGCTTGCCCTTTACGACAAGGCCGTCTTTTATGTCCAGGCAGGGTATCACTCTTTTTTCACGCATTTGCTGCCTCCTCAAGAAGTGTTTTTAAATTTATGCTGCCGTCGTACAAGGCTTTTCCTATGACTGCTCCAAAGATGTTGAGCTTGGCCAAAGCCCATACGTCCTTTGCGGTGCCTATGCCTCCGGCTGCGATGATATTCATTTCCGGGGCTACCTTAAGCAGTTTTTCGTAAAGTTCTAGGTCGGGACCCCTTTTTGTCCCGTCCCTTTCTACCGCCGTCACCAATACGGTCTCATATCCCAAAGTTTTCAGATGCAGGATCGCTTCATCCGGCCTGATGGGCGCCGTCTTAAGCCATCCCGATAGGGCTATGAAACCTTTTTTTACGTCCAAGGCGGGTATTATCCGGGATTTAAAGGCAGTGAGCGCCTTTTCTGGCCCTTCGTCCCAGATGAGGCTTGCTATCATGACTTTGTCCGCCCCCATACTTAAAGCCATCTTTACGTCCGCGGGGCTCCTTAAGCCCCCGCCATAGTGCAGGCATTGAAAGAGATCCTTCATTTTCGGGATGACGTGCACGTTGACGGGTTTTCCTTTTTTTGCGCCCTCCAAGTCTACTACGTGGAGGTGTCGTGCTCCTGCTTCGGCCAGGGCTTTTGCCACCCTTAGGGGGTCATCGCTTATAGTGGTGGATTTGCCAAAGTCACCCTGGTATAACCTCACTACTTTGTTTTCATATATGTCGATTGCAGGATAAATCTTCATGTTTCATCACGCTCGTTTTATAATGCTATTTGTTTTTGTCATGTGACGATCTCTTTGGTGCTTGAAGGTCTTTCAGAGGGCTTCAAAGCTTGCCTCAAAGCCCTGCCGACTCCTTTGAAGCTTGCTTCCGCCAGGTGGTGCGAGTTGTCCACGCAGAAGGCGTGAAGGTGAAGCGTCAAGGCCGCCTCTCGGCTGAAGGCGCGCCAAAACTCCGGTATGAGCTCCGTGTCGAAGTCGCCGCACTTGTGCGTAGGAAAGGTGCCCTTCCAAACCAAACTTCCCCTTCCGCTTAAATCTAAGGCTGCTATGACGAGCGTGTCGTCCATGGGCATGGCGGCCCAACCGTATCTTTCCCTGGCTTCGGCCGTCCAGAGGTCTTTTAAGGCCTTGCCCAAAACTATGGCTACGTCTTCTACGATATGATGGTCGTCAACATGTGTGTCGCCTGAGGCATTGATCCGGGCGGAAATTCCTGCGTTAAAGAAAAAAAGCTCCAGCATATGCCTTAAAAATCCCACGGGAACGTCGATTTTTATGTCTTGCTGTTTTGGGGATAAAAAAACTTTTACGCTTGTTTCCCTGGTCCTGCGAAAAGCTTCATACATCTTTGTACCTCCTGACTTGATTTTTTATGCCTTCCGTTATGTTAAGACATTCCCTCCAGTAGGAAGCGCTTCCGTATCTTCGAGAGACGAGCTTCAATGAAACGGGACATACCTCCTCTAAGACGATGAGGTCATTTGCCTCAAGGGTCTTTCCCGTTTGGGTTATGTCTACGATACAGTCGGCTATGTTGAGCTGTGGAGCAAGCTCTACCGAACCGTGAAGCTTTATTATCTCGACTCGAACGCCCTTGGAGGCGAAATGCCTTTCGGCTATGTTTGGGTATTTAGTCGCCACGCGAAGCCACATGAGCTCCTTCTCGTGGCCGTCGAACCTGGACTTTAAGCTCCAAGGCCCTGCAACCACCAACCTGCACCGTCCAAGGCCCGTATCGGCCAGCTCGAGCAAGTTAACCGATACTTCCATCAATACGTCACTTCCCGCCAAGGCCAGGTCGGTGGTACCGTAATAGACGTAAAGTGGCACGTCCATTGGCTTTGCCAGGAAAAACCTGAAATCACCCTCGTCGATGGAAAGTTCCCTTGAGGCCTTTTCTAAGTTGTTCGTGGGAACTCCCGCCGATTTTAAGACCTTGATTGCATCTTTTTGAACTCTACCCGTCGGTAGGGCTATTTTAATCATAAATATCTCCTCCAAGAAAGTCGTCCAGAAAGGTCTCGTCTCCTGAAACTAAGTCGGTAATGCTTTTTTTGTTTAAGTCCAACAGCAGATTGCAACCCCTTTTCCTGGCCAGCTCCGACACCTCGGGAGCTCTTTCGCGCCACATGATCTCCACGCAATAGCCCAAAGATGTGATCTCCTTAGCACATGCTAAAACCGACGCCGGTTGGCTTCCCTGCGCCCAAAGAAGTATCTTTTGTGCTTCGGCGGCAGGTTTGACGGTGTTTAAGGCAAGCACTTCTAAGTCCAGGGCAAAGCCCACGGCTTGACCCAACATGCCGTGGCGTTCAAGCAGCGTATCATATCTTCCTCCTCCCCCTATGGGGATGCCTGTATCTTCAAAGTAAACGTCGAATATGGGACCGCTGTAATAATCAAGTTCTCTTACGAGCGAAAGGTCAATGACTATACAGTCCCCGTAACCCATTTTGACAAGTTCCGCGTATATGGATTTGAGCGGTTCTATCGCTTCCTCGACGCCCTTTAAGAGCCGGGAGGCCCTATAAAGTATTTCGGCGTTTCCTTTAAGCCAGGGCAATTCCTCGAAAAAAATCGATAGAGGAGAAGGGGGAAGATCTCGGGCTATCCTTGCGTATTCGTCCATCTTTCCTTCTTCCAGGCAGCCAAGCAATGACATGGCGTAAGCGCGAGGCAAATATTTGATCGCTCGCTGTATTAAAGAAACATCTCCTAGGGCGATCCCTATCTTAGGGCAGTTGAGCTTGTTGAGGTAGGCCAGCAATAAACCTATGAGTTCGACGTCTGCTCCTTCTCCTTCCCACCCTATCAGTTCGGCTCCCATTTGAAGTCTTTCCATGTTTTTGTCAGGGGATTTGGGCCTTCGATATATTCGTTCCGTGTAGCACAACCGCAAGGGCCTTTCGTGAGCCTCAAAATGAGAGGCACAATAATCTACCACGCCTAAGGTGATATCGGCCCTGAGGGCACAGGGTTCTCCGTGAAAGGAGTTTGTGACGACTAATCTGTTTTGCAAGTTCGCGTTTACCTTAGCTGTTATGGCCTCGAGCAGCTGCAGTCCTGCGGGCCAAAAAGGCTTGTATCCGTAGGGTATGAAAGTATCCATGAAGTCCTTCCTTAAATCTTCCGCAACCATGGCTACGTCGCCTCCTACGTTTCTGCATCCCCGCGGAGTTAGCTTCACTTGAAATCCCCACCTTGTGCTGTATTTTTATTACAAATATCACTGCAAATTAACATTTTAATATGATATTCAAACGAGGAATTGCCTGACGGCAATGATATCATGGGTTTGACCTTATGTAAAGGGGTTAAAGTTCGAAGAAAGTCGACTTTGTGGGAAGACTTTGCTATTATTTAAAAAAGTAATAGGGCGTAAAAGTTGGGAAAGGCTTGAAAAATAGACTCCGGTCAGTTGCTTTTTGTAGATTTTAAAACAGGAGGATTTTTATGTCTAAGACCTCAAAGATCAAAAGATACAGATGTGCCGATTGCGGCGCTATAAGCCTCACCTGGAGCGGCAGATGTACGGCCTGCGGCGCTTGGGGAACGCTTTTTGAAGAAGTTGAAGTCCACCAAGGGGGTCCTAGATCTGGTTTTCGCGCAAAAAAACTTAGCCTAAAAGAAGTCAGGGAAGTCCTTCGTATTTCGTCCAAGAACAGTGAGCTGGACAGGGTCTTGGGGGGAGGATGGGTTGAGGGTAGCGTAGTGCTTCTTAGCGGTGAACCCGGGGTCGGTAAATCTACATTGCTGCTTCAAAGTGCCATAGCAATTGCCTCTGAAGGAAAAAAGGTCCTTTACGTTTCGGGAGAGGAGTCTCCTTCGCAAGTTGCTTCGAGAGCCAAGCGACTGGGAGCAAAAGACGAATCTTTGTTTTTGCTTTGCACCGATGATATCGATGAGGCCTTAGATGCTGCAGGAGACGTGGAGTTTTTGTTCGTGGACAGCATACAAACCATGAGGGACAAAAATGAAAACGGCTGGCCCGGAAGTCCCTTGCAGGTTAGAGTCACGGCTCAAAAGTGCATTGAATTGGCTAAAACTAGGGACGTACCGGTTGTGATGGTGGGCCACATTACCAAAAGCGGCCAGATAGCCGGGCCCAAGCTTTTAGAGCACATGGTGGACGTCGTATTGTTTTTTGAGGGCGATAAAACTTCGCGCTACAGGATTCTCAGGCCTGAAAAGAACAGGTTTGCAAGCTCCGACGAGATTGGAATATTTGAGATGACGGATGGCGGTTTGGTGCCCGTCTTCGACCCTAGCAAGATGTTTTGGAGTGAAACTCCCATTGCTGAGGCCGGCGTCGCGATGGGGATGGTACTTGAAGGATCGAGGCCTTTGGTGGCAGAATTTCAAGCCCTGGCCTGCTCAACGCCATTTATGTATCCCAAACGCACATCTCGAGGCATAGACGTCAACAAATTACACCTTCTTTTGGCTGTGCTGGAAAAAAGAGCGGGGCTTAGCGCGAGAAATTTTGACGTCTACGTCAACGTCGTGGGAGGCCTTACGACGAAAGATCCAGGGGTTGATTTGGCCCTTTCTATGGCCATAGCTTCATCGATCATAGATCGCCCGATACCTCCGGATGTATGTTTCATAGGCGAGGTGGGATTGGCTGGTGAAGTAAGACCAGTGGCACGGTCTTCTCTGAGGATGAGGGAAGCCGAGAGAATGGGCTTTAAAAAAATTGTCATGAGCAGGTATGAAAGAGTAGGAAAAAGCGGCAGTATAAGGCAAACAGGCGTTGAAAGCCTGAAAGAGGCGGTGAGGATGATGTTTCCATGAAACGCTTATTGTGTTTGCTTTTGTTGGTCGTAGCGTTACTTGCTTGTCAAGCCGGGGCTGCCGAAAAAAGCGCTTTGGTGATGGTTGTGCCCTTGGATGGTACCGTTGGGACCGTAATGGAGACCTACGTTATAGACGTGTTAAATCGCGCTGCAGAGGAGGCTTATCTGGTTGTCTTTGAACTTGATACTCCGGGAGGACTCGTTACGTCAATGACGGAGATAACCAAGCAAATAACGCAGGCTCGGGTTCCGGTGGTCCTGTGGGTTTACCCCAGCGGTGCCAGGGCTGCTTCTGCCGGTGCTTTTTTGGTAATGTCCGCTCACGTTGCTGCCATGGCGCCGGGTACCCGCATGGGAGCTGCTCACCCCGTGCTTGCCTCAGGTGGTGATGTTGATGATACGATGGGAGAAAAAATAACTAACGACCTTGCAGCGCAGATGCGCTCCCTTGCGAGTGCCAGGGGAAGAAACACCCATGTTGCCGAAAAGATGGTTACGGAAAGCCTTTCTTTGACGGCTGAGGAGGCGCTGAAAGCAGGCGTCATAGACTGCGTCGCAGCAGATCTAGAAAGCTTGATGGCCGCGATTGACGGGCGCACCGTAAACCTGGCAACAGGAGACGTTACTTTGGACTTGTCCAATTACAAGGTGTTTTACGAGGAAATGCCGGCACGCTTAAGAGCTCTGGAGTTCATCTCTCGTCCTGATGTAGCTTACCTGCTTTTGGTCCTGGGTATATACGCCATAATATTTGAGGTTCTTTCGCCCGGCGGGTTTGTAATGGGTGCGGCCGGAGCGATCATGGTGTTGCTGGGGGCTTATGGCTTGAGGATGCTGCCCTTAAACTGGGCCGGGGTCATCTTGCTCGTCGCGGGAATCATCGTCATGGTGCTTGATCTGTTTATAGGCGGCATAGGAATTTTAAGTGCCTTCGGAGCTGTGGCTCTTATCGTGGGTAGCCTCATAATATATAGGGCGCCGGGGGGTGAGCTCTTGAGGTTTTCTATGACGTTTTTGGCGGGTGCAATCATAGTTTTGTCCCTTTTCTTTGCCGTGGCAGCTTGGGCAGTTTTAAGGGCCATGAAGCGTAAGGTGGCTTCTGGCCGGGAAGAACTTGTGGGAATGACGGGTAAGGTCGTTCAGGATTTAAACCCAGAGGGCACGGTCTTTTGTCGCGGAGAATATTGGAAGGCCAAAAGCACCGACGGCAGCCTTATAGGCAAGGACGAATGGGTAGTGGTTGAATCCGTCGACGGCTTTGTATTGAAAGTCAAAAGGAATGACGGAGGGAGGAACGAAGATGTTAGACGCAATATTTGAGGCGATATTCAGCCTGGGAGGTTATCTGGGCGCGGTAATCATAATTATCTTAATCCTTACTTCGGCGATTAAGATAATCCCGGAATATCAGAGAGGTGTCGTCTTCAGGCTGGGAAGGGTTATGGATCCCAAAGGACCTGGGATCATAGTCATAATTCCGATAGTTGATAAATTGGTGAGGGTTGACCTTCGCGTGTTTACCATAGATGTCCCGGTGCAGGAAGTTATAACGAGGGATAACGTTCCCATAAGGGTGAACGCAGTCGTATATTTCCGAGTAATGGATCCGATCAAGTCCGTTGTGGCCGTCGAAAACTACATCATGGCCACCAGTTTGTTGTCTCAGACAACTTTGAGGTCCGTGGTTGGGGGATCCGAGTTGGATGAAGTTTTGTCCGAAAGGGAGAGGATCAACGTAGAGCTTCAGCGAATCATAGACGAGAGGACCGATCCCTGGGGCATCAAGGTGTCCGCCGTCGAGGTAAAAGAGCTTGAATTGCCCGATAACATGAAACGCGCTCTGGCCAAACAGGCCGAGGCCGAGCGAGAACGCAGGGCCAAGATAATAAACGCAGAAGGCGAATTTCAGGCCGCGGAAACGTTGTCACAGGCAGCGAAGTTGATGGAAGTTTCTCCAATTACTTTACAGTTGCGCTATTTGCAAACTTTAAAGGAAATGTCGAGCGAAAGAAATGCTACTATAATAGTTCCCTTCCCTGTTGAATTTTTGAATGCCTTTTCCAAGGGAGGCGCAAAAGAAAGTAAAAACAAGGATGAGCGTGAAGTTTAAGTATCCTGAAATTTGAGATCTTGATGTATAATTGTGCTCAGTTTCGCGTTAGAGGAGGTCGAAGATATGCCTTACGATTTTGCTGCTATCGAAGCTAAATGGCAAGAAAAGTGGGAAAGTGAGGGTACCTTTTACGTTAACCCCGATGAGAGTAAGCCTAAATTTTATTGTTTAGAGATGTTTCCGTACCCAAGTGGGGCTTTGCATATGGGTCATTTGAGAAACTATTCCATCGGTGATCTGATGGCCAGGTTCTTGACGATGCGAGGATACAACGTCCTTCATCCTATGGGATTTGACGCCTTTGGCCTTCCTGCGGAAAACGCTGCCATTAAGTATGGAGTGCATCCCTACGAATGGACGTGGAACAACATCGAGAAGATGACGGAGCAATTGAAGAACATGGGATGCAGCTACGATTGGAGGAGGCGAATAACTACTTGTCACCCCAGTTACTACCGTTGGAATCAGTGGTTTTTCCTGAAACTTTACGAGAAAGGATTGGCTTACAGGGCAGAATCTCCAATCAATTGGTGTCCCAGCTGTCGGACCGTGCTTGCTAACGAGCAGGTCATTGAGGGCGGTCACTGCTGGAGATGTGGGAGCGAGGTAACCAAAAGAAAGCTTGAGCAATGGTTTTTTGCCACGACGAAATATGCCCAGGAGCTGTTGGATAGCTTAGACGACCTTCCGGGGTGGCCGGAAAATGTCAAGATAATGCAAAGAAATTGGATAGGGCGCTCCGAGGGCGTGAGGCTTAAATTTGAAGTCCCCGAGCTAGAAGAAACGCTCGAGACATTCACCACCAGGGTAGATACCATATTTGGAGTGACCTATATCGCCCTTTCTCCGGAGCATCCTTTGGTGTCAAAGATCATGGCCTTGAGCCCCCACGAGGATGCTGTAGGATCCTTTGTCCAAAGGGTCACAAACACGAACGTCACATCTGCGCGCTTGCAAGAGACGGAGAAGGAAGGCGTTTTTACCGGGTTTTACGCGATAAACCCCGCTAACGGAAAATCTGTTCCCCTTTGGATAGCTAATTATGTTCTCATGGAGTACGGCACGGGGGCGGTGATGGGAGTTCCTGCGCATGATCAGAGGGATTTCGAGTTTGCTCAAAAGTATGGCATCCCCATAATATGGGTTGTGCGACCGGTTGACGGGGATATTGAAGATATGACGCGTGCCTTTGAGGAAGAAGGCTTGTCTTGCAATTCAGGACAGTTCGACGGTCTCACGACCAGCGAAGCCCTAGAAGCGATGGCCAACTGGGCCGAGGAAAATGGCTTTGGCAAAAAGGAAGTCCAGTACAGGCTTCGCGATTGGCTGGTGTCTCGTCAGCGTTATTGGGGAACGCCCATTCCGGTCGTTTACTGTGATCGCTGCGGCATCGTGGCCATTCCTGAAGAAGACCTTCCCGTCATCCTTCCAACGGATGTCGAAATGCCCAAGGAGGGCAGCAGTCCCTTGCCCCATTTGGAGGAATGGATCAATACGACATGTCCCAAGTGCGGTGGGCCTGCTAGGAGGGAGAGCGATACCCTTGATACTTTCGTATGTTCGTCTTGGTATTTCTTGAGATTTTGTTCTCCTTGGTGCGACGATAAACCCTTTGATGACGAGGTGCACTATTGGATGCCCGTAGATCAGTACATAGGAGGCATTGAGCATGCCTGCCTGCACTTAATATACTCGCGCTTTTTTACCAAGGTTTTGGCAGACATGGGATTGGTTAGCTTCAGGGAGCCATTTATCAACCTGCTCACGCAGGGCATGGTGATAAAAGATGGTGCAAAGATGTCAAAGTCCAGGGGAAATGTTGTCGACCCGGATGATATAATCAAGCGCTATGGAGCCGATACGGCACGGCTTTTTATACTTTTTGCCTCTCCACCGGACAAGGACTTGGAGTGGTCCGATCGGGGCGTTGAAGGTGCACATAGGTTCTTGTCGAGACTATGGCGTTACATGGAGGAAAACATTGAAAGCTTAAACAATGCCGATCCCACGCCCATTGCCATGGATTCATTGGTTGAGCCCGATAAGAGAAACTTAAAACGAAGGATTCATAAGACAATAGAACTTGTGACCAGGGATATAGAAGTAGAAAGGCAGTTTAACACGGCAGTTGCCAGGTTTATGGAGCTATTCAATGAGATGAACTCCTACGAGCCTAAGGACGAGACTGATTGGTCCCTCTTGCGCGAGGCTGCGGAAACTCTGGTGGTATGTCTTTCTCCCTTCGTGCCCCACATTTGCGAGGAGCTTTGGGATATGTTGGGACATAAAGGTATGGTCGCAAAGCAGTCATGGCCCGAGGTTGATCCGGAAGCCTTAAAGGAAGACGAGATCACCATAGTTGTACAGATAAATGGAAAGGTTCGCGAAAGGCTCGTCCTTCCTGCCGGGTTGTCCGAGGATGAGATGGTGAGAAGGGTATTTGAGGATCCGAAGGTTCAAAGGAGGATAGAGGGGCTGGATGTGGTAAAGACCATAGTGGTACCCGACAAGTTGATAAATCTGGTGGTGAAGCGTTAGTGCCTCATTTTGTTGCGGTGGAATTGGGCTCGCCTCACCAACGAAGTGTAGTAACGCACGTCCTGGAGAAGATAAAGGCCCATGGTTACGAACTGGCGGGCAAGCTTGACGGATCGATGACATGGGATGAGCTTCTTGCCATGACTTCTACGCGGGGCCTTTTTATGGACCGGTTGGCTTATCTTGTTGACGATGCCGAGGCCTTAGGGCCATTCCCAAGCAAGTTCGAGGGCTGGCTTGAAGGAAAGGGCGCCTTAAATGTGGTTTTACTTGTATATGGGAACAGGTGCAACGCCTTTCCAAAGAAAATGATGGAGAAGGTGACATTAATCCCGTCCAGGAAGCCGCCTCACCGCAAAAAAGATCGCATCAAGCATATCATGGATATGGCGGCGGAAAAAGGCATGACTATGACACAGGAAGCAGCCATTTTGCTCGATGAATGGATCGAAGATCCTGAAGAGATGGCCACTGAGATCGAAAAGCTTCTCTTGGCTGAGAGTAAGACCGTAACTTTGGATCTCGTAAAGGAATTGTCAAAGGATGAAGGATCGCGCGCGCTGTTTCGTCTCTTGGATGACCTGTGTTTTAAAGACGAAAAAGCTGTGATACTTGCCCTAAAGCAAGTACAAAAAGGTGCGGAACTTCTGATGGTCATTGCAGCCATCTACAACAGGCTTCGATTGGCTTCTTTCTTGGCTTCCTTCGGAGAAAAATCCTTGGATGCTTTGGGTGCGAGGTTTTACCAAAGCAAGATGGCTCGGGTTGCGGCGAAACTTTACGATAAAAAAACTCTTTGGAAGGCTGTTGCATCCTTGGCATTGCTGTCGGGAGCGGAAAAAATGGGGATGGGAAGAGGCTGGTTGGGCCTGGAGTTGATCCTTTTGGAGATGATCCGGACCCAACCTCCTTTTTCCCATCAGTCGTTTTCCTGAGTGGGGGGTTTTATCTCGGGTGTTTCCTTGAGGTTGGCAATCAATCTGGCAAGCCTGGCTTTGCGTCGAGCAGCTGTGTTTTTGTGTATGACTCCCTTAATGACTGCTTTATCGATGACGGATTGAGCCTCGTTGAAAAGCTGGACTGCCAGGTCTAAATTTTTCTCCTCGACTGCCGCAGCGACTTTCTTCACGGCAGTTTTGGTCCTTGTCTTCCAGGCGCGATTATACATCCTGTCTCTTTCTCCAACGCGTATCCTTTTGGTTGCCGACTTTGTATTGGGCATCTTTTGTTATTCACCTCCCCGTCGATCCTATTCAAGCGCTGCTCATTCTACCATGGTTTTATGTCTCAAGGCAACATTTTTGCCCTTGACGATATATTTTAATCTAAGGCGCGTTTTTCTAAAAAGTGTGTGCAAGCTTGGGGGTTGAAGCATGATTCATATTGGTGATGATGAAAGAGGGTCCAAGGTGTTGGACTTCATAAGAAACTTGACGTCCGCCTGCTTCGTGATTGCTGCCGCAGCAGGAATTTATTTGAGCATAAGGGGATATCCGTGGGGTCAATTGATAAGCGCCGTAGGGGTATCGGGTGGCGTTGGAATATTTACGAACATATTGGCGGTCAAGATGCTTTTTCGTCCAATGTATATCCCCTTAATTGGCATAGCTGTCCCGGGAAGCGGCGTCATAGCAAAAAACAGGGAACGCATACTCAACACCTTTGCCGACGAGCTGAGAAACAGGCTCCTCACGCCCGAAGCTTTAAGGCAAGCCGTGAGCGACGAGACCCTATTTCAGTCGGTAAGTCCAGTACTTCAAAGAGAGGTAATGCGGCTTTATTTGAGAAAAGACAACCTGAGGGCGTTGCTTAAGGTTCTTGAAGAACCTCTGACCGATTTCTTTGACAGCCCTGGATTTGAGCAAATGGTAAGAGAAAGGTTGATCGAGGTTGAGCAATCCCACTTTATACTTTCCTTAGCCTCTAAGGTAGGCTTGTTTCGAGTGGAGAATTTGACGCGATGGATAGTTTCTCTCGTCAAGGACAGATGGAGGTATTTTTTGCAGGGAGAAGAGGGGCTAAAAGAAATTCAAAGACAAGTAGCTGCCATGCTTTCTAAGATATCATGGGAAGAAGAAGAAGTGTTAAATATTTTTAGGGAAACCTTTGAAAGGATTATTCAAAAGGTGCTGACAAAGATAGACCTTGGGGAATTAGCCAAAAGATCCTTAGGTGAGGTGGAAGAAGGAGACGTCGAACTTTACCTCGAGAAGTTGGCACACAGATATCTGTTTTGGATCGAAATGTGGGGCGGCATAGTTGGTTCGCTGATAGGCTTATGCATGGGGATTTGGTTCGTCCTTTAAAACCTTTTTTCTTGGATCCCACGAAACAAGGTGTTGCTACCCGAACGCCGCTTATGATATAGTATCCTGGCTCCTTTATTGGTAAAGTTTCGTATAATTTCTTAGTGTCGAGATTGGAGGTGCTGTACGTGCCCAAGAGGACCTTGCAACCACATGTCAGGCCTCGCAAGCGCAAAATGGGGTTTCTGGCTCGTTCCAGTTCTCCAAGTGGCCGACGCATTCTTCGCAACAGGAGGCGCAAAGGACGTCAAAGGTTGACAGTTTAAGGGCGATGTCTTTTGGTTATCCAAAATCAGCTAGGTTGCGTCGCAGGGAAGAGTTTAATTACGTGTTTAGTAGGGGCAAAAAGGCTCGCGGCAAATACGTCAAGGTGTTATATGTCGCATCTCCTGACGGGGAAACTCGCATCGGCGTTGCTGTTGGGAAAAAACAAGCCAAGTCGTGGGCGCGAAACAGGGGTAGACGCATGCTTAAGGAAGCAGCGAGGCGTCTCCTGCCCTGGTTAAAAGAGGGATATTGGATAGTATTTTTACTCTCAACTTCAGGTTTGAAAAAGGGAGCGCGAGAGATCTATTTTGATATGGCAAGTTTGTGTAAGCAAGAAGGCCTCATGCGGATAGAATGGCCAGGCATCGATTTTACCCCATGGGAGAATAAGGACGAAAAAAATGGGTAAAGCATCTGCTTTATCTGTAAAAATGCTGATAGGCTTGATCAAGTTTTATCAGCATTTCATATCGCCCTTGTTGGGGCGGAACTGTCGTTATTACCCGACGTGTTCTCAATACGCCATTGAAGCGGTCGAACGGTGGGGTATAATTCGAGGGGGCTGGTTGGCCGCAAAGAGGTTGTGTCGTTGTGGTCCATGGCAGCCGGGAGGATATGATCCCGTTCCCGGAACAGATCGAGAAACAGGGTAGGTGAAAATATTGGGTTCTTTGTGGCAATTGGGTACTGATTTGCTTTTGGGAGTGCTTAACTTCTTTTATAGTATCAGTCATTCTTATGGAGTAGCTATAATACTTCTAACCATCTTGATAAGAGTGCTGCTGTACCCTCTCTCGCACAAGCAGCTCGTCAGCATGAAGAAAATGCAGCAGATTCAGCCTCGTATTATTACTTTGCAGGAAAAGTATAAAGATGACAAGCAAAAATTAAACCAAGAGATAATGAAGCTTTACAGGGAATACGGGGTTAATCCTGCCGCGGGTTGCTTGCCCTTGTTGGTGCAGTTGCCGATTTTGATCCTTCTTTTTAGGGTGATAATGAATTACGACTTTGGAGGCGAGTTTTTCCTTGGCATATCGCTGGAACATTCTCTTTTGGCACTGTTGGGTCAAGCCTTAGGTTCAACGGCCCCCAAGGTCGGCATAACGACAGTTATAAATGCCATTTCTTCAAACCCGGCAGGTCTTTTGAACTTCAGCGTGTACGGAGGGACGCTGATTCTTTGGCTTGGTATAGGCTTTGTCATGTGGTTTCAACAAAGGATAACTGCCGGAGCTGCCGCTACCGAGCAAGCTGCCTTTATGGGTTGGTTCATGCCTCTGTTTATGATGTTTATATGCCTCAATCTTCCCGGAGGTGTTATGCTGTATTGGGGAGTGTCTTCCTTGATAGGCGTGGTGCAGCAGGTGTGGGTGCAGCGTAAAACTTCTGATGAGGCGACCAAGAAACCCGCCTTGTACAAGGAGAAACCGCGATCGGCCGAAAAATCAAAGGACATTTAGAGAAAGGTGGGGCGATTATCCCTTGAGCGAAAAGGAAGTTATTGTCGTGGAAGCTTCTTCCCTGGAGGAAGCAAAAATGATTGCTGCGCAGGAGTGGGGAATAAGCTCGAGCGATGTGATCGTAAACTTGTTGGAGGAGGAAAAAAAGCTTTTTGGCATTTTGGGCAAGCGCTTGAAAGTGGAAGCCAGGCCCGCCTGCTCTCTGGGTTTGCTAAGGGCGCGAAAAATACTATCAGAGTTGCTGGAAAAGATGGATTTAAATGTGTCTTTGTCCCTGAAGGATGACCACACTATAAATATAAGCGGCGACGATGTGGGCATCGCCATCGGAAGGTATGGCGAGACCTTGATGGCCTTGGAACGCTTGGTTAACCTTATGCTCAATCGAAGCGCTGGAGTAAATTTTAGAGTGCGCTTGGATAGCAATGGCTATCGCGATAGGCGGGAAGAAAGCATCAGGCGGATAGCTGCATCCGCTGCAAAAAAAGCTATTGACAAAAACAAGCCTGTAGGGCTTCAACCCATGTCAAACTGGGAGCGAAGGATCGTTCATATGACGTTGCAGTCAATGGATGGCGTAGAAACGCGTTCGGTGGGGCAAGAGCCCCGCAGACGTGTGTTAGTTTGTCCGAAGCCAACTGCGAAGGTTAGAAAAGAAGGCGCCAGAAGAGATTAAAGCAGAATTTAATAGAGCAAGAGGTGCTTGCGTCGCTTTAGTTGTGATGTTAATATTGACACATACCCTCGACTAGGTGGTTCGGTTAACGTCCTTCTTGGTCAAGGGATTTTTTTGACGAGGTGATTTTGTGATGGAAGAGTGGAAGCAGAAGATTATCGAGGAGTACAGAATTCACAGCGCCGACACGGGTTCGCCCGAAGTGCAGGTAGCTATTCTTACTTATCGCATTCGCTACCTTACAGAGCACTTGAAGGTCCATAAAAAGGACTTTCACTCAAGAAGAGGGCTGCTCAAAATGGTGGGAAAAAGAAGAAAGCTCCTTAAATACCTGCAGGAGAAAGATTTTAACAGGTATAAAACTTTAATCGAAAAATTAGGACTGCGTCGTTAAAGATGGAGAATTTGATGGAAAATTTAATGAGGAGAAATTGCATGCGTTTTGAGATAGAGGTAGGAGGGGCTGCGTTCGCTTTCTCGACGGGATATCTTGCTAAGCAGGCTAACGGTGCTGTTTATGCTCGTCATGGCGATACGGCCGTTTTGGTTACATCGTGCATGGAAGATACGCCGCGAGAGGATGTGGACTTTTTCCCGCTGCTCGTAGATTACGAAGAGCGTTTCTACGCTGCTGGAAAGATACCTGGCGGTTTCATAAAGCGGGAGGGAAAGCCCTCCGATGCGGCCATCTTGAGCGCCAGGCTCATAGACAGGTCAATAAGATCGCTATTTCCTGAGCACATGAAAAATGACGTTCATGTTGTCGCTACAGTATTGTCGGTGGATCAGGCTAACCCCCCTGATATTTTGGCCATAAACGCAGCTTCGGTGGCGCTCGTCATTTCTGACATACCATGGAATGGTCCGGTCGGGGCTGTTCGCATTGGCTATATAGACGGACGTTTAGCTGTAAACCCACAGGAAGAAGACATGCTAAGAAGCGAGCTCGACCTAGTGGTGGCCGGTCACAAGGAAGGAATTACCATGGTCGAAGGCGGTGCCAACGAGGTGTCGGAAGAGGTATTGATCGATGCATTGGAATTGGCTCAGCAGGAAATTAAACGTTTTGTGGATTTTCAGTTAAAAATGAAAGAAGAGGTCGGAAAGGCCAAGTACGAATTGCCCGCTCCATTAAAGGTGCAGGAAATAGAGGAATTCGTGGAGACAAAGCTTTATGGCGAAATATACGAAGCCGTTAAAATACATGCCAAGAAAGAACGCAGCAACGCCATTAAGGCCATAGAAGAAAAAGCATGGGAAGAGTTTAAAGAGACCTACCCCGAACATGAGGGTTACATTTCTGAAGTCGTGACGAAATTCGTCAAAAAGGCAATGCGGTCTCTCATTCTGGACGAAGGAATGAGGGCAGATGGCAGGGCCATGGATGAGCTCAGGCCCATCACGTGCGAAGTTGGCTTTTTGCCCAGAGTTCATGGCTCTGCGGTGTTTACCAGAGGCGAAACGCAGGCACTGGTGGCCACGACGCTTGGAATGTTTGGCGAGGACGAACAGATATTAGACGGGCTTAAGCTGGATGAACCGCCAAAGCTCTTCATGTTGCACTATAACTTTCCGCCCTTTTCCGTTGGAGAGGTTAGGCCCATGCGTGGACCCGGCAGGCGCGAGATCGGACATGGCGCTCTTGCCGAGAGAGCGGTAAAACCTCTAATTCCGCCTGAATCCGAGTTTCCCTACATAATAAGAGTTGTATCCGACATTTTAGAGTCCAACGGCTCGAGTTCCATGGCAAGCGTTTGTGGAGCTTCCATGTCCCTCATGGATGCCGGTGTCCCAATCAAAAAAAGCGTAGCCGGAATTGCCATGGGGTTGATAAAAGAAGAAGAAAAGTGTGCCATCTTGACCGATATTCAGGGGCTTGAGGATCATTACGGCGATATGGATTTTAAGGTGGCGGGAACTTGTGACGGCGTTACGGCGCTCCAGATGGATAATAAGGCGGGCGGGATTACTAGGGAAATATTGGTCCAAGCCTTAGGACAAGCCAAAAGGGGAAGACTTCAAATTTTGGAGATAATGGACAGTGTCATCGAGCGGCCAAGAGATGAGCTGTCTCAATATGCCCCGCGCATATATACGATGAACATTGATCCCGAAAAGATCAGAGACGTCATAGGGCCCGGTGGCAAGACGATCAGAAGTATCGTCCAAAAAACGGGCGTCAAGATCGATATCGAAGACGAGGGCATCGCGTACATTGCTGCTTCATCCGAAGCTGCAGCAAATGAGGCCATGTCCATAATCAAGTCCTTGACGAAGGAAGTTGAGCCCGGAGAGGTGTACATCGGCAAGGTGACGAGGTTGGTGAACTTCGGGGCCTTCGTCGAATTGCTTCCGGGTAAAGAAGGATTGCTTCACATAAGTGAGGTCAGCTCCGCTCATGTACCAAAGATTGAGGACTTTTTCAAGGTGGGTGACCCTGTTTTGGTGGTGGTCAAGGAGATCGACGAGCTCGGTCGAGTAAATTTGAGCAGGAGAAAGATCTTGGAAAGGCCGGACGATTTCCCCTTGAGCCCCGAGATGTTAGCCTTTTTAGAGGAAGAAAAAAAGAGGGATTCTTCTTTGAACAAGAATTTGCCAAAGAAGAGAGAGACAGAAAGAGGCCGTCGCCCCAGACCGAAAAGGGAGTAACCATGAAAGTTAATCAAGTAAAGGTGAAAATCCTCAGAAAGGGCAATGCCTTAGAATTTGACATTCCTGCTTATATGACTCCTTCATCTTCCGGAGTTGACTTGAGGGCAGCCGAGGAAAAACGTCTCGAGCCCGGCTGTTGGGCTATCGTGGGGACAGGGCTTTACCTTGAAATTCCTTCTGGCTTCGAGGCCCAGATAAGACCTCGCAGCGGTCTTGCCTTAAAACACGGCGTAACCGTATTGAACGCTCCCGGTACCATCGATGCCGACTACAGAGGAGAGGTAGGCGTGATCTTGATAAACTTGGGCAAAAAACCCTTCGAGGTCAAGGCGGGCGATCGCATCGCGCAATTGGTGGTCTCGGCCGTTTCGAGGGCTGAATTCGAAGAAGTTGGTGATCTAAGCGAAACGAGTCGAGGTGCCGGAGGTTTTGGCAGTACGGGTCTTAAATAAGAAGGTCAACCCTTGCAAATTGTTAGGGAGATCAAAACACTTTGAGAAAGACTTCTAACAAGGTTCTTTTGGCCCTTTTTAACATAATAGGTGATGTAGAAGGAAAAGCCTTTTTGGATCTTTTTTCAGGCAGCGGGCAAATTGCTGAAGAGGCGTGGAAAAGGGGCGCAAGGCCTGTCGTGGCAGTCGAAAGCGACCGCATGTTATGTACCAAACTGCGAAGATTGGCTGAGGACAAAGAGAGCTTTGAGGTTTTCTGCATGGACGTGAGGCGAGCCTTGCCGAGCCTTTCAAAGCGAGGATATAAATTTTCTTTAATCTTCGCCGACCCACCTTACGAACATGGTTGGATAAAAAGACTGCTGTTGCTTTTAGCCAAATATGAAGCTCTTTTGATGCACGATGCGTTGTTGGTGTTTGAGCGATCAAGGAGGGAAAAATTGCCCTTGCATTGCAAGGCCTGGAAGCTGCTTAAGGAAAGATCTTATGGAGATACGGTATTGTCCTTATTTAAGTTGGATTTAGGACCCCGAGCGGAGGTGGAATAGTCTTGCTCAAAGCCGTTTATCCCGGTTCTTTTGATCCCATCACCAACGGACACTTATATGTCGCTGAAAGGGCGGCCGCATTGTTTGACGAGTTAATATTGGCCGTATTGATTAATCCTCAAAAGAGATCTACATTTACCGTTGAAGAGAGAAAAACCATGGCTCGTGAGGCTTTGAGCCATGTCTCCAACGTTAGGGTCAAAAGCTTTGAAGGCCTTTTGGTGGACTTTATGAGGCGGGAACGTTGCCGTGTTATCGTGAGGGGAATGAGGGCGTTGTCCGATTTTGAATACGAATTCCAGATGGCCCTCATGAACCGTGAGCTGGCACCCGAGATTGAGACAATATTCATCGTGACGGATGCTCAATATTCCTACCTTTCAAGCAGTGCCGTAAAGGAGGTCTTTCAGTTCGGAGGCTCAATCCAGGGAATGGTACCTCCAGGGGTGTATAGGAGGCTAAGGGAAAGGTTTCCCCCAAAAGATCTCATGTGACGACGGGCTTTTGGCGGATTTCCTTTCTTCTTTGAGGATTTGAACAAAGGATTTCCCAAAGTTCCGAGGCCCTATACTCTAAAGCCATTATGGTTTCGCCGTAAGGTGACGGTAGGGTTTTGAATCTACTCAAGACCGGGAGTTTAGCTTCGGTTTTCATTTTTTTTAGAAGCGTACGCCCTTTATCGTCGAAGCCTAAAATTCGAATGTAGGGGACGGATAGCCTTTGAACCGCCTTGTTGGTCCAGTGATCATAGGAAAGCAAAATATGCATTAAGTGGCGTTGTACCCGAGACTTTGGATATCTTTTGGTAGCTATCATGTCGATCAGTTCTTGCCAGTTACGTGCCTCCTTGGCGGCCTTAATGATCCTATTTTCGATGCCCTCACTAACTTCCGCATAATTTGCGAGCTTGCCCGGTGAGTCCCTCAGGCAGGAGGTCACCACTACCTTAAATAGCAAGTCGTCGTTTATGGCGCATCTTCCTTCTTTCATGGCCTTTTTCAAGATCGAAAAGGTCTCACTGGGAACGAAAGGAAGGATCTCTTCGATGTCTTTTGCTCTGATCGCTTCCCTTATCGCTGTCGCGCTTGCTATATCTGACAATGCCTCGTCCAGATATCCTTTGCCTATCCTTTTTATGGGTACGGGAATCAAGGGATACTTTTTTTGGGCGATCCTCATCATATAGCCTACGGCCAAGATGTTGTTTGAGCATGAAAGCAGCCTTCCTGCACCCGGTATAAGTTCGTCCAAGGCTCGCGAGCGAGCTTCTGCGAAGGAGTAGCCCTTATTTAGGTAATTACGAAGTTTTTTCTTGAAAGAAAGGGGTTCCTCGATTAATATATCGATGGTTCCTTTAAGTGAATGGAAGTACGTTTCTTCCATTCCAAAGGAGATATGCGTGACCATGCCCGTGCCGGCAAGCAGATCGACTCCGGCAGAACAAAAGATGCCTGCGTTGTGGCATGAGAAGGCCGAGGGAATTTCTATTACCAGGTTTGCGCCCTGCGTCAAAGCCATCTTTGCGCGCTCCCATTTGTCCACTATGGAGGGCTTTCCTCTCTGGACAAAATTGGACGAGAGTGAAACGACGACGCAGCTTGCCTTAGTGATCTCCAGGGCTTTGTTTATGTGGTAGAGATGTCCATTATGGAAGGGGTTGTATTCGGCTATTATCCCTAAAACGGTTTCTTTCATCGAATCGACCTCTTTATCATTAATAATTTTTTTAGGGGGGTTCTGTAAAGTGAAAATTTTGGTGCTTAATTGCGGTAGTTCTTCGCTGAAATATCAGTTATTCGATATGCCTAAAGAGATGGTGACGGCAAAGGGCTTGGTCGAAAGGATTGGCATCGAGGGCTCGAGGATCAAGCACACTAAAGTGGGATCAAATGCCGTTGTAAAGGACGTCGATATCGCAAATCACAAAGTTGCCCTTAAATACGTCGTTGATCTACTTTTAGACGAGAACAATGGAGTCTTAGAAAATTTGAGCGAATTGGCCGCGGCAGGGCATAGGGTCGTTCACGGCGGAGAAAAGTTCGCTTCTTCAGTGGTCATAGATGACGAGGTAATTGAAGCCATAGAAGAATGCGTTCCCCTTGCCCCCTTACATAATCCGGCGAACCTCATGGGTATAAGGGCGATGAAAGAACTTCTCCCTGATTTGCCGCAGATTGCCGTCTTCGATACTGCCTTTCACCAGACAATGCCGCCTAAGGCTTATATATATGGCCTCCCCTATCGATATTATACGACCTATAAGGGGCGTAGATACGGATTTCACGGCACTAGCCATTATTATGTAGCTCATAGGGCTGCACAGCTTTTAGAAAAGCCAATAGAAGACCTCAAAATCGTTACCTGTCATTTGGGGAACGGAAGCTCGATAACAGCCGTTGATGGTGGCGTCTCCGTCGACACTTCCTTGGGTTTTGGCACTGTTCCAGGCGTCATAATGGGCACTAGGAGTGGCAATGTTGATCCAACGCTTATACTTCATATTATGGAACAGGAAGGGTTAAATCCTGCCCAGATGAGCCACGTTTTGCATAAGGAAAGCGGCTTTTGGGGCTTAACTGGCATAAGCAGCGATCTGCGTGATATAGAGGAAGCCATGGAAAAAGGAAATGAACGGGCTACTTTGGTCGTGGAGATATTGGCTTATGGCATTGCAAAGTTCATCGGTGCTTACGCGGCGGCGATGAAGGGGTTGGATGCGATCGTATTTACTGCAGGAATAGGGGAAAATAGCGCCCTTATAAGGAACAAGGTCTGCGATTATCTCGGTTTTTTGGGAGTGCATTGCGATCCAGGTAAAAACGATGAGATGACGGGTGGCAAAGAAGGAGATATCAGTAAAGACGATTCGTCCGTGAAGGTGCTGGTGGTTCCGACCAACGAAGAGCTGGTGATCGCCAAAGACACTTATCAGTTGGTCAGCCAAAGTTAGCTTAGGATAACATATAAATTTTTCTTAGGGGGCAAGGTATTTTGTATCATAGGTTCGATTTGCATTACCTCTTGAACCTTGAAGAAGTGAAAAAAGAAGAAATTTACAACGCCTCTTGTTCGTTCAGGCGTCCTGATGGCATCGTCGATTACTGGGGACAGGAATATCTTCTGAAATTTCCTTTAGATTTTGAGATATGTGCCTATTGGGCCAACGAGGACCTAAAGCTCGATATGGGCCTTTCTTTTAAGGTTGAGGTTGCCTGTGCTAGGTGTCTTAAGCCTGTTTTGCTCGATATTTCGGGACAATACAATTACATCTACACTTTGCGACCTCCGAACTTAGAGCCCGATCATCAGTTGTCGAAAGAAGAGATGTCCATGGTCCATATGGATTTTTGGCCCACTAGTCTTGACTTAGCACCTCAATTATGGGAAAGTATTATCTTGTCTTTGCCGTCGATTGCTTTGTGCTCGCCGAATTGTCGGGGTTTGTGTCCCCATTGCGGCAGGGACTTAAACGAGGAATCCTGTAGTTGTGCTTCCATGGAGGTTGATCCTCGCTTGGAAGTGTTAAAGAAAGCGATGGCGATGTTAGGCGATTCGGAAAGGGGGAAGAAAAGTCATGGCCGTTCCAAAAAGAAGGGTCTCTCACGCAAGGGCCGCTAGGCGACATGCCCAGTGGATTAAAAGATTAAAAGGGTCCGAGCTCACTACATGTCCTCATTGCTCTGAAGTTGTGATGACTTATAGGGCATGCCCCGAATGTGGGTACTATCGAGGTCGTCCTGTAGGAAGACTTGCCGGAAAAGAAGAAAAGTAAGAGCCTATTGCTGACAAACTAACAGGGGAAAACTAGTTTTCCCCTGTTAGTTTGTTTTTAAGTGATTTTCAATGATACTTTGGGGAAAAGTTGATAAGTTTTTACATGGTTTTTTTGAGTATGTCTTGACCGCTTCGAAAGGTTGGCATATACTTGCCAATAATACCTGTTATTAAGACCAGGTGATAATATTTGGAGGTTGATTATGTGTCAACTTCGAATAATAGGAAGCGTCGACATCAAAAGATGCTGAAGCTCTTAGGTGAGAATCCCCTGCTTACCGATGAAGACTTGGCGAAGGCGTTGAGCGTGTCTTTAAGCACCATTCGGTTGGATAGGACCCTTCTGGGGATACCTGAGCTTAGAGAGAGAATGAGAAGGATGGCCGAAGAGGCGACCAGTCACCTGCGTTCCCTGAGATATGAGGAAGTTGTGGGAGAACTGCTTGAGCTTCAGCCGAACAAATGGGCTTTGTCAGTGCTTAAAACCGCTAAGGATATGGCGTTTCGTCATACCGATCTTGTTGCAGACCATCACATTTATGCTCAAGCAACGTCCTTAGCTGTAGCCGTGATAGAAGCTGATTACGTCATCACTGCCTCTGCACACATTAGGTATAAGATCCCTGCACACGTGGGAGATGTATTAGTGGCAAGAGCCAAGGTTGGCACACACAAACAGAACAAATATGTTGTGAGCGTCAGGACTAAAGTAGAAGGCAAAGAAATTTTTGTTGGCAGATTTATAGTTGTTGCCCTTGAAAGTTTTCCCTAAAAGAGGGTAAAAAGAAACCTAGTGCGGAGAGTACAGCTGATAGAGGTGAATTGCTTTGATCTTAGCTTTGGATGCCATGGGAGGAGATTTCGCTCCCGGCGAGATATGCCTGGGGGCGATGGTGGCCTGCTCTAAGTATCCCGATCTGGAAGTGATCCTGGTTGGAAATGGCAGTCTTATAGAAAAGGCAATAGAGGGCGCGGAGCCCTTTGTTTCAAAAAGAATTCATGTAGTGCATACTGACGAATATATAGCCATGAACGAATCCCCAATGGTTGCTTTTAGGAAAAAGAAAAAAGCGAGCATCAGGATGGCCATGGAGATGGTAAAGAGCGGTGATGCGCAGGGATGCATATCAGCGGGAAACACGGGAGCCGTCGTGGCGGGAGGCGTTTTGATCCTGGGCCGGATACCGGGCATAGATAGGCCCGGATTGGGCGTGCCCATACCCCTTCCCAACAGGATTACGCTTCTTATCGATGTAGGCGCTACTATCCGGTGCAAACCCATCAATTTATACCAATTTGCCATCATGGGCGAGATCTATATGAGAAATACCTTGGGCGTGAAGTCTCCTAGCGTTGCCTTACTTTCCAACGGTGAGGAAGAAATCAAAGGAGACGAGGTTGTGTGTGAGGCAAGAAATATGCTTGCCAAAGCGGACATTGACTTTATGGGATACATCGAAGGAAAAGATATACCCCTCGGTGTGGCGGATGTGGTCGTCTGCGATGGATTCACCGGAAACGTCTTGCTCAAGTTCGTGGAAGGCATTGGTGACGCACTTTATAAGCTTTTAAAGGATGAGATGGAACAAAGAATCCTGCCCAAGGTTGGGTTTCTCTTTTTTCTGCCCATGCTTAAGGAACTTTGGGGGCGGTTCGACTACGAAAAGTACGGAGGGACACCCCTCCTTGGAGTAAATGGAGTGGTCATAAAGGCACATGGAAGGTCCAAGGCCAAAGCAATTGATAGTGCTTTAAAAGTTGCCAGGGATTTCGTAGTGCATCGTGGCGTCGATTTGATCAGAGATGGCTTAGATCGAGGAGGGATATAATGTGACTATTTTTAAGGGAAGGCCGGTGTCCCTTTTGGGTAGCGGTATTTACGTTCCCGAAAAAGTTCTAACTAACTACGATCTCGAAAAGATGGTTGACACCAGCGATGAGTGGATTCGCACTCGCACTGGCATAGTTGAACGAAGGATTGCTGCAGAAGATCAGGTTACGAGCGACCTGGCTTATTTAGCCGCGGTTGAGGCCTTAAAGTCGGCTTCCACGAGCCCTGAGGAAATTGACATGGTCATTGTTGCCACTAATACGCCTGATACCATATTTCCCTCTGTGGCTGCCAAGGTACAGGGGAGGTTGGAGGCAATAAATGCCGGGGCGAGCGACATACAATCGGGTTGTACTAGCAGCGTTTACGCCCTGTCCTTTGCGGCAGCTGGCATAGCGTCATCTATTTGGGACAAGGTGCTGGTGATTGGAGCCGAAGTCTTGACCAAGTTGCTTAATTGGGAAGACAGGGCTACTTGCGTCTTGTTTGGCGATGGTGCGGGCGCGATGGTATTGGGGGTAAGTCCTGACGGCAAGAATAATGTAATATCTACTTCTCTTAAAAGCGATGGCACCAAAAGCGACCTGATCATTCTCCCTGGTGGTTTAGTAGAGTGTCCGGCTTCGGTGGAGATGATTCAAAAGAAACTTCATACTATCCACATGAAGGGAAGTGAGGTTTTTAAATTCGTAAACAAAGTGTTGCCTCTTTTTCTCGAGCAGTTTTGTGAGGAATCGGATCTTTCACTTGATGACGTAACTTGGTGGATCTTTCACCAAGCAAACTATAGGATTATAGAAAGTGTTTTAAGGCGTCTGGAGGTTCCTGTGGAAAGGGCAATACTGAACGTAGATAAATATGGAAATACCTCTGCGGCTTCAGTTTTTTTGGCATTTCATGAAGCATTGGTTGATGGAAAGGTGAAAAAGGGCGACAAAGTCATTTTCGTGAGCTTTGGATCAGGGATGACTTACGGAGCCACTTTGATGGAGATATGAGGTGGTTGGCCATGTTGAAGAGGACTAGAATTCAAGATTTACTTGGCATAGAGTATCCTATAACGCAGGGAGGGATGGCGTGGGTTGCAAACGCCAACCTGGCTGCTGCTGTCAGCAATGGTGGTGGCCTTGGAGTTGTAGCGGCCGGGAGCATGCCTCCGGAACTATTGGATGCCGAGATAAAACGGGTCAGGAAGATGACGAACAAACCCTTTGCAGTAAACATAATGCTAATGTCTCCCACGGCAGAAGCAGCGATAGAGGTGGTCGCCGAAAATCGCGTTCCCATCGTGACTACCGGAGCTGGCAGTCCGGGGAAGGTGATAGATAGGCTGAAACCCCTGGGAACCATCGTAATTCCGGTCATAGCGTCCGTTGCTCACGCAAGAAGGGTCGAAAGACAGGGAGCTGACGCCGTCATCGCCGAAGGCATAGAAGCAGGCGGACATGTAGGAGAGATCACTACCATGGTCTTAGTTCCGCAAGTCGTCGATGCCGTTGATATACCAGTCATAGCAGCCGGAGGGGTAGCGGACGGAAGAGGTGTCATTGCCGCCTTCGCGCTTGGAGCTGAGGGCGTGCAGGTCGGTACGCGTTTTGTTTGTGCCACTGAAAGTCCGGCGCATGAAGCTTACAAGGAGGCCATCATCAAAGCCACAGATAGATCTACGGTCATAACGGGACGAACTACGGGTCATCCCGTCAGGTGCATAAAGAACAAGCTTACGAAGAAATTCGATGAACTCGAGAGCAAAGGCGCTTCTATAGAAGAGCTAGAGGCATTGGGGACTGGCAGGCTAAGAGCAGCAGTAATTGAAGGCGACATTGAATGGGGATCTGTCATGGCGGGCCAATCGGCTGGCATGGTCAAAAAAATTCAGCCTGCGGCCGAGATAATAAAGGATCTTTTTAGCGATGCCGAAAGGGTTCTCCGCCAGATGCAGTCTTATTTATTAAATGAAAAGTGACGAATAGAGGTGAAGTCAATTGGCCTATGCATTTGCTTTCCCCGGTCAGGGAGTTCAAGAAGTAGGCATGGGAAAGGACTTCTATGACGAATTCTCCGTTTCAAGGGATGTATTTTTGCGTGTTGATGAAGCGCTCGGATTTCCTTTGAGCAAGATTATTTTTGAGGGACCCGAGGAGGAGTTGACGAAGACAGAGCACGCTCAACCCGCTATTCTGACCGTCTCAATTGCTGCCTTTGAAGCGCTAAAAGCGATGTCCGAAGATTTAGGCCCTTCCTTTGTGGCGGGTCACAGCCTGGGGGAGTATACGGCGCTGGTGGCTTCTGAAGCGTTGAAGCTTGAAGATGGGGTCAGGCTAGTAAACATCCGCGGGAAGCTGATGCAGCAGGCCGTTCCTCTTGGCGTCGGTGCCATGGCAGCTATTATCGGCCTAGATAAAGAGGCTGTAGAAGAGCTGTGTCAGTTTGTTTCGACTGCTGAATGTATTTGTGAACCGGTGAATTACAACTCGCCACAACAGATTGTGGTCTCGGGTCACGCAGAAGCGGTAAAGCGCGTTGCGGAGCTGGCAAAAGAAAGAGGTGCAAGAAGGGCTTTGATGCTCAATGTAAGTGCCCCTTTTCATTCCAGTTTAATGCGACCGGTTGCGGAAGGTCTGGCTGAAGCTTTTAAGAGTTGTGAGTGGCGTAGGCCAAAGTGGCCCGTAGTGGCAAACGTGAATGCCAAACCTCTTGAAAGCGTTGAGGAAATACAGAATGCCCTGCTTCTTCAAAGTTATAATCCGGTGCTGTGGACTCAATCGGTTGTTTTTATGAAATCCTCGGGCGTTAACGCCTTTCTTGAGATCGGACCAGGGAACGTGTTGGCCGGATTAATCAAAAAAACTATCAAAGACGCGAAGGTGTATTCTTTGGATTGTTCCGATAAACTAAAAGAAGCCCTTGATTTTATAGGGGGTGCTAAAGTAGAATGACTTCGGTTTCTAAGGTGGTCTTAGTGACAGGTGCTAGTAGGGGCATAGGTCGTGCCATAGCGCTTAAAATGGGAAGCTTGGGTTACTCAGTAGCTTTAAATTGCAGGACCTCAGTAGAACAGGCCCAAGAAGTTGCTGCCGAGATCAAGCGGCAGGGCGCTGAGGCTGATGTATTCGTCGCTGACGTCGGGAATGCAGAAGATGTCAAAAATATGTTAGATGCAATACGAAATAAATTAGGTCCCCTTTCCGTTTTGGTGAATAATGCCGGCGTGGTCAGAGACAATATCTTGCTGAGGATGAAAGACGATGAATGGGAAGATGTTTTAAAATCTGACCTTTCATCTGCTTTTTATTGCACGCGAGAAGCGATTCGCGATATGACGAGGGCTAAATGGGGGAGGGTTATATGTATCAGCTCCGTCGTTGGTCTAATTGGAAATGCGGGACAATCCAACTATGCGGCTGCAAAGGCCGGCCTTATAGGGTTTGCTAAAAGCGTCGCCAGAGAATACGGGGCCAAAGGGATAACGGCCAACGTTGTTGCACCTGGTTTCATAGAGACCGATATGACCAGGCAGTTGGGTGATCGATACAGAGAAGAATTCCTGCGCCAGGTACCCCTAAAGCGTGCCGGCAAGCCTGAGGATATTGCAAACTTAGTGGCTTTTTTAGCGTCAGACGAAGCAAGCTACATCACCGGTCAGGTAATAGCAGTAGACGGCGGAATGGTAATGCAGTAACTTTTGGGAAGGAGGTGAAGCTATAATGCAAATAGAGGAAATAAAAGACAAACTTAAACAGATAGTTATTGATAGGCTGGACGTCGATGAGGATCAGATCACCCCGGATGCCTCATTTGTCGAGGACCTTGGTGCCGATTCGCTTGATATAGTTGAGCTGATCATGGGCATCGAGGAGGAATTCGACATTGAGATCCCCGACGAGGACGCTGAGAAACTTACAACTGTTGGAGGAGCATTGGAGTATATTAAGTCCAAGCTTGGCATGGAAGAATAGGGGACTCTTGTAGGGGGGATCTCCCCCCTTTTTTAAGAGTCTTTACTCCACTATACTGAAGGAGTGAACATTTTGAGAAGAGTGGTGATAACAGGAATTGGCGTCGTTAGCCCCATCGGACTTGGCAAAGAAGTGTATTGGAAGGCCTTGGAAGATGGGAAAAACGGAGTAGGGCTTATTACGCTTTTCGATGCCTCTGATTTTCCGGTGAGGATTGCTGCTGAGGTTAAAGATTTTGAACCAGGGCAATGGCTGGACAAAAAGGAAATACGAAGGACAGACAGAGTCATTCATTTCGCTGTTGCTGCATCCGATATGGCCGTCGAAGATGGCGCATTGGATTTAAACGAGGAAGATCCGACCAAGGTAGGGGTCTATTTGGGAAGCGGTGAAGGTGGAATAGGCACTAGCTTCCAAAGTATTAAAACGTTGTTAGAAAAAGGCCCGAATAAAGTAAGCCCCTTTTTCATTCCCATGATGATAAGCAACATGTCCGCGGCTTATGTCGCCATAAGGCATAACGCTAAAGGCCCGAGCCTTTGTGCTGTCACCGCTTGTGCTACAGCAACCCATACCGTAGGAGAAGCGATGTATGCTATAAAGCGCGGAGAAGCCGATGTGATTTTGGCAGGCGGCTCCGAAGCCGCAATTACACCCGTCGGAGTGGCGGGTTTTGCTGCCATGAAGGCCCTTTCGTCCAGGAACGAAGACCCCGAACATGCCTCTCGTCCATTTGATGTGGATCGCGATGGGTTTGTTTTGGGGGAGGGCGCCGGCGTACTCGTGCTTGAAGAACTTGAACATGCAAAAAAAAGGAACGCAAAAATATATGCTGAACTTGTTGGTTATGGAAACACCACGGATGCCTATCATATAACAGCGCCGGATCCTGAAGGAGTTGGAGCCGTAAGGGCCATGAAGATGGCCATTTCCATGGCCGGTTGGGACTTTGCCGACGTGGAGTTAATTAACGCTCACGGAACATCTACGCCTTTAAATGACATCATGGAAGCCAAGGCCATCAGGTCTCTTTTTGGGCAACATACCGATAACATATTAGTTCATTCTACTAAGTCCATGATAGGACATGGCTTGGGGGCCGCCGGTGTTTTAGAGCTGATAGCCTTGCTTTTGGCTTTCGAAAGAGGTGTCGTTCACCCCACCATTAACCTTGAAAGACTGGACGAGGAATGTCCCATCAGGGTAGTAGACAGTTCCCCTGTTTATAAAAAGATCAATCGCGCTATTTCTAATAGCTTCGGTTTTGGGGGACATAACGCGGTTTTGGCTTTACAACGTTATGAGAGCTAGAAAAACGATTAAAATTTGGCCGGGTGTCTTGAAAAACCTTACGCTCTTTTCCGGCTTTAACAATAGGGCAATCGAAGGGGGAGACCCAGTTTTGAGCGAGCATGCAAAGGGGTCTTCCCTTTATATTTTATTAAGTCGGGATATTCCTGCTTAAATTTTATGCAACCGGTTGCATAAAATTTAAGCTTTTGATATACTCTTTTAAAATCGCCATTTGGCTTTTTGCGGAGAGATCGATTTCTATGATGTCGAGGGAAAATATTAAAACTAAGATCTGCAAAAAAGGCATGCAAAAAGTAAACGTAGCTTCCATGAGGCTATCCTCATGGAAGCTTTTTTTAATGAAAGGAGGGTAGCAAAATGAAAGTCAAGGCAATTGTGATGGACGAGCAAGAAATGGATCTTACGATAAGAAGGATAGCTCATGAAATTTTAGAGAAGCTTCGTGGTGCCAAAGGGGCTGTATTGATAGGCATCCAAAGAAGGGGAGTTCACCTTTCGCATAGGATAAGAGATGTGCTTAAATCATCAGGTTACGGCGAATTGCCGTGCGGGGAACTCGATATAACCTTTTACAGGGATGACCTTTCATTAATGGCCGACCACCCCATGGTCCACAGCACTTCGATTCCTGTCGATATAACGGGAAAGGATATTGTCTTGGTAGATGATGTGTTGTTTACGGGAAGGACTGTCAGAGCGGCCTTGGATGCATTGATGGATATGGGTAGGCCAAGGAAGGTTTTGTTGGCGGTTTTGATAGACCGCGGTCATAGGGAACTTCCCATACATCCCGATATAGTGGGAAGGGTGGTTCCCACGTCCAGGGACGAATCGATCGAGGTCTTTGTCAAGGAACTTGACGGCAAAGACGAGATTGTCATCGTGGCCAAGGAATAGAGAGGAGGCGTTTGATGTGGCGTGGAAACATCGACATCTCGTTGACGTGGATGTCTTTAGCGACGATGACTTTTATACTGTCTTAGAGGAAGCTCGTCACATGGAAGAGGTCATGGAAAGGCCTTTAAAAAAGGTCCCTGCATTAAGAGGGAAGGTCATAGCAAATTTGTTTTTCGAACCATCCACCAGAACCCGAACCTCCTTTGAGTTGGCAGAAAAATACTTGAGCGCTGATGTGATAAACTGGTCATCTTCTGGTTCTAGCACTGCGAAAGGAGAGAGCTTGCAAGATACGGCCAAGACAATTGAAGCGATGGGAGTAGACGCCGTTGTCATTCGAAATCGGGAGGTTGGCACGCCTGAGTATCTCATAAAAAAACTCAACGGAGCATGTGTCATAAATGCAGGAGATGGTGCAAGAGCTCATCCCACGCAGGCATTGCTAGATCTTTATACGGCTTGGAAGCACTTCGGCTCTTTAAAGGGGCGCAAAATGACGATAGTGGGCGACGTGCTTCACAGCAGGGTAGCACGTAGCAATATTCATGCCTTCACAAAAGTTGGCGTGCATGTGGTGGTATCTGGTCCCAGGTCTCTCATACCGCTTCACGTCTTTGATCTAGCCGAGTATGAACCTGACACTAAAAAGGCCGCAAGTGGGGCAGATATCGTTTATGCTTTGAGGATTCAGCGTGAAAGGCAGGAAGAAGGGTTGTTTCCAAGCATCGATGAATATCACAGCCGATGGGGAATAACTGCGAGTGTTCTTTCCTGTGCGAATAAGCAAGCGATTGTAATGCACCCCGGTCCCATGAACAGGGGCGTTGAGATAGAAAGTTTCATTGCCGATGGAGAGAGATGCTTGGTGCTGAATCAGGTTAAAAGCGGTGTAGCTGTGAGGATGGCCCTGCTTTTTTTATACTTGACCGGAGGTGCTGGCAGATGATCTGGTTGTGCAATGCTACGTTGTACGACGGAAAGGACTTGAGGGATGGGAAATGGGACATCTGCGTAGAAAGCGGCAAGGTAGTCGAAATAACTCCTTCGAGGGGAAAAAAATCGAATTTTCAGGACGATATTTATGATTTAGAGGGACACATTGTCTGTCCGGGCTTCATAGATCTTCACGTCCATCTAAGGGATCCCGGTCAAACGTGGAGAGAAGACATAGATAGCGGTTCTCTGGCAGCAGCTGCAGGCGGGTTTACCCACGTAGTTGCCATGCCAAACACCACTCCTCCCATTGATGACCCTTCAGGCGTGCGCTACGTGCGCGAGAAGGGCAGAAAGGCCAAAGGGGCAATTGTGTTGCCCGCGGGGGCTGTTACTGTAAACAGAGAAGGAAAGATGATCACTGAGATGATTGGCATGGTGGATGAAGGGGCGGTGCTTTTTACCGATGACGGCTCCCCTGTCATTTTAGCAAAGGTCATGCGAATTGCCCTTCTTTATTTGAGAGATCTTGGCATTCCGCTCATGGAACATCCGGAAGAACTGACCCTTTCGGAAGGGGGGCATATGAACGAGGGAAGAGCGAGCGCTCTTTGCGGTCTAAAAGGCATACCGCGTAGCTCCGAAATCATAGGCGTTGAAAGGGCAATTGCCCTGTGCAGAGAAACGATGGGTCGCGTTCATCTAACTCATATAAGCACTAAAGAGGCCCTGGAATCAATAAGAAGAGCCAAGCAGGAAGGGTTGCCCTTGACCTGTGACGTCACGCCACACCATCTGGTTTTCGATGAAGAAATGATCATAAAATCATATTATTCGTCCGCCTTCAAGGTTAACCCACCCCTAAGGGCCAGGGAAGACGTAGAGGCCCTTTTCAAAGGTTTAAGGGATGGAACCATAGATGCTATAGCCACCGATCATGCTCCCTATCACGTAGACGAAAAAGATTTACCCTTCGAGGAGGCGTCCTTTGGCATAGCTTCGCTTGAATGTGCGGTGGCGGCGGTGTTAGATCTATGGTACAAAAGAGGAAAGCCCTTTTCCTTAAAAAAATTGCTCGAGCTTCTTACGACAGGACCAGGCAGCATAATTGGTATCGATAGAACGCTAAAGCCCGGCTCAAGAGCAGATATAACAGTTCTCAATTTGGAAAAAGAGGAAAGAGTGGATGCTGAAAAATGGAACAGCAAAGCGCGGATAACACCTTACGATGGCTTGACCTTAAGAGGCTGGCCCGTTATGACCCTATTGGGCGGCAGGATAGTTTATGATAGCCTAAGGCAAGAGGTATGTCATGAGGTATAGCGGTGGGCTTGAAAGAGAAGGTCGTTTAATTGAAAATGCCAGGGTTGGAGAAGATGTTCATTTACTTCGTTTTGAGGTAGAAGAAACCTTGCCTCACTCATTGCCGGGACAGTTTTTTATGGTCAGGCCTTCTCGGTGGGAGAGAGACCCCTTTTTACTGCGTCCCTTTGCTGTTGTCGATCAGTCAGATAAAACTGTCGATTTTTTGGTTAAAGTAGTTGGTAGGGGAACGAAGGATATATCGGTAAGTGATATTGGCGTTTCCTTTCGATTGCGAGGTCCGCTGGGAGGGAGGGGTTTTACCCCCTCCTGCGACAGCGTTGTTCTGGTTGCAGGAGGCATTGGCATAGCTCCCTTGCTTTATGCGTGGAAGTTGCATTCAAAGTTTGTCGTAAGATTTATTTTTGGAGTGCCGAACAAAGGGTGGACAGATATAGTAAATTGGATTAAATCCCAAGTTTCCGGTGCAGAGGTAGCTTGCGAGGATGGATCGCTTGGTGTCAAGGGAACGGCCGTCGATTTCCTTTTAAGCGAACAAGCGTATGCTGAAGAAATATGGGCTTGCGGCCCCGTCCCCATGCTTAAGGCGATATGTGATGCATTTAAAGATAAGATACGTATCTTGGGGTCCTTTGAATCCAGAATGGGTTGTGGCATTGGAGGATGTCATTCTTGCGCAATTCCAACGCGGAGTGGAATGCTTAAAGTTTGCCACGATGGCCCGGTTTTTGATCTGTCGGAGGTTTATTTAGATGAACTTCTCTAAGTTTTCGGAAAAGCTGCCCGATATGAGCGCTTCCGTAGGAAATTTAACTTTATCTTCCCCTTTGATAATAGCTTCGGGCGTTTGGCCACATGAGGCCAAATTTTGGAGAGAACCTTACACCAATGGCGTTGGTGCGATCTGCAGCAAAGGCTTGACGCGTCACCCCAGGTCTGGTAACAAGGGAACGAGGATATGGGAGACTTCCTCGGGCTTACTAAACAGCATTGGCCTTCAAAACAGTGGTATTGAAGCTTTTGTTGCAGAAGAGTTGCCCGAGATATCCGGAAACCAGGTTCCGGTTGTGGTCAATTTAGCTATCGAGACATTAGAGGAAGCTGAAGAAGGCCTTATCTTGCTTAAATCCGCAAAAGAGCATATCGCGGCGATAGAGCTTAACGTTTCCTGCCCTAACGTAGATTTTGGGGGCATGGCTTGGGGCGTGAGCGAGGAGGGCATAGCTCAGGTCCTTGGCGCGGCAAGGCCCCTTTGGGAAGGAGAACTTTGGGTGAAGCTGACGCCACAGGTTAGTAACTTGGTAGACGTTGCCAAGGTTGCCCAGGAAATGGGCGCTGATGCCCTGGTGGTGGCCAACACCTGGCTGGGCATGGCGATTGATGTGGATCGCAAGAAACCCGTTTTTGAGCGAGTTGTGGCAGGTTTATCCGGGCCTGCTGTGTTTCCTTTAGCACTTAAATGTGTTTATGAAGCGGCAGGTGCAGTTTCGATTCCAGTAATAGGGTGCGGTGGGGTTAGTTGCGGTAATGACGCGTTGGCCATGTTGCTTGCTGGAGCTGTTGCAGTTGAGGTGGGCAGCATGCTGTTGCATGATTTGCTGTGCATGGCCGAGATCCACGATCAGGTAAGAAGAAAGCTGACGGATTGGAATGCTTCTTCTGTAAGGGATATCATAGGAAAGGGAAGGAGTGAAGGTTTTTGAGCGAAGTGGTGCTAGCCTTAGATACCGAAGATTTGACTTCAGCCAATGAGATTTTAGAATTGTTGGGAACAGAGCTTAAATACGTTAAAATCGGGCCTCGACTTCTTTATCTCGGAGGTAAGGAGTTTATATTTTCCCTGATGAAGTGTTGGAACGTCTTTTTGGACGTCAAGTTGCACGATATCCCAAACACCGTTCGAGGAGCGGTTTCTGCACTTGCAGGTATGGGAATATTTGGGCTTACGCTTCATGTCGCGGGAGGAGAGAGGATGTTGCGGGAAGCAGTGAAAATGCGCGACGAGACGAACCCAGAGATGAAGATTTTTGGAGTTACCGTGCTTACCAGTATTGATGACGAGGAATGGAAATCACTGGCCCCTGGGTCCATGCTTGAAGACGCCGTAAAGTCCAGGACGAGGTTGGCAGAGAAAGTGGGTATAGATGGAGTAGTTTGTTCCCCAAAGGATTTGGACGCAGTCAAAGGTACATCCAAGAGGTTACTGACCTTGGTTCCGGGAGTAAGGCCTAAAGGCGTTTCTTACGATGATCAAGCAAGGGTCATGACGCCGGCTGAGGCCAAGGAAAGGGGAGCGGATTTCATAGTCATAGGAAGGCCACTTCTTGCCGCACTGGATCCGCTGGAAGCTTTGATTGGGATAAAAAAAGAGGTTGGCTAAGAATGAGCGGCGCTGAAGTAAAAGATAGATTGGAAAAGATGCTATACGACAGCGGGGCTTTGCTCGAGGGACATTTCCTTCTCACCTCGGGGCTACATAGCGGATATTATTTGCAATGTTCCTTGCTTCTGCGATTTCCTTGGTATGCTGCTTTTGTGGGAGAAAAATTGGCTAAATTAGTCGAGCCCTTCGATCCGCAAATAATAGCGAGCCCGGCTTTAGGGGGCATAATAGTAGGCCATGAAGTAGCAAGAGCTTTAGGCGTGCCTTTTATATTTTGTGAACGAGAGGAAGGACAAATGAGGTTGCGCAGGTTTCCTGCGCCGGAAGGCATGAGGTTCGCAGTGATCGAAGACGTGGTGACGACAGGAGGATCTGTGAGGGAAGTTGGCGAGGTGCTGGAAATCTTAGGAGGAAAATGGGAGACCTCAGGATGTATAGTGGACAGAACAACACAGGATGTCCAATTGCCCGTAGAGCTTTTGAGCCTAACAAAGAAGACCTTCCCCGTCTATAAACCGGAAGAATGTCCATTTTGTAAGAAGGGATACCCCTTAGTAAAACCGGGCAGCAGAAAGCGTTGATCAGGCCAGGTCAATCTTTGGAAGATATGAAACAGAAGAGATTTGTGACAAGATGCAATAACTTTAGGACGAAAGGACACCAAATTAAGGGAGCTTTAATTTCTTTAATGTTTTTAATAATTTGTTTTTATCCTTACATTGCCCTGTCCGCTGAGAAAAAGGTTGCTACCATAATAGCGGTGCCTCCCGAGGTGGCATTACTGACCCGATTCATCGGCGGGCCCGTTGTAGAGGTGTTATCTTACCTGGATTGGGCAGAGGATGGGACGCTTGTTGTCCACACAAAGACTTTTCCTAAAGATACCATCCTCATTGCTTTGACGCCTAAGGAAAAGAAAATTCCCAAAGGTATATCCCAGGTAAAGTACTTGTACGAATTTTTGCCCCAAGGAAGAGAGGAGTTCGATAAGTATTTTTTTGATCCTGCCTCGTTGTCTTTTATGGCAAGCCGCGTTTTGATCGCTTTGACGGAGTTGGACCCGTCAATGTACGATTACTTTCAAAGGCGGTTGGCCGAATTTCAAAGCAGATTGGACAGCGTAGTTAACGTAGGCAGAGAAATCTTATCGGGCGTTTCCATGCTCGATTTATCCGGCAGGATGGAATTTTTGTTAAAGGCGAGTGGCGCTAGGGTAAAAAGGCCGTCGCAAGAGTGGTTTGATCTGTGGGAAAAGGGCGAGGGAAGCGAAGAGCTGGTTAAGTGCATGGAAAGAGCCAAATCACAAAATACCCTTGTTGTTGCCGACGCGTGGTCGCCCAAAATAATAAAAGATGAAGTCTCTAACCTTTCGTGTGGAATCCTGCTTCCGGCACCAAAGCTTGACGATATGTGGACTTCCTATTTGCATGATCTTTATTTGGCTCTATGGAATCGTTTTAAAGCGGTTCCATAGTCATACGATCTCTATCTTTCCCGTACCTTGCACAACCTCTGCTATGAGTCTGCTTTCTTCAAAGCCTTCCTCCTTTAGCAGGTCAAGTGCTCTTCTTACGGTTGATGGGTCAAAGGCCAAAAGCAATCCGCCCGATGTTTGCGGGTCGAATAAAATATCTTGAAGATCTTCATGTAGCAATTCTAAGCCCTTTATTTTACCCGCTTCTGTGTAGCAAGCCTTGTTGCGATAAGTGCCTGCGGGGACCAGGCCCATGGAAACCTTCTCTAACGCTCCTTTTAAGAGGGGGATATTTTTTACATTTAGTTTGATGTCTATATTTTCATCTAACATATCTAACAAGTGTCCCATCAACCCAAAACCCGTGACGTCTGTACAAGCATGAACTTGGAGGCGCATTTCCCTGGGCAGTCGCAAAGGAAGATCGTTTAATTGAACCATGGCTGAGGTCATGGTCGCTTCTTCTTCCTCACTCAGCATGGCTGCCTTAAAAGCCGCGACGAGCGCGCCAGTTCCCAATGGCTTAGTCAGAATAATCTTATCACCCGGCTTTGCCCCCTTTGTATACCATATCTCGGTCAATGGGACTTCGCCATAAACCACCAACCCAAATTTAGGCTCCTCATCCTCTATCGTGTGACCCCCTGCAACGATTGCTCCCGCTCTTGTCGTCCTTTCCATACTTCCTTCTAAAATTGATGAAAGCACCTCCAGGGGCATGCAGTTTATTGGAAACCCAACGACGTTTAAGGTGAGCAGGGGTCTTCCTCCCATGGCGAAGACATCGCTCAGGGAGTTGGCCGCTGCAATTTGTCCCCAAATATAAGGGTCGTCGACGACGGGAGTAATGATGTCCACCGTTAAAATGGCGGCTCTCTCATCCGTCAGCACCCAAAGGGCCGCATCTTCTCCTCCTTTCCATGAGGAGAGCAACCTTGGGTGATCTTGCGGGGTAAGTCTTTTAAGCAGCTTATCAAGGTCCGCCGGACCCAGCTTAGCCGCTCAGCCACTGGTTTTAGCCAGTTCAGTCAAACGAAACTTTGTCATATGTCATCCCTTCTTATATGAACTACATCTCCGGTGGCAAACAAAAGAGTTTCGCCTGCTGCAAGGACTTGCAATGCGCCCTCTTCAGTAATATCCACCGCCAGACCGCTTATTGTCTCATTATCTAAATATACGGTCACTTGCGAACCCAAAGTTACGCAATGGTTTTTATAACTTTCGATGACCTTCTTTTGACCATTATCCGTTTTCAAGAACGAAAGCCACTTGAAGACTTCTTCTGCTGATACTGAAAGCAGTTCATTTAAGTCTAACTCTAGCCCAATTATATCCTTTAAGGATGTAGCTTTATCCCTCACCTCGCATGGTAGTTCGGAAATGTCTGTGTTGACATTTATGCCTACGCCTACTATCGCGTAGTGAATCTTTTGGTCGTAAATGGCTGATTCACTCAATATACCACATAGCTTTCTTTCTTGGTATAATACATCATTTGGCCATTTTAGTTCGCAAGATATGTTACAAAATTGCTTTAGCCCGTTTCGAATCGCCATTCCTGCTGCCAAGCTTACCAACTGAGGAGAGCGTAGATCTCCTAAGTCTTTCTGAAACAGCGAGAAATACAATCCGCCTTTCGGCGAATGCCAACGCCTTTCCCTTCTGCCCCTCCCCTCAAGCTGCCTTTCGGCCCAGACTACGAAGGTATCGTAGCTGTATCGGCGGTAAAGCTCTTTGGCCATAGTTTGTGTTGATTCCACGCAATTAAACTTGAAGATCGAAAACTTTCCGACCTCTGTGGTTATCTTAATTTCTTTCACTATCGATGACACTCCTGCTCTTTAAAATCTATGTCGATGATATAATAAATTTTACCTTAGGTGCAAAAAGGTGCAAAAAAAGATTATAAATAGTAGGAGGAGTACTTATATGGAATTACACCCTGTTTCCACGGTGTTGGAGGAACTGCACTCATCGATGGGTGAGTTGCGGGAAAGCCTTTGACATAGATTCTTTAAAAGAAGATGCGAAAATCCTGCTTAAAAAGGCCTCGTCTCCCGATTTTTGGACATCCCAGGAGGCTCAAAAGGTTACACAGAGGCTTTCTCGCCTGCAAAACCTTTTAGATCGGTGGCAAAAAATGGAACACGAACTGGAAGAGTTAACCATTTTAGCAGAGTTGCTTGAAGAGACTAACGATCAAGAATTACAGGCGGAGTTTTACGACAGGGCTTTACGCCTGCGAAAAGAGATCGACTCGATGGAAATGGAACTTTTGCTCGACGAGGAATATGACGAATCTAACGCGATTTTGACTGTTCATGCGGGTGCAGGTGGCCTTGATGCGCAGGATTGGGCGGAAATTCTGTCTCGAATGTACTTGCGGTGGGCAGAAAGGCATGGCTATGAAACTGAAATAATAGATATTCTACCTGATGACGAGGCAGGAATTAAATATGTAACTATATTAATAAAGGGATTTTGTTCATATGGCTACCTCAAAGCCGAGAAGGGTATCCACAGGCTTGTAAGGATCTCACCCTTCGACTCGTCTAAGCGAAGGCATACGAGTTTTGCTTCCGTTGAAGTGATACCCGAGTTGCCAGAAGACGTTGATGTTGAAATCAGGCCGGAGGAAATAAAAATGGAAACCTTTCGAGCCAGTGGTGCAGGTGGCCAGCACGTAAATATGACCGATTCTGCCGTGAGGTTGACACATATCCCTACGGGCATAGTCGTTACATGTCAAAACGAAAGGTCGCAACATATGAATAGACAGACGGCCTTGCGATTTTTGAAGGCGAAGTTATACGAAAAATACCAGCAGGAGAAGCAAAAAAAGATAGAAGACTTGCATGGGGAGAAAAAGGAAATAGGATGGGGCAGTCAAATAAGATCCTATGTGCTGCATCCTTATACGATGGTCAAAGATCACCGCACAGGATATACGTCTTATAATGTTGATTCTGTCTTGGATGGAGACATAGACGATTTCATAATAACTTACCTTAGGATGCGCAAAAATACCATAAAAGCCAAGGGGGCTTAACGATGTATCAATTTATTTCATTCAAAGGCATCTCAATCAAGATGAAGAATTTTTTCACAATAGTGGCGGTGTTAGTCATTGCTTTTATATTATCTTTCTTCGCTGATATAGCTTGTGCTGACTCTTTTACACCAAACATCGATGTCTTTCCTTTGAGCGATCTTCGTCCGGGAATGCAAGGAGAAGTGTTTACCGTGGTGAAAGGTCTGGAGCGGGTTTCCTTTCCGGCAGAAGTGATCAGCATAATACCAAGTCCTAGTGAACCCAAAAGGCTCATCTTAATACGTGCTCGAGGACCTTTGGTGGAAAAAATAGGTGGCATAGCTGCCGGAATGAGCGGAAGCCCTTTCTTCATAAATGGGCGCCTTGTCGGAGCTATCGGATATGGTTGGGACTTCAGTGATCATAATTTAGGTTTAGTGACGCCCATAGAAGAGATGAGCAAAGCCTGGGATTGGCAGGCTAAAAAGGGGATCGAGGGGGGCAAGGTCAAGTTTCACGAAAGCAAAAACGCGCCCTTGATCGTTTCGGGCATCAGTTCCAGGGGTGCTGAAAAGATATCTCGTGACTTCAAAGGCGAGGTAGAAGTTTTGCCCTTTGACTTGCCCGTGGGCGGAATTGGCGTAGATTATGATGCCGAATTACAACCCGGAGACTCCGTTGGGGTGCTCCTTGCTTGGGGGGATGTCAGCGTCGGCTCGACGGGAACTTTAACGGCTGTAGACGTCGAAGGTAACTTTTTAGCTTATGCGCACCCTTTTTTAAATCGGGGAGATGTTTCCTTTCCCTTGACTCGCTCGTGGGTTCACGAAGTTATTCCCAGCATTAAAAGTCCCTTTAAGTTGGGAAGTCCTGTTTCAATTGTTGGTGTTGTGCGCCAAGACAGACCTCAAGCCATCGCCGGGAAAATAGGTCACTTTCCTAAGGGCGTTGAGGTATCCGTCAAGTTCACCGATGATTCCGAAATGACTGTCTTTAAACGCTTTCAAGTAATAAACGATCCTTTTTTGATGAACCAGGTGCTTCCGGGAGCCTTGCTTGGCTTGTTTGATGATCTGTGGGGGAGGGCTGGCGAAGGAACCGGGTTTGTCACCGTAAAGATCGAAGGCAAGGGATTTGTTGAAGGTATTTCAAGAAAAAATGTCTATTTCTCTGATAGTGATCTAATCGGGCAAATTGTAAGCCGTGAGATTATGGCACTTGTACCCCTGTTTTCTTTAAACAGATTTAAGGAAATTGATCCCTTGGGAATACACATTGAATTGCAGGTGACAAAAGAGCCGAAAGTCGTATATATAGAAAAGCTTGAAGTTCCCAATAAGGACAACGTCAAGAAAGGTGAAGATTTGGATGTTGAGGTTACGCTGAGAAACTTTCGTGGTGATCCCGAAGTTAAAAAACTTTCGTTGAAGGTCCCCGATAATGCGTCGGGGTTGTGTGAAGTGGTGGTCAGAGGAGGAGGCATAGCCGAACCGTCGCAAGTATCGCTGATGTCCGGATGGAGAGCGATATCGTCCTTTGAAGAGTTTTTAAATGAGATCGAGGCCGGGGAATCAAATAATCAGGTAATCGTGGAGTTGCTTTATGGACCTTTGCTTAAAGAGGAAGATGAAGAATTTTCGTTAGATGATGAATATGAATTAGTATCTGAAATGAAAAAACGCAGAATGGAAGAAGGCACACTTCGTATCTTCGAGACGGACCATTATGTGGAAGGATTGCTTAGACGTTGCCTCACCATCATCGACGAAGGAATGAATAAAAGTCGATAACTAGAGGAGATAGTTGGAAAGGGTAAGTTATGCTTAAATGGTTCGAGCTCATAGGTAAGGCAATTATGTCTTTTCTCGATTTGTTGGGTTGGATAGCTTCATTGGCTATTCATTTACTACTTCACTGGCCTCGGGCCAAATGGGATGTTCGCTCAATTGTAGACCAACTGGAGCGAGTTGGTGTCCAGTCGGTCTTTATGGTTTCCGTGATAAGTGCCTTCACGGGCATGGTAATGGCGGTTCAGACCTTGGATCAATTTCTAAAGTTTGGTGCCTCGCGGTACATAGGTGGGGTTATCGCCTTAAGCATGGTTAGAGAGATGTCGCCAGTACTCACGGGCATAGTGGTTGCAGGAAGAGTCGGGTCTTCCATGGCGGCTGAAATAGGGACTATGAAGGTCACGGAGCAGTTAGACGCACTCAGGGCCTTTGGGCTGGACGAGTATGTATTTGTCGGATTGCCCAGAATTTTGGCCAGCCTGGTGATGGTCCCCATTTTAACGATCTATTCGATGGTTGTCGGTACCTTGGGCGGTTATTTCTACGTTGTGGTTCGCGGCGTGCATTCTTTGATATTCAAGGATTCCATAAGGTTGTTAGTCGACACCTACGACATCAACGGTGGATTGATAAAATCGGTGGTGTTCGGCTTTGTGGTGTCAATAGTTGCCTGTGCGTGTGGTTTTAGAGCGCAAGGAGGAGCCAAGGGCGTTGGAGAGACGACAACCCTGGCTGTCGTATGGAGCAACATGCTCATCTTGGTACTGAATTATATACTTTCGACAATACTTTTTGGAGGAAAGGTTTAGTGGCGGAGGAAGTCTTACGTCTCGAGGAAGTTATAAAGTCTTTCGGCAATAATGTGGTACTAAAAAACCTTTCCTTTTCGGTAGAAAAAGGCGAGATTATAGCTTTAATGGGTCCGTCGGGCTGCGGGAAGACGACGGTCTTGAGGCTTGTCTTGAGGTTAATTGAAGCCGACGAGGGTAGAGTGTGGCTTTATGGAAGGGACATAGCTCATCTTCCCGAGAGGGACCTGATAGACATAAGAAAGAAGGTCGGCATCGTATTTCAAGGTGGAGCCTTGTTCGATTCCATGACAGTGTTTGAAAATGTGGCGTTTCCGCTTCGTTACTGTCTTGGCATTAAAGACGAAGAAAAGATGCGCGACATGGTCGCCGTGATGTTGGAATCCGTTGAGCTGCCTGGTATCGAAGATTTGATGCCCGCCGATTTGTCAGGTGGGATGAGAAAGCGAGTTGCACTCGCCCGTGCGCTTGTATACAATCCATCTTTTCTGTTGCTTGACGAGCCAACAACGGGGCTTGATCCTCAAACGGCCAGACACATCGATCGCCTTGTAGTTAATTTGAGCAAAAAATATAACGTATCAGCCATGGCCGTAACTCATGATGTGGTATCCGCATTAGGCATTGCAGATCGCATTCTTTTAATGAAGGATGGAAGGATAGCATGGCTAGGTACGCCCGAGGAGTGGGAAACTGCGACGGATCCGGAGGTCGTTTCCTTTCTCCAAGGTACTAAATCCATTCGTCATTGGGGGTGTGCCCCGTGAAACGTGAGATAAAAATCGGTCTCGTCGTCTTTTTGGGATTGGCATTGCTCGGCGGCTTAGTTTTCCTTTCGGGTGGTCGTTTGATACGTGAAAGGGGTAATGTTTTATATGTCTTATTGCCTGAGGCAAGGGGATTGCCCCCGGGTGCTCCCATTTACATATCTGGAGTGGAATCAGGATACGTGAAAGACGTACTTTTGACCAAAGAGGGAGTGAAAATCCTTGCCTTTATAAAGGATGGGCTAAACATTCCCATCGATAGCGAGTTTATTGTACAAGGAGGGGGGCTTTTGGGAGAGGCATCCCTTCAGATAAGGCGAGGGACGAGCGATACCTTCATTGAACCCCCTGGCCCTGTAGAGGGAACGGTTGCGCCCGATGTGTGGAGCGTGCTCGAGGAGGTGGAGCAGAATCTGAGCTCCATGCGTTCTTTTTTGGATAACATCAGCGGAATCATGGGGGATGAAGAGATCGAAGATCTTAAAGAAGCTATAAAGGAAATCCCTTCTTTTTTGAAAGAGGCAAAGGAAGCTTCCTTTCGCATAGGAAAATTGGCAGATGAAGGAAGCGCCTTTTTGACTGATACAGGCAAACGCATGGATACCTTTTTTAATAACACTAACGATCTCATCTCGAACGCGAATGAAATAATGACAGAAAACAGACAAGATCTTCGAGAGGCGATAGCATCGACGAAAAACCTTGTCTCTAAATTAAGCACAATAGTTGAACAGCTTGACGAAGACAGCCCCTTTGCCAGGGATATAAAACAGGTAGTAAAAAGCATTCAAGATGCGGCAGTCTCTGTCGAGCGATTTGTAAATGAGCTTGATACAACCCTTTTTGGTGAAAACGAGGTTGAAAGTAAAAAGGGAAACCTCCCTGAATTATTGCAAGATGTGAGGGAAACCCAGGAAGTTGCTAAAAAGACATTAAAAACCATGCAGGAAATCGAGATCAAAGGAGATGTCTCTTTAAGGGGAAAGACCTTCGGTCGTGGGGATGATGCCTATATGGATGTTAACGTAGTAGTTGGCATGAAAGATAGGCCAAGCTTTTTTCTCCTTGGCGTCGATGACATTGGCGATGGCAGTGATTTTTCCTTAAGTTACGGCTACAGATGGCGCTGGATTTCTCTTTGGGGAGGATTGGTCAGGGACGACCTCGGCGTAGGGTTTAAGTGGGGCGATCCGGAGGCTTTCCCCCTGCAATTGATTGGCAAGTGGTGGGATGATGGATCAGGCGCATGGTCTCTGGAAGGACGCCTCGGGTTGGATGATCGGTATGGTTTGCTTTTCCGCCATGACGAACTTGATGACGAGAGGCGCGAATCGATCGGGGTATACTACAATTTTTGAAGGTGATAGGTTTGTTTATTACTTTTGAGGGAATTGATGGCTCCGGAAAGTCTACACATGCGGTAAAATTATATGAGCATTTTTCGCATAAATTTGGCAGAAATGGTGTTCTTTTGACGTGGGAGCCCGGGGGGTGGAGCGGGGGCGATTTAATGCGCGAACTTTTGCTTCATCACGAATGGCGCCCGTGGAGCGAATTCTTCCTTTTTATGGCAGACAGGTACGAACACGTTTCTGAGAAGATTCAACCGGCCTTATCGGAAGGTCGAATTGTAATATGTGAGCGTTACACCGATTCTACTTTGGCCTATCAGGGATGGGGCAAGGGGTTGCCCATAGAGGAAATGGAAAGGCTTTTTTCGCTTTTAGCGTTACCTCAGCCAGACTTAACGATATGGTTGGATGTGTCGGTTGAAAAAGCTATGGAGCGAATAAAATCCAGGAAGGTCTTGGATCGTCTCGAAGAGGAAAATTTTCTTTACAAGGTTCGCAATGGATATGAAGAGCTTTTCCTGACAAACTCTGAGAGGATAAAGCGCGTTTCTTCCGAGGTCAGCGAGGAAGAAGTTTTCCTGGAAATTTTAAAAGTGGTGGGGGTCTTCATGGATGAAAGTTGAAAGTGGCGATGTTAAGGAAAGACGCTACAGGATAACTCCATCGCTGAATGGCATTACCGCTTTCGATCATAAAGCCGATATCGAAAAAGATAGTTCTTTTAGAGAGTGTTACGACAGAGAAGCAATTAGTATGTTGCTCAAGGAGTTAGATGAAGTTGGCATCGCGTTATCGAGGTACCCTTCAAAGGGATTGATAAATAAATATAAATCTTTGGTTCGTCAAGTCATAGGGATGATCTTGGAAAATATGCGAGTAAAAAAGGAGTTTGCCTTTTCTTTGCACAGCAATAAAATGTATACGATAATCGAAAGGACGGAAAAATCCATTGCAGAGCTCGAGGAAGCTTTGGACAAAGAACGGGAGAAGATTGTAATATTAAATATAGTCGAGGAGATAAAGGGATGTCTGATCTCGTTGCTGCTATAAAGGAAAGCGAAGCCTACGAATGCATTATCGCAGCTTTCGCTTCCTCGCGTGTGCCTCATGCCCTTTTGATCGAAGCTCCTTCTTTGTTTCATGGGTCAATTGCAATTGAGATTGCGCGACTTTATCTTTGCGAAAACGGGCTTGGAGACGATGGATGCGCTTCTTGTCACAGCTGGAAATATGACGAACATCCAGATCTCGTAAGGCCTATTACGTTGGATCAGCCCCCGGGAATAAGCGATTGCCGCAAATTAATGGCGGAATTGTATTTAGCCCCGGTGGTGGCGCCAAGGCGCTTTTTGGTAATACCCCAAGCGGGGAGGCTTTCGCTGCCAGCGGCGAATAGTTTGCTGAAAATCACTGAAGAGCCACCTTCGTGGGCGGCGATTTTACTTCTTTGCGAAGGAAGCGGTGTGCCGCCAACGCTTAAAAGCAGAACATGGAATTTAACCTTTAACTTAAAAGAAGAGTTGAGTATTTTGGCCCCACCCGAAACAAAGGATGAATGGCTGTCAGCCATTGTTCGCGCCTCTAAGATGACATCACAAGAGGCCTTCGCGATGCTTGAGGGATGGATTAACTGGTGTTTAGGTAATGGTGAACTGGGTAAGGCTGCCAAGTTGGAAAAAATTAGATTGATTTCTGAGAAGGGGCATTTACCTGTTTATATGGTTTTTGATCTCCTTTATGGTTTTTTGGAGGAGGATTTGTCCGATGAACTATTTGGTCATTTTCGGTAAGCCCCGTTTTTTGGGATTGCTTACCGATTTAGAACAAGAAATAGATAGGGGCACAAATGTAGTTATCGAAAGTGCCAGAGGGCTTGAGATTGCCGATGTAGTTGGAATTTTAAGCGAAGAGCAGTTGTGTAAGTATAAAGAAAGATTTGAGCTTCCAAAAGAAAGTGAAGCTAGCGACAACGACCAGTTGAAATCGACTGAACCCCCGTTGCAATACGTCAAATTAATGCGATTTGCCGATGAACTGGATGTGAGTGACGCTAAATGGCAAAGACAAGAAGAGGATGAAGCTCTTCCGATGGTGCGAAAAATGCTAAAAAACCACTCTCTTCCCATGAAAATAGTGGATATGGAGTATCTTTTGGATCGGAAAAAACTGTATTTTTACTTTACCTCTGAACAAAGGGTTGATTTCAGGTGTTTTGTAAAAGAGTTGGCCAAGGAATTTAAAACCCGGATCGAGCTGCGGCAGATTGGCGCCAGAGATGAGGCGAAAATTTTAGGTGGACTGGCTCCTTGTGGAAATCCTTGCTGCTGCAGTTATTGGATGCTGGAGTTTCTTCCCATATGCATAAGGATGGTTAAGGAGCAAAATTTGGCCTTGAACCCCTCTAAGATATCTGGTCTATGCGGCAGGCTGATGTGTTGTATGAGCTATGAATATGACACGTATAGTGAATTGTGGAAGGACTTACCAAATCCAGGGACAAAAATAAAGACTTCTTCTGGGAATTATCAAATTGCCGGCGTCGACATAGTTAGCAAATCGGTAAGAATTAAAAGCCCCGAGGGTGTGGAGTTTTTGGTGCCTATAAGTGAGTTCAAGCTTTTTAAGAAAACGGTTGAAGGTGGAGAAAAGTGGAACTTGCATGTTAACTTGGCAGATCAGGCCGAGGCGCATAACCTTTTTGGCAAAGAAGTTTTTGCCCTGAAGGGCAGCTGTTCAGAGTTAGATGAATCCCTCGAAAAAGATTGTGACGAATGTAGTGCTCATAGACCTAAGGCAAAAGGGAAGAATTCCGGCAGAGGACGAAGTTTTAGAAAATAAATTAAATGAGGTGAGATAGTGGCATTGATCAATGCTTTCAAGGATAAATTACAAAAAGTTAAAGAACAATGGTTTGGGCTAGGGTCAATTTTTTCTCCAGGCAAGAGGGTAGACGAGTCATTTTGGGATGCGCTTGAGGAGCAACTTCTTTTAGGAGATGTTGGGGTAGATCTTTCGGAGGAATTAATTTCAAAGTTGCGCTATGTAGCCAAAGAGTCCAACATCAGGGATGCTTTAGCTTTGAAGGCGACATTCATTGATTTGATCGTAAGTGAGCTTGAAAAAATTCCAGGCATGGGAAAGCCTATAGAGGTTAAAAATAAGCCAACCCTGGTGCTGATCGTGGGTGTGAACGGAAGCGGAAAGACCACAACGGCAGCTAAGCTGGCGTATAGATATAAAGAAGATGGCCAGAAGGTCCTGCTCGCTGCTGCAGATACTTATAGGGCTGCGGCGATTGATCAGCTGAAGGCTTGGGGAGACAAAATAAACGCACGCGTCATAGCGCATGACGTTGGGGGAGATCCTGCAGCTGTCATATACGATGCCATCGAAAGCGCTATTGCTTCTGATACTGACATGGTTATCGTTGATACTGCTGGCCGACTTCACACCAAGCACAACTTGATGGAAGAATTAAAAAAGGTCAAAAGAGTAATAGAGAGGAAATTGCCTGGTGAGCCTTCCGAATCCCTGCTAGTTTTGGATGCCGTAATGGGACAAAATGCCTTTCATCAGGCGGAAGTTTTTAACGAAGCTTTAAACCTAACGGGGGTAATTTTGGCTAAATACGATAATACTGCGAAAGGTGGTATAATTCTCGCGGTTGCCCAAAGGATGTCTCTCCCAATTCGCTACGTAGGTTTAGGCGAGGGAATCGAAGACCTAGAACTTTTTGAGCCTCGCGCATTTGTTGAGGCTTTGTTATCCTAAATGAGAGAATGTCAGGGGGATCGCCATGGTAGATGATGCTTCTGGGCTTGTGGTTTTGAGCGGGGAATCCACTGTCAGGGATTCCTTGCGTATTCTTTACCGTACCGCCTTTAAGGTTGCTAAATTGGTCATCGACGAAGAGGCGCGTCTTATTTCAAAAGATGAATTGGTCGCTGCTTTAGAAAAGGGATTTGGAGATATGCCACTTAGAGAAGTGCTTTGGCCTAAGGGATCGCAATCGATTGGCACTATGGGCGAAGTAACTCCTCCCTTTCCTTTACTTCGGATAGAAGATGGCTTCATATTTGCCAACGAAGCTGCTAGGGAATTGATTGGGCAAAGCTCGATCGAGAAATTGGGATTAAAAGAAGATACATCTGAATGTGCTATGTTAAATTTAGAAAGTGGCGAGTTTGCCCTGGTAGAACCCTTAGGCTATGGCTTTTTTATCGTTAAAAAGTTAGATAAGAAGGAAGTGGAGGAAATACTAGAAACGGCAAGATGGGCTGCCATAGGCAAAACTCTTTGGCGTTATCTCGAAGATCATGGATTGACTATAAAAGTGGAAGAGCAGAGCAAAAAAGGTAATATTCCTTTAAGCTGGAAGGGATTAGAGTTTGGTTTTTTAATGTGCAGAAAGACAAGAAAAAACCAGGGGCGAACAAAAAAGAAAAATGACAATTCCTCCGTTAGTTAAACTGATAGTTGGTTTTTTGTTCCCTAATACTCAGCTTTATCAATGGACTATAAGGAAACTTTCTTCCCTTTGGGGCGGTATAGAAAGAAAAAGTCCCATATATCCTTTCGATCATACCGATTATTATCGTGATATAGCGCCAGTTCTTTATAAGGCTTTCGTAAGTTTCAAAGGACTATATCCAGCGGATCAGCTAGTACGCTGGAAACTCCAGGCCGTTGCCCTGGAGGCCGAAAGCGGACCCAAGCGCAGTGTCAACATTGACCCCGGATACCTTGACGGGGCAAGGTTGATTTTAGCCTCAACTAAAGATCACGCCCACAGGATATACATCTCGGATGGCATATTTGCCGAAGTTACCTTACGATTTATGTTTGGCAAATGGATTTCCTATGATCATACTTTTCCCGATTTTAAGAGCGGTTGCTACGATGATTTTTTGAGCCTGGTTAGAAATGACTGGCTATCTGATAGGAGAAGAAAAAGGAGGACTTCTGCGTGATAGAACGTTATGAGACTGCGGCTATGCGTGACATATGGAGCGAGGAAAATAAGTACCGTACTTGGCTGGATGTGGAGTTGGCCGTGTGTCATGCCTGGGCAGAGGAAGGGCTCATTCCGATTGAGGCTTACGAGTCGATCAGAAAAAAGGCCTTCTTTGATATCGACCGCATAAAAGAAGTAGAGTCTAAAGTACATCACGATGTCATAGCCTTCGTTTCCTGTGTCGCTGCAAGCGTAGGCGAATGGGGGAGATTCATTCATTTGGGCTTGACTAGTAGCGATGTCTTAGATACAGCTTCTGCTTTGCTTTTAAGACAATCACTTGGCATTATATTAGAAGAATTGGCCATTTTATACGAAGAGGTGTTAAAAAAAGCTTTTCTCTACAAGTACACCCCCTGCATTGGGCGCACTCATGGGGTTCACGCCGAGCCCATGAGCTTTGGTTTGAAACTGCTTAATTGGCATTCGCAGTTAAAACGTTCCGAGGAGCGTCTTATCTTAGCAAAAAAGCAGATAAGTTACGGAAAAATATCGGGAGCTGTCGGGACATATGCTCACTGTCCGCCTTCAATAGAAGAGAAAGCTTGCGCCTTTTTAGGTTTAAAACCGGCTCCCATATCAAACCAAATCCTGCAAAGGGACAGACACGCTTTTCTCATCCTTTCTCTTGCCCTGCTTGGATCCACCTTGGAAAATATAGCCCAAGAAATACGGCATTTGCAGCGAACCGAGGTTTTGGAAGTCATGGAACCCTTTGCCAGCGGTCAAAAGGGATCGTCTGCCATGCCACATAAGAGAAACCCTATTTTGTGCGAACGAATATGTGGTATGGCTCGGTTGCTCAGGGGTTACGCCTTGAGCGCTATGGAGAACGTTGCCCTCTGGCACGAGCGCGATATAAGCCACTCTTCCGTAGAACGCATTATATGGCCTGACGTCTTCCACATCCTTCACTATATGATTGCGTTGCTAATCAACATCGTAGGGCATATGGAAGTCAATGCGGAAAAGATGATCAAAAATATCGAACTTACCAAGGGCTTGATTTTTAGCCAAAGGGTGTTATTGGCTCTAGTTGAAAAGGGCATGGATAGAGATGAAGCTTACGAAGCGGTTCAAAAGTATGCCCTTGAGTGTTGGAATGAAAAAGGCACATTCAAGGATATGCTGACTAGTGATCCTATCGTGTCTTCCCTTTTGTCGGCCGAAGAACTGCAAGGTTTTTTTGACGTTAGTTATTATTTGAGGTTTGTTGACGATATATTTGACAGATTTAAATAGCTGGAGGTGTGTGTCTTGAGCGTTCCCGACAGGAACATGGCCTTGGAGCTTGTTAGGGCAACGGAGGCAGCCGCCATGGCTGCAGGGCGTTGGATGGGGCGGGGTGATAAAAACGCTGTAGATAAGGCAGCCGTCAATGCCATGAGGTATATGTTAAATACAGTTTCAATGGACGGCATCGTTGTTATAGGAGAGGGAGAAAAAGACCAAGCTCCCATGTTGTTTAACGGTGAAAAATTGGGCTTAGGCTGCGAACCCAAGGTGGATATAGCCGTAGATCCTGTAGACGGTACCACGCTCACAGCTTTAGGAAGGCCCAATGCCGTGAGCGTGGTAGCTGTAGCTGAAAGTGGTGCACTTTACAGTCCAAAACATATCTTTTACACGAACAAAATAGCAACAGGCCCTGAAGCTGCCGGCGTAATCGATATCGAACTATCAGCCACTGAAAATATAAAACGAGTTGCCAAAGCAAAGAAGAAGGCAGTAGAAGATGTTACAGTAGTTGTACTTGATAGGCCTCGTCATGAGAAGTTGATTCAGGAAATAAGGGCCATTGGAGCCAGGATAAGACTAATTCCCGACGGGGATGTGGCTGGTGCGTTAATGACATGCAAGGAAGACAGCGGGGTCGATTTGCTATTGGGGATAGGAGGTTCACCTGAAGCCGTCATATCAGCATGTGCTATTAAATGCATAGGCGGAAATTTTCAATGTAAACTATGGCCCAGAAACCAAGAAGAGAGAAACCGCTGCCTGGAATTGGGGATGGACGTGGATAGGGTTCTATATATTGATGATTTAGTTAAGGGTGAAAATGTCTTTTTTGCTGCCACGGGTGTCACCGATGGAGAGCTTTTGAAAGGGGTTCGATATGGTGGCGAGACTATTTTTACTCATTCTTTGGTAATGAGATCAAAAAGCGGGACTATTCGATATGTGGAGGCCATGCATCGCAGCAGGAAATTATATGAGTTTAGCGATGTAGATTACCTTCCGCGCATGTCGAAAGAGTAAATTTTTTAAACCTTAATCTATTTTAGGAGGGATAGCATGTTATCTGATATCGAAATTGCCCGAAACGCCAATCTTAAACACATATCTGAAATAGCAAGGGAGCTTGAGATACCCGACGAATATCTCTTTCCCTACGGCCACTATAAGGCCAAGGTGGACATCAACTTCTTCAAGGAACTTGAAAATCGCCCTGATGGGAAGCTTGTCTTAGTAACTGCCACAACGCCAACTCCTGCGGGGGAAGGCAAGACGACCATAACCGTGGGGTTGACAGAGGCCTTGGTAAAGCTTGGTAAAAAGGCAATGCTTTGCTTGCGCGAGCCCTCGCTTGGGCCTTGTTTTGGTGTAAAGGGCGGCGCAGCTGGAGGCGGTTACTCTCAAGTGCTTCCCATGGAAGAGATAAATCTTCATTTTACCGGAGACATACACGCAGTGGAATCGGCTCACAATTTGCTTGCAGCAATGCTCGATAACCACTTGCATCAAGGAAACGACCTCGGTATTGATCCTAGAGAAGTGACGTGGCGACGTGCCATGGACATGAACGAAAGGGCATTAAGAAACATCGTAGTGGGCTTGGGAGGAAGGACAAACGGAGTGCCAAGGGAAACCGGTTTTGATATAACTGTGGCCTCTGAAATCATGGCAATACTGTGCTTGTCTGAAAATTTGGCAGATTTGAAGGAAAGGTTATCTAAGGTCATTGTGGGTTATACGACCAAAGGAAAGGTGGTAAAGGCGGGTGACTTAAAAGCACAGGGAGCTATGGCGGCACTCTTAAAGGAAGCCATTAATCCAAATCTCGTTCAGACTGTAAAGCACGTTCCCGCCTTTGTCCATGGAGGGCCCTTTGCTAACATAGCCCACGGCACCAACTCCATAGTTGCTACCAGGATGGCCTTGAAACTCCGCGATTATGCCATAGTAGAAGCGGGTTTTGCCTCAGACCTGGGAGCTGAGAAGTTCTTCGACATAGTATGCAGGTTATCGGGCCTTTCTCCTTCAGCCGTTGTGCTTGTTACGACCGTTCGATCCTTAAAACACCACGGAGGAGTTAAAAAAGAAGAACTATCTAAGGAAAACTTGGATGCCTTGTCTTCTGGTATAAGCAACCTAGAAGCTCATTTAGACATACTTTCAAACTTTGGCCTTCCAGTCGTTGTTGCCCTAAACAAATTCAATACTGACACGAAGGAAGAGCTGGACATGGTAATGGAAGCAGCCAAGAAACGCAATGCAAGGATAGCCCTCTCTGAGGTTTGGGAAAAAGGAGGCGAGGGCGGGATTGATCTTGCAAAAGAGGTCCTTGAAGCGATAGGAGAAGGTAAAACCTACAGGACCCTTTACGATTTGGATATGTCATTGAAAGAGAAGATAAAGACCATAGCCACTAGGATCTACGGAGCAGATGACGTTGAATACGTGCCTCAAGCCTTGGCCATGTTAGAGGATTTGGAACAAAGGGGCTTTGGAAGTCTCCCAGTGTGCATGGCAAAAACGCAGCTTTCCTTGTCAGATGATCCCAAAAAGCTTGGAAGGCCCAAGGATTATAGAGTAACAGTCAGAGAAGTAAGATTGTCAGCCGGTGCCGGCTTTGTCGTTGCCATATGCGGCAGTATAATGACCATGCCCGGGCTTCCCAAAAAACCTGCCGCTGAGTCTATAGATATAGACGAAAAGGGAAATATAACTGGTCTTTTTTAAGGGACACTGTTAAGGTTACTTTTAAGGCAATACAATCAATAAAGGGAAAAGCGAGCTCGCTTTTCCCTTTATTGATTGTAGATTGTGCTTGTTGAGATTTTAATAGCTAGAAAAAATCAAGCAATTTAACTACTATTTGATTTCGGGGATTTCTAAGCCGATTTCCTTGTAGTAACGGGCAGCTCCATCATGAAGGGGAACAGGTAGTCCATCGAAGGCTGTTTCCAGAGTAATAAGCTGAGCCTTGGCGTGGGTGCGCTGAACCTCGTCGATATGATCCCACATTGCTTTAGTAAACTGATATACTACTTCTTCTGGGACATCTGCATCAACAACAATCATCGCCATTACGGCAGGGGCAACGATATCGTGATCTATACCCCTGTACGTGCCTGCAGGTACTACGTCTTTTACGAAGAAGGGATACTTTTTCTGAAGTTTGGCGAGGAATTCGTCATCAAAACTCACGAGGTCCACATCGTGAGTGGTAGCAAGATCCATGATTGCTGCGACTGGCCAGCCTGCAACGACGAAACCGGCGTCTAATTGGCCATCTTTCATACGGTCAACCGTGTTGTTGAAGTCCAGGAAGTCTACTTTCTTCATGTCAGGATAATCCAATCCGGCAATTTCCAGCAAACAGCGCATGTCAGCTTCTGTGCCGGATCCAGGAGCACCTACTGAAATCCTCTTGCCTTTGAGGTCATGAATGGTTTTTATGTTTGCTTTCCTCATTGCGATCAAATGGTTTGTTTCCGGATATAGCGTGGCAACCGCCCTGACGTTTGGATAGGCCTTTTCAAACATTATCTCGCCTTTGGCTGCCCACCAAGCTGTATCATTTTGTACGAGCGCAAATTCTATGCTGTGAGTCCCAATGAGGTTTAAGTTAGCCACGGACGCATTTCCGGTTTCAGCAGTTGCCTGAACATCCTTGGCATATCGACTTACCACATCGGCAATGCCTCCACCGATCGGATAGTAAGTTCCTCCGGTGCCGCCAGTAGCTATCGACACGAAGGTTTTCGCCTGCGCAACGCCAGCAAATAGGGAGAAACAAACAACCAATGCCAGTACTAAAACCCTTCGAACCCTCATTTTCATCCCTCCGTTTGAAAATATTTATGTCGCCACTTTACGCAAAACCCCTATGTTGTTTTAAAATATAAATGATAACGCGGGATATTTCAAGTAGTAGTTTGCCTAAAGCGGCAAGGGGAAATAATATTAAGGAGTGATAGACTGATGTTAGAGAAGAGAGAGGGAGCCGAAATACTCGATAGCGAACTTGAAGAAATCGAAGAAGAAGATGACGAAATGTTGGGAACGATCGAAGTATCTTTTGATATAAGGCAAGAAAGCCAAGTAGGCAGGGTGGCTGTTTTGCTTGCTGCAACCACTAGCAAAACCGAAGAAGAGTATTTAAAAGAACAGATAAAAAAGTTGAGATGGAGAGCTGTTGCTACCGAGGTTGGCGGATTAGCCGGTAATATTTCCGGAAAATTAACCAGAGCTTTGGTGGGGGCAGCATTGAACGGCAATGTGATCAAAAAAACGGGTGCTGAAATGCATGCCCTCATGCATGCGTCAATGGAGGCCATAAACAGTTTTTTGCCACTTTGTTTGCTGGAAGCAAGCGTCGGTGCCAAGCTCGCGATCGTGAGAAGCAAAAGATGGATTGGCGTTGCTATAATTGGAGACAGCGCTTATCACGCTGCTGCTCATCATGATAGATGTGGTTTGGGCGTAATGCACATATAAAAATGTGGGAAAATGCGAGAAACGGATATAGAAAGCTTGCAGGTCGAGGGCGAGTGTGGTAAATTGCTCTTTGCCTTATAATTATGAAGTAACTATAAAGATGGAGGGATTTTCGTGAAGAAAGATATACATCCAAAATACCAGACGTGTCGCGTGACTTGTGCCTGCGGCAATACCTTTGAGACAAGGTCTACTAAACCGGAAATCAGGGTATCGGTTTGCAGCAATTGCCATCCTTTCTACACAGGCAAGCGAGGTATATTGGTGACAGAGGCGGGCCAGCTTGAAAAATTCCGCAGGAGGTACGGCGATACGGATTATGGTTATGCAAACGATGAAAAGTAACGTGAGGGTAAAGTTACTAGCCTTTACCCCATTACCCGAAAGTGTCGTTGCTGCCGCGGCTAGGCTATGTTACAGTGCCTCATCGGCGGAAGATTTAATCGTTATGCTTCATGACGATAAGGAGCAGAGGGACAAATTCATAAAAAACCTCGCAAGGTCAGGTCATCTTTCTCCTTTTGAACACGTTTCGTTTACCTTTGCCGTTGATGGTATCAGCAGGGCATGTTCGCATCAGTTGGTGCGGCATCGTATTGCAAGCTATAGCCAGCAAAGCCAAAGATATGTCTCCATGATTGATGCAAATTATATCGTGCCTGATTCCATCATGGAGAACGAAAAGGCTTTAACATTATTCAAAGATATGATGCGTCAGTCTCACGAGGCATATAAATCTTTGGCGGAGTGGGGAATCCCGCTGGAAGACGCCAGATATGTTTTGCCTAATGCATGGGAAACCAAGATAGTGGTAACAATGAATGCCAGAGAACTACATCACTTTTTTAGCCTTAGGCTATGTAAGAGGGCCCAGTGGGAAATACGAAGGCTGGCTAAATTAATGCTCATAGAAGTTAGAAAGGTTGCGGGTGTTATATTTGACGTTGCAGGTCCACCATGTGTGACGAAAGGTAAATGCGAGGAGGCAAAGCCCTGCGGCAAGCCTTATTCATCAATAGAGGAACTGCTAAGTTAAAAAAGCTCTTCCCCTTGGGGGAGGTGATGATTATAGATGGAGAATATCGGCGTAAAATTAGATGAATTAGAAAAGAAATTCAAAGATCTGGAGCTGAAACTCAGCGATCCTGAGGTCATTTCAAATCCAGCCGAATTGCAGCGTTTAGCGAAAGAACACGCGGAACTGTCTAAAATAGTTGAAAAGTACAGGGAGTACAAAGAAGTGCTCAGGCGAATGGAAGATGCCATGTCGCTGTGCGATGATGATGACGAAGAGCTTAGAGAATTAGCTAAGGAAGAAGTAGCTCAGTTAAAGCAAGTTCTGGAGACGCTTGAGGAGGAATTAGCGTTTCTTTTATTGCCAAAAGATCCGGATGATGATAAAAGCGTCATTGTCGAAATAAGAGCAGGGGCTGGAGGCGAAGAGGCAGCACTTTTTGCCGCTGACCTTTATAGAATGTACGTACGTTACGCTGAGCGTAAGGGCTGGAAGGTTGAACTCATTACGGCCAACGAAACGGGCATTGGCGGTTATAAAGAAATTGTCTTTCGCGTCGAAGGCCGGGGTGCCTATAGTGTATTGAAGTACGAAAGTGGAGTTCATCGTGTCCAACGTGTTCCGATAACAGAAGCAGGTGGCCGTATTCATACGTCCACTGCAACTGTCGCCGTATTGCCGGAGCCCGATGAAGTTGACGTTGAAATACGTCCCGAAGACCTGAGGATAGACACATATAGAGCCAGCGGAGCAGGTGGCCAGCATGTTAATATGACCGACTCAGCCGTGAGGATTACTCATATACCAACGGGCATAGTAGTGACATGCCAGGATGAAAGATCACAAATTAAAAATAGAGCAAAGGCAATGCAGTTACTAAGGGCTAAATTGTACGATCTCGAGTTGCGGCTTCAGCATGAAGAAATGGCTATGGAACGCAGGGGACAGATAGGTAGCGGCGATCGATCGGAACGAATTCGAACGTATAATTTTCCACAAAGTCGTGTTACTGACCACAGAATTGGCCTAACATTGCATAACCTCGAGGAGATATTGGACGGAGATTTGGATGAGTTAATTTTCGCTCTGGCCACGGCAGACCAAATGGAAAGGCTTAAATTAATGGGAGCGTAGTCTCTGGTGACCCTCATTGAGGCAAAAGATTATGCAGCGCGTAAATTAAGGGGAGCTGGAGTTTTAGATTACCTTCTGGAAAGCGATCTCATTTTATGCAAAGTTTTGGGATGTGACAGGGCCTGGATGATGGCCCATAAGGAGCGTTCTATATTTGATTATGAGCTGGAATACCTGGAAACTTTGCTCGAGCGTAGATGCAAAAGGGAGCCTTTGGCTTATGTTTTCGGTGAGGCATACTTTTACGGGAGAAGTTTTTTCATCGGAGAGGGTGTTTTGATCCCCAGGCCGGAGACGGAAATTTTGGTTGAAACAGCGTTATCTTTCGTCGAAGAGGGCGTGATATTGGATTGGGGCACGGGCAGCGGCTGTGTGGTGATATCTTTATTGCTGGAAAACCCAAAGTTAAGTGGAGTTGCTCTGGACATTAGCCCAAAAGCGCTTTCTTGGACGTGGCGCAACGTTAGGAAGTTTGATTTATTTGCTCGGATGCTTCTTTGGCATGAAAGTGTGCGCTTGCCCCAAAAGTACGGTAATCACAGTTTCGATATGATAGTGAGTAATCCGCCCTATATTCCAACAAAAGAGATTTCATGCTTGATGCCTGAGGTGAAATGCTATGAGCCATTACGTGCGCTTGATGGAGGGTATGATGGAATGCGTTGGTATAGATTGCTCTTTGAAAAGGCGCCTCTATGGCTGAAGGAGGGCGGGTGGCTGTTGGTCGAATCAGGCGGCAAAGAGCAAACTGATGCGATTATATCCATGACACATCAATCTTTTAAGCTCCATGAAGTGAAAAGCTTGAATGGCGGGGTGAGCATCGTCATTTGGGAATATGACAAAAACTGCCCGCTGTAATGCATACCTATCGTAGGAGGTGTTATTGTGGAAAAACACGAGCTTGTAATAATTGGAGCCGGACCGGCAGGATTAACTGCTGCTATATACGGCAGGAGAGCTGGACTTGATGTCTTGGTCCTAGAAAAGGGCATTCCTGGAGGACAAATTACCTCCACGGCCGAGATCGAAAATTGGCCAGGCATACCTATGATAAGCGGAGAGGAGCTGGCTCGTGCTTTTAGGGATCATGCTGAAAAGTTTTCACCTAAGTTTATGGAAGCGGATGTCAAAGAAATTTCCATCGAAGCGGGGAAAAAATTGATAATCACCGATAAAGGTAACATAGAAGCAGAAGCTGTCATTGTAGCTACCGGGGCCAGCTTTAGGAAACTTGGCTGTCCAGGCGAAGCCGAGTTTACGGGACGAGGCGTTAGTTACTGTGCTGTATGCGATGGAGCCTTCTTTGAAGATCAGGTTATTGCTGTTGTTGGCGGTGGCAACACTGCTGTCGAAGAGGCAGATTACCTTACAAGATTTGCTTCTAAGGTGTACATAATTCATCGACGTGATTCTTTGCGCGCAGATAGGGCTGTTGCGGAAAAGGCGATGTCTAACCCCAAGATAGAACCTGTCTGGAATTCAGTCGTTGAGAAGATAGATGGCGAAGATATGGTCGAGAAGGTCGTAATAAAAAACGTGAAGACGGGCGAAATTAGCGAACTACCTGTGGCTGGAGTTTTTGTTTTCGTTGGTATGGATCCCAACAGCGAGTTTGTGAAAGATTTGGTAGAAACAAAAGACGGCGGATGGATAGTAACTGACGAGAAGCTCGAGACTTCTGTTGAGGGAATCTTTGCTGCAGGTGATGTACGGGATAAATTTTTAAGACAGGTAGTGACGGCTGCCGGAGATGGCGCTACTGCTGCCATGTCGGCATACGCTTATATCTCTGAACAACTGCATTTGCAAAAGGTGCTTTTTGAGCCAGAAAAGGTGGTCTCTTTCTTATATTCCAGCATAGAACCGCAACAGATTAAATTGGCAACCGAAATTGAGAAAAAATATCCTAAAAAAATACTACTCATTGACGGCTACAAAAATAAAAGGATGTGCGAGAAGCTAGGCATAAGCGAGCTTCCGCAAGCCGTGGTTTTAAACAAGGGTTCCTTAATTTGCTCGAAGAAGATTTCAAGCGTTCAGGAAATAGAGGAGTTGGTATAATTTCCTTAATCGAGTGTCCCGGGGCCTATCTTTGAAGGTGGGCCCATTTATTTTAGCTTGCTTTCAAGAAGAGGTGAGCATATTGGACAAAACGGTTATGACCGTTACCATGAACCCCGCCATAGACATTCAATATGTCGTTCCCGACTTTAGTCCCGGCAGGTGGTTTCAGGCTTTAGAAGTCGACAGGTCCGCTGGCGGCAAGGGAGTAAATGTGTCCATAATTTTACAGCAGTTGGGGTATGAAAGTGCGGCTATGGGATTTCTAGCCGGTTTTTGCGGAGAATATGTGCGCGATACATTGAGGCGTCTCAAACTAACGACCAATTTTGTAAATGTCATAGGTGAATCTAGGACGAATGTCTACATTGTGGATGAGGTTGGACGCATCGAAACAGGTGTAACAGAACCGGGCCCTTACATTTCCGATGAGTCGTTGGGCAGATTTATGAAAAATTACGAGCGAATGTTGAGCCGTGCGCGGTTGGTTTACCTAGGAGGGTCTCTACCCCCCGGAGTGCCGCAAGATGCCTATAAAGATTTAATACTGCATTGTGAAGAGGCGAAGGTTCCGGTATTCATAGATGCTTCAGGCCCTGCGTTGACCGCCGCATTAGAAGCGCGTCCCATGGTTGTAAAATTCAATCACCGCTTTTTACTTTCCACCCTTGGCTACCCCATGGGCTCTCTTGATGATATCCTAAACTTTGTATCCAAAATTCATGACAACGGAATAGAATGGTCTGTGACCACCTATGGAACGGTGGGCAACATATTTTATACACCTCAAGGGATTTATCTTGTGGATATTGGCAGAGAGGAAAAAGAGCAAATGGTATCCCTTCTTGCCATCGATGATGCGCTAATGGCGGGATTGGCGGTGGCATTGCTCGAAGAAATGGATGTGGAACTAGCCGTTCGTTTTGCTCAGGCTTGCGCTTTAGAGGATACACTTCACGTTAGAAAGGGGATTCGTGGCAGAAGCATGGTTGAATCGCTGGTACCAAAAATCATGGTAGAAAAGTTGGCCTAAAGGGGTGTTTTGATGATAATTGGATGTCTTATGGATAGAGACCTGACATTGCTCGGTGAAGACGGATTCTGCGTTAGCATAGCGAATCAAGCAGGTATAATAGAATATATGATGGATGGATAATAATGCCTAAGATACTTTTCGTTTGTGCTGGCAATACCTGTAGAAGTCCGATGGCAGAAGCGCTAATGAAGAAAGCCTTGAAATTAAAGGGGATTGAAGGTTGGTCCCTTTCTTCAGCAGGACTTATGGCTATACCTGGCATTCCGGCTAGTGAAAACGCGAAAAAGGTGTTATTAGAGGAATACGGTTTGGATATTGAAGATCATTCTTCCAAAGCCATTGAACTTAGTTTGGTGGCAGAGCATGATTACGTAATTGCTATGACCTTAAGACATGCTCAATGGCTGGCATCGAGGTTTAATCAATATAAAAATAAGATTTATTTCATCGGAGAGTTGGTCTCAAAGGAGGCAAGAGATGCCATTGAGGAGTACTTAAATGCACAAGATCCCTACTCTACTTATTATATGAGGTTGTATGAGGAAAAGATAAAGCCTTACGAAATTGAAGACCCCTATGGTAGCGATATAGATGAATATAGAAAGGCTGCTCGGAAACTATGGCAATATTGCTGTCGCATCGCAGATCTCATAAAAGACGGCAATTTCCCCACAAAGTCTTAGCCGTTAGAAGCTAACATTTTCCGCTAAACAGCCGATTACAAACTGTAGGGGGTGTTGTAGAAATGCTGATAAGCGGAAACGAAGCGCAAATGACCTATAAAGTAAACCAAATTCGAACAGCCAGCAAAGACCAGTTGCTTCTTATGATCTACGATATAGGCATAAGTGCTACAAAAATAGCTAAGAATGCTGTCAAGGATGAAAATAACGAGATGGCCAATAAGGAACTACAGAGGGCGCAGGCAGCACTGCGAGAATTGATGAACGCCCTCGACGTAAGCGCTGGGGAGTGGGCAAATACATTGATGTCTTTGTACGAGTTTATGCATGAACAACTGGTCAAGGCCAATGTCAGCAAGGACCCGGATTTGATCGAAAGTGTTAAATTGATGCTCGAGGAATTGCGTGCAGTTTGGCAGGAGGCAATTGAAAAAAGTCGCGTAGAGAGCTTCGCCCAAGAGGAAATGGATCATGGCGAAGTTAGGCCGCAGGGGGGTTTTGATTTTGCAGGTTAATGTTGACAATATCAAGGGTCTTGCCGAAAAGGAACAAAAGGTATACCGTGATTTAATATCTTTGGTAGATGAGGAAATGGAGCATGCTCGTGCGGGCAATACTATGGCTTTAATGGATGTTTTAAAAAGAAAACAAGCCGTAATTTCTTGTCAAGAAGCCCTGCAGGATAAATGGCTAGAATTTGCAGCTTCAATGGGCATCAGTTCTTCCCGGGAGACCGTAGAATTTTGGGATGCCCTTGCAGCTAGATTGGGCAAAGAAGGCTCTAAGGACGTTATTGAAAAGATAATCGAAATTAGAAAAATGGCTGCGGAGATATTGGAGAAGGAATATGAGGTCCAAAAAGAACTTGAAAGTCACCTAGCGAAACTGCGATCAAATTTATTGAAGCTGAACGATGGCATGCGAGCATTTAAAGCCTATATGAGTTAAAATGCTACGCAGGTTAGAGAATAGGATAAATAAAACAGGAAGTGATTGAGGTCTGAGGCGAGTAGTTTCGTTTTTATGCATAATAATGGTTATCTTATACACCCCCATAATGACATATGCCCAAGAGGACGACTCTAAAGAGATTGCTTTAGGTCGCAAAGTTGCCGAGCAGGTAGAAAGGACCTGGGAAAGGGTTACAGATCCGACGATAACGGCGAGGCTAAATATGATCTTGACCCACTTTAGGCCCCATTTAGATCGTGACCTACCCTATGAGGTTAGAGCGATAAAGGATGACGAGATTCCTAATGCCTTTTCTCTTCCGGGTGGAATAGTTTACTTTACTACTGGCATGATTCAGCTTGCCGAAAGCGATTCGGAATTGGCAGGGGTCATGGCCCATGAGCTTGCCCATACCGAAAAAAAACATGTAATGATACAGGTAGCCAGAAATCAGAAGCTCTCGCTTTTGGGCTTGGGAATCATAGTGGCTACGGGGGGACAAGCTGCTGCCGTCCTTTTGACAAATGTTGCACAGGTAGCGATAATGAATTCTTACAGTCGCGATCTGGAGGAAGAAGCCGATATGGTGGGATTGGACCTCCTAATAAAGGCTGGTTATCCGCCATCGGCGATGATCACATTACTGGAGCGTCTTGCGGAAGAGGAACTTAAAAGGCCGTACTTTGAGCCCGGAATTTACCAGAGCCACCCTAAATTGAAGGATAGAATAGCTTACCTAAAAAGCACAATAATGACAAAGGGATTGGCCCTAAATCGCAAGGAAGTGCTGGGCCTGCTAAGAGTTGAGGTTACCGAGGAGGACAATTTTTGCCTTCTTGCTATAGACGAGGAAGTTATATTGAAGTTAAAGAGCAACCCAGATACGGTTGCTGTATTAACCCATATGGCGGCAGGACTCAATAAGGCTTTAAAGTTGGAACTTGAGCCTTATGAGGTAAGGATAATAAACGTTGGAGAAGAATCCTTTTTCTGCGTTGGACCTGATAGGATCATTTCTCAAAAAGATTTACCCGCAGGAGCTCCCTCCCTTGAGGAAATTCGAGATAAAATATTATTGGCCCTCGAAAAGGCAAGACAGAAACATACCTTTACGAATTTTATCCGCTGAGGTAAGTTGTAAAAAATATGATGTAGAATGAAATAAGGTTTGAGGATTTCTTAAGGAGGCCTCTAAATGTACATATCCTTGTATAGAAAATACCGACCTGGTCGTTTTGGCGATGTGGTTGGGCAAGATGGCATTGTGAGGATCTTGAGGAACTCCTTGAGGTTGGGGAAAGTGGGACATGCCCTTTTGTTTTCCGGTCCCAGGGGTTGCGGCAAGACGACCGTGGCCAGGATATTTGCGAAAGCGTTAAACTGCCCGAATTCAGCAGGTGGAGAGCCTTGCGATAACTGTGACGTATGTGATTCCATCTCTTTGGGAGAATGTCTTGATGTGATAGAGATTGACGGAGCTTCCAACAGAGGCATAGAGGAAATAAGAAACCTTAAGGCTCAGGTTGGACTAGCCTCCTTCTCTCTCCCCTACAAAGTATACATCATCGATGAAGTTCACATGCTTACTGATGCGGCTTTCAATGCTCTTTTGAAGACATTAGAAGAGCCGCCCAACCGAGTCGTCTTCATATTAGCCACTACCCAACCGGATAAGGTTCCACTCACCATTAGATCTCGCTGCCTTCGCTTTTATTTCAATAAGCTATCCGGCTTTGATATCGCAAAAAGATTGCGTCATGTAGCCGAAATGGAAGGTTTCGATTTCGAGGAAGAAGCCCTATGGGAGTTGGCAAGACAAGCAGACGGGTCGCTGCGCGACGCTTTGACTCTGACCGAGCAGGCTTTAGCCCTACAAGATGGCAAGCTTTCTTTGGACTCGGTAGCGTTTCTTTTAGGCGGCAGCAGGAGCGAAATGGAGAACGTAATACGACTCATGATAAAGGACCCCTCGCAAGGATTTCTGCAAATGAAAAACATTTTAAAGAAGGGGTTAGCGATAGAGAGACTTCTTGAAATTTCCTTTTCCATCTTTCGAGACATGTGGATGTACAAGACCTTTGGAATGGATTTAATCGAAAAACTCGAGTTGTCAGAAAGGGAAATTGGATTTTTAAAAAATGAAGCCCCCCTTTGGGACGATTCGGTTTTATTTTCAGCTATGAAATTGTGCGCTGAACTAAGCCTTCAGGCAAGGTTGGGCGTTAAAGAAGATATCCTTTCCAGCTTGTTTTTCGTGCATGTAGGAAAAACAAAGGACCTATCTGTGATTGAAGCAGGCAAAACCTCGGATCTAGTTAGTGTAAGCACCAAGGGAGCCGAAGTTGTTGTCCAGAGCGGGAGCAAAGATCAAGTGCGGGAAGACATATCTGAACCGTGGCAGAAAGTTATGAAAAAGACGGCGGAGGAAATGTTGCCCCTTTACTGTGCTCTAATACCCTCAAGGGTCGAATACGACGAAAATACGGTGTTGATCGAAATTTCGATGGAACGCAATTTCGATTTTAATCTGTTGAAGTTGCCAAGAAACTTGGCGTATCTATACGATTCAATAAAACAAAATATTATATATACTGATGAACTAGTGATAAAAAGTGGCGATGAGGAAGCAAAATATCCTACAGACCTGGCATTAGAACAAATGGAGCCGGAAGTGGAGGAATTTTTACAAGAGGAATTGCCGCATCCATTGGAAGACGAAGAAAGACAAATTCTAGAAAGCTCAAATGCTGTAGTCACATCTGCCGAGGATCATAAGGCAAGAGAAGATGACGAGGCCCTCCAAAGGATTGCCATGTATCTTAATGGAGATGTTTTGATGTATAAAAAGTGGGACGAAGAAGAAAGTGCAGAAGAAGACGGAGGCGTTGAGATTGAATGATCGATTTGTTCATTTACATGTTCATACGGAGTACAGCCTCTTAGACGGTGCAATAAGGATCAAGGACTTGGTCTCCAGAACAAAGGAATGGGGCATGGACGCTGTAGCGATCACGGACCACGGGGTGATGTTCGGAGCCATCGAGTTTTATTATGAATGCGAAAAAGAGGGCATTAAACCCATAATTGGTTGTGAAGTGTATGTTGACCCCAAGGGGCATACCAGGCGTGAAGGTCAGGGAGGAAACTACCACCTCTTACTTTTGGCGCAAGACAATGATGGTTACAAAAATTTGGTGAAATTGGTCTCAGTGGCTAATATAGAAGGCTTTTACTACAGACCCCGAGTGGACTACGATTTGCTTGCCAGATACTCCAAGGGGTTAATTGCCTCGTCAGCCTGTCTTGCCGGTGAAATTCCTTCGCTTATTTTGGAAAATAGATATGATGAGGCGAAGGAGAAAGCCTTGATTTATCGCGATATATTTGGCGAAGACAATTTCTATCTTGAGATAATGTCCAATGGCATGCGGGAACAGGCCACAGTCAACAAATCCTTGATCGAGCTTTCTCGGGAAACAAACATACCACTACTTGCTACTAACGATGCTCACTATTTGGAAAGCGCTGATGCCGAATGGCATGAAATATTACTCTGCGTGCAAACTAACTCTACTGTTAATTCCAAGAACAGGTTCCAGTTTGGTTCCAAAGAATTCTACCTTCGCTCGCCTCAAGAAATGTGGCAAATATTTGGCAGTGAGTTGCCCGATGCCTTAAAAAATTCGATTGATATAGCAGAAAGATGTAATGTTAAAATCGAGTTTGGACATTATATGTTACCCGAGTATAAGGTCCCTGAGGGAGAGACGCTAGAAAGTTATTTGGCCTTAAAGGCCAGGGAGGGTTTGAATAGACGTTTCAATGGCAGGAGTGTTCCCTTAGAGTATGAAAAACGGATGGGATATGAACTCAACGTAATAACTCAGATGGGGTTTGCCGGATACTTCTTGATAGTCCAAGATTTCATCAATGCTGCTAAGTCCAAGGGGATACCTGTAGGGCCGGGCAGAGGTTCCGCGGCAGGATCTTTGGTGGCCTACGCTTTAAGGATAACGGAAATCGACCCAATCAAATATAATCTTTTGTTTGAGCGTTTTTTAAACCCTGAACGGATTAGCATGCCTGATATAGATACGGATATATCCGATAAGCGTCGCGACGAAGTGATCGATTATGTAGTTGAAAAATATGGTCGGGACAAGGTAGCTCAGATAATAACATTCGATAGAATGAAAAGCAGAGCTGCCGTTAGAGACGTGGGTAGAGCCTTAGACATGCCTTACCCAGAGGTCGACAAGGTGGCAAAATTGATCCCTTTTAATGTTTCTTCGATAGAGGAAGCTTTGGAATTATCACATGAATTGCGAGCAATTTACGATGGAGACAGCGAGGTTAAACGGTTATTGAATTTCGCCAGTCATATCGAGGGAATTGCCCGTCACTGTTCGCAACACGCTGCAGGTGTTGTAATATCACCTGAACCCTTAGTAAATATTGTACCTCTCAAGGCGATTAACGGATCGCAAATAGTGACGCAATACTCCATGGATCCATTGGAAAAACTTGGACTCGTCAAGATGGATTTTTTGGGCTTAAGGACCTTGTCCATGATGGAAGAGACTTTGAGCAATATCTCTAGAAACGGCAAAAAGACGCCCGATATTACCAGGTTGCCCATGGATGACAAGCTCACCTTTGAGATGCTTAAAAAGGGCGATACCATGGGGGTATTCCAACTTGAATCTTCTGGCATGAGACAGCTTTTGAAGAAGTTAAGCCCTGACTCTTTCCAAGACATAATAGCTGTTTTGGCACTTTATAGGCCTGGCCCCCTGGGTAGCGGTATGGTGGACCAATACATAGAAAGAAAGCGTGGAAGGTCCCCTGTAACATATCCTCATCCTGCATTGGAAGACGTGCTCAAAGAGACCTATGGCATCATTCTCTATCAAGAACAGGTCATGCAAATTGCGGCAGAATTAGCAGGCTACAGCTTAGGGCAAGCAGACATCCTTCGCAGGGCAATGGGAAAGAAAAAGGTTGAGGAGATGGAAGAACAAAGGAAAGTCTTCTTAAAGGGGTGTCTGTCAAATAGCGTGAGCGCGGAGAAGGCTAACGAGATATTTGATCTAATTGAATATTTTGCTGGTTATGGCTTCAATAAATCGCACAGTGCTGCGTATGCCATGATAAGCTATCAAACTGCATATCTCAAAGCACATTACCCAGTAGAATTTTTGGCTGCTTTCCTATCAAGCCACATAGGCGCAAAAAAGGAGATTCTTGCCCGATACGTAAGAAACGTCAGGGCTGCTGGAATTAAAGTCCTTCCGCCTGATGTAAACGAGTCCGAGGCCGGCTTTACAGCTGTTGGAAGCGTCATAAGATTCGGCTTAACTGCCGTTGCTAAGGCGGGTTCCGGTGCCGTAGAGGCTATTTTGAAAGCAAGAGAAGAAGGAGGACCTTTCAAATCCCTATGGGACTTTGTATCTAGGATAGATTTGAGGGCCGTAAATAGATCAGTCATTGAAAGTCTAATAGGAGTCGGAGCCTTCGATGGCTTGCATAACAACCGACGTCAAATTTTAGAGTCTCTCCCCATTTTGTTGGAGATGCGTGCTCGTCAAGAAGAGGACAAATATCAACAAAGGTTATTTAGTCTCGAAGCAGATGGATTCTTTAGCGAAGAGCCGGCGTTAGTCGAAGTGGAAGATTTCGAATTTCGCCAAAAGCTTGAATTGGAAAAGGCGGCAGTCGGGTTGTACATATCGGGTCATCCCTTCGAAGCCTATGAGACAAGAGTGCGCAAATACGCTTTTTGTACCCCCTCTGAGCTAGTATACTGGTGTTCTAAAAAGTCACCTTTAATAGGTGGCATTGTTACCGAAGTAACTGAAAGATATACCAAAAAAGGCGACCTTATGGGAATCGTTGAGATAGAAGACTTGGAAGCTAAATTGGAAATCGTTTGTTTTCCCAGGATTTGGAGCAAGGTCAAAGCATTTTGTCAAATGGGCAATGTCATCCTAGTAACGGGTCGTTTGGAGGAAAGAGGAGGCTTGACCGTGATTGCTGAAGACATTGTTTCCTTGGAGATCGCCGAAAGTGAGAACCACCAGATCTTTAGGTTGCGTATTCCCTTTCATCTCTGCAACGAAACGGTTTTGAGGGATTTGCTCAGGACTTGCAAAAGCTATCCAGGAAAGGACCAGGTCCTCGTAGAAGTGTATAATGATAAATTTTCAGCATTCATTTTGTTAAACGGCACTTTGGTGAACACGAGCGATGATTTGATCGAGAAGATTGAGGATAGGATCGGAAGTTTTCTTGAAATCGCGGTTTAGGCTTGAGCCTCACTTTTGAGGCATAGCTTCGCCGTAGATTTTAGGTTTCACGGAGATCATGTGCTAAGTTTGATTTTTTTTGGAGTGATGGATATGAGAAGAGCTAAGATAGTATGTACGTTAGGTCCTGCCTGTAGCGATCGCATGATCCTTAAACTACTGGCTCAAGAAGGCATGGATGTTGCCAGATTAAATTTCAGCCATGGCACATATGAACAACACGGTAAAAACTTAAATTCTGTAAGGGATATAGAAAGCAAATTGGGACGACCCATAGCTACCATGTTAGATACCAAAGGTCCAGAGATAAGAACAGGTTCCCTCGCAGATCACGAACCAGTGATGCTTCATGAGGGCGAGGCTCTTATCTTAACCCCAGAACCCATCGAGGGTGATAAAACTAAGATTTCAATAAGCTACGAGGAGCTACACAAGGATGTTTGGCCAGGGGTAAACATATATGTTGACGATGGTGCTATAGCTCTCGTGGTTGAGGAAGTAAGAGGTCAGGATATAGTATGTAGAGTAGTTGTTGGGGGAGAATTGGGTGAGCATAAGGGAATTAACGTGCCCGATGTAAATCTTTCTGTTCCTCCCTTGACTCAGAAGGATATCGAGGACATCAAGTGGGGTCTCGATCATGAGATGGAATATGTTGCCGTTTCCTTCGTGCGCACCAAAGATGAGATCATCAGTGTAAGACGAATTATAGAGGAACTGAACGGCGATATTAAAATAATCGCCAAAATTGAAACTAAGCAAGCTGTGATAAATTTGGATGAAATCATTTCTATTGTAGACGGAATGATGGTGGCGAGGGGAGACTTAGGAGTGGAGATGCCAATCGAAGAGGTCCCCTTAGCACAAAAAAGAATGATAGATCTTTGCAGGTATCACGGGAAGCCAGTAATAGTAGCTACGCAGATGCTCGAATCGATGATTAGAAATCCAAGACCTACAAGGGCGGAGGCAAGCGATGTTGCCAATGCGGTTTTGGACGGTGCTGATGCCGTGATGTTGTCTGGTGAGACGGCAATAGGGAAATATCCCGTGCTGGCTGTTCGAACCATGAGAGCTATCGTGGAGCGCGTCGAACGAGAATTTCGTACCTGGCAGAGGCCTGCTACAATTCCCATTAAAGCAAAAGGTGTTCCAGATGCGGTGAGCCATGCGGCAGTTTCGATTGCAGAGGAGATGAATGCTGGAGCTATCCTTTCTCTTACTAGCAGCGGAAGTACGGCGAGAATGGTGAGCAAATACAGGCCTTTATCACCCATAATCGCGGCTACAACAAAGATCAAGACCTATCGAGAACTGGCCTTGGTTTGGGGCGTGACTCCGATGCTTCAGCCTGAGATCCCGGTAACTGACGAAGCGGTAGATAAGGCCTTGTCATCGGTCAGAGAAAGGGGTCTCCTACAAGAAGGCGAATTGGCAGTTATAACTGCAGGCGTGCCGATGGGAATTCCAGGTACAACTAATATGATAGAAGTTCATCCTGTCAGCAAGATATTGGCTAGAGGGTTGTCCTTGATTAAAAAAGAAGCCTCGGGCGTTGTTTGTAAGGCCTTAGATTCCGATACGGCCATTGCTACCATGAAGGATGGTTATATATTGGTGGTACGACAGACCGATAAGTCTTACTTACCCGCGATGAGAAAGGCTCAAGCCATCATTGCAGAAGAAGGCGGTCTTACCAGTCATGCGGCCATAGTAGCCTTAGAATTAGGTATTCCCTGTATCGTAAGTGCCGAAGGAGCAACAAGCGTTTTGGAAAACGGCATGGTGGTAACCGTTGATGGTGCAAGGGGCGTTGTATACCAAGGAAACGTAAAGCTCCACTAAGGGCGGTTTTGTTATTTAAAGGAGAAGCAATGAAGTGAATGCGGAATTTGCCCATGACAAAAAAAGCGGTATAATTTCTCGCGATTGTGATTCTTGTCTTCGCGAACCTTTAGTCTCTTGTGATTGGCGACGGATAGACGAGGACATAATGAGGCTGTTTGGCAAAAGCACTGATGTTTCCTCTTTGTTGCGTAGTGCTGTGATAGTCCCATTGTTGCAGATATCGGACAAACTGGCTGTCTTGCTAGTTGAAAAGAGGAAGGACCTTCCCAAACACGGTGGACAGGTTGCCTTTCCGGGAGGAAGGAAAGAACCTTACGATGTTGGGCCAGTGGATACAGCGTTGAGGGAGTTTGCTGAGGAAACTGGATTGCCTTCCGATGTGGTTTGTGTAATGGGCATGTTGGAGCCTGAAGTGACTTATACCACCGGTTACGTTATTGTTCCCATAGTAGGCTTCATAAAAAATGCCGACATATTAAAACAAGTCAGAGTCGATACTAACGAGATAACAAGAATTATCCTTTTCTTTCTGGATGAAGCAAACAGGCAGGACTTCAAAGCAGAAACGCTTACATTAAGTAGCGGGATATCGTTGTTGTACCCGGAATACGAACTGAAAGGCGGGCTTAGGATATGGGGAGCAACGGCTCGCATTTTACTAAAGATACTTGCTTACGCGGAGGATTTTTTCAAGGAGCACTAGGGAGTAAATGGCCTTGATAGGGGCACATGTGTCGATTCGCGGAGGGCTTCATCGGGCGATCGAAAGAGGAGAAAGCTTATCCTGCGAAGCAATACAGATATTTACTAAAAATCAGTTACAGTGGAAGTCGCCACCGCTTAAATTAGAGCATAGCATCGTGTTTTACAAAAAATGGCAAGAAAGCTACGTGAAAGATATAGTAGCGCATGCTTCCTATCTAATTAATCTAGCTTCGGAAGGCGACTTAAGATTTAAGAGTATATCGGCTGCAGTTGATGAGGTGTCAAGGTGTAGAGAATTGGGAATAGGTTGTCTCGTCTTGCATCCCGGCTCTCATGGTGGAGTTGGCCTTGAAAAGGGATTAATGCGCATGGCTGATGCATTGAAGGAAATACTGGCGAGAACAGATGATGCAAAAACTAAAATATTACTCGAAACTACAGCTGGTGAGGGATTCTCTTTAGGAGGGGATTTATCTCATTTTGGAGCTTTGCTCGAGCTGTTGGATGGCAATTCAAGGATTGGCGTTTGCCTTGATACTTGTCATTTGTTTGCGAGCGGATATGAGCTGGCACCTCGTGAAAGTTACGAGCGTTTTCTTTCAATAGTTGATAAATACGTAGGTATTGATAGGGTCGGATGTTGGCATCTAAACGATAGTCATTATGATAGGGGGAGCAAAAAAGACAGGCATGCCCACATAGGAGAGGGTCGTATCGGCATCGATGCCTTTGCCCACATACTTACGGATGAACGATGGAAGCATGTGCCGTGCATTTTAGAAACGCCTAAAGACGGACATGGCGACGAGGGCAATTTGTCCATATTAAGAAAACTCAGAGGTTATTGACAAGACCGAAGGGAGACAGAAATGGGGCGTAATCCCAAACTGAGGATACGATTAAGCAAGGTTCAAGACAATGCTTCAAAGGTTGTCGATCTATGTAAGGGCTCAAAAATAGAGGTAGGCGGGGTGGCAAAGGGGGTATGCGGAAACGTCAGCGTTGCAAGGGCGATGGTGGATGGTGGATGTTCCTTTTTGGCAGATAGTCGAATACAAAACATCATAAACCTCAAAAAAGAGAATCTTAATATCCCTTTTATGCTCCTTCGTTTACCTATGCCAAGCGAGATTGACGAAATCGTTTCTTTGGTCAACTTTAGTTTGGTTTCTATGACCGAAGTGGTCAAGTTGATTGACGAAGCCTGTCGGATCCAAAATTTCTACCATGACGTGATCGTCATGGTAGACGTAGGAGATTTACGTGAAGGCATATGGCCTTCTGAATCAGAGATTGAAAATATGGCAAAGACCTTAAAGGGGTGTCAAAGAGTTCGTTGCATGGGCGTAGGGACCAATGTTGGGTGCTTTGGCGGAGTTTTGCCGTCACCGGAAAATTTGGATAAATTGGTACAAGTTGGGCGCGAGCTCGAAGAACTTTTAGGTTACAAGTTGGAAATTTATTCAGGAGGGGGCACCTCATCGCTTGCGTTAGTTGAAAAGGGCATCATGCCTTTGGGGATTAATCAACTTAGGGTTGGAGAAGCAATTTTGCTTGGAAGCGATGTAACTGGAAGAAGATCGATTCCTTACTTACATCGAGATACCATGGTATTAGAGGCGGAGGTCATAGAACTTGGGCGAAAACCGAGCGTTCCCATTGGAGCGGTCGGGGCGGATGCTTTTGGCAACGTTCCCACATTTGTGGACAAGGGAGTGAGGCTTCGGGGTATTTTGGCCATTGGCAAGCAAGATGTCAGGCTCAAAGGAATATCGCCTCTGCAGGAAGGCGTTTATGTGCTTGGTGCATCAAGCGATCACTTAATTTTAGATCTCGAAGAACTAGCTGGTGAAATCACGATAGGCAGCACCATAAGTTTTAAGGTCGATTATGGGGCAATGCTTGCTGCCACTACGTCACCTTATGTGAAAGTGGTGATAGAGGAGCGATGATTAAGTTCCTTTCAGTGCGCGATCTCTTGGATATACTGATCATAGCTTTTTTGATCTATAGGATACTGTTGCTATTGATGGATACAAGGGCAATGCAGCTGGTCAAGGGGCTGCTCCTTATAGGTTTGGTGAGCGTGTTAGCGCGAGCGCTTCGCTTTGAAGTTTTGTCGTGGATGTTGGGCAAGTTCCTGGGTGTTTTGTTCATAGCCATTCCAATAGTTTTTCAACCTGAATTGCGGCGTATGTTGGAAGAAATTGGCAAGGGAAGCATATGGCGGCGAACGATTTCTCGGGAGAAGGCTCAATCGTTGGCAGATGAGGTTTTAAGGGCGCTCATGTATCTTCAGTCACAAAAGATAGGGGCACTGCTGGTCCTGCAAAGAAGCACGGGCCTCAAGGATATATGGCAATCAGCAGTAAAGCTTGACGCCGAGATTTCCCAAGAAGCCCTGGTATCCATATTTTGGCCGGGAAACCCGTTGCATGATGGAGCAGCTATTTTGGACAAGGAACGCATTATAGCTGCATCGTGTTTTTTGCCCTTGAGCGATAACCCGGACATCTCTAGGTGGCTTGGCACGAGACATAGAGCTGCACTTGGCATAACAGAAGTTTCAGACGCCATATCTTTAGTCGTTTCGGAGGAGAGGGGAGAGGTCTCCTTCGCCATTCGCGGACATTTGTCCAGGGGGCTTAAGGAAACTCAACTGCGTCAGCTGCTTTCACATTACTTTCTTTCCGAAGATAAACCGAAGACATTGTGGGAGAGGATTAGGATGGCCCTTATTTCATTTCGCTCTGGGGGTGTAGACGATGATGAAACGATTCGATGAGCTGTTTTCCTCCAGAGCGTTTTTGAAGGTTGTTTCCCTCGTTTTGGCGTTTTTGCTATGGTTTTACGTTACAGGAGGAAGCGATACGGATATAGTTAGGTCTTACAGATTGGCATTACAGCTTCGCAATGTTCCGAGCGGGGTGGTAATCCAGCGCGTTCCAAAGGATATAGAAGTTCAAGTGGCGGCAAATAGATTTTTGGCTTCGAATATAATCCCTGAAAAAGATATCGTCTGTTACGTAGATCTTCAGGGGTTAGAGCCAGGGCGTCATACGCTTCCTGTCAAAGTTTCCTTGTCTGCGGGCTTGAAGTTGATATCGCTAAATCCCTCAATGGTCGAGCTACGATTGGACAGGACCGTGGAAAAATCCATCTCAGTAGTGCCAGAGTTGCCTCAAATAATGGACGGTTATGTGGTCCGAAGTATCGCCCTTTTCCCTTCCGAAGTGATAGTGCGTGGGTCCGAAAGTGATATAGAAAAGATAACTAAAGCTGTTGTAACACCTACACTCGCCGATTTGCTTTCAAAGGAAAAAAGAAGTTTTGACGTCATACTGGAGCCTCGGGGACACGATTGGTCCAGTGTTACTGTGTTACCTGACAAGATCAATTTGGAAGCAGAAGTTGATATTGTTAAAATAAAAAAGGAAATTCCTGTTATTGTACCCATCGAAGGCGAGCCCCATCCCGATTATCTTGTGACCTCTATAGTCACTACTCCTGGCACAGTGATACTAGAAGGCCCAAAATTAACACTTGATGAAATTAAAGCCATTACCACAAAACCCTTGGATATCAAAGGAATAACCAATAACATAGAAGTACAACTTCCCATTTCGGTTCCTAAGAACGTTACTTTGTTGGGAGAGACCAATGTGACGGTTAGGGTTAGCTTAAAGCAAAAAATTGCTACCATGAAGTACGAAAATTTAAGGATAGAAGTAAGGGGCAGAGGTATTTACAAAGAATGGGAAATATCACCCAGCCAGGCCAACGTCGTTATCACAGGTCCTCCTTCGCTCATTGCCTCGCTTGAAGGAAAGGATCCCGCGGTCGCTGTTTATGTCGATATCACAAACATAGTTTCTAGAAGGTTGTCCATACCTGTTAATGTGGAAATTAAGGTTAAAGGCATTGAAGTGATGTCTATAGATCCCGAAAGAGTTACTTTTACTGTTGTAGAATAAATAATAAACATAGTAAAATAGCGAAATTTAACAAAATAGGAGTGAACTTCCGATGGACAAAAAGATTCGCTGTTTATTTGGAACAGATGGAGTGAGAGATGTAGCCAATAAGGGAGTCATGATTCCAGAGATGGTTTTGCGTTTGGCGAGAGCATATGCTCTTTTCTTGGCAGAACGAGGAATGCCGAGACCTAAAATTGCGATAGGGATGGACACGAGGCTTTCTTGCCAAATGTTACAATCCGCTCTTGAGGCAGGTTTCATGTCTGCCGGAACTGATGTCTTGATTTTAGGAGTTATTCCCACTGCGGGAGTTAGCTTTGCAGTACGACATTATAACACGGCAGGGGGTGTGGTAATAAGCGCGTCTCATAATCCAGCCGAGTATAACGGAATTAAATTTTTTGATCGCAATGGAGTTAAGTTGAGCGATGACGATGAAGCATCCATTGAAGAGTATCTGGGAGACTCCATGTTGGATGAATGGAGACCCACCGGTGCATCTATAGGGCATGTCGTTGAAGTAAGTGACGCGGTGGATAGTTATGCAAAGCACATGCTTACCAAAGCTAGTTCATTGTCTTTATCTCGATATAAAGTGGTTGTTGATTGTGCTAATGGCGCTGTAATTGAGCCGGCACGTTTGGTTTTTTCGGCCCTAAAACCTAAGGAACTATTTTTTTTGGGAGACGAACCAAATGGTCTAAACATCAACGAAGGCGTCGGAGTAATGTGCATCGATACGGCAAGGGAAGCTGTCTTGAGGCAGGAGGCAGATTTCGGCGTTGTCTTTGACGGAGATGGCGATAGAGTTTTGTTCGTAGATGGCAAAGGTCGCGTTATAGATGGAGATATGATAATTTGGGTTTTGGCGAGATGGCTTTGCAAAAGGGGAGCCCTGGGAGATGGGGTCGTCGTAACTGTCATGAGCAACATGGCTTTGGAAGAGCATCTAAAAGAGGAGGGCATAGCCGTTCATCGTTGCTCCGTGGGTGATCGCTATGTTTACGAAACGATGCAAAAAACGAATTCCTTGCTTGGAGGAGAGCAATCGGGTCACATAATAATCAAAAATCACGTACAGACGGGCGATGGCCTGTGTACCGCGTTGATGTTTCTCATGGCTTGCGATGAACTCGGGTTAAAAATGGACGAACTCTTCGATGAATTTTCTCCCTATCCTCAATTTTTACAAAACGTTAAAGTCCGTAACAAGGAAAAAATCCTATCACATCCTGGCTTTTTAAAATGTCTTAAAAAGTGCGAGGAAAGGATAAGAGAAAATGGGCGCATCTTTGTCAGACCCTCGGGGACGGAGCCATTGGTGAGAATTTTACTTGAGGCTAAAGATATGGATTTGAAATCGATAGCTCGAGAATTGGCTTTGCAAATTCAGATAATAGATGAAGAGCTCAAAAATACAATTACATGAGGGAGGTATCTTTTCATGTCCGAGGTTCGTAAATGTCTATTTCCTGTAGCCGGCCTTGGAACTCGCTTTTTGCCAGTTACTAAGGAGATACCAAAAGAAATGCTGCCGCTAATTGATAAACCTGTGATTCATTACGGGGTCGAAGAAGCTGTAGCCTCCGGATGCAGGCAAATAATATTCATAACAGGAAGAGGCAAAAGGGCCCTGGAAGATTATTTCGATAGGTCTTACGAGTTAGAGCAGTTCTTGAAGGAGCGCAACAAGGAAGATCTCTACAATTTAATTTTGTCAATAAGTTCTTTGGCTGACTTTGCTTATGTTAGACAACCGGAACCCCTGGGATTGGGACATGCCATACTTTGCGCGGAACCTTTTTGCAGCGAGCCCTTCGCCGTTATATTGACTGACGATGTTATTATATCCTCAAAACCCGTCCTAAGGCAGCTCCTAGATGTCCGCGAGAAACTGGGGGGCTCAGTGATAGCTTTGGAAAGGGTTCCCCATGAAGAAACTGAAAGATATGGCATTGTCGATGCTCGTTTGTATTCGGACAATGTGTATCAAATTAACGATTTAGTAGAAAAGCCAAGCAAAGATAAGGCACCTAGCGATTTGGCCATTATTGGAAGATACATCCTGTCTCCCACCATCTTTGCTCATATTAGAAACATCGATAGAGGAGAGGGAGGGGAATATCAACTTACAGATGCATTAAGAAGTTTAGCGAGAGAAGAACCACTGTGGGGAGTAGTGTATGACGGAGATCGCCTGGATTGCGGTACTAAAATGGGATGGTTTAAATCGATTATAAAGAGGGGGCTTCAAGACCCGGAATTGAAAGAAGTGGTTCTTGAAGTTTTGCGGGAAGAAGAATATAAAGAATAAATGAGTTTTTTGTAGCCTAGTTTACGGCTTCTTAATATAATATTTTTAAAAGTGTAAGATATTAAAGCAATTTTCCTATCATCTTCCTTGGTGATTGTTGCGAAAACGGCTGGTCATTAAAACATAAATGTACATGGCGACAGGTATCAAAGGAGCTATGGCTATGTAAAAGGGGGCGAAGACCAGCAGGACCAAAAAACTTAAAACCATCATTAAGAAGAATAGAACCCAAAAGATGCTTCTTAAGAATTTTGCTTCTTTCTTCTGCGCAAATATGGCGATGACCGACGAAGCGAGTGTTAGTATTATAATAATGTAACAAAAAAGCTTTACATTACTTTTTATCGCACTCATGGCATAATCCATAGAGGTAAACCTGCATGTTCCGTGCTCTGTATTTACTCAGGCGTTTTAATGTGTCTCTTTCTTCTTGCGACATATCAATGTCTTCAAGCAATCCGCACCTTTGGCAAAAAAAGTGGGCATGTGTCTCCGGAGTGGGATCAAAGTGGGTTTTTTTATCGTCTATCGTGAGTATCTGTAAGAAGCCCATCTCTGCTAGCAATTGCACTGTGCTATAAATAGTAGCAAAAGATATGGCGGGGTGACTTTTTTGTAGCTCGCTATAAAGTTGTTCTGCCGTAGGGTGATCCTTTCGCCCACACAACTTTTCTATAATAGCCTTTCGTTGGCCAGTCAATTTATATCCCCTTGATTTAAGTTTTTCTAAGACTTCATCAATACTCCACATTTTCCATACCCCCCCAGCTTGTTACTTAATTTATAACTATTTAAAGGTAATTTTGCAAGAGAAATATTTCCCTTCGGTCGAACAGAAAAATGAGATCGCATTCTTGGATTTGATCTGGACAAGATGTCAATATTTCATGTATAATTCAACTTGCCTTACGATGGGGTGTAGCCAAGCTGGCAAGGCAGCGGACTTTGGATCCGCGATTCGCAGGTTCGAATCCTGCCACCCCAGCCATATATGTGGTATATAAATGGGGGGAGGAATGGCTCCCCCCACTTTATTGCATTGGGAGGATTAAAAAATGAAATCTGAATGGGGAGCATTGATTCTTGCCGCTGGTAAGGGCACGAGGATGAAAAGCGCTACTGCAAAGGTGATGCAACCCATTTTATGCGAGCCGATGCTTTTTTATCCTTTGAGGACTTTAAGTGAGTGTGAAGGTGTTTCTATAGGGGTGGTGGTGGGTTACGGAAAGCAGGAAGTTAGCGATTATTTGACGAAGGAATGGCCCCAAGTTACGATAATTGAGCAAAAGGAACAAAAGGGCACGGGAGATGCAGTTAAAGCGGGTTTTCACTTTTGGAAAGACTACAAATATATGTTAGTCCTTCCTGGAGATGTCCCTCTCATTACGAGCGAGTCGATCAAGCAACTAATGAGAATCCATCTTTTGTCCGATTCATCATTGAGTTTCATTAGTTTTAAAGTTGCAGATCCTGCCGGATATGGCAGAGTCATCAGGTCCGATTGCGGGATTCGAATAGTCGAAGAAAAGGACGCGACCGAGGATCAATTGGCAATCAACGAGGTGAACAGCGGAATTTATGCCTTTTCGACAGCTGCCTTAGAAAGATATATTAATGAGCTAAGATGTAAAAATGTACAGGGAGAGTATTACCTTACGGATTTAGTTGAACTTTTTCAGCAGTACAAAGAGCGAGTTGAGGTTTTATCCATGGACGGTGAAGATGAATTTTTAGGGGTCAATGACCCTTTGCAATTGGCCTACGCGACCAACCTGTTGAGAGACTTGCTCGTAAAACGCTGGATGGAAAAGGGAGTCAAATGTGCCGATCCTGAGACGGTGCGGATAGGTCCCCGGGTAGACTTCGAAGGTGAAGCCTATCTTGCTCCTTATGTGCAAATCTTTGGCGAGACTAGCGTTGGTGATCGCTGCAGTATTGGCAGTTTTTCTATATTAAAAGATAGCAAGCTCGAAAGCGGCGTTTCTGTTCATCCCCATGTCGTTATTGAAAGTTCTGTAGTTCGACAGAACGCCATCGTAGGGCCTTTCGCGTATTTGCGGGATGAGACGGAAATCGGCCCTAAGTCCTTTGCTGGAAAGTTCGTTGAAATTAAACACTCCAAAATTGGAAGCGGAAGTAAGGTTCCCCATTTATCCTACATAGGCGATGCCACGATTGGCGAGGACACCAACATAGGCGCTGGTACTATTACTTGTAATTACGATGGAAAGAGAAAGCATCCAACGAAAATAGGCAACCGCTGTTTCATTGGAAGCGATACAATGTTAGTAGCACCTGTCGAGCTCGATGACGATGCCACGACAGGGGCAGGTTCTGTAATTACTCAAAACGTTCCAATGGGAGCGCTTGCTTTGGCCAGGGCGCGGCAGCGAAACATTTTAGGATGGAAAAAGAGAAGGGAAAATATCAACAACAACGATAATGGGGGTCGGTCTTGATGATTGTTGAAGATAGAGAACTGAAAATTTTTTCAGGGCAGTCTCACCCGGAATTTGCGCAGAAAGTGTGCGAAAGCCTTTACATACCATTGGCAGCATCGAAGATCTATAGATTTTCCGATGGTGAAATAGGGATTTCTATAGAAGAAAGTGTTCGAGGTGCCGACGTATATGTTATACAATCGACATGTTATCCGGCTAATGAAAACCTCGTGGAGCTTTTAATATTTTTGGACGCCCTTAGGAGGGCTTCTGCTTATCAGATCAACGTAGTGATACCATATTTTGGATACGCCAGACAAGACAGGAAGACACGGGGTAGGGAACCCATAACGGCAAAGCTGGTAGCGAATTTGCTTGAAAAAGCTGGGGCTGACAGAGTTGTGTCAGCGGATCTTCACGCCGGGCAAATTCAAGGGTTTTTCGATATCCCTGTGGATCATCTCACGGCAGTTCCCTTGCTCGCCTCTTACTTTCAGGAAAAATTAAAGGACGAGATAGAAGCCAACAACTTAGTAGTCGTCTCACCGGATATAGGTGGAGTGGTGAGGGCGAGGAGGTTTGCCGAACCAATGCACACGGAATTAGCCATTGTAGATAAAAGAAGATCTTATGATATTGCAAATCATTGTGATGTCATGGAAATAATAGGACACGTCGAGGGGAAAGTAGTGATACTTATAGATGACATAATAGATACAGCCGGTACAGTTGTCAAAGCCGCTGAGGCGTTGTTTGAAAGGGGAGCGAAAAAGATTTATGCAGCCGCGACGCACGCAGTTTTATCTGGTCCGGCTATCGAAAGGTTAAAAAACTCTCCCATAGAAGAAGTGGTCTTGACCGACACTATCCCATTGCCCGAAGAGAAAATGTTGGATAAAATCACCTTGTTATCCATAGCTCCTCTCTTTGCTGAGGCCATAAGCAGAATTCATTCTAACGACTCTGTTAGCATATTGTTCCGATGAATAACTATCTACATTAATGAATGTAGAATTTGAGTTTCAATTACTATTATGATTTTGAGATGGTCCTTATTTTTATTGATTAAGATCGCTGTGCCGATGGCATATCAATTGGGTCATAATTTTAATGTTTAGGGGGAATTTGATATGGCAGCTAGAAGCATTGAAATCAAATTAGAGCTTAGGAAAGAGACGGGGAAAAATAAGGCAAAGAAGTTGCGTAAAGAAGGATATTTACCGGCTATTTTTTACGGGCCGGGTTATAAGGAATCTATTCCCGTCATGGTTCGTATCGACGATGTATTGCCCTATTTACAATCCTCGCATTGGGGAACTTACGCCTTTAATGTTACCCTGCCTGATGGCAGGACGGAAACGGCCTTGATAAGAGATCTCCAAGTAGATCCCTTGAGCAGGGAAATTCTTCACGTGGATTTCTATCAACTTTTGAAGGGTCATAAGGTGCTTGTAGCAGTACCCGTAGTTTTGGAGAACAGAGATGACTGTATAGGGGTTAAAAAAGGCGGGGTTTTGGTTCAACCACTGTACGAGATTGAGATGGAAGTGTTACCTGGCGAGATACCCGATGGGATACATGTGGATGTCGCTGCGCTTGATATAGGCGATAGCGTTCGGATGTCCGATATTGAGCTACCTGAAAGTGCAGTTATCTCAATTGACCCTGAAGAGACTATAGTTCAGGTCGTTGAGCCAATCATTGAAGAGATCGAGGAAGCCGTTGAAGAAGAGGTTGAAGAAGAAATGGAAGTAGAGGTTATTGGCAAGAAGGGTGTCGTTGAAGAAGAGGAGGAAGAAGAGGAGGAATAGGAATTTAGAGTGGGCGTGCGACTTTGCGTTGGTCTTGGTAATCCCGGTGTAGAATATGCTATGACGAGGCACAATATCGGTTGGCTAGTCGTAGATTCCTTGCTAGAGAAATTAAAAAGCGGCGCTAGCTATGAATATCGCTATAGAGGCATGATTTGGGGGCCTTTCGACGTAGAGGATGAGAAGGTGTACTTGTTGAAGCCCTTGACATTTATGAATTTGAGTGGTCGTTCTGTTGCTCAGGTGGCAAGGGAGCTGGAGGTGGGCATTTCAGATATATTGATCATTTATGACGATGTAGACTTGCCCTTTGGCAAACTCCGACTTCGAGCCAAGGGAAGCGCCGGCGGACACAAAGGGATGGCTTCTGTAATCGCTGCCTTGGGCACCCTGGAGGTGCCGAGGCTTAGAGTTGGAATCGGGAAAGAAACGCCCGCCCAGGATTTGGTCGCCTTTGTTCTGTCTTCTTTCGATGAGGACGAAATGGAGTCTTTGCCCGAGATTCTTGAAAGAGCTGCCAAGGCGGTTCTTGCTTGGATTGTCTTGGATATCGAACGTGCCATTTCATATGTAAATAGTGGCCTTTAGGATGGGATGTTAACAGTGCAGGCATACATTGATAAAGTTTGGGATGTTGATCTCAAAAATTGGACAAGGGGTGATGCTCTCTACCTTCAGGCAAAGGGAGCGGCTAGAGCTTGGGTATGCAGGGATTGTACTGTTAAAAGCATAGTTGTATTTCCTGATAATGGGCAAGCCCTTGACTTTTACTTCGATTGGAAGGCCTTGTTTGGCGAAGAGGAGATCATTTATTTGCAAGAGTTGCCTTTATCGTCGGATAAGGTTGGACATTCTGCTTTGTGGGTAAACAGAGGAGAATCTTTTAGAAAATGGCGCGATGGTGATATAAAAAAGCTTTTGATCACGACTCCCGGTTCACTGATGACGCCCCTTTCTTTTGCCGAAGATAGCTTTAGCATAATGGTTGGAGAAACCATTGGCAGAGACAATCTGGCTCGATGGCTTCAAAACAGCGGCTACGAGGCTGTAGATTTGGTTTGGATCACTGGTCATTTTTCGGTCAGGGGGAGTTTGGTGGACTTATTTGATCCGCTCTACAAATATCCAATAAGGGTGGAGTTCTTTGACGATGAGGTAGCAAGCATTAGGGCTTTTGACACAGAAACCCAAAAAAGCGTGGCCCATCATCAAGAAATAGAGATACACCGCATTTTTGGGAGCAAGCCGGCATTTCCATTCGATATGCTCCCAGAGGATTGCAGGATAATCCTTTTTGAACCCAAAGAATTAGAATCGCAGGCGGATATATATTGCTGGCTTTGGTGCAAACTGTGCGATAACGATCGTTCATTGCCACCTATACCCCGATGGCAGGAAGTTTACAAGGCAATAGCGTCATTGCCTCGTATAAGGATCACCTCTCTCCTTCAAGGTGCTACATTTCGTTTTAATATATTAAAAGAACCTTTTTTCAGAGGAAAACTGGAAGAGGCCAATGCCTATTTGAGCAAATGGAAGGCTAAGGGTTATAAGGTTTGTTTGTACGCAAATATGGATCATCTAGGGAAATGGGCAGATAAAACTGGCGTAGAATTCATTCCTCAGTCAATAAGCGGCGGGTTCATGGATATAAGTGGCAAATATATGGTCTTGTCGCAGTCAGCACTTGCAGGTATTGAACAGCCTTTCGCATCGGATTACACCTACCGACCACCCTTGGATTGGCAAGAGTCCCTAGAGGTTGGGCAATACGTCGTACACGAAGATTATGGCGTAGCAATTTTTAGGGGAGTCAGTTATGTCGATACCCAAGAGGGCAAATCGGAGTATTTGATTTTGGAATATGGTGATAAAAAGCGACTTTTAGTCCCTGTATATCAACTTTATAAGATAGCGCCTTATGAGGGTATTTATGGAGTAGAACGTCAGTTAGATCGTTTAGACAAACGATCTTGGAAAAGAACTCTGCAAAAAGCTAAAGAAAAGGCTCAAAAAATAGCGGAAGACCTCGTTTCACTCTATGCATTAAGAGAGATGAAAAGAGGCCATTCATTTCTAAAGGATGGGGAGATGGCCAAATATTTTGAAGGGACCTTTCCTCACGAAGAGACGGCAGACCAGTTGAAGGCTATAGAAGAGATAAAAAGTGACATGGAAAAACCTGTCCCAATGGACAGAGTGTTAGTCGGAGACGTTGGTTTTGGGAAAACCGAAGTTGCTTTGAGGGCTGCGATAAAGGCTGTAGAGGGAGGGAAACAAGTCGCAGTGTTAATCCCGACGACCTTGCTTGCGGAACAGCACTTTGAAAACTTCATTTCCAGGTTAGGCGATATACCCATAAGGGTCGAGCGATTATCTCGTTTTGAGACGCAGGCCAAGCAGCGCAAGATACTAAAAGATACCATGGAAGGCCGGGTTGATATCTTGATCGGAACGCATCGCTTATTGCAGGGTGACGTTCGCTTTAAGGATTTGGGGTTGGTAATAATAGATGAAGAGCATAGGTTCGGCGTAAGGCAAAAAGAGTTTTTAAAGAAAATGCGAACGGAGGTCGATGTCCTGTCCATATCCGCTACGCCTATACCAAGAACGCTTTATATGGCCCTATCTGGCATAAGGGATATTTCCCTTCTGAGCACACCGCCAAAGGACAGACAACCTGTCATTACCGTAGTAGGGCCTTGGAAGGACAGTTTGGTAAGAGAAGCGATCCTCAAGGAGATATCCCGCGATGGTCGAGTTTTTTTCGTGCATGATCGCATTAAAGGTATTATGAAGCGTGCCCGAAGTCTGCAAATGCTTGTCCCTGAGGCTAAAATCGGCGTAGTTCACGGACAACTTCCCAAAAGTAAGCTGGAGAAGACCATGATGAAGTTTTTAAAAGGCGAGATTAACGTTCTTGTTTGCACAACTATCATCGAAAGTGGCCTGGATGTAGCGAAAGCCAATACCTTGATCGTTGATAACGCCCATATGTTTGGTTTATCCCAACTTCATCAGCTTCGCGGTAGAGTTGGCAGAAGGAGCAGGCAAGCCTTTGCGTACATGCTATATCCGGCAGATAAGCCTTTGACTAGCGAAGCAATGCAAAGGCTTGAAGCTATAGCCGAATGTAATCAACTTGGCGGAGGATATAAGTTGGCTTTGAGAGATCTCGAAATTCGAGGAGGAGGAAATTTGCTCGGTGTAGAGCAACATGGCCAGGTGGAAAAAATCGGGTTTCAACTTTATTATAAATTGATCGAAAATGCCATGAGAAGCTTAAAGGGGGAAGATATCGAAGGCCTTTACGTGGACGTAAGAATACCCGTGGGTATTCCTGAGTACTACATACCGCAAGGTTCCTTGAGGGTAGCCTTGTACAGAAGACTGCTCAGGGATTTAAGCTTTGAAGATATCGATGACCTGGAAGGCGAACTGGTAGACAGGTTTGGATCCTTGCCTGAGGAAGTTAAATTACTGCTGAACGTTGCAAAATTGAGGGCGGGATTACCCCATTTTCGGGTAAACGAAATAATGATTGATTCAAAAGAAATCGTCTTGCAAGGAAAAGATGGGGGATTGTTTCAGTTGGTCGGTGGCAGGCCCTGCTGGATAATTAGCAAAAGCCGCGCCAGCGGACCAGGCGGCGCCAGTGGGCTAAAACGCCTTGTGGGGTATATGATCGCTGCATTTGAGTGCGGTAAGGGGATGGTCGAAGAATGGAATCGAAGCGCAATATAGGAGCGAGTTTTGAAGAACTTGTAGATATAATGGTTCGACTGCGAGCTCCGGACGGTTGCCCCTGGGATAGGAAGCAAACTTTGAGCACGCTTAAAGAGTACATACTTGAAGAAGCCTATGAACTGATCGATGCAATAGAGGCCGAAGATGCAAGAAACATATGCGAAGAGTGTGGCGACTTGCTTTTGCAGGTCCTTTTTGTCGCTCAGATTGCCTCGGAGAATCAATGGTTTCATATTGGAGATGTTATAAATACTTTGTGCGATAAGTTGAGGCGAAGACATCCTCACGTTTTTGGCGATACCTTCGTGCTAGATAGCGAAGAAGTTAGACGCAATTGGGATATGATAAAACTGAAAGAGCGAAAAAAGGAGGACCAGTCCCGATTAGCCGGCATTCCTCGAACTATGCCGGCATTACTTAAAGCTTACGCTATTCAAGAAAGAGCTGCAAAAGCAGGCTTTGATTGGCAATCTGGTAATCTCGAGCCTTTATGGGATAAAATAGAAGAAGAGATTAGTGAGCTTCGTGAGGCCTTAAAAGAGGGCGACATGAAAAGCGTTGAGGAAGAGATTGGTGATTTATTCTTTGCTGTAGCTAACTTGTCAAGACATGTGGGAGTTAACCCAGAAGAGGCTTTACAAGGGGCTAACGAAAAATTTTCAGAGAGGTTTCGTTTTATCGAGGAAAGCGTAGAGGAAAGTGGACGCGGCTGGGGTGATTACACACTTGACGAGCTGGAGGTTCTTTGGCAATCTGCAAAAGAAAGGCTCAATGAAGAATCGCGAGGAGGTTAAATTTGGATGATTAGCGCTGATGGCTTGGACATATTTGCTGAGCAAATTAAAGGCAATGGAGGAAAAAGAAAGAAAATATTGGTTACAGAAACTGTGCTAAGGGATGCACATCAATCGTTGATGGCTACCAGAATGAGGACGAAGGACATGTTGTCCATTGCAGCTAGGATGGATGAGGTGGGATATTACTCATTTGAAATGTGGGGAGGCGCCACTTTCGATGCAGCCATGCGATTCTTAGATGAGGACCCTTGGGACCGCCTGAGGGCATTGAGGCGTGTAGTCAAAAAAACGAAACTTCAGATGTTGCTACGTGGCCAAAATCTAGTTGGCTATAAACACTATCCCGATGATGTCGTTCGAGAATTCGTGAAAAGAGCCGTTGGAAACGGCCTCGATATAATTCGTGTTTTTGACGCCTTAAATGACTTGAGAAATATGGAAGTAGCTGCCGACCAGGTGAAGAAAGAAGGAGCTCATTTACAGCTTTCCATTTGTTACACTATTTCCCCCGTACATACTCTAGAATCTTTTGCGAACCTTGCCCTTGAAATGAAGGATATGGGGGCTGATTCAATATGCATCAAGGATATGGCGGGATTGCTCTCTCCCGTTGTCGCTTACCGGCTGGTTAGAGCTATTAAGGAAAAGTGCGACTTGCCCGTGCACGTTCACACTCATTACACGAGCGGAATGGGCTCGATGGCCTATTTAGCAGCTGTTTTAGCTGGAGCTGATATAATTGACTGTGCAATTTCACCCTTCGCCATGGGAACCAGCCAACCGCCTACAGAATCGATGGTAGCAGCTCTAAAAGATTCCATATACGATACTGAGATCGAATTACAAGATCTGGTTCCGATAGCCAACCACTTTAAAGAAGTTAGAGAGAAAAACAAAGACCTAATAGTAGGCCTTACGGGAGTTGATATTAACGTCCTGATATATCAGATTCCTGGTGGAATGTATTCCAATCTGGTAAGCCAATTAAAAGAACAAAACGCCCTTGACAAGCTTGAGGAAGTCCTTAGGGAAGTGCCTAAGGTCCGTCGCGAGATGGGATATCCTCCTTTGGTAACTCCAACTAGCCAACTGGTTGGTACTCAAGCTACTTTAAATGTCCTCGTGGGTAAAAGGTGGCATATAGTGCCCAATGAAGTTAAAATGTACTTTCTGGGTTATTATGGCAGGCCTCCGGCACAAGTCGATCCGGAAATAGCCATGAAGGTAGTTGGAGACGAAGAACCAATTACCTGCAGGCCCGGTGAAATTTTGGAGCCTGGTTTAGAGGAAGCTCGCGAGGCGATAAAGCCTTGGATTTTGCAGCCTGAAGATGTTTTAACTTACGCACTATTTCCCAACGTTGCTAGGGATTTCCTTGTGAGAAAATTCGCAAGGACGTTAAAGAGGGATGTAGGTTTTGAAGAACCCGTTGAAGGGGTAGCTTATCCGGTGTAGATCAGATTATTAACGATAAAGGAGGTAATGAGTTGTGCTACAAGCGCAAAAAAGCATAACTGAAATTATAGAAAAGGATATAAAGCCTGCTTTGATGTCTCATGGTGGGGGCATAGAGTTCGTTAGCTATGATGAGAAAGAGAAAAAGGTCCTTGTTCGTTTGACTGGCGCCTGTGGAGGGTGCCCTTTTGCCAGGGAGACGTTGCGATTTCAGGTGGAAAATGTCTTGAAGGGACGCTTTCCTGACGCAGTGAAGTCCGTGGAAAGCGTTGACTAACCTTAAGGGAGGGAATTTTTTTATCCTTGACGGGTTCATTTAATTCTAAAGGTGGAGTACAAAGTCGTGAAGATTCCTCGCCCGAAATTCTGGTCGTGGCAGATGAGAAAGTATTAGAAAAAATCTTAGGCCAAAGGGACGAGAACATTCGTGCCGTAGAAGAAAGATTTCCTGTTCGGATAACGGTTAGAGGAGACGAAATACAGGTTCACGGTCCCGATATCGAAGTGGTTAAGCTAGTTGCCAAATTTCTTGGACAATTGGCAGAGGTAGCTGAAAAGGGCTATAGACTTACGCCCGCCGAAGTAAAATACGGAATGAATATACTGGGCGAGGGCGGCAAGGTCGATTTACTTTCTCTTTATGAAGAGGTCATATACATCACTTCGAGGGGAAAACCGGTGAGGCCTAGAACGGCCGGACAAAAAAAATATATTGAAGCAATTAGACGCAACGAAGTGGTTTTTGCAATAGGCCCAGCCGGTACGGGTAAAACTTATTTGGCCGTAGCCATGGCAGTTGCGGCTTTAAAGGCATCCGTTGTAAGCAGGATTGTTTTAGTAAGGCCTGTTGTGGAGGCAGGGGAGCGGCTTGGTTTTTTGCCAGGTGACGTAAAAGAGAAGGTTGAACCTTACCTGAGGCCGTTATACGATGCTTTCTTCGAGCTATTGTCACCGGAAAGGTTCATGAGGCATCTTGAAAAAAATGTCATAGAACTGGCGCCGTTAGCCTATATGCGGGGAAGGACGTTAAACGACAGCTTCATAATATTGGACGAAGCTCAAAATACGACACCGGAACAAATGAAGATGTTTTTGACCAGAATGGGATTTGGTTCCAAAGTGGTTGTGACAGGAGACATAACGCAAATTGACTTACCCCCTGGGAAAGAGTCAGGCCTTAAAGTAATTCAAGGTGTCTTGGAAGGTATCCCGGGCATTGAATTCGTGTTTTTAACCAACTATGATGTGGTGCGACACGAGATGGTGCAGAGGATAGTTGAGGCCTATGAAATTTATGAAAAAAAGAAGAGGGACGACCAGGAGCTACCCTAAGAGAGTAGCTATCGCCTTATCTCAGAGTTCTTTGCGCTTAGAGTGGCTTTTGCGTTTCTTTATTTTGACAGTTGTAGGAATTTTATTCTTTTGGGGATGGAGGTTGGACGTGGCTAACAAAGGGTTTGAAGTTGGCCTTCCATCCCCAAGAGATTATTATGTATTGTCGAATATTATTTATTTGGATGAGAAAGCAACTGAACAATTGAAAGAAAATTTAGCATCTAGAGTAATGGGCGTTGTGGTTCGTGACATTTCACTCACTCCCATAGTCAGGGCATTGCTCGAGGATATCGATAATCCATCATCTTGGCTTTATTTGCCGGGTGGATTAGCGAATATATTGAGCACGTTACCCTCCCCTAAAAGAGAGCGTGTCTTAAACGTGACACGTGATGTCGGATTGCACCTCTTAAGTTCGGATAACTATGGTGTCGATAAGGTCGATCTTAAATTAGATCTTTGGAGATATCTTGCCGAGGCAGATTTGCCGATCGCCGATCAAAATGTTGCATACCAAATATTGAGCTATCTTTTTGCCATCGTTATCGATACTGATGATGAAGCAACTTCTTTAATCAGGGAGTTTTACAAATCAAGTGTCGAGCCCATAGAAAGAATCCTTCAACCGGGCACATTGTTGGTGGAAAAAGGTGATATAGTTACGCCCGAGATTGCCGAAATCCTTAAGTCGCAAGGCTATTTCGAAAAGCGTTTTCCCTGGATGCAAGCAGCTATGCTGCTTTTTATGGTGTTTCTTTGGTCCTTTTTGCACCGATATACCGAACTGCAGGAGTGGAAAGAAGCCCCTAAAGTTAAGATGCTGTATTTTGCCTCTTTACTGGTTTTTGGTTGGCTGATTCAATTTAGTGTAGCTAGATTAAATCCCCTATATAGCGGAATCGGTATTTTGCCAATAGTGGGTTGGGGTTATTTGACATTGCCCAATATAAGCGCCTTTTATTTGGGGTTAAGCGGAGGATTGCTAGGGGTCATGATAAGCTATGTTAATTCCTTCGCCTATTTGTATTCCATGCTACTTGTTGTGCTGATAACGGTATTGGCACACGCGATCTTTAAGGAAAGACCCACTACACGTGCTAAAGCTTTTTTAAAAGTGCAAGCCATTGGATTTGGAGCGGTAGCATTATGGTATGTGTTCAGCTGGGTTTTTTATCACGCACCGACAATTCCCGATGTGCTGTTCCTATTAATGTTATTACTAATCCTTGGAGGGGCATTTGTATTGTTGCTTCCTATGCTTGAAATGACATTTGACGTGGTATCTCCTATTAAGTTGATGGAGCTTACTCATCCAAGCAACGTGTTGCTAAAACGTTTGCAAGTTGAAGCTCCAGGTACCTATCACCACTCTATGATGGTGAGTACATTGGCTGAAGCTGCAGCCGAGCAAATACGTGCCAATTCCCTTTTAGTTCGGGGTGGTGCTTATTATCACGATATCGGTAAACTTAAAAGGCCGCAGTACTTCATAGAAAATCAGATAGAAGGAGAAAATATACATGACACGCTTTCTCCGCCTCTATCTGCTCTTGTGATATTGTCTCATGTTCAAGAGGGCATAAACCTTGCAAAGGAATATGGACTTCCCGGTGTAATGATAGACTTTATCAGCGAGCATCACGGTACGACCTGCTTATCTTACTTTTATAATAAGGCAAAAGAAAGTGGGGATGAAGTTGATAAGGCACAGTATTGCTATCCTGGTCCTAAACCGCGCTCGAGGGAGACAGCCTTGTTGATGCTTGCCGATTCAGTTGAAGCAGCGGTGCGCGCCCTAGGACTATCGGTTTTAAGTGTGGCAGCCCTTGACGACACCGTAAGACAAGTTATAGAAGCAAAAAAACGGGAAGGCCAGCTGGATGAAGTTGACTTGACGATGAAGGATCTTAAGGAGATACAAGAGGCCTTCGTTGCGACGTTGATGTCCATGTATCATACTAGGCAGATAAAGGAGAAAATATGATCATTAAGGAGAAGGTGGTATATTGGAAGTAAGGCTGGATATCAAGGGCGAGGAACTTCTCGAGCGTGTGATTGGGAAGCCCGTCTTCTTGCAGGAACTGGAAAAATTAACAGCTAAAGTCCTCGAGGAGGAGTTGGAGGAAAAACACGACATAAAGTCAATAGAGGTATCTTTGACCTTCGTGGAACCCGATGAGATGTTAGAATTGAACGAGCAATACCGAGGTATCGATGAACCAACCGATGTTCTTTCCTTTCCCTTATGGGAAGAAGAGGATGGTAGATTTTTGCTGCCTTCAAAGGACTGGGATGAAGTGGCTTTGGGCGATATTGTAATCTGTCCCCGAGTTGTGATCGACTTTGCTCGAGCTTCAGAGAAAGAGCCCGAAGAAGAGATCGTGTTGATTTACATTCACGGGCTACTTCATTTGCTGGGGTATGACCATACTACCGAGGAACAAGAAGCAATCATGTGGAAAAAACAAGAGAAATATAAAAATTATATAAAGGGAGGGCGATAATAAAGGTGGATACCGATCTGCCCAGTAGTATCTATTTGCTACTTTTTTGTCTGATACTGTCGGGGTTTTTTTCCGCCTCGGAAACCTCAATAACGGCGACGGGAAAGGGTAAGCTGCTTGCAATTAAAGAAAAGAAGCCTCCAGGCAAAGCCAAATCTATAACTTGGCTAGTCGAGGATATTCATCGGGCTTTAACCGTTACGCTGATTGGAAACAATTTGGTCAACATCGCTGCTAGCGCTGTAGCTACATCAGTTGCCGTGTATCTTTTTGGGGATAAGGGATTGCCAGTTGCAATCCTTGTAATGACATTTCTGATCTTAATATTTGGCGAGATTCTTCCTAAGACCCTCGCTATTTCTCATGCTGAAAAGGTAGTATCACTCTTTTTGCCCTTTCTTAGGTTAGTCTGGTTGATCCTTTCTCCGCTAGTGTGGATCGTTACTTTGATAACCAAAATTTTGGGGAAAGTAATCCACGTCGATTTGTCCTTACAACGTGCCTTTATGACTAGAGAGGACATCGAAGAGATGCTCAAGATAGGAGAAGCCACTGGGGCAATAGAAGATGATGAAAGGCGCATGATTAAGGGCATAATATCCTTCGAAGACACCAGAGCCTATCAGGTCATGGTGCCGAGGATGGACATGGTGGCAATTCCCAGCACCACTACCATAGGAGAATCCATAGAAATCTTTAGTCAGCATGGACATTCCAGGGTACCCGTGTATGAAGGGGATATCGATCATATAAAGGGTATTTTATACGTAAAGGACATCATAGTTCCGCTTTATAAAGGAAATTATGATGACCCTGTTGCCAAATACGTGAGAGAAGCCATGTTTGTTCCCGAGAGCATAAAGATAAGTGATCTCTTCGATGCCATGAGGGCCAAGCGGGTTCACATGGCTATACTTGTCGATGAATACGGGGGAACCGCAGGATTGATCACCATGGAAGATTTACTTGAAGAGATAGTCGGAGAAATACAGGACGAATATGATGCCGAAATGCCATCCATATATGAAGAATCGGAGGGAGTTTACATCGTAGATGGACTTGTAAACCTTGAAGATTTGAGCGAATATCTCGACTATCCCTTTGAATGCGAGGACGCCGATACTGCTGGCGGGTTTGTCCTGAGTCATTTCGGAAGATTTCCGCTTCCCAGCGAATCCTTTACCTATGGAGAGTGGGTTATAAAGGTTTTGGAGGTCAATCAGCGTAGGGTAAAAAAACTTAAATTGAGCAAGATTCCAGAAGCAGACAACGAGACTGAGAAAAGTAACGGGAGGGAGCCCGTTGAATCTTGAGCCAGACATTTGAAAGATTAGGAAATTTGGCGACCTATCTATGAGACAGGGATACTGTAAGTTGACAGGGGTAGTCTTGCGAAGGTATGAAACGAACGAAGGAGACATAAGATTATACGTGTTCTTTCGAGATTGTGGCCCTTTGTGGGTTGTTGCTCCAGGAGCAGCTCGTGGCAAGAGGAGATTTGGCGGGGCTACGGAACCCTTGATATGGGGATACTTTGGTTGTTACAGGAGTCCAAATCAATTATACTTGCGCGAGGTCGAGGTAAAAGAGGATCATTGGGGAATAAGAACAAAGCCCGATAAGCTTGAAAGGGCCATGATTTGGGCTCGCCTCCTGGTCAAATATTTGCTACCCGCGCATCCTTGCAACGATGTATTGATCATTTTCTACGATTCCCTATACCTACTTGAAAGGGATGTGGAAGAGGGTCTCGTTGAGTGGCGTTTTCTTTACAGATGGACAAAAAGGTGGGGATTGGCTCCCGACATCTCTAGGTGCGCTTCGTGTGGCAAAAAACTTGTAAAAGCCTGGTGGGATGAAGATGTTCTCCTTTGCGAGCGTTGTCATCCCAAAAATGGTGAAGCAATTTCGTGCGAAATATTGAGAGAGCTAATTACTGTAGTCATGCTTTCTCGAAAAAATTTGGTTGAATGGACTCAAAAGAAAAAGTCAAAAGCAAACTATGCACTTTATAATGAAAAGTTAAAGAACATCTTGGAACGAAGCTTAACTTAAAAATATAAATTAGCGAACATTAAGCAGGATAGGGGGAATTTTCGTGAACCTCCAAGAGGTTATTTTCAGGTTAGAACGCTTTTGGGCGACACAGGGCTGTTTGATTCAACAGCCCTATGACATCGAAGTGGGAGCAGGCACCATGAATCCTGCGACCACATTGAGGGTTTTAGGTCCAGAACCGTGGAGGGTCGCTTATGTGGAACCTTGCAGGCGTCCAACGGATGGACGTTACGGCGAGAACCCTAACAGATTGCAACATTATTATCAATATCAGGTGATAATTAAGCCGGCTCCAGACGATGTACAGGATATATACCTTAAAAGCCTAGAAGCTTTAGGCATCGATCCCGCGGATCACGACATCAGGTTTGTGGAGGATGACTGGGAGTCTCCGACCATTGGAGCGTGGGGATTGGGTTGGGAAGTTTGGCTCGATGGGATGGAAATAACACAATTTACTTATTTTCAACAAGTAGGCGGTATCGACATGGATGTCGTCCCGGTGGAGTTAACATACGGAATAGAGCGCATAGCCATGTTTGTACAAAAAGTTGACAGTTTGTTCGATTTACGTTGGGTTGGAGATATCACCTACGGTGATATACATTACAGAGGAGAAGTGGAACATTCTACGTATAACTTTGATGAAGCCAATGTTAATATGCTCTTTGAACTGTTCAATATGTACGAAGCAGAAGCGAAGCGTCTTGCAGAAAAAGGTTTAGTTTTACCGGCTTATGATTACGTATTGAAGTGTTCTCACACCTTTAACTTGCTCGACGCAAGGAATGCCATTAGCGTCACCCAAAGGACAGGCTTTATAAGCAGGGTTAGGGCCGTTGCGTCCATGTGTTGTGAGAAATATCTGGGTCAACGCGAAGCGGCAGGTTATCCTTTTATGGAAAAATTCCAACATTGCTAAGTTTTAGCCAGTCAGGAGGATCGCTATCATGAGAACAAGAGATTTACTGTTTGAGATTGGCACTGAAGAGATACCCGCTCGATTTATGCCGTGGGCTTTGGAGAAGATCAAGGAATTGGCTGCGGAAGAATTTCAAAAGGAGCGTTTGGGCTATAATGTCATAGAAAGCTTTGGAACTCCAAGGCGTATTGTCATTCACGTAAAAGGATTGCAGGAGAAGCAGGAAGATCTCGTAGAAGAGATAAAAGGACCTCTATGGAACCAGGCGTTCGACGTTTATAACAACCCAACCAGGGCAGCCTTGGGCTTTGCAAAAAGTCGCGGCGTTCCGGTAGAATCGCTGAAAAAAGAAGAAGTCAATGGTCAACTTTACGCTTTTGCCGTGATCAGGCAAGAGGGCAAAGATACGACTTTAATATTACCCGATTTATTAGGTCGCCTGGTAAGGCATTTAGTTTTTCCTAAAAATATGTATTGGAGAGAGCCCAACCTCAGGTTCGTGAGGCCTATACGCTGGCTTTTATGTCTTTACGGTAATGAAGTAGTACCCATGGAATTGGGGAATCTAAGGGGAGACAAGGTGACGCGTGGTCATAGATTTATGGGTTCGAGCAGGGTTGAGATAAACTCATCGAACGAATATTTTGAGAAGTTATATGATAATTATGTAATTGTCGATCAAGCAAAGAGAAAAGAAAAAATCTTATCTGGAATTGCGTCAGTTGAAAGGGAGCATCATGTTAAAGCCATGCTGCCCCCCGATCTGGTGGACGAAAACGTTTTTTTAGTGGAATATCCAGTTCCCTTTATTGGCACATTCGATGAAGGCTTCTTATCGCTTCCTGAAGAAGTCTTAATAATGGTCATGATCCATCATCAAAAGTATTTTCCCCTAAAAGATGACGGAGGGAAATTGAAGCCGGCCTTTGTTGGCATCAGCAACAACAGGGCTACCGATATGGAAGTTGTTAAAGAGGGTAATGAAAGGGTTCTTAGGGCCAGATTATCAGACGCGGTCTTTTTCTATAATGAAGATTTAAAGAAACCTTTAGCCGCGAGAGTAAACGAACTACAAAACATCGTCTACCAAGAATCGTTAGGAACTTTGTATGATAAAGTAGCCAGGATCAAAGAGCTGGCCCTGCATTTGTGCGAGCATCTGGGTTATGACAAAGAAACAGCAGATTTGGTAGAAAGAGCTGCATATCTTTCCAAAGCAGACCTGGTGACCAATATGGTTTATGAATTTCCAGAACTTCGAGGCGTGATGGGAAGGGAGTACGCCAAGGCCAACGGCGAACACGAACGAGTCTCTCAAGCCTTGTATGAGCAATACCTTCCTGCCTTCGTTGGCGACGTTTTGCCAAAGGATATTATTGGTGCCATCGTTGGCATAGCCGATAGAATTGATGACATTGCGTCTTGTGGCAAGATGGATTTACTTCCGACCGGTTCGCAGGATCCTTACGCCCTTAGGAGGACCGCAAGGTGTTTAAACGAGTTGATCCTGGGGCTTGGGATCGATGTCGATCTGAGTCATCTTGTGAGCCTGTCGGCTAAAAGTTTAGATTGCGAGCCAGAGGTAACAATGCGTGTAATTGAGTTTTTAAAGCAAAGATTGTATGTTCAGTTAAGGGAAAAAGGATTCTCCCATGATGTTGTTTCGCTTGCATTGGCAGTAATAGGCGAGAGGCCCTTGCAGGTCGTAAGATTGGCAGAAGAATTGGAATCCGTCAGAAACGAAGAATGGTTTCAGCGCTTAGCTACTGCTGCTGTCAGGGTCAGAAACATCTTGGCCAAAGCCCCAAACTTCGTGCCGACTGCAATTAACGAAACTTTCTTTCAGAATGACTTAGAAAGGGAACTATATCATAAAATCCAGGAGATAACGCCAAAGCTAAGTGGTGCGCTCAAGAGCTATCGATGGAAAGAGATTATCAGCTTGTTGTTGGATCTTGAACCGATAATATCCGAATTCTTTGATCAGGTGCTTGTAATGGCAGAAGATCCGGAGATCAGGCAAAATAGACTCTCCCTTTTATATGAGTGCAATAAATTATTTCATTTGGTGGGAGACCTTGGAGCCATCAGAGACTAGACCAGGTGGGAAAAATGAGTGTGAGGATTTTTATTGTGTCAGACTTCACGGGCGAAACGGCCGAGCACGTTGCAAAGGCCGCCACCAGCCAGTTTAGTAGCAAGGCAAGCGAGTTAGTGCGCTTTAGGTACGTCAATGACCAAGATCGACTGATGGAAGTGCTACGGCGAGCCCAAGATGAAGATGCTCTTATCATCGCCACCTTAGTAGATCATCAATTGCGCAATTTACTCGCAAAAGAAGCAAGCCGTAGGAATATCGATTTCATAGACATACTTGGTCCCATACTCGGAACCTTGGAGAAAAGAATCGGATCTCCACCACGCGAGACGCCTGGACTCATGAGGAGGATGGATGAGGAATACTTTAGAAGGGTCAAGGCGATAGAGTTTGCCATTAAATGCGATGACGGTAAAAGTCCGGAGCTGTTAAGGGAAGCTGATATAGTGCTAATAGGGGTTTCAAGAAGCGGTAAAACTCCTTTAGCAATGTACCTGGCCCATAAGGGTTTGATGGTTGCCAATATGCCGTTGGTTCCAGAGAGCCCGGTGCCAATGGAATTGTTCGAAGTTCCAAATAACAAGATCATAGGGTTGATGATAGATCCAGCCAAATTAGCACGAATTCGCCGAGAGCGGTTGAGGGTTTTGGGGCTTGATCCGGGAGTCTCGATGTATGCCAGGCAGGAGCGTATAGAAGAAGAGCTAAGATATGCTAAGCAGATTATGGAAGTGCTGAAGGCCGAGATCTTCGACGTTACGAACAAGGCCGTTGAGGAGACGGCACAAGAGATAATGGATTATTTGAATATATGAGGTGTTGGATGATTGACCCCAAGAATAATGTGGGAGACAGTAGAGAGGCAGCTACTGGCGGATTTTGCCTCTAAGAGCGCCGACTCGAAAGGAAGAAAGACTGATGAACCTCCTTGTCCAATAAGGACTTGCTATCAGCGGGATAGGGACAGGATTATCCATTGCAAGGCCTTTCGAAGGCTAAAGTATAAAACGCAGGTATTGCCGTTGCCTGAAGGAGATCACTACAGGACAAGGTTGACACATACGCTCGAAGTATCCCAGATAGCGCGAACCATAGCTAGAGCCTTGCGTTTAAACGAGGATTTAACGGAAGCAATAGCATTGGGCCATGATTTAGGTCATACTCCCTTTGGACACATGGGGGAAGAGGTTTTGGACGAATTGGCCAAGGAGAACGGTTTAAATGGTTTTCACCATGCAGAACAAAGCCTTAGAATAGTGGACTCTTTAGAAGGGGATGGCAAAGGTCTCAACCTTACATGGGAGGTTCGAGAAGGAATACTACAGCATAGTAAAGGGCAAGTAGACGTCCACGAAGGGTTAAAATTATTCGAACCCTCGACTTATGAGGCTTGGGTTGTAAGGGTAAGTGATTCCATAGCTTACCTGAATCACGATTTAGACGACGCAATAAGGGCTCGTTTGGTCTCAATACATGAAGTTCCCGAAGAGGTGATCGGTCTTTTGGGAGATACCCACAGCAAGCGAATTGGTACTTTGGTAACGGATGTGGTAAATAGTAGCGGACAAGGGGGTATTTACCTTAGCGACGCGGCTCTGGGATCTATGGAATTGTTGAGATCTTTCCTTTATGAGCGTGTTTATTTGGGCCCTCAAGCGAGAAAAGAAAGACCAAAGGTAAAACACGTTTTGAGCACGATTTTTCATTACCTCTTGTCAAACCCTCATGTTTTTGATTCCCTCGAGTTTACAGATGTGGAGGCCAACGCTATAACGAGAGTAATCGATTTCATCTCAGGAATGACCGATAGATATGCCATGGCCTTTTTTGGTGACATTGCCGTGCCTACGCCTTGGCCGCTTGACATCAGTCTGTCAGACCGTACTCCTTGAGCAATTGTTGATATCTTTTCTCAATTTCATCGGGAGAAGGTTCGTGATAGACCTTCTTTGACGGTTCAGCAGGAGGTTCCCCCTTGGGTTTCATGATTTGCGGTTCGGGTATATTGGTAGTCGGTGCACTGTCAAAGTCGAGTGGCGGCTTCGTAGGATCTGGGTAGCTTGCGTAGGTCGGCAATCTCATTCCATAACTTGCGAGGAGCAAATCATCTCCAGTGATCAAGTAGAGTTTAGGCTCGTTGAAGTCATAGGCCTCAGCGAAGGCGCTATAGGAATCGCCATGATAGGGACAGGTTCTTTCGGGAACGTAATCCAGAGGTAACAAGATGGCCGTTTTCTTCGGACAGTTGAAACTGGCAGGATATCCCGTTTCACGACAAATTTCTACTCTCAGAACCTTTTCTCCTATGACCCCGGCAAGGGAGAAATTTTCATTCAGGTGAGCGATTTTTACGGCTTTACTCATGAAATCCTTCCACACAGGAGCGGCTACACGACCTCCTGTATTGCCATGACCTAAAGATTTGTGATCATCATGTCCTGCATAGACAACACACACCAAACCTGGAACGCCTCCCACAAACCAAGCGTCACTCCAATCATTGGTAGTTCCCGTCTTGCCAAAAACCTCGTAATTTTGGATCTTTGCCGGTCTTCCGGTTCCGTGATTTACAACATCTATTAACATCGAACGTAGAGTTACTGCAATAGCTGGATCGATGGCTTCTGTCAGCGTTGGGCCATTTGATTCAAGGATTTTTCCCCTAAAATCGATAATTTTTTTAATTGCGAAGGGTTCTACACGGTATCCGTCATTGGCGAACACGCTGTAAGCAATTGCCATCTCAAGTGGCGTTAAGCTTGCTGAACCCAACGCTATTGATAGATCGTGTGGGAGATAAGGGCTTTTGATGCCCATCTTTCTTGCTGTTTCTATTATTGCCTCTACACCTGTCAGTTGAGCGATGCGTACAGCAACGGTGTTGTAAGAATCCGTCAGGGCTTCTAACAAAGTGCTTTCTCCGTGATACTTGTCCCCGTAATTAGTTGGTTGCCACCCGTTTGGAAAGGAGAGGGGAGCATCTAAAGCCCTGTCAATGGGTCTTATGCCTTTGTCAAGAGCTGCCGTATACACTATAGGCTTAAATGCTGAGCCAGGTTCTCTGTATGCTTGCACAGCCCTGTTGAATTTGCTTATGTTGAAATCTTTTCCTCCCACCATTGCGAGTATTTCGCCCGTATCTGGATCCACTGCTACAAGTGCGCCTTCGCTTTTAAGTTTAGAAGTTGCATTCTCGGCTGCGTTTTGAAGCCCCAGGTCCAGAGTGGTGTATATTTTTAAACCACCTTGATAGACAATTTCCGGCCCATATTTGGGCAACAAATGATTAAAAAGTATGTAGGAGACAAAGTAAGGCGCCGGGTTATCACTTAGAGTAGGTTGTTTCTTTTTAGAAAAGGCGAGTTCGGTATCCAAGGCTTTCCGAGCTTCATCTTGGGTGATCCATCCCAATTCTTCCATTCGCCCCAAGACGTAGGACTGTCTCAATTTAGCTCTATCCGGATGGCGCAAAGGAGTAAAGTACTCGGGTGCGGCCAACAATCCAGCCAACATGGAGGCCTCAGGTAGCGTTAGCGCCAAAGGCTCCTTGCCAAAATAGTTATAAGAAGCAGCATATATTCCGTACCCACCATGGCCCCAATATACGGTGTTTAGGTACATTTCCAAAATTTGATCCTTGGAATATAGCCTTTCTAATCTGAAGGCCAAGATGACTTCCTTAATCTTTCTTTCTAACGTCTTTTCTCTAGTAAGAAACAAGTTCCTAGCGAGCTGCTGTGTGATTGTGCTTCCGCCTTGCAAAGTGTCCCTCTTCGTGAAATTTACGATGGCCGCCCTTGTGATGCCCTTAATGTCGATACCACGATGTTTATAAAAATCATCGTCTTCCGCGGCCAGGACGGCCTTCGCAACCCAAGGGGAAATCTTTTCTAACGGTATCCATGTTCGGTTTTCCTTAAACAACCTCGCTATTTCTGCGCCGTTTCTATCGTAGATCACAGTTGAAAGGTTAGGATTAAAGGCTATGAGCTCATCATAAGATGGCAGCTCCGTGGATAGCTTAAAAACGAACCCTGCGCAAAGGACAAAGGCGATTGCAAAAAATAATAAAAAAGTATAAATTAATGCAAATTTAAAACGTCCTCCATTTGAGTTCTTGTTTTCGTGATTTCGCATGCCGAGACCTCCTGAGCACTTCTTGCCCCTGACATTTGAGATTATAACACGTTTATTTTTTCAAGTTAAAAGAGCGTTTCCTGAAGGGTATATCGAGTACATTTTTGATTTGATGGACCTCATTCGTATGGATGGGGTACCAAGGGTAAAAAAAATTTAAAAAAATACATATTTTCGATTGACACACCCCCCTTGGACGTTATAATGTAATCCGCTCTTTATCAAGAGGAAAGCTAGAGAAGACCTTATGTGAGGAGGGTATGCCCAATGATACCAATTCCAACGAAATTCAGTTTGGTTGTTGGCCATGGAGAAGGCGATAAAAAATTAACTGCCTTTGACGCCGCTTTGCTTGATGCGGGCATAGGGAATATGAATTTGCTCAGGGTTAGCAGCGTTTTGCCGCCCGGGTGTATTTTTGAGGGTGTTTTTCAGTTGCCAGCTGGATCGTTGCTTCCAATTGCCTATGGATCTTTAACGAGCGATGTTCCGGGCGAAATAATATCAGCCGCGATTGGCGTTGGAATTCCAGAAGATCCTTCTTCTTTTGGGATGATAATGGAGTTTTCAGGTTTTTGCAAGGCTAACGAGGCAGCCCTGAAGGTCGAAGAGATGGTTCGTGAAGCTTTCGCAATGCGCAATCTTCCACTTAAAGAAGTTAAAGTGAAATCAATAGAGCACAAGGTTGAACGCTGCGGTTCGGTAATCGCGGCTTGCCCTCTCTTTTACGAAGTTTCTGATAAGGGATGTTAAGCGATGAAGGGAATAGAACGCAGGGTCCCAGATCTTTGGTTTACCGAATATCAGACACCTAATTTGAGACTCGGTCTCAGGATAAAAGATGTCCTTTTGAATAAGCGGTCATCATATCAACATATCTTGGTTGTAGATACTATGGAATATGGCAGAGTTCTGGTTTTGGATGGCGCGATTCAACTCACCGAAAAGGATGAATTTTGTTACCATGAAATGATGGCTCATTTGCTACTGTGCGCACATCCGAATCCAGAAGAAGTGCTTGTCATAGGAGGCGGAGATGGTGGCGTTGTGCGTGAGGTGCTTAAACACGAGACCGTAAAAAAGGTGACGCTAGTCGACATAGATGAAGAGGTCATAAAAGCGTCAAAAACTTTCTTCCCGGCGGTGTCCTGTGCACTTGATGATAAATGCGTGGAGATAAGGCCAATGGATGCCCTTTTGTTCGTAAAGGGACATTTTAATGAGTTTGATGTGGTTATAATAGACAGCACTGACCCTGTGGATTTTGCCAGGGGTCTGTTTGAACCGGCCTTTTTCAAGGACGTATACGTTGCTTTGAAGGAAGAGGGCATGATGGTGGCCCAAACAGAATCACCTTTCTCAGAACCCGATTTGTTGCGCGATGCTGTTAGGGGGCTGAGAATGGCCTTTGAAAAGGTGTTTTTGGCGTGGGGTGTGGTGCCAACCTATCCAACGGGCCTTTGGACCTATGCGATTGGAAGCAAGAAATTAGATCCAAGGATGCAAAAGAGGCCGGCGCCACAGAGGACTAAATATTATAGCGATGCAATGCATTCTTTAGCCTTTGAATTGCCTCCTTTTATCAATGAAATCATAAATGGAGGCAATTTGGAGGAGGCAAAAGGGGATTGACGCGCTTTTTAAAAAGTGGTCCAAGTTTTGCAGAGGCAAGATGGGTTCTTTTTGGTGCGCCCTGTGATACCACCGTATCAAGAAAGGGTGGCACTCGTTATGCTCCTGATGCCGTAAGAAGCGAGTCCCATCATATCGAAAGCTATTCTCCTTACCTGAGTGAGGATTTGGAGAAGGTTTCCTTTTTCGATATGGGGGATCTTTTTTTTGCCCCTGGGGACGTGCGAGGTTCACTGTTGAAGATAGAAAAGATGTCGTCTTCACTTGCAAATAAGGGCAAGCGAATTTTGATGCTCGGGGGAGAACATCTGGTTAGTTTGGGCACGATCAGAGGATTGCTTTCGAGGTTCCCCGACTTGCACGTCCTTCACTTCGACGCTCATGCGGATCTACGGGACTTTTACCAAGGGAGCAAATATAGTCACGCCACGGTAATGCGAAGGGTAGCAGAAACTCTAGCGAGTAGTAAGCAATTACATCAGTATGCCATTAGATCTGGATCGCGGGAAGAGATCGAATGGGGAAGCAAGAACACCGATTTTCATCTGATCGAGTTGTTTGAGCCTTTGAGAAGGCTTTTGAACGAAATCGGGGGATGTTCCATATATGTGAGCTTAGACATCGATGTGGTAGATCCTTCCTTTGCTCCGGGTACGGGTACCCCGGAACCGGGAGGCATTAGCGTTTCAGACCTTTTTAGGGCATTGAGCTTGTTAAGAGGCTTTAATATCGTTGGGTTTGACTTGGTGGAAATATCTCCGCCTAACGATGTCAATGCCATCACATCTTTACTGGGTGCCAAAATTATACGAGAGGTTTTAATCATGTTGGGAGGTGACAGCGTTGACCAATAATCAAGCGCTCGGGAGGCACATTTTAGTGGAAGCCTACGACTGTGGGTACAATATTCTCGACAATATGAGAGGAATTCAAGGAGCTATGATCGAGGCAGCCGAACGGACTGGTGCCACTGTGGTAGACGTGGCCTTTAGAAAGTTTGAGCCCTACGGAGTTAGCGGTGTCGTAGTGATATCGGAGTCACATTTAGCCATTCATACATGGCCTGAGTATGGTTACGCTGCTATAGACCTCTTTACATGCGGAGATAAGGCGGACCCCTGGAAGGCCTTTGAGTATTTATTGGATTATTTTAAACCCAAAAGGATCACAACTATGGAGATAAAAAGGGGCAATTTAATTACGACCGAAAATAAAAATTACATAGCCATTGATTCAGCCGGGGAGGCCATCGTGGACGAGTAATTTTACGGTGTCTTTAAAAGCCTTGAATTGTTTTTGTAGAAGTTGTCGATCCGAACAGGGTATCCTTTTAAGCCATGATCAAATATGGTAAACTCATGGATAGGTTTTGTTTATTCTATCTATGCTGTGGTGGTGAGGGAAGTGGATGATGACGACAAAAAATTGTATGTAGGCTCGGAAATAGGCAAGCTTAGAAGAGTACTTCTTCATAGACCAGGGTTAGAGTTGTCCCGTTTAACCATCGATAACAAAGATGAATTGCTCTTTGACGATATTCTTTGGGTGGAAGAGGCTCAAAAAGAACATGATGCCTTTGCCGATTTGCTCAGAGATAATGGCGTAGAAGTTGTGTACTTCCGTAATTGTTTAGCGCATATATTAAAGGAAGACGAAATACGCAAGAATTTATTGGAAGAGGCGCTTGCCTTGGAAGCATTGGATCATCAGTTGAAGGATGCCCTGGCTCATGCGTTTTACGATATGCCTCCCGCTGATTTGTCGGAAGTCCTCATAGCTGGTTTGACAGCTTTGGAGGCCAAAGAACTTGTCGGCAACATCAAAAGCCTTTGTTTGCTCACTTCAGAAAGAACAGACTTTCTCATAAAGCCTCTTCCCAACATACTGTTTCAACGTGATCCCTTCTCCTTCGTAAAAGACGGAGTCATCATAAGTGTTATGCGGTTTGAAGCACGTCGCAAGGAGCCTTTATACGCAAAATATATATTTAATCATCATCCTTACTTTTCTGGTTTAAAAATTATATATGGAGAAGAAACGGCCAATGTTCATCCCTACTTTATTGAAGGCGGAGATATATTAGTCCTGTCCGATGAAGTGGTGGCCATTGGCATAAGCCAAAGAACCACGGCAGGTGCAATACAGGTGGTGGGCAGAAAGCTTGCAAAAGAATTGGGAATAAAAAAATTGCTCGCAGTTGATATTCCCAAAATGCGGGTTTATATGCATTTGGACACGGTCTTCACCATGGTAGATCGCAATTGCTTCGTAATTTACCCTGGCATAAGGGGCAGCGTTCGCCTTTGGGAGATTGCTTATGAAGAGGACGGGTCCGTGGTGGATATAACCGAATCAACCGACTTGGTTGGGACGATGAAACGTAACTTAATGCTAGACACTATCGCCTCCGTTGAAACGGGTGGAGGAGATCCCATAGCCGCTGCGAGGGAGCAATGGAACGATGGTACCAATACTTTTGCCATAGCGCCCGGAGTTGTAGTGACTTATCGTCGAAATGCGACAACAAACCAAGAACTTAGGGCCCATGGCATAAAAGTGTACGAGATCAAAGGAGCAGAGCTAGGTCGTGGGCGTGGAGGCCCCAGGTGCATGTCCATGCCACTGCTTCGGAATTAATTTAATTTTTGCGAGGGGAGAGATTAAAGTGCCTGTAAACTTGCGGGGACGTCATTTATTATGGCTAAAGGATTATAAGCCCGAGGAGATAAAATATCTTTTAAATCTGGCCATCTCGTTGAAGGCAAAAAAAAGGGCGGGCATAAAGGGGAACTTGCTGAATGGTAAAAATATCGCGTTGATATTTGAAAAACCCTCTACGCGCACTCGATGCGCTTTTACCGTGGCTTGCCTGGACGAAGGAGGACATGCCGAGTTTTTAGGCAAAAGCGATATTCAATTGGGCCATAAAGAAGACGTCAAAGATACTGCAAGGGTGTTAGGCAGGATGTTTGACGGTATTCAATTTCGAGGTTTTAAGCAATCAGTGGTGGAAGAACTCGCTATGTATGCCGGAGTCCCCGTCTGGAACGGCCTTACAGATAGTTATCACCCTACTCAGGCGTTGGCGGATGTGATGACTATGCAGGAATGTTTTGGTGACGTAAAGGGGTTGAAGTTAGTATATGTAGGGGACGGAAGAAACAATGTAGCTAATTCGCTAATGATCATTTCCTCCAAGTTGGGCATACACTACGTGACGGCAGCTCCAAAGGAATTGTATCCCAACGAGTCGTTGCTCGAAGAGTGTAGGAGTGAAGGAGCTAAACACGGTGCCCTTATAGAGGTCATGGAAGATCCTTATGAGGCTGTGAAGGGAGCGCAAGCGGTCTATACCGATGTATGGGCATCCATGGGCGAGGAAGAAAAACTTGCAGAACGCGTTAAGTTGTTGAAACCCTATCAGGTAAACAGATCTCTCATGAATCTTGCCGACAAGGATGCCATATTTTTACATTGCTTGCCTGCAGTAAAGGGTAACGAAGTTACAGAAGAGGTATTTGAATCGTCTCAATCCAAGGTCTTTGAAGAGGCTGAAAATAGGCTTCATACGATTAAAGCGGTGATAGTAGCTACCATAGGCAACCTGTAACGAGACCTTTATGGTAAGTAAAAATTTTTAGACGTAAGAGGACTTGCGGCCTTCTAGGAGTAGCCTAACATACCTCCCTTGCGGGTGTTTAGATATTTACTATAGAGGCCCGGGTTTCTTTAATGCCCTTTAGGGAGTTCAAGTCTATCAAGAACTTTTTTATCTCGTTTATTTCGCCCATCAAGATGATGGCTTCCAGGCAATTAAAGTGATCTATGTGAACATGGGTGGTGCAGACTATTATATCCCCGTAATTGTGTTGGATGGCAGTTATTTCGGACACTGCGTCGTGTCTGTGATGATCGTATATTATCGTAACAGTGCCGCATACCATGCCTTCTTGGGATTCCCATTTAGATTGGGCAATGAAGGATCGCATAATTTGCCTCAAGGCCTCGGAGCGATTGGCCATCCCGTGACTTCGTAGCCATTTATCGAACTCGTCTAACAGAGATTTTGGCATAGAAACGCTAAACCTTACTACCTCTTCCATGGTGATTTTGCCTCCTTCGAAAGGGTGATAACGAGAAAAATGGGGAACAACGTAAGTGTAGCATTAACGACCTTGTCTGTCGAAGAACTCGAAAAAAGAGATATGAGTTCAACAAACCTCCTTTTTTTACCTCCACAGGGCAATGAAGGCGAGCCTGTGAAAGTATTGGCCTTTGCATCACGGAATATATGCTATATTGCCAGCAGCAGAATCGACAATAAAGGAACAACGAAGTTATTTTTATGCGATGATTCCGGACAGTTAGAAAATGAAGACTTCGGTCTTTACCTTTTTTATTTATATGGAATCAGGGTTCTTTTTATCTCACGAGATGCCTTTGATGACGTCATGGCTCGATACGAAGCTTACAGGATGCGACCAGATCTAGTATTGTTGTTTTATCCTTTAAGCCATGATGATGAAGGTTCGAAGTTAAAGGTGAGGTTAAATGCCTTGTCGTTAGAATGGAACGTTAAAGCTGCCTCTATTTACGGTATTGTTGGAAGGAAATACAATTTTGTTGCCTTTTCAGATAGGGGCGAAGAGGTATCCACTGGCGAGTCATTGTATTGGCAATGGCGAATCTAGTCATCGTGCTCAGCCCTGTTTTGGCATGTAAGGAATT